>Ga0208197_1000696_pt1 | contig 39061 bp, 40 predicted proteins | sample AD_JPNNA4_MetaG_FD_184444 | JGI IMG/M metagenome (GOLD analysis project Ga0208197, IMG submission 184444) | Active sludge microbial communities of municipal wastewater-treating anaerobic digesters from Japan - AD_JPNNA4_MetaG (SPAdes) (version 2) | ecosystem: Engineered > Bioreactor > Anaerobic...
CGCGGCTAACGCGCTTGAAAGTCTCTATAAAGAAAAAAATGGAAAAAAGTGGGGCTTATGGCTAATAGGTGAAAAATATCATATTCTCCTACTTATCAAATCGGGTGAAATCAGTCAATATTTAGAATTTGATTTAAATAACGATGGGGATTATAACATATTGGTGGATTCAAATCCCGACGAAGATGGGAAAGAGATCGTTTCTCAAATAAATAATCTTAGGAATTTAAGCAGTGAAACGATTCAAGATATTGAAAACCTTTATTTTTTCACTTATGATGTCAATTCTGAATTTTATAATATGCTTTTGACTTATGATATTGATAATCTACGATGTGTTGATCCTTTTGAGAATTTCAAGCCGGTTAAAATTTACCAAGATGATGGATCGGGTCCCGGAGCTATGAGTCAGTTCTTGGATGTAATGGGATTGTTATATCGGTTTATGCTTTAGGTCGAATTATGATAAAAATTAATCTTGCCGCTACACCTGGACTACAACAAGAACCTAAAGATATTGCGATTAGTCAGAGCCTTAAAGATATTCTAATCAAAATGGCGGTCGAGCCGAAAAATCAACCGAATGACGATCAAGCAATTAGCAAATCTTCGACTAAACCGATACCTGAAAATATTGAGAAAAAGCTGGATGCTTTTGCTTCACAAGGTTCAAATTCAAGTATGCCGGGAGAAACCGACGCTAAAAAATCCATCTCTCAACCGTCACCTAAGGTTTCCGATAAGCTGAGAGAAGCCGAACAAATCGTCGAAAGAAAAGAAGAGGAATATTCCAGGCATTTATCTAACCGCCTTATTCTTAATATCGGAATCTGGATATTGGTTCTGGTTATAGTTGGAGCTTTAGGTTATTGGGGATATACTAAGTACTTTAATCCACGAAAATCGGCAATTACCGCTAAACCAACCGGAAAGTCGGATCTACCGGTTGAACAGCCAATTCTTTTAACGGAACAATCCCAGCCTTCTTCTACCTCCGATATGCCAGAAGTTGATCAGCCGGTTTTAATCCCGATAAATCAAATTGATGAAATATATCTGCCCCCTGTTTTAACTGGTATATCTCGTTGTCAAATATTATCCCAGTTAATTAGTGTTTTACCAGACAATTCACGAATTCAATTTTTAAAATTAGATAAAGATGTGGTCAATTTCTTAATTTTTGTTGATACTGAGAATGAAGCTCAGCAGGTTAAAGACGAAGTGCAAAAATTACCGGGAATTGGATCAATTCAAGCATTTTATATTGAACATGTTGCGGACACTCCTTCGCCCGCTGTCCAAATGATGGCAATTCTCAATTTAAAGACTGAGAGTGCAGTTGCTAGAAATATCCGTTTTTATGATGACGTATCACTCTCGCAAGTGCTTTGGGCAATCGGTAAGCGTCAAAATTTAAAGTTGCAGCCGCTTAATATTGCCGAACCACCAGCGCCAAAGCCCCGTTTGGCGGAAATTCGTGGGAATGGCTCACTGAACAGTATTATTAATTTATTAAGTGAGTTATCGAATTTTGATTTGAATTTAAGTGTTGAAAAAATTGCAATAAACTTAAGTGCTGATTCGGCAGTAGATACCGGAATACTCGATTTCAGTATTAATTCTGTAATCTATCCACAAAAATTGTAAAGATGGTTCGGGTAATTGCCGGTTTGTATAAAAACCAATCCATAATGTCCGATAAAAAAGCGACAATTCGACCAACTCAGGATCGAGTAAAAGCGGCTTTATTTTCAATTTTAGGGGATGTATCCGGTCTAAAAGTCGCCGATTTGTTTGCTGGAACCGGTAATTTAGGAATTGAGGCGCTATCCCGCGGCGCCGAGCGATGCACTTTCGTTGATAATAATTGGCAAAGCCTAAATTTGGTTAAACACAATTTAGCAAAACTCAAATTGGAACAGCGGGCTGAAGTTATTCAGGCTGATGTCCTGAAATATTTAGCCCAAAAGCCGCTTTTTGACCTGATTTTTGCGGATCCACCATATGAATATTCGAGTTATAATGAACTATTAATGCTGTTCGGCCAATTACGACCCGATACTCAAATTGTACTCGAAACGGATCGTAGATTTGACCTGCCTTCATCTTTTAAACCGCGGGAAATAAAAATTCGCAGAAGTGGCGATACTAATTTGAATTTCATAAGGATATAAATGAAAATAGCAGTTTATCCCGGTAGTTTTGATCCTATTACCAATGGTCATCTGGATATACTCAAACGAGCGTCATCTTTATTTGACTTAGTATATATTGCCGTAGCTCGCAATCTCCAGAAGCAACCGATTTTTACCACGGAAGAAAGGCTGGCATTGATTCGAGGCTGTACGAGCGAATTCGAGAATGTCAAAATGGATAGCTTTGATGGATTAGTAGTCGAATATGCGCGTCAAGTCGGGGCAGAGGTAATCATCCGCGGCTTACGAGCATTATCTGATTTCGATTATGAATTTCAGATGGCGCTAATGAATCGTCATCTGGATGAAAATATTAACACGGTATTTCTAATGCCCCATGAAGATTATACTTATCTAAGTTCCTCTATGGTGCGAGATTTAGCCAAATTTGGTGCAGAAATAGGTAGTTTTGTGCCGGCAAATGTGAAGGCGGCTCTGTTGAAAAAATTCAGGGAGTAAAATGAAACTTATCGAGGAAATTAGGTCTCAAGCCCAAAAGTGTAAAAAAACGGTTGTTTTACCGGAAGCACATGATGAACGTATTTTAAAAGCCGCCGAAATTTTGGAAAAAGAAGGCTTAGCGCAAATAATCTTAGTCGGTGATCCAGAGATAATCGGTCAACACACCCGTGAAATTAACGTCAATCTCGGCTCGATAGGTATATTTGACCCTGTTCAATTTGAAAAATTGGACGATTTTATTAATACTTATTATGAAAAACGCAAGCATAAAGGGATGACCCTTGAAAATGCTCGCACCGTAATGTTAAACCCGACTTTTTTTGGAGCTATGCTGGTGGAAAAAGGATTAGCGGACGGCTGTGTTTCGGGAGCCGATACAACCACTGGCGATGTTCTTAAAGCCGCATTGCATATCATCGGAACTAATCCGGATACTCCAACAGTTTCCAGTGATATTCTCATTATAACACCTGATGAAGAAAGAATCTGGAGTTTTGCCGACTGTGCTGTGCTGCCCAATCCAACTGCCGAGCAGCTGGCTGACATAGCCATTGCGACCGCGAATACTCATCGCAGAGTCGTAAAAACCGAGCCGATTGTTGCTATGCTTTCTTTTTCTACTAAAGGCAGTGCCAAACACGAGCTAGTAGATAAGGTCATTCAGGCTACCGCAATAGTGCGAGGGAAATATCCCGATTTGAGAATTGATGGTGAGTTACAAGCCGATGCGGCTATCGTACCCACAATCGGAGCTAAAAAAGCACCTGGTAGTCCTGTTGCCGGTCAGGCAAATGTACTAATCTTCCCGGATCTTAATGCTGGCAATATCGGGTATAAGTTAGTTCAACGCATCGGTAATTGCGAGGCAATCGGTCCGATAATTCAGGGATTAAAAAAACCGATGAATGATCTTTCTCGAGGATGTAGCGTTGAAGATGTCGTTAATGTGACAGCAATTATCTGTAATCTCGTTTAAATATAGGATCAGAAAAATATATGCCTACTTATGAGTATAAGTGTGAAAAATGTGGTTATGAATTTGAACAATTTCAAAAAATGAGTGCCGAACCACTAAAAGTCTGCCCTAAATGTGGACAAAAAAGTGTCACAAGGAAGATTAGTGGTGGCGCCGGATTAATATTCAAAGGCTCCGGTTTTTATGTGAATGATTATGGTGACAAAAACAAGACTAAAAGCCCATCTCCAACCACTCCAGAAGACAAACCTACTTCCACACCCAAAGCTAAAGAAAAAACAATAACGACATCATCTAATAGTTCCAACTGAATTTATATTCATAAACAGCTGAAATCAGCGCTTGATTTTAATAATTTCGGTCAGCTCTCTGAGGGCGTTTTTTCTTCTTTTTTGCGATAAAGAATTGCCAGGGGAATAATTATCAAATAGCCGATTAAAAGTATGATAGGTGCTACGGTTAGCGAACGGAAACTATATGTTTCACCGGTAGCCATACAAATATAACCGATTATTATTACTGCAATTCCAATTGCAAAGAGTAGATAATTAATCTTTGTAAAAGAGAGAGCTTTTATGAAGCTTGCCGACTTTTCTTTGGTCTTTACTTTTTTTGTTGTCTTTACTTGTGCCATAGTAATTTAAATTTATATGATTGTTTGAGATTTTGCAACTTGTAAAACTTCTCCTCAGTCGAAAATTTATCTCATTGTAAAATGTTTTAATCATTAATAGAAAATTTTTCTCAAATCTACTGTTGACAAATGAACGTTAATTGTGTAGTTTTTAATGTGGAAAAATTAGAACTACCAAAAAACTTATATCCTGCCCGCTGGTGGCACGCCCTGGAAAATAATGAGGTAGAATGTTTTCTTTGTCCACGACATTGCCGCCTGAAAAACGGCAAAAGGGGAGTATGCCGCGTCCGGACAAATATCGAAGGGCGTCTCTTTTCAGAAGTGTATGGTAAACCAATTGCCATACATATTGATCCAATCGAAAAAAAACCGCTATATCATTTTCAACCGGGGAGTCGAATTTTTTCCATTGGCACAGCCGGATGTAATCTGCAATGCGAATTCTGTCAGAATTGGGACATTTCTACCGCGGATGGCCATCTTGGGATGGGTCGAATTGTGCAACCAGCTGAAATCGTTCAGTCTGCAATTGATAATCAATGTGGCTCGATTGCTTTTACCTATAACGAGCCGACGATTTTTGGCGAGTACGTTGTTGATATTGCCAAAATAGCTCACCAATCCAATCTCAAGACTGTTAAGGTAACTAATGGGTACATTACCCAGGAGGCAATTGCAGACATTTATCCGCTGATTGATGCCGCTAATATTGACCTGAAATCTATGAACGCCGATTTTTATCGCAAACGCTGTCATGCGGAACTCACACCGGTTTTGGAAGCAATCGTTGCCATTCAGAAGGTCGGAACTTTCATAGAGTTAACAACTCTCTTGATTCCCGGATTGAACGATAGCGAAGGCGAAATACAAAAGTTATGTGATTGGATTCTTGATAACCTGGGAAATGATACGCCGTTGCATTTTTCGGCTTTTCACCCAGCCTACAAAATGAGCAATTGGCCTCAGACAACTAAAGAAGTTCTTGACCGGGCGCGAACAATAGCACTGCGCACTGGCTTGCATTACGTCTATGAAGGTAATGTTCTTACTGATTCAGAATCGGATACCTTTTGCCCGGCTTGCGGTCGCCTTTTGATCAAACGGGGATGGTACACTCAAGTAACAAAGTCTCTACAAGGTAATCGTTGTGAATGTGGACAAAAAATTCCCATAATATGGTAGAATTGGTAAATTCAAATAAGAAGGAGTGAAATCAAATGTTAACCCGTATGACAATTGAGCTGGAGAGGAGTGAACTACTGGAATTCCGTCAAGTCTTACAACAGTTGACTTCTAATCAACCTTCAGTCGAGATTAAATTAAATAGTGTTATTCGAGGGGTTTGTCGTCAAATAATCCGAGAAATTGATCGCTGGGAAGACCTAAAGCAAGAAAGGTGGTAGTCTGAACATAGAAAAATATTGATAATTAAAATGGTATTTGTAAATTAAATATTGATATTTTAAAAAGAATACAGCGTTAATTATGGAAGATAAAAAAGTCGATTTTAGCATTGAGGAAAGCCGTAAAAATTTTCTTATAACTAAATTTGACGACTTATTTCAAGGTATCAATAACCTCTATGGCAAAGAGTTAATGGAAGAGTTATTTCATAGAATGGAAAAAACCATTGCTATTTTTCATCAAGACGTCGAGAATCTAATTAAAGAACTAAAATCGTCAAATTCTACGGGCAGTACTGATCAACCGATTATGGGAATATCTGATATACCTCAAACGCCAGCTGAACCTAACCCTTTTTCGGCAAATGAAGATAATGACTGGGCTAAACACCTCGGTTAAAATATTAACAATAAGTAAAGGTACAGGAGACATGAATGAAAGAACTAATTAAAACCATAGCATTGGTGCTTGTAGTTGTAGCGGTCGTTTATTTTTTCTTTGAATTTGAAAAAGTAAACAAACGCCTGGACATTTTAAATGCCCGTGATTCCACCCATAGTGTAACCATCAACGATTTTGATCATAATTTACATGATCTGAGTCTGGAATTTGTCGGGAGAGGCAAACATATTCAACAGTTTCAGCAATCGCTGAAAGATATGAATTCACGATTAGACAGCGTGGACTTGGCGCTAAGTGACAAAATCGAAGAAACTAACACCAGCATAGCTGAATTAAAAATTGATATCGATTCTCGTTTTAATGTTATGAAAACCGACCAGGATGGAATTAACGAAAGACTCAATAAATTTCAACGTGAAACTCAGCGGACCCTTACTGATCTACAATCCGCGGTTACCCGGATGAGTCGTGAATTGAGTGATCTCGACAAACGTGTAAAGACCTTGGAAACTCCACCTACCCCAGCAAAAAAATAATCTGATAGATAAATAATATATTTTTATCATCTGGGGATAATTGGATTTGTTAAGCATTAAAATCTTAGAGGAGGGAGAGGTGAAAAAATATTTATTTATTATTTTAATAGCTTTTACCACCACATTAGCATTGCCTGCTTGTTCTGGTGGAAAAGAAACTAAGAAAGTAGAAAGAAGGACTGAACAAACCAAAGTAACTGAAAAAACAGAACCAAAAAAGGTACAAAGTCCAAAAACTTCAACCGAGACTACTAACCTTGAAACGGTTAGAAAAGATACAGCTGGAATGGTTATGCAATCAGTAACCGCCGTGAAAGAGTCTCAATTGGATTCTGTTACTCCAGCCAAAAAGGATGTTCAAAATGAGCCGGATTCAACTCCTCTGACTGGTAATACTTCCGAGCTAGCTATACAACCCTCTCCCGTTATAACGGATGAAATCAAAACAGATGCTGATTTGCTACCGACTTCCAATGAGACAAATGGAGTACTCGAAAGTAAGGTTGTTACGGAAAAACCGGGTTTATGTACAAAAGAAGCCGAAACTTCGGCTAAGGTTTTAAAAATCCTTATTTTTGATGATATATTTTTTGATGCCGATGAAACAGAAACTCCTAACCTTACATTTAACTCCAATTATATAGTTACTCTTAACAAAGTAGTGAAAGCTCTGAAGAGTGATCCGGATATCAAAATTCGGTTGAAAGGCTATGCAATGGATACTGGTACGAAATCCGGTAATGCTATCATAAAATCTCAGAAAAGGGCGATTACAGTGGGGAAATTAATACTTGATTTATTTCCAGAAGAAGAGAAGGATAGCGTTGCCAACCGGATTGAAATCGTGCCTGTTGGTGCTGATGAAATGCTGATCGAGAGTGATAACCAAGTAAAAGAACTGCTGAATCACCGGGTGTCAATTGAATTATTCGTTGGTGAAGTGGTCAACCCAACTATAGCGGATTTTGTGTTTCATGGAAAAGCACCAGAACCAGAGGTAACCAGTACAGCGCCAAAACCTGTTCAAAGAGAAAAGGCAAAAACACCAAAAAGCCGCCCGAGAACTCGGGATATGCTTTATGAAACTGGTAACGATCTATTTCAACAGAAAAAATACGAAGATGCCATCAGCGTTTATACTGAATTTATCAATCTAGATCCGCAACATCCGCTGGCTGATAATGCGCAGTGGTGGATCGGTGAATGCTATTATTTTCTTGGCGATTATGTCAGCGCCTTAAATGCATATCGCAAAGTATTTGGGCTGGGTGATGGGAATAAATCTGCTTATGCTCAACTGCGTATGGGCTATTGCTATAACCGAATGAATCAGGTAGATCTGGCTGTAAGTGCCTGGGAAAAAGTTATACGAGATTATCCGAATGCAATTGAGGAAGTAACCAAAGCCAAAAAAGCAATTCAGATTTATTCCGGCGACGTTAACCAAGATTAAATAAATATTTTTTTATCAGCTATTAAAGTGAAATCAATGAATCCAAATATTACATTGATGCGGAGTTGCTTTGATATATGATTGTGGTTTTTGTGCCGAGAGGGGGAATCGAACCCCCATGGACCGAAGTCCGGTGGATTTTGAGTCCACTGCGTCTACCTATTTCACCACCTCGGCAAAAAGCGCCCTAAAATTAACTCTTTACAAGTTAAAAACAATAAAAAAGTAAATATAGGGAGTTGATTATGTCGGATTTTAGCTATAGTACTATTAGCGAAATGTTCGTGGGCATAACGGATAAATACACTGATCGGCCAATGTACAAATATAAAAAGGATGGGAAATGGCTGGGACTTACTTTTTCGGAAGTGCGCAACCGTGTCGAGCAAATTTCCGGCGGACTGAAAGCCTTGGGTATGAAAGCTGGCGAACATGTCGCCATTATTGCGGCTAACAATCCATTATGGGCGATGACTGATTATGGTGTGATCTGTGCCAAAGGGGTAGTCGTGACGATTTACCCAACTCTTACGGCTAAACAAGTGTGGTGGATTGCCCGGCATTCTGATTCTCGTTTCATTTTTTGTGGTGACCGCGAACAGACCGAAAAAGTCATTCCACTTCTTAACGAACTTCCCGAAGTTTATAAAGTCATTATAATGGATGATACGAAAATTGATCACCCGAAAGCTATTATGATGAGTGAATTGATGCAAATGGGTGCCGAATATCGAGGCCAGAATCCGAGTGCTTTCCTTGAAGATATTCATAATACCAAGGAAGACGATTTGCTAACTATAATTTATACTTCTGGTACGACTGGCGAACCCAAAGGTGCTATGCTGACGCATGGCAATCTCACTTCGAATATTACCGGTGCATTACAAATCGTTGAGGCTAATGAAAATGACACTTTTTTGTCGTTTTTACCACTCAGTCATGGTTTTGAACGTATGGCGGGACATTTTTTAGCCACCGGTTCCGGGGCATGTATCAGTTATGCTGAGAGTATTGACACGGTTGCCGAGAATATGCTGGAAGTCCATCCCACATTGATGGTCGCCGTTCCGCGTTTTTACGAGAAGGTTTACGCTAGAGTTATTGACAGTATTTCAACATCTTCCAAAATTAGTCAGAAAATCTTCTGGTGGGCAATAAATGTCGGTAAAAAAGCCGTTTTTCTAAAGAGTGAGAATCGGAACACTGGCGCAATTCTCGATAACCAGCTAAAAATCGCTCAAAAACTGGTTTTTTCAAAATTATATGAGAAAATCGGCGGCAATTTGCGGTTTTTTGTTTCCGGCGGAGCACCTCTCTCTAAGGAAATTGCCCAATTTTTCCAAGCCGCTGGAATTCCGATTCTCGAAGGCTACGGTTTAACGGAAACATCACCAGTTATTTCCGTTAATCCGCTGTCAAAATGTAAGGTCGGGACAGTTGGTCCGAAACTCCCTAATATCGAGGTGAAAATCGCTTCGGATGGCGAAATCCTGACGCGCGGCCCACACGTTATGCTGGGCTATTATAAAGATGAAGCCTCTACCCGTGATGTCCTCGATGCGGACGGTTGGTTTCATACCGGCGATATTGGAATGATTGACGGGGATGGCTATATCACCATTACCGATCGTAAGAAAAACATATTAGTGACTTCCGGAGGTAAGAATGTTGCTCCCCAACCGGTGGAAAATGCGCTCGTTACCTCAAAGTGGATCGAACAAATTGTAGTCATCGGCGACCGACGGAAATTCGTATCGGCTTTAGTGGTGCCGGCTTTTGTTAATTTGGAAGACTGGGCTAAAGAGAACAATCTGCAGTTTCACAGTCGGGAGGAGTTAATTGCCCTTCCAGCTGTCAAGGAATTGTATGACCGAGTGATAGCCGAATCAATGGAAGGCTTCGCCCAATTCGAGAAAATTAAAAAATATGTTCTATTACCATCAGAATTTACAATCGAGAGCGGGGAACTGACACCGTCCCTAAAAGTAAAACGTTCGGTAGTTGAAAAACATTATGCGGATTTAATTGAATCAATGTATCAGGAGGCAGAAAGTTAAGTGAGTGTATCATATAAAGATGCGGGCGTTGACATTGCCGCCGGTGAACAAGCTGTCAAAGAAATTAAGAATCTGGTAAAACAGACTTTTACCCCCAATGTATTGACTGAAATTGGCTTATTCGGCGGCTGTTTTGCTTTTCCGGTAAAAAATTACCGTCAACCGGTTTTGGTAGCCAGCACCGACGGAGTTGGAACAAAATTAATAGTTGCCAATCTGCTCGATCGGCATAATACAGTCGGGCAATGTCTGGTAAATCATTGTGTTAATGATATTTTGACGACTGGGGCGCGCCCTTTGTTTTTTCTGGATTATATTGGAACTGGTCAGCTAAAACCAGCAATAACTACTGAAATTATTAGGGGAATATCTCTGGCATGTAAAGCCAATGGTTGCGCCTTAATTGGCGGTGAAATGGCGGAGATGACTGATATTTATCAAACCAAAGATTATGATTTGGTGGGAACGATCATCGGAGTGGTGGAAAGGGAGCAAATGTTAATTGGTCGAGTTGGGAAAGGTGATGTTCTGCTCGGTTTACCTTCCACTGGTTTGCACACCAACGGTTATTCTTTAGCCCGCAAGGTGCTCTTGACAAAATATTCTGTCACTGATTTCATTCCGGAATTAAATGCGACCATCGGCGACGCCTTGCTGGCAATTCACCGCTCCTATTTAAATGTGATTGAGCCATTACTAGCTGATCCAGATTTACATGGGTTGAGTCATATTACTGGTGGCGGAATCATTGGTAATACTTCCCGCATTGTCCCCGAAAATTTGACTTTGAAAATCAACTGGCAAGCCTGGGAATGGCCACCGCTTTTTAAATTCATTCAAAAAACTGGTGAAATTGATATAGAAGAAATGCGCCGCGTTTTCAACCTTGGAATCGGGATGATTATAATTTGCGCCGCTTCAGCCGTTGATAAATTTTCTCAGGTATTACAAAAGTCCGGAGAAAAAGCGGTTATTCTCGGTGAGGTTTGCTGAATATATTTTCATGCTAAGAAAAATTCCTAAATCGATCTCGATAGCCGTATTGGGCGCCGGTAGTTGGGGGACAACGATTGCCATCCATCTTTATAATAAAAAATTGCCGGTCAAACTCTGGGAATATTTTCCGGAAAATGTAGCGTATATGAACAAGACTCGTCGAAATCCGCTTTTGGAGGGCATTCCGATACCGCGCGCGATTCCGATTTTAAATGATCTGGCTGAGGCCGTGAAAAATGCTAATTTCCTGGTGCTGGCGGTGCCGTCGCAGTCGATGCGTTCCCTGCTGGAGAAAATAAAAGGGCAGATTGAACCTGATACAATTATCGTTAATCTTACCAAAGGCATCGAACAAAATACACTCAAGCGTATGAGCGAGTTAATTACTGAAATTTTAAATCACCCACCGGAAAAGATAGTTACTCTGCATGGTCCTAGCCATGCCGAAGAAGTTGCCCGGCAAGTTCCCACGGCGGTTGTAGCCGCCTCGATAAATGAAGAGACTGCCCAGCTAGTTCAGGAAGTATTTCATTCACCATATTTCCGCGTTTATACCAATACCGATATCATCGGAGTTGAAATCGGCGGGGCGGTCAAAAACGTCATTGCGATTGCGGCTGGTATTTGCGACGGAATGAGATTAGGTGACAACGCCAAAGCCGCTCTGATGACGCGTGGAATTATGGAAATCGTCCGTCTCGGATTGCGAGTCGGGGGTCGAGAAGTAACTTTTGCCGGATTAAGTGGTATCGGCGATTTGATTGTTACTTGTAACAGTCAGCATAGCCGTAACCGCTACGTCGGTGAAGAAATTGGCAAAGGCCGCAAACTGGACGATATTCTGAATGGTATGTCGATGGTGGCTGAAGGAGTCACGACCTGTTTAACGGTTCACCAGATGGCTGAGAAGTACAAAGTCGTAATGCCGATTTCGGAGGAAATTTATAAAGTTCTTTTTAAAAATAAAGACCCGCAAACGGCTCTGTGGGATTTAATGAACCGCGATCCTAAACAGGAGCGGCACTCACTCTCTAAATATTGATTTCTTCACTAAAAAGATTACTACTTTTATCTGGCTGTTTAATGACTGTCACAATGGCGCAGGAACTCCATACTCCTGCACCCCAACCGATTTCAGGTACGCCATTTTTATGGAATAAATATCCGGAAATTGTTTTTCATCATAGATTAGCCAAACCAGTTGCCGGAGATACTACTTTCTTTATTCGGAAAAATGTTGAGGATAATTCGGCTGAGTTTATTGAAATTGCATTCCTTCGTCTGATTAATACCGCAGAAATTGAAATATATGCTGAGAAAACGGAATTCGATGCCGGACGAATTACTCAAAGCGACGCCGAACGGGTGCGCGATATAATGCTTTACGATACGCCGCCCGGTTCGATTAATCCTGCTAAAGGTATTTATTACAACGAGATTGATATATTCGGCGAACTACCGGACAAAGACGGTAATGGTAAACTCTTTGTGTTACTCATTGACGTACGTGATAATTATGAGGTGGGAAAATCCGATACCTACGTTGCGGGCTATTTCGACCCGCTCGATCAGGTGCCTGGCAAAGGCAATTACGGTGAAATTATTTATATTGACACTAATCCGGCGGATGCCAAGGATCTGGGTACACTCTCAATCGTAGCACACGAACTTCAGCATTTGATTCATAATTTTTATGATTCAGATGAGGATGTTTGGGTAACAGAAGGGCTCTCGGAATTGGCGCCACGCTTGCTGGGTTTACCGGCACGTAGCTTTGCCTCGTTTTTAAACGAGACCAATCGTTCGTTAATGGATTTTGATGGTTCAATAGCCGATTATGCTAAAGTCGGTTTATGGACTTATTATATATATCAGCGCTTTGGATTAGATGTGATTAAAAAGATATTTAACAACAAAAATGACTCATTTAACGGTTTTATCGGTGGTTTGTCATCTGCCGGTTACGATGGCTCGGTCGCGGAGCTATTACGCGATTGGTTTGTTGCCAACCTTCTTAACGATCCGACGATGGGTGATGGACAATATGGTTATGGTGGGGCGGCGATTTCGCCAATATCATCGAACTATTTTCATTCTAATTTTACCGAAGGCGAGCAGATTTCGTTGGCGCTCAATCCGGCGGCGGCGGTTTATATTCAGTTTTATTCAGGCCAAAATATCGAGTTTGTGATGAATTACCAATCGTCTTACAGTTTTGGATTGGCAGTGATTAAACATTATGAGACACCGGAAATAACCTTCGTCACCTGTAATGGCACCGGAACTTATAATTTTTCCGATGAGACCTTCGGAAGTGATTATGCTAAACTGACTATTATTCCCTATTGGCCAGCTGAGATTGCCGCCACTGTTCAAGCCAATATATCTTACTCAGCAACTGGAATCGGGGGCTATGCCGAATCCGAATTGGGATACGATAATGATATGCTCGATTATTTTATTCGATTAGAGGATGCCGAAGCCGCTGAGAAGTTCGATTTAAATTTATCTGAAGCGACTCTGTCAGCGATTAAAATATTAACCTATGATTCCAGTCCGGTTACGATAAAAATATACAGCAATTTAGCGGAGGCGCCGCTATTAACTATGAGTGGCATTATTCCTGATGAACAGGCTTGGACAAAGATTATTCTCGGCAATCCGATTGACTTGGCCGATTTGAGTTCATTTGCGGTATCGGTTACCAGTTCGGGTAACTCGCTCGGCTATAGTTCTGCGCAAGACGGATTCGGTCATGCTTATATCAAAACTGATGAAATATTTCACGACCTCTGCAATTATACTGTGACCGGCGGTTCGGAAGATGTTTCTCTTACCGGCAATTGGGCTATCCGTGCCATCGTTTCGGGGAAAATCGTGATACCTCCGCGGATTATTCTTACGCCGGATAGTTTGTGGTTCTGGCATGATGAATATACTCAAACGTTTCGGATTAGCAATAGCGGTACCGAGGCGCTGGAATGGGAAATTTCCGGCGAACTGCCGAATTGGGTGAAAATTGAACCACTTTTCGGTACAGTGAATATTGGGAGTGCTGAAATTGCGGTAACCATTGACCGTAATTTATTGACCAGCGGCTTTCACGACATTAATATTCCGATTATTTCGAACGGCGGCGATGAATTGCTCTATGTTAGTGTTTTAAAGCGAAATACCTCAACAGCGCAATCTGCTCTCATTCCCACAGAAATGGTATTCAGCGATGATATTAGCCGGACAACATTACCAATTTTCAATATTGGCATAGGTTCTAGCCAATTTGCTTTCTGGTCGGAAGAAGCCTGTCTGGCTTTTTTGCCATCGAGCGGATTCATTCCGGAAGATGATACAATTGATGTGCAAGTATTTTTGGATCGATCAGCCGCGAGCGATAGCATTTTAGCCTTTTTCTTCTTCGACGGAGTAGATACTTTAGCATACGAATGTATTTATTCTGACTGGCAAGGAGAGACAGCAACCCACTTTACTATCCTGAATCCTTTCCCGAATCCATTTCTGCCCGGTGAAAATCCATTGATTTATTTCCCTTTTCGATTGACTGTGGAAAAGCCAGTTACGGCGCTGATTTTCAATCTTAACGGACAGGAAGTTTACTCCGAAAAAATCAATAATCCGAAAATCGGCTTGAATGTCTGGACTTGGGATGGTCACAATCAAAAAGGCAATCCGGTTGCCAGCGGAGTTTACTTTATTGTTTTCCGTCAGGGTGAACGACGGGCACGTCAAAAATTGGTGTTATTGAGATAATATGTGGCTACTATGCATTTCATGTAGAGTAAACTAAAATGAAATTCAGTGCGGTTTCTGGTTCATTTTCTTTGATACCTGAATTCAAATGTGAACTTTACCCAAGTAGGTTATTGTAACCGGTTTTAGTCTGCCGGTGTCTAAAGTTCGGTCGAATTTTTCATAATACGTGAATATCTTTAATCATTAAGTTCAATCATTTAGAAGCAGAAACTGATAAGTTGCCAGACAAAAGTCGAAGAATTATTTGATTGATTTTAAGGCTGTATTTTGTAAGTTCTCTAAAAATTGGGTAATTTAAACGAAATGTTATGCTGGATATAACTACCAAAGAAAACATTATCTTATACCTGAGTCAGTGGATCGAAATTGTCCGAATAGAAGATCGAGATAAGTATCTGGTGATCGAAGGGCGCCAGCGGGATACCACTTCTTTGCGTAAAATCGCCCGCAATTCTCGAAATTTGATTAGCTCGATAAAAAAAATATCTACTGGTTCGATTGACCGATTTATCGTCAAGCCGGAGAAAATTGAAAAACGGATTCCGACGGTTAATCTTGTCTTGTTTTTGATAACGATATTAACGACTCTTTTAGCGGGGGCGATAATGGAGGGGGCTAATCCATTCGTTCATCCACTGGATTTGCTCAAAGGTGTTCCTTTTAGTGTGACTCTGATGGTAATTCTCGGTTTTCATGAAACCGGGCATTTTCTCATGGCGCGTAAACATAATGTTGATGCGACCTTACCTTACTTTATTCCAGCGCCAACTATTATCGGGACTTTCGGCGCTTTCATTAAAATGCGCTCTCCGGTAACGCGGCGGCAGGCTTTATTGGAAATTGGAGCGGCTGGGCCGATCTGCGGTTTTTTGGTAGCGACGCCAGCTTTATTCATTGGCTTAAAGCTTTCTGAAGTCGTATCGTTAAGTGAGGCAATCGGTATTCAACTCGGTGATTCACTATTGATGAAAATTGCCTCGGCTTTGATTTTTCCAAACCTGGAAGTCGGGCAGGACATTTTGCTCCATCCGGTTGGTTTTGCGGCTTGGATCGGAATGCTGGTAACCATGTTGAATCTCTTGCCTATCGGGCAGCTGGATGGCGGACATATTGCGTATGCCCTTCTGGGCGATAAATATCCTTATGTTGCTTGGGGAGCGTTAATTGCGACTTTAGCGCTCTCATTTGTGTCACTTAATTGGTTAGTGTGGGGCTTACTAGTGTTTTTCTTGGTTAGAGTAAAACATCCGCCGATTTATGATGATAATTCTCCGGTAACATTACGTGAAAAACTGATTGGACTGGCATCTTTAGTGATTTTTATCCTGACGTTTATTCCAGTTCCATTTAAGCAATAGAATTATGATAGTATGAAGCGTATAAAATCCAATTTTAAGCCATCCGTTAAACGACCATTGGTTTATATACCACTGATAATCTTTTTTATAGTAATTCTGTATTTAGCAATTTTAGTAACTCCATTGAGTTCAAGTAATACCAATCAGGTAATCACTATTCAACCTGGAGCAAGTGTTCAGGAAGTATCTGAGCTTTTATATGAAAAAGGTATTATCAAGTATCCTAAACGCTTTATTCTGGCGACAAAAATGATGGGAAAGGAACGGAAATTATGCGCCGGACGTTTTGATCTATATGGAGCTATCAATTATTATGAGTTGATAAAAACTCTGAGTGATCTGGAATCGGTTACGGTGCGCGTCACTATTCCTGAGGGTTTGCGTGCCCGTGAAATTGCTAGGTTGCTTGAAAATCAGATTGGAATTTCGGCCGATGATTTCATGCAAAAAGTTATGGATTCCAGATTTACTCATCAATTGGGGGTTGAAGCTAATAATCTGGAGGGGTATCTCTTTCCTGATTCCTATCATTTTATCGTAGGTGATTCGCCGGAAAATGTCATTAGTCGGATGGTAGAACGCTTCTGGGAAGTTGTCAATGATTCAGTGCAGGCTGAAATCCGTCGTACTGGTTATACTCTTCACCAGATTATTACCTTAGCCTCGATAGTGGAAGGAGAATGTCAGGTAGATTTCGAACGACCGCTAGTTGCCTCACTCTATTACAATCGCTTGCGTAGAAGGATTCGTCTCGAAGCCTGTCCGACAATTCAATACATAATTCCGGATAGTCCGCGACGAATACTGCGACAAGATTTAAAAATTGATTCACCTTATAATACTTACTTACACTACGGATTACCGCCAGGGCCGGTCTGTAATCCCGGTTTCAAATCCATAAAAGCGGCTATTTATCCCGCCAAAACCAAATATCTATATATGGTTTCAAACGGTGATAGTACCTATACCCACACTTTTACCGCGAATTATGAGGAATTTTTAGCAGCAAAAAGAAAATTGCAAAAAATCCGTACCCAGGATAAACTTGTTGCCAGTGAGGATTATATCAATTGAAATCACTTGAGGATTTGAATCCTGAGCAATGCCGTGCGGTCGAATATAATGCTGGTCCAACCTTAATTTTTGCTGGTGCCGGGAGTGGGAAAACCAAGGTTCTGGCGCATAAAGTTGCCTACCTGATAGAAAATAAAATAGTCGCCCCCCAAAATATTCTAGCGGTTACCTTTACCAACAAAGCCGCACGCGAATTAGGTGAACGGGTAGAAAAATATATCGGCAAGAAAGCCAGGCAAGTCAATATCGGCACTTTTCATTCGATTTGTGCTCGTCTTCTCCGACGTGAAATAGAATGTCTCGGTTATTCTTCGAATTTTACAATCTACGATGCTGAGGACCAGCTCAGTCTTCTCAAGAAAATTATCAATGATCGTTCTATTATCCTCGAGTCCACCAGTCCTAAAAATGTCTTGAGTCGAATTTCCTATCTGAAAAATCATATGATTGAGCCGGAAAATTTCAGCGCTCGGCCCGGATTTATGGCTGATCGTTTTGTAGCTGTGCTATATCCCCTTTATCAGGGAGCTTTACGTAAAGCTATGGCGGTGGATTTCGACGATCTGCTAATTCTACCGCTGAAAATATTCCAGCTTAAACCCGAAGTTTTGGAAAAATACCGGGCACTTTATCAATATATTTTAGTTGATGAATATCAAGATACCAATCGTCCCCAGTTTCTCTTGATTGAAGCCCTGGGTAAAAAACATCAGCACGTCTGTGTAGTTGGCGACGATGACCAGAGTATTTACAGCTGGCGCGGAGCTGATATTCGCAACATACTCAGTTTCAACGAAATATTTCCCCAATGCCGGGTTTTTAAGCTCGAGCAAAATTATCGCTCGACCAATAATATCCTGAAAGCCGCTTCAGCGGTTGTCAGCCACAATAAACAGCGCGCTACAAAAACACTCTGGTCACAGAAAAGCGATGGCGATTTATTAGTGAAGCTGGATGCCGAGACCGAATACGACGAAGCCGCCCTGATCGCCAGCTGGATTCAACGAGAAATTTTACAGAACAAACGTAATTTCAAGGACTTTGCCATCCTTTACCGAACAAATGCCCAAACCCGTGTTCTTGAGGAAATTTTACGGCGCAATAACATCGTGTATGTAATTGTAGGTGGTGTCCGTTTTTACGAGCGCAAAGAAATCAAAGATGTTTTAGCGTTTTTCAACGTCATATCCAATCCCCATGATGATATCAGTTTAAAACGGATTATCAATCTACCGCCACGCGGGATAAGTAAAACGACCGTTCAACATCTTGGGGAACTGGCTTTGGCTAAAGACATTTCGCTATTCGATGCTATGTCGTACGCCGATGAACTCAATCTTGCTACGCGGGCTATCGAATCTATCAAAAAGTTTTACGATCAGATCAATGATCTCCGTTCATTACGCAATACACTTTCTTTTGAAGAATGGGCACGGGTTGTTATCGTCAGCATTGGCCTGCGTAACTATTACAAAGAAAGCGAGGGCGAAGAAGCAACTGAAAGATTAGCCAACCTTGACGAGCTACTCAACGATATTTCGGAATTTTGCCAGACTAACGAAAAGCCTTCGCTAGAATCTTACCTCGAAAATGTGACTCTGGCGACTTCGATTGACGAATGGGAAGACACTAAAAATGCGGTGACGCTGATGACCTTACACGGTGCCAAGGGCTTGGAATTTCCTGTGGTCTTCATTTGCGGATTAAATCAAGGCTTATTGCCGCTCGAACGCGACTTGACCCATGAAGCGCTCGAAGAGGAGCGTCGTCTTTTTTATGTCGGTCTGACTCGCGCCAAGGAAAAGGTTTTTTTATCATCGTCCCGCCAGCGTATGCGCGCCGGTGAAGTCGCCTACTCATCGGAATCAATGTTTCTCAACGAAATCCCGCCAGAGTTGATTACAATCTGCGATTTTCGGGAAGGTATTATTTCCAGTAAGCGCCAACCGCGGACCAGCAATCGTTCCACTGCTCGGAAAATAAAAGATACCTTTGAGCGGGTTGAATCTAACCCGATCAAAATAGCGGGAATCAATTCTTCTTCAAGCGAAAAAACTTCTCCGACCAGCCGGACGATTGAACCCGGTACGCATGTTTCTCATAAAATTTTTGGCACCGGTCAGGTAGTTAATATAGACGGTGTCGGACAAAATGCCCGAGTAACCGTAAATTTTCGTTCCTGCGGACGCAAAACGATCGTAGCGCGTTTTCTCAACATCAATTGATAAATAATTACTGCTTTTTCTTCTTCTGCAATTGCCAGTAATATTTTTCGAATTCGGCGTTTAGATCGCTTACTTTCCCTTGACTTGCGATCATTTTACGTGCCAAACAATCGCAAATTTCATTATAAAGATTATCGCTATGTCCTCGAACGTATTGCCAGGTGATTCCAGGATGATTCAACCTGTCAAGTTCGAGCCACAGCTCCTGATTTTTGACTGATTTCTTGTCAGCGGTTTTCCAATTTCTCTTTTTCCAGTTGGGAAGCCAGGTTGTAATTCCATTACGTAGGTATTGACTGTCAGTATAAATAATGGCTTTTTCACCGGGTTGCAATTGTTTCAAGCCATTGAGCGCCGCGATGATTTCCATCCGGTTATTAGTCGTATTTTCTTGATAACCGGCTAGGACTTTGAGCAATTGATTTTCATTAAAAATCAGAGTCGCCCAACCGCCGTGGCCGGGATTTCCTGAACAGGCTCCGTCGGAGTAAATGATCTTCATCTATTCGTCCATTTCTGAAATTACGTCAATCGGAGATAAAGCTTCCATCTTAACCACCTTTGCATTATCAAAATAAATCTGTAATTCTTTGCCATCTGGATATAAGTAAATCCACAGTTCGTAAATTCTTCCACCGCCGGTTTCTAAGCGGGTTTGGGAACCTGGTTGCCCAAGCGAGCTTCTTATTTGATCAGTACTCATACCGATGTCGGGTTTAGGAGCATCCGGCGGCGGGTTGAATGTTTTACCTATGGATTCCTGTGCTTTTTGTTTGGCGGCTTGCTGTTTAAGGTATTCGATACCGGCTTCTAAGTTTTTAATATGAGGAGCAGTTAAGTAATGAATATCCGGTCGCAGAGCGGTCGCTTGCTTGAGCGACTCCAGCGCCAACGCTATACTTTTCTTATCCACAGAAAGGTTGGCGTCATTGATATAACCGTCAGCGATTTGTACCAGATAGGGTTCGACGCGTTGTCGAATAGGTGGATAATATCGAATGGCAAGATCGAAATAGTCAATAGCTTTTTCCCAATAACCAGATTCAGTAAAAACTGCTCCGCGATGGAAATAAATTTCACTGTGGTAGCGGTAGATAAGCTCATTAGTGTTTGGGAGATTCAGCTTTGCGATTGTGTTTAAAAATTGTTCGGCTTCATCGATTCGATTGTTGCTAATCATCACGTTCATTGTATCAACAAACTGTTTAATCATTCTTTCGTAATTACTATTTATCCGAGCTAATAGGGTTTTGTCTTTAGTCACTTGGGCTCGCGCTAAATATTCAGTAGCTATGGAATAGTTTTGACGGGCAATAAACAATTCCGCCAGAGTTACTTCCTGATAGGGAATTCGCTTGTCGCATTCTTTAATCATCCGACGGGCTTTAAAGCGGCTTGGGTGGTGGGGATTATCGGCGATGAATTGTTCAAAGGTGGCTTTGGCGGCTATAAAATCATTAGCCTGATAAAGAGCTTGGGCTTCGTCACCAGTACTCCGACCTCCGCCGAGATTAGAATTGAATGTCAGAGAAATCCCCACAGTATTAAAATTAATCTTCTTAATCGGGCTTATGTTATGAGGGTCTTCCAAATCACCGAAATCACCGACTGTGTATCTGATTTCTACGCCGTAACCTTCTTTTAATTTATAATTGATACTGCCGAGGAATTTAAATCCCAGCGCGAAGGAGTAGGTGTGCCCTTTTTGATGTAGAAAATAGTCGTTAGAATGAGTTTTATAAGCTGAGCCGGAAGCTTGACCGTAACTGATCGTTAAGTAATTATAAAAGTTCGGCGCCCATTGATATATCACTGTTTGATTGAGGTTGAATTCATAGATTCGCGGTGACAAAAAAAGTTGGTCAACGGAGCCCGGCAGACGTTGCGGCCAGGTTTCCGGGAGTTTTTGTTCGGATAATGAGTATGTGTATTTAGCGCCTATTCCGGTCTGGAAATCGAGCAAATTTTGCGGCAAAATATACACCAGCCAGTTGAACTTCAACAAATCCAGTTCGAGGCTGTTCATCGCTCGTTCCCAAGAAGTTTTATAGCCGTTAAAGGAAATTCCGGGGGAATCAAATAGAAGTGGTTGACCGTCAAATCCAAATGTCTGTATGCCGGTTTTAAATTCGAATAGTGTCAATTTAAATGGTGTGCGATATTCGATCGGTCCGTGAATAGCATCGACAATCTTGAAATACCATTGTGCGGATAAGCTAACGGTTAATACCCCGATTATTAAGATACATTTTACGAATCGAGCCACGGATAGAAAATAACAATACCTCGGGAAAAAATGAAGAGGATTGTTTTTTCTTGAGCGAAACTTGTTACCAGCTCAAGCGTATAGTAAATTTATTATGATTATTATGCGAGAGTCGCAGGAAATTGAAGAAAATTAGTTGGACATTTATCGTTATTTTATTGGCGGTCTTAAATCTTGCCGGGCAGAGTAAGAATCTCTATGGGAAATTTACGATTGCTCGCCTGAAATATGACGGCGGTGGCGACTGGTACAGCAATCCGAGTTCAATTCCGAATCTGCTGAAATTTCTCCGTGAAAATCTCAATATGGACGTCGCCTCCGACGAAGTGCGGGTTGGTATAATGGACAAAGACTTTTTCGCCTATCCTTATCTTTATATGAATGGTCATGGCAACGTGCGTTTCAGTGATGAGGAGGTTCTGCGCCTTCGCCAGCATTTGCAAAACGGTGGCTTTTTACATGCCGACGATAATTATGGTATGGATCAATCCTTTCGGCGTGAAATTAAACGAGTTTTTCCCGATAATGACCTGGTGGAATTGCCATTTGATCACCCGATTTATAATATTTTGTATAAATTTCCCCACGGTTTGCCCAAAATCCACGAACACGATGGCAAGCCACCGCAGGGACTGGGAATATTTTACAAAGGTCGACTGGTTGTGTTTTATACTTATGAGTGTGATCTCGGCGACGGCTGGGAAGACCCGGAAGTCCATAATGATCCTGAGGAAAAACACCAGGCGGCACTTCAAATGGGCGCCAATATAGTTTTATATTCGTTGATGCAATAAAAATGAGAAATAATCAATCCAGCTATAACCGGATCGAACGCAAATTAAACGACTTGCGACGCAAATTTGCGCGGCATACTTTACAGGTCGGTTTGCTGAAAGTTTTATTGTTGATTATAATCGTGACTTTTTTAATTGTTGTCGTCGAAGGTTTTCGCTATTTCAAAGGTTCCTTCCGCAGTGACATTTTATTTTTTACGGTTGGATTCAGCCTCATTTTTCTGGCGATTCCAATTGTGTATTATTTCCAAATAATCCGGAATCGAATTAGGGCTTACGATGATTATCACCTGGCACGCCGGATAGGCGCCGACCAGCCGGAAATCAAGGACGATTTACTGAATGCATTGCAGTTAAGAGAGTTGCTGAATAAAGAGACACAAGGTTATTCGAGTGAACTGATCGAGCAAGCTCTGGAGCGGATAGCCCGAAAAATAGAGCCGCTTAATTTTGATCGGATAATACCATCTCAGGAAGTCCGGAAGAGTTTGCGTAATCTGGCAATTGTGATTTTTTGCCTCGTAATTTGTATCGCCTCCAGTCCCGCATATTTCAAAAATAGCATGGAGCGACTTTTGCATCCCGGAAGCGAGTACCCGGTCAAATTGCCCTTTTCTATCGAATCAACCCGAGCGTCATCGGGGGTGTTAGGTGGCGATTCGGTAACAATCAGCTTTCAGTGTCAGGGACGATTTCCGCACTATTTAACGCTTGACCTTCAGTATCCGGATTACACTCGGCAAGAGATTTTAATGGTAGATGATTCCGGACGGAGCCAATATCTGATCGAAAATTTGCGGCATGATCTGGTTTATAGCGCTTATTATCAAAATCATTCGCCGTTCAAGCCCTGGCGCCGAATCGGAACTCCTCCCGATACAATTCGAGTCATCAACCGACCTGAAATTCTCTATGTCAAATCCCGTTTTATTTATCCGGAATATACCGGACTTCCGGCTCAGACTCAGGAAACCAAAAGCGCGGAATTTAACTTGCTGTCTGGCACGAAAATTTCTTTAGAAATTCGTATTAATAAAGAAATTAAAGAAGGCCATTTATCCTTTGCCAGCGGGAATGTCTTAAATTTGGCGACGAATGGTGATCGCGCTCGTGGAGAATTCATCGTAAAAAATGACGACCAGTTTGAAATTATTGTAGCCGATGAAAAGCAAGTGACAAATATTAATCCTATCAAGTACCGACTAAGCGTCATTCCGGATGCCTACCCGACTATCACTATGCTCAGCCCGAAAAATGATCTTGATTTAAACGCCGATATGGTAATTCCACTCGGTATTCGGATTAGCGATGATTTCGGATTCACCCGCGCCGCTATTCGCTACCGTGTGATAAAAAAATATGCCGATTATCAGGAAGAGGAAACGGAAATAACATTCCCACTCGCAAAATTGAATATCACTTGGCAGGAAGTATTTTTTCAGTGGCAAATCGGCGAACTTAGCTTAGGTCCTGAAGATGCAGTCGAATTCCGGGTTGATATTTATGACAATGATAATATTAGCGGCCCCAAAAAAGCCAGCACCGACTGGCTAATCGCCCGCTTTCCATCACTCAATGAACTTTTTAGCTCGGTCAACGAACAACAGGATGAAATTTATTCCAGTAGCGAGGAAGTTTTAAAATCTCTGGAAACTACCAAAAAGGTTCTCGACGAGATTTCCCGTGAATTACTCAAAAAACCGGAACTGAAATGGGAACAGAAAAAGCAATTAGAAGAGGAGATGAAAAAAACTCGCGAAGCCGGTGAAAAAATCACCAAACTAAGCGAGCAACTCGATGACTTGATAGAGAAAAGTCGTGAGAATCAACTCTTCGATGCGGAAACATTGGAAAAATTAGCCCAGGTGCAGGAAGCATTTCAGGATATAATGACACCGGAAATGCGTGAAGCACTCGATAAATTGCAAGCCGCTATCGAAAAAATGGATCCAAAGGAAGTTCAAAAAGCTCTAAATAATTTCAAAACTTCCCAGGAGCAATTTTCGCAGGAACTCGACCGCCTCCTGAAGATTTTTCGCCGGATTCAAATTGAACAGAATATTGATGAATTGGTTAGGCGCTTTGCCGATCTGAGCGAAAGGCAGAGGCAAGTGGCTAACGAGCTGGGGAAAACAGCGCCGAATGATCAGCAAAAATTGAATGAATTAGCGCAGGCAGAAAATGCCATTAAAAATGATACTGAAATTGCTCAGAATATTATGAAAAGAACTGCAGCTGATATGGCAGAATTTCCGATGATGCCGAATAAGGAACTTCAGCAATTAATAGATGAAATGCAAGCTCTGAATCTGCCGCAAGAACAGTCGCAAGCCAGCAGTGCGATGCGCAAAGGTGATAAATCGCAAGCCGAGAAATCAGCCCAGAATTCTCAGCAAAACTTGCAGAAATTGTTAGAAAGAATGGAAGAATTTCGCACTGAATTTCAGAGGCGGAATATGGCGGACGTTATGACGGACTTCCGTCGGATTTTGAATAAGACAATGCAATTATCCTATCGTCAAGAAGAACTCACCGAGGAGATTAAAAACACTCCGCGTCAAAGCGATCAGATAATGGATATAGCCGTTAAGCAAAGTGAAACTCGCCAGAATTTGTCCCGCCTGATTTCCGATTTGATTGATTTGTCAGGTAAAACTTTTGGCGTTTCCCCGCGAATCGGCAAAAACCTCGGTCAATCAGCTAATAGTATGAATGCGGCTATCGCCTATATGGAAGAACGAGATCCGGGACTGGCGGCACTTTCCGCTGAAAATGCCACCGCTTCGCTCAATATGACGGCTCTGGAACTGATGGCGGCTATGCAAGAATTACAGAAGAGCGGTTCGGCTTCCGGTTTCGAAAATTACCTTCAGCAATTGCAGGAATTGGCTGGTATGCAACAGGGTTTGAATGAAGAAACCCAGATGTTGGGATTGGGTTCTCCCGGTGATCAGGGAACTCTCCAGCAATTAGCCGCTCGCCAGCAACAAATTCGCCAATCACTCGAAAAATTACGTGATGAAATCCAAGGGCAAGGTAGCACTAAACAGTCGGGCGATCTCGGTGGCATTGCCAAAGATATGGACGAAGTCATCAAAGACCTCGAGAATAACCAGGTTTTACGCCGCACGCTGGAACGCCAGCAGAGAATTCTCTCCCTACTCCTGGATGCTCAGAAATCTCTGCGCACTCAGGATTTTAAAGAGGAACGCCAGAGTAAAACCGGGCAAGAAATCGTTCGCGAATCTCCTGATGGTCTGCCGTCTAACCTTGGCGAGCGGCGCACTCTTTTACAGGAAAATCTAGAAAAAGCTCTGCGCGACGGGTATTCCAAAGAATACGAAAATCTGATTCGCCGGTATTTTGAAGAATTGAGTAAGGAGTCGGTGGAATGAAGCTCGGACGGCGTTGGGGATTATTAATCTTATTAATTTTTTCGCTTACAGCTTTCGTTGCCGCTCAACCGGTAAAAGTCGTTTCACCCGAAGAAAAACTGATGAATTTACGCTTTAATCAGGCTCAGCGCCTCGAGCGGGAAGGTCAGTTGACGCAAGCCGCTGAAATTTACCGGGCGTTGGTTGATGCCCAACCGGCTAATTATCTGTATTATAGCAATTATGTCAACTTGCTTTTCCGGCAGAAAAATTTACCGGAGCTCGAACGTGTCATTACCCGTTTTATGCAATTGAATCCGCTTCATGAAAATGCTGCTATTGATCTCGGTAAACTCTTCTATGTGCGCGGTGACAGCGCTGAAGCGTTTCAGGAATGGCAGAAAGCCGTCGTGAAATTTAACCATGGCGTTTCGTTTTATCGTGCTCTGTTCAATGAAATGGTCGGCTTGAGATTATATGATGAAGCCGAGCGCTTGATTGCCGCCGCCCGCGCTCATTATAGACAACCCGATTTATTGACGATGGAATTAGCCAATTTGCAAATTGCACGGGGAAAATATAGCTCGGCGGCAAGAGAACTTGTACTTTATGCTCGCGCCAATCCGCGTTATTACAATATGATTGCCGGACAAATTTTGCGTTTCCCGACCGACTCGACGTTGTTTATTCAGATAGATTCCTTGCTAAAGGCGGAGTTGTTACTTTTGCCCGATCAAGCCGCTCTGCATCGCCTGCGGGCGGATTTTCTTTTTAAAAACGGGCATTATAATGAGGCACTGGAGGAAATTTTCCAGGTTGAAGCGCTGACTGGTAATCATGGAGATCAAGCGCTGGCAATGGCTAAAAATTTAGTCCAGATTCGGCGTTACGAACTCGCCCAGGATTTTTATACGAAAATTTTGGCAAAGAACGAATTGCAGGGTATCGCTCCGCAAGCTTTACTCGGATTAGCTGAGTCATTCGAGAAAGCTGGGCTGGAACAGACAACGGCTGAGCCGTTGCATTATTTTTATCCTGGTAACTTCTTTTTCAATACCGACTTTGTCCAGCAAATTAATCAGGAACAATCGAGTTTGCAGAAAGCCTTTGCGATTTATGATTCTTTAGTTGCCAATCAACCCAATAGCATCTATTCAGCTCAGGCTTTGTATCGGCTGGCAGATTTGCGTTTTCGGGCAGTGCGTGATTTTGATGGAGCGCTGAATCTACTGCGTCAGGCTCAGAATATCACCCGCGACCGACAATTAATTTTAAACTGTGCTTTACGAATAGGCGAGGTGCAGATTGCGCGCGGCGATCCCGACGCGGCTATTAAATATTATCAAGCAGAAATTGTACGATGGGAGGGAACACCAGGTGAAAAAGATTTACGAGTTCATCTGGCACTAGCTCAATTTTTGGCGCAGGAATTTGATTCATTGGACATCGAACTGAAAAATTTAATACCATTGCTGGGACCAAAGCATGCGCTTTTTAATGACGTAGTCGGCTTTGATGGTTTTTTCCGGGCAAATTATAGCGAGACCGACGCCGCTGGGAAAAAAGCTTTTGCTGAATTCGCTACGGCTGAACTTCTTTTACACCAAAATAAATTGAGTGAAGCCGAAAAGATTTATGCCTTTATTTTACAAAACTATCCTCAAACCCCGATCATTTCAGCCGCTCGGTTTCGTTTAACCCAGATTCTTTTACAGTTTAATCGTTATGCCGAAGCCGAGGCGACCGCCGAACCATTTTTCACTTCTGAAAATGAAAATGCTGACCAAATCGCTTTTATGCTGGCTGAAGTTGCCGACTATCGTGAGGCAAACAATCAAGCGGCGGCTTACTATTACGAATTAATTCTTGAAAAATATCCTAATTCATTTTTAATTGATAATGTTCGCAAGCGTCTACGCGAACTGCAACGCTTGTCAGGCGTAAAAAAAGAAATTTGAATCGAATGAAGCGCAACCGGCCTTTAATTGTATTAATTGGACTGATTTTAATCCTGGCGAATCTGAGTTTTGCCCAAAAAATTCTGATTCCGATGGATCAAACTCAGAGCGATCACCTAAAAGCTTACGGCATTGTTTACTGGAGTTTGAAGCAAGGAGTAAATGTCGAGTGGTTGTTGAATTATCGAGGCGGCTCTTTTCTTCTGGATAATTATCCAGGCATTGTTAAAGAACTACGCTTACGAGGAGTTGCCTATGAAGAAGTTAGCGCCGCTCAAAACCTGCAAATTTATGCGACGATCGAAGAAAATAATATGGACGTTGTGCTATTAGAAAAAGCCGCTAAGATTGCGGTTTATTCGCCACCCAATAAACAGCCTTGGGACGATGCCGTAACTCTGGTTCTGACGTATGCCGAAATTGATTACGATGTTCTCTGGGATGAAGAAGTGCTAACTGGGAAATTGCCGGAATATGACTGGCTTCATCTGCATCACGAAGATTTCACCGGGCAATACGGAAAGTTTTATGCGAGTTATCATAATCAAGCTTGGTATCAAAACGAAGTCGCTGAGAATGAAGCTATCGCCGCTAAGTTAGGCTTCCGTAAAGTTTCAGAGGAAAAGAAAGCCGTAGCGCGTACTATAAAGAAATATGTCAATGAAGGTGGTTTCTTGTTCGCAATGTGTTCGGCTACCGATGCCTTGGATATCGCATTGGCGGCTGAGAATGTGGATATTGTCGCCGAAATTTACGACGGTGATCCGGCTGATCCACGCGCCAATGAAAAACTGGATTATTCCAAGTGCCTGGCATTTGAGAATTTTAAATTGTATCTGGATCCGATGCTCTACGAATATTCCGATATTGATTATCCTCCAAGCTTTCAAGCCGTAGCGCCGGGTGCCGAAGCCGATTATTTTACCTTATTTGAATTTTCAGCGAAATGGGATCCGGTGCCAACAATGTTGACTCAAAATCATGTCGGAGTAATTAAAGGATTTATGGGACAGACAACCGGATTTCGCCGCGATCGGATTAAAAAATCGGTTGTCGTTATGGGTGAAGTTGTTAACGGTGAGCAAGTGCGCTATATCCATGGCAATCATGGCAAGGGAACTTTTACCTTTCTTGCCGGACACGATCCAGAAGATTATCAACATTTTGTTGGTGATCCGCCTACCCGGTTGGAATTACATAAAAATTCACCAGGTTATCGGCTGATATTGAATAATGTACTTTTTCCATCAGCCCGTAAGAAGGAACGTAAAACTTAAGATAGGGATGAAAATTGAAAGAGATTATTTTAAAAACCAATCGTCGTATCGAGCTAATTGACATTACAGCTCAAGTGGCTGAAGCTGTCCGCTCCAGTGGAATCCGGGAAGGAATATGTGTCGTCTATTGTCCACACACAACTGCCGGTTTAACTATCAATGAACATGCCGATCCGAATGTTGCCAGCGATATCGTTAACTGTCTAAGCAAACTGGTGCCCCATAATGAAAATTACGCCCATATCGAAGGCAATTCCGACGCTCATATCAAGTCAACTTTAACCGGCAATAGTGTCCAGCTGATCGTGAATAATGGAAATTTGTTGTTAGGCGTTTGGCAGGGAATTTTTTTCTGTGAATACGACGGACCGCGTAACCGACGAGTCTGGGTGCAAATAAAATAAGCGTTTTTAACCAGTAGTAAAATAAATAATTCCGCGAAAAAAAAGTCCCGGATTTACCGGGACTTTAAGAAATGATGTCTAATTACTATTCTTTCTCTTTCTCTTTCTCTTCTTGTTTACATTTACATTTTTCATGTTCCCAAACAGCAAAGGCAATGGCGAATAGTAACATCGTTTGAGTCAGGCTGTTCCAACTCGCGGCACAGAACAGGATAGAGTGACCAACTAATTGGGTGATAACTCCCATAAGGAAAGTCAATACTCCCAGAACGCCTGAAATCAATACTAAATTCTTCATAAAATCCTCCGTATTTAATATTGTAAAATACCTTGCTAATATTAATAGTGTTTTATCAGAAAGTCAATTGTTTATTATTAAAATAGTTGCAATAATCAGATTGTAGTCGTGGTTTTTGGGTGTTTTCTATTTTAATCAATTAAAAAAACAAGCTCCAGATAGCGCCAGCGCGACACCCTCAATAGAAAGTTCAAATGATTCCGAATCGTTGAATATGATGACTAAATCAGCCAAAAATATTCAGAATGTTTAAGTGAAAATGACGATATTTTTATTGTTTATTTTTTCTAAATATTCCATATTTAATTAAAGAAATATGGTAGCGATGAGTCGGAGACGGAAATCAATAACAAACTTAATTCTGATCTTCCTTCTAATTGGAATACTTTTTTATTTACATTTTCGCAACCTTAGGACTAAAATAACTAAATCTAAAAACAATGTTCCAATAGAAAGGGTCGAGCAATGAAGCTAAAAAATGAACGATCAGTTTTAGTGATTATTGATGTACAAACGAAGCTTTTATCGGTTATGTACAATTATCCGCTCTTACTAGAGAATCTTAAAAAACTAATCCGCGGTTCGCAGGTTCTGGATATACCGATTATCTATACTGAACAATATCCAACCGGGTTAGGGCCAACTCATCCTGAAATTGCCTCGTTATTATCAAATACTCCACCGATTATAAAAATGGCATTCAGTTGTTGCAGTGAAGACAATTTTATGAATGAAATTCACAAAATTAACCGCGATCAGATCATCGTTTGTGGAATTGAATCCCATATTTGTGTTTACCAGACCTGCCGGGATTTGATTGATAAAAAGTATGAAGTGCATTTGGTAACCGATTGCATCGCGAGCCGCAAGCCCGAAAATACGCAACTGACGGTAAGCAAATTGCTGGCTTACGGGGTTCACCCAACGAGTGTCGAAATGGCACTCTTTGAGATGCTGAAAGATGCTTCGAATGACGCCTTTAAGAAAATTGCTAAGATCATTAAATAGAGGTTATTTTAATGAACATTGAACAGATTCAAACCGAAATCCGCCAACAGAACGTTGACGGGTGGCTTTTTTATGATTTTCATAACCGTGACAAAATGGCTTACCATATTCTGGGCTTAAATCCGAATATGTTCGTTACCCGGCGCTGGTATTATTTCATTCCGGCAGAAGGCATTCCCATAAAACTTGTTTCGGCCGTCGAAGCGACTAAAATAGATAATCTCCCCGGTGAAAAAATTATCTATCGCAGTTGGGAACAGCAACATAATAGTCTTCGCACTATGCTCAAAAACAGTCGGCGAATCGCGATGCAATATTCGCCGAATAATAACATACCCTACATTTCGGTTGTTGACGGTGGAACGATTGAATTAATTCGCTCTTTTGGGGTGGAAATTGTTTCTTCAGCTAATCTCGTACAAATTTTTGAGGCTGTTATTGATGAAGAAGGCTATCAGTCGCACCTGCGAGCTGGTCAGAAAGTTCAGCAGATAAAAAATGAAGCCTTTGCCCTAATCAGTTCACGAATAAAAGAGCAAAAATCTGTTACCGAATTTGAAGTTCAGCAATTTATCGTCAAACGTTTCGGCGAAGAAGATTTGACGGACGACAACGAGCATCCGATTGTGGGAGTCAATGAACATCCTGCCGACCCGCATTTTGAGCCGAAGGCGGAGAATGCTTACACGATAAAACCGGGCGATACGGTATTGATAGACCTCTGGGCGCGCGAACAATCCGAACGGGCAATTTATTATGATATTACCTGGTGTGGGTTTGTTGGCCAAAATCCGCCTGCTAAATACGTCGAAATTTTTAATATCGTGGTGCGCGCTCGTAATGCAGCTCGCGATTTTATCCGTCGCAAAATGGCTGACAACCAGCCTTGTTACGGTTATCAAGTTGACGACGCCTGTCGGAATGTAGTCAAGGAAGCCGGATATGGCGATTATTTTGTTCATCGCACCGGACATTCGATTGGGCATTATGTGCATGGCAATGGCGTCAATATTGACAATTTAGAAACGAAGGACGAGCGCGAACTGGTGCCCGGTATCTGCTTTTCGATTGAACCGGGGATTTACCTGCCGGGTGAAATGGCGGTGCGGTCGGAGATTAATGTTTTCATAACCAAAGACCGGGAAGTGGTCGTCGCTGGTGATGAACAAGAAAAATTGTTATTATTATAAATGACAATGAAGTCTTTAACAAACAATGGAGGTTAAAAATGAAGAAGACGCTTGTTGTTTTTTGTGTGGTGGTGATTTTGATTTTAGCGAGTCTGGCGACTGCCGGCACGCCGACGACCCAGAAAGGTTCGGCGGCTATGTGGTTTAATTTTAACGGATTGAGCGATATGAGTTACCAGAATTCCGCGATCGGGCTAAATTACTTGTTTAAGGACAAAACTGGTGCCGGGATAGCCTTGAATTTTTCCCATGATAGTGAGGATGATGGAATAGAAGAGAAAGAAAAAACTACAGCGCTGGGTATGGATCTATACTTAATCCATTACCCATTCCAGAAAGGTCCGGTGGCGTTATATCTTGCTCCGGGTGTCGGATTTAATTTTTCTAGCAAAAAAGATAAAGATTTTGGTGACATTCATATCAATTCGACTTATATGTGGTTAGGTGGCTCGGTGGGTGTCGAATGGTGGATTTTCGATCAGGTGAGCTTATCGGCCAGTAATTGGGTAGGTCTGGAAATTGACTTATTAAATGATAAGGAAAATGATGATAAGATGACTGACGTCCATCTGGGAATTCTCGGCAGTTCGACGGCGAGCATCGTGCTTGCTTTCTATTTTAAATAACTCTGCAGTCGTTAAAAATTAAGGTTCAGGAAAGGTTAATGAATTCATTAACCTTTCTTATTTTGTAACGTGAGCCAATTCATCGAGAATATTAAATGCTTCCTGTACGGATTTGCTTCGTACCAATTTTTCCCGGATTTCGGAGACGTGTCCGAAGCCGCGCAAATACCAGCGGTAGAATTTTTTCATTTCTTTATGAGCTACGACTTCTCCGCGATATTGGATCTCCATCTCTAAATGTCGGCGACAGAGTTTGACTCGTTCGGTGGGCGAATCATAGGAAATTAGCGGCTTATCTTCCAGTAAATCTGAGATTTGGCGGAAAATCCAGGGATTTTCGAGTGCCCCACGCCCGATCATAATAGCGTCACAATTGGTTTCAGTGAACATTCGTAAAGCGGCGGTGGGCGTAAAAACATCACCGTTACCAATAACCGGTAAACTGATTTTTTTCTTTATTTCTTTGATGAGTGACCAATCGGCTGGATGGCGAAAACCATCAACAGCAGTGCGTGGATGAATTGTTATAGCTTTAATCCCGGTCTGTTCCAATCGCTGGGCAGTTTCAACAGCGATAATGGATTGGCGATCCCATCCGCTCCGCATTTTTACCGTAACCGGAACCGATACCGCTTCGACAACCGCACGGGCAATTTTTTCCAGTAAAGGAGGATTTTTCAGCAAGGCGGAACCGGCGTTTTTCTTAATGACCTTGCGGACCGAGCATCCGGCATTGATGTCAATAAGGTCGGGATGAAATTCATTCTCTATCAAATTGGCAGCTTCCGCCATAACCACGGGATTGTTGCCGAATATTTGCATACTAATCGGTCGCTCGAAGTCGGAAAAACGTAGATAGTCATAAGTTTTTTCTGAACTGCGTACCAGACCGTCACTACTGACGAATTCGGTACAAACCAGGCCGGCTCCATTCGCTTTACAAATCTGGCGAAAAGCTTGGTCGGTATAGCCAGCCATCGGCGCTAAAATCAGCGGCGGCTTGATGCAAACCTTGCCGATAGTCAAAGCAGTAATTTTTTGGACAGAATCCATAATTTTCCATTTTAATCACTATTACTCATTAGCATTTCATCCAAACCGTCGTCAACCGCTAAAAAATTTGTTTTCAAAAATGAACGGGCTAGCGAAATATCTAAACTTAAATCGCGTGGTCGCGGCGCTGTTAATTGATGTTCGTCGTATGGAACGGCTTGGATAAAAGTCAGGGGTAAGTTTAGCTTGCGGCAAAGTTTCTCGCCGAAGGCGAACCGGCTGATGCGTTCCGGACCGCCGATATGTATTATTCCACAAAAATGTGATAAAGCCAGCTCGATTAATGCTTGAGCGGCATTCGTGACCATCAACATACTGCGGTATTGATCGTTATAAAGTTTCAACGGTGGTAATTTCGGTTCTTTTTTGCGCCGTAGTAGCTCTCGTAGTAGCCATTCTGAATTGTAAGCACGCGGAAAAATTCCGCGACCGTACATCAAGGCCAGACGAGCTACGACCGTATCGGGATTATTTGCCATCGCGAGTTTTTCGGCTTCGTATTTTGATTTGCCATAAACACTTAACGGATTAGGTCGGTCGGTTTCCGAATAATTACCTTTCTGACCATCGAATACCATATCGGTTGAAACATAAATCAAACGGGCATTATTTTTATGACACCAACTGGCGATATGTTCGGTAGCGATAACATTATTTTGTCTGGCAAAGTCCGGTTGATTTTCACATTGATCGGGGTTTGCCAAAGCGGCGTTATGAATTACGACGGCAGGTTTAAATCGTTTAAGGACAACGATGATTGAACTCGGCGAGGAAAGTTCGATTCGCTGGGTTGTGATTCCTTTTAAATTGAAAGGATAAGTCGAATAAAGTCCGAGTGTTTGGAAACGAGAAGCCGCTAAATTTGCAATATGTCCACCCAGGAAACCACTGGCGCCGGTGATGACTAATTTCTTCATATCTTTTGCCAGATTTCGAGAATAAAACTGCCAATCAGATAATCGGCGTCAATTAGTCCAAAAGAAGGTAAAATGAAATCCATTTTCATTGCGATAATGAATCACTTATTAGATTAAGATAGCGACGGTCGATTACCCGATATGCTGGTTGGTAATTTTTTATATATTGACTTGAATGATGAATCACCGGGTAGCCGGTCTTTTTGATACTATCGGAAAAAGTGAAAAAATCTGACCGCGGAATAGGCAATGAGCCTTCCACAACTAATTTTTCGATAGTTTCCCAGCGGCGAATGAATCTGGAGGAATCGGCTGAAGATTGGGGGATTGAGTTCAAGATGGCTGTGACGATTTTGGCAGTTTGGATTTGCTCGGCTTTACAGCGTTTTAAATTTAGGCGCACATATTTACCGGAAGGTGTGATGCTTTCCGATAACGGGGCACTCGAATCCGGTGTAATAATCGCCAGCTCGTTTTCCAGACTGGTTGATATTTGGATTGAATCGTTACCTAAGTGCGCCGGTCCGAAAGTTCCTTGGTAAACTAATTTATATACATCGGCCGGTTGCATTGCCGGGTAGCGATTCAAATGTTCTGCGATCAAAGTGCGCCAACCGGAAGGTTTGTCATCTGGAGTTTGGCCGAAAATAAAAAAGACTAATATCAATACAGACGAAATAATCAGGATGTTTAAGAAAAAAACGGAAATAGTCAAATTTGCCAGTTTATCAATCTTTTGGTTCTTTTTCTGGCTCTTCTTTGATTTCTCTAAACTTGGCATCTTCGATTTGGCTTTTATCAATTTTAAGGGTTGTGCGTGGTTTTTTAGGTTTGGGATTATTCGGTTTAGGCTGTCGTAGATTGCGCGGCTTGACCATTTTCCAAAGCAGGTAAAAGATCAGAAAAAGTAGTAATAGTCGGAGCATTATAAAATCTTCTTCGCTGGATTATAATAAATCGTCCCGCTAATTGGTTGCTTGATTTCCCGGATCAGTTCATTCAGATCATTTTCATTATTGACGAAGTCAATTTCATTGGTGTTAACAATAATTAGCGGACTGTCTTTGTAGCGGAAGAAGAATTCATTGTAAATCTGGTTGAGGGAATCAATATAGTCGCGATTGATAGATTTTTCATAAGAACGGCCGCGTTTTTTGATATTTGATATCAGGCGGTCAGTGCTGGCTTGTAAGTAAACTACTAGGTCCGGTTTGGGCAAGTCTTTTTCCAAATGTTGAGCGACCAGGTTGTAAAGGGACAATTCTTTTTCATCGAGATTGAGGATTGCGAATAGTTTATCTTTGGCAAACATATAATCGCTGATTAAAAGATTAGTGAATAGATCAATTTGTTTCAATTCGATTTGCTGGCGGTAGCGACTCAAGAGAAAATAGAGTTGAGCTTGAAAGGCGTATCTTTCCGGATCGCGGTAAAAATCTTCCAGAAATGGATTTTCCTCGAATTTTTCGAGAACCAGACGGGCATTGAGTTTTTCAGCCATTAGACGCGCCAAGCTAGTTTTACCGGCACCGATAACGCCTTCAATGGCTAAAAAGTAAAGGTTCTTCATAGAACTCCAGTAGTAACGGGAATAGTCAGTAATTCATCCAGTTGGCCGATTCTAACAACTTGCTCGATATCCGGACAAATCCTTAGCAACTCTGCGACCGATTTAGCGGTTTTGGGGCAAATGAATTCTGGGGCGATTTCTGCCAGTGGCACAAGCACAAATTTACGTTCGTAGAGACCCGGATGGGGAATTGTCAGAGTGGGGCTTTCAACTATAAGCCGATTAAAAAAGATTATATCGAGGTCAATTTCACGAGGTGAATTCTTATAGTGGGGGAAATGCCTTCCTAATCGAACTTCAATGTCTTTACAAAATTCGAGTAACTGTAACGGAGTCAAGCTGGTGGTAATTTCTACTACCATATTCAGGAACTTCGGTTGGTCGGGATTGTATTTTGGGGCAGTTTCATAGACTGCTGACATACGACAGATGGAAATTGCAGGATTATGCGACAGTAATTCCAGAGCGGCTGATAAATTTTTTTCGCGCAAGTTCAAATTACTTCCCAGAGCCACAAAGACGCAAGAACTTTTCACGATTTTTCTCCCATTTGGTCGCGTCGTCGAAATATTTCAACTTCGACCGTATCCAGCACGCCCTTGATGGGCGCATTGGGTTTGCGAATGCGAACGCGGACCGATTCTACCAGATGATGATTAAAGATTTCGCTTAAAATTTTACCGGCTAATGCTTCAATCAGGAAAAATTTGGACTGGGTTACGACTCCCTGAACTAATTGATAAACCTTTTCGTAGTCAATCGTGTCTGCCAGATGATCCGTGGTGATGACCTTAGTCATATCAAATTCCAGCTCGACATCAACCTCGATTTTGCCGCCGAGTATTTTTTCTGGTTCGGCTACTCCGTGGTAACCATAAAAGACCATGTTGTTTAATCTGACAATACCCATAATTTTTCAATTCTTTAGACTAATGGAATTTAGAGATTGAGTGTCAAAAGGACAAGAAAGTAAAGTCATATTTATGATTAAATCCTTTGATTGAGGAAATATATGATAGGCCAATTTGCCCCTGGATGGTTTGCCCTTCTGGCGTGAATCTGTCAGGAAAGAATGCCAATTCTACCAAACATCGCCACATCGGCAAAGTGCTTTGTCGTTTTTTGCAAATAGTCTGACAATATCCGGTGCTTTTTGGGGTCGGCATACTACTTGAGTAATCAATAAGCGGTTTTTGAAAAATTGAAATGAGAAAGTAAAAAATAATAAAAAAAGGAGGTAGAAATGGCAATTACTAAAGCAACTCCAAAAAGCGTAACGAGGAAAAGTCCTTATACCATTGATCGGTTTTTCGATCCTTTCTTCGATTGGGATACAGAAACATCTTTAGTGACTTTTGCTCCAGAAGTTGATATTGAAGAAAAAGATACGGAATACGTTGTTACCGTTGAACTGCCCGGTGTCAAAAAAGATGATGTCAAAATTAGCCTGAAAGATAATGTTCTGACCATTTCCGGCGAGAAGAAACGGGTTAAGAAAATCAACAAAAAGAATTTCTATCAATGTGAACGCGTATTCGGTTCGTTTGAACGTTCTTTCCGCTTGCCGGAGTTAGTTGACCATGAGAAAATTGAAGCTGAGTTCAAAGATGGTATTTTGACCATCGTTGTTCCGAAATCACCGGAAAGCAAACCGAAATCGATTGAAATAAAATAAACAAACAAACTAATCTAAAAAGAAAGGAGGTGTGTTATGGCAATTACTAGATGGACTCCAAGAAGCTCGTGGTTGGATGTAAGGAATGAGTTTGACCGTCTGTTCGAATCAATCTTCAATCCGCAGTATGAAGAGGAAACCAGTTTATTAGCATTCAGCCCTGCCGTTGATATCATCGAAGAGGATAAGGCTTATAACATCCAAGTTGAACTGCCTGGTATGAACAAAGATGATATCAAAATCGCAGTGAAAGATAATTACCTGACTATTAGCGGCGAGAAAAAACGCGAATCTAAAGTCGAGGATAAGAATTATCAACGCACTGAACGCATCTATGGTTCATTCCAACGGAGTTTCCGACTCGATGATTCGGTCGAGGCAGACAAGATTGAAGCCGAATTTAAAGATGGTGTACTGAACATCGTCATTCCTAAAAAGAAAGAATCACTCGCCAAGCAGATTGAAGTTAAGGTCAAATAATTTCCTCCCAATCACCCTCAATCGAGAGAAGTCCGGCTCTTAGCCGGGCTTTTCTTTTTTATAGACTTGCCAGATTTTGTTTATCAATTTAAATCAGATCTTGTAGGATAAATACCGACAAGAAAATCAGGTTTTGTCTGATTTACAAGTCGGTGCAATTAATATATATTTTACTCAATTATGAATTACATGAACCTCACACCTTCGGATAAAATACTTTAAGCATGAAAGTTTTTATTGCCGATGATTCTGAAATCCTTCGTAAGCATTTAACGAATCTGCTAATAGAAATACCAGGGGTGGAAATTGTCGGCTATGGTGAGGATACCGAATCTGCTATTAGCGGAATTGATGCCCAAAAGCCGGATGTAGTTATTCTCGATATTCGTATGCCGGGCGCTGGTGGCATTTATGTGCTTAAAACGGTGCGTCAAAATCGTCCCGATTTGCGTATAATTGTCTTTACCGATTATCCTTATCCCCAGTATCGCAAAAAGTGTCTCGAAGAAGGAACTGATTATTTTTTCGATAAATCCAGCGAATCAGAAAAATTAATCGAATTGGTCCGAAAAATGGCAGGGGGTAAAGCCTGAATCAGTTTTTAAAAAATACTTTATGGATTGAG
>Ga0208197_1000698_pt1 | contig 39023 bp, 29 predicted proteins | sample AD_JPNNA4_MetaG_FD_184444 | JGI IMG/M metagenome (GOLD analysis project Ga0208197, IMG submission 184444) | Active sludge microbial communities of municipal wastewater-treating anaerobic digesters from Japan - AD_JPNNA4_MetaG (SPAdes) (version 2) | ecosystem: Engineered > Bioreactor > Anaerobic...
GCCCGAAGGTGACGACCAAAAGCTCACAAACGGTCTCCGAAGGACCAAGACGAACACGGTCTGTCACCTCCGTTCACCCAAATTCAACATCTACGTTAACACCCCCAACTGAACATACAAGACGAGTCGTATCTGGGATGTGTCCCGGCCCCGAAGAGTTTCAGCAGGGCAGCGGCGATGACGAAGACCGGCGCGGCCAGAAGGGCCAGGGAGTAGGTTGCGAAGTAGGCGATGCCGAGCATGCTCGCGGCGGTGTCGGCGGGGTCTCCGGTCGGGGATGTGCCGCTGATGATGCAGGTGTACTCGCGAAGCCCGGCGAGATGGCAAATCGCGAACAGCAGGAACAGCATCAACGCCCTGTCGAGAAAACCGCGCGGCGAGAAGAAGGGTGCGCCGGAAAAACTGCTCGTCAGCCGATTCCAGATGCTCACCGGTTCCCTCCCGTTTCCGTGATCCTGCGCCAGGCGGGGCCGAGCGTCATCGAATAGAGCAGCACGGCGTCGCCGACGGCATTACTGCCGCAGTATTTGAGCCTGTCGCCGGATTTGATCGGGAAACCGCCCAGTTCGAGCGCCGCGTGAAGGCCGCGAAGATACTCGGTATCGCCGAACTCGGCCGCGCCGACGAACGCGAGACCGGTCGAGCCGGCCGAGAGATCGAGAAGCGGAAGAATCGGGCCGGAATCGACGTCGCCCGAGCCGGGGCATTCGGGCGGCCACTCGTAGGCGTAATCGAAGCCGACGATCCGGTTCCGTAGCCGTTCGCGCGCCCGTCGATACTGGTCGGCGGCGAACTCACGGTCAATCAGCGAGAGACAGTGGGCGGCGAGCCAGATCGACGAGCCTTCGGGACCGTCGAGAACATCGCCGTCGAGGGTGAACGCCGAGTTCAGCAGGCCGGTCTTCGGTTCGACCAGTTTCGCGCGGGCGGTCGCGACCCAGCGTTTGAAGAGGTCGCCGTGATCGGTGCCGTCGAGATGGTCCGAAACCCTGATCGCCGCGAGACCGACCGAGTTGCAGAAGAGCCAGCACTCGTTCGGATAACTCTCGACGCACATGACGGGGCTTTGTTCCATTCGCCCGGCCATGACCCCGACGCGCTCGAGCATCTGGGTCCGGTACTCCTCGCGCTCCGAGACGAGCCGGCGAAGCCCCATCATGAGGGCGATCTCCCCGTCGAGGAAGATGCTGCGAACAGGCTGGTGCCGGAAGGGGGCCGCCTGCGCATAGGGCATCAGGAAGAAAAAGTGGCCCTGCTCTTTTTCGAGACGAACCGTCTCGTCGATGATGCGGTCCATGATCGGAAGCGTCGTCGACGCCGTCTGCGGGTCGCGAAGCGCCATGTTCGCGAGAGACCAGACGAAGAAACTGCGGGCCATGAAATCCCACTCGGCGTTCCGGCCGCGCATCCGCTCGATCTCGGCCCGCTGCCCGACCTCGTCCGACCAGATCGCGATATGACTGGCCGCCAGCGCCCGCGCTTTCGGCGGAACGCCCGCGACGCTCATATATCTGCTGCTATCTTCCAGAAATAGCAGGTGGAAGGAAGGCAGCCAGATCGCCGCGCCGACCAACAACGCAAAGATTCCGGCAAGAGTCGGGTGTTCCCTGATCCAATTTTTCACATGGGAAGTATACACCCCCTCTCACGTCGTTCAAAACACTTCTGAGAGGGAGGGCAGACGCAAGCGTTTCAGATGTTCTTCGCGCATGGGCTGTAGGGGCGGGTTTGAAACCCGCCCCTACATCGCAATGGCGAAAATCGGATTTCAACATTCCAGGATCATTTCGCGTCGCGGAAGCCGAAGAGCACGTCGTCCATCCTGCCGATCGTGCCGTCAGCGCGTTCGAAACTTCCTCGAAGCAGGAGGCTGTTGCCGTTGAGTTTCGCCGTTTCACGCAGGAAGCGAAGATTGAGCGATACGATCTCGCTCTGGGCCAGGCTCTGCAGTTCGCCGGCGTCGACGCGGCCGTTCCCGTTCAGGTCGCGGTACAGCTTCAGCGCCTTGAAGATCGAATCTTTCGAATCGATGCGGCCGTCGCGGTTGCCGTCATACTTCGACAGCTCGGCGAACCCGTTGGGAGAGCCGTTCTGATCGCCGAAAAGCTCGCTCCCGTCGTCCAGTAGCCCGTTGCCGTTTCGATCGTAGACCAGCAACGCATCGTCGCCGCGCACCCATCCCGTTTTGTCGAGAGTGCCGTCCGCATTGACGTCGAATGTCGCCGCTTCTCCGGCTTCGCCGAGATCGAGTCCGTCTCCCGCGAGATCGAGCACCAGCGGATCGGCCTGTTTCAGGTCGATCTGCTGAACGTCGAGCTGGCCGCCTGCGCGGGCAACCTGGACGCGGACCTCGACCTGGCGACGTTCTACGCGCGCGACGAACGCTTCCGCGACTTCCAGATTCCGCTTCAGAAGCTCTTCCCGGCTGAGCGTTTCATCGCTCCCCGTCGGCTGGGATGCTTGGGCCACGAACTCCCCGGAGGAAGACGAGCCCACGCTTCCGTCGCTCTCGAAACGGCCGGATGCCAGTCCGAGGAGTTCCTCGAACCGCGACTTCAGGCGGGCGTAGTCCTCCTCGTCCCTGGCGAACATGCGGAGCATCAGGTCGAAATCGCGGCTCGCCTTGCCGTCGCCGACACCGGAAGAAACCCGATCCTGCGGGATGCTGAACGTGATGTCCAGTCTGGCGCCTTCCGTGCTCCCGGATTTGAACGTCTCGATCGTTCCTCGGAGGGAACTGAAGGACGAGAGTTCCAGGCGATCGGAAGACGGGGGCTGAGACGCCCGGGAAGACGTTTTGCCGTCTTCCGAGCCGAGAATGGTGACGGTCCTCTGGGTGAGTTTCGCCTCGAAAAAGGCCTGGGAACGCATGATGGCAGATGTTGCCATAGACTCCTCCTTGAGTGCGTATGGTTCGTCCTTGAGATGAAAAACACTTCCCCTTACCTATATCGGCACGCCCGGGGTGGTTTCTTTAGCCCCTTGCGACAAAATGTTCAAAAATTGGTCAGTTGCGCCGTTCGGGGGATGTGCCATACTTCCCGAAGCGGTTGACGACTCCGTTGCCGGACGTTCGGAGTTTGTAATAGTGGACAATATATAGATGGACGAGACACAGTTCGAGGCCTTTTCATCGAGGCTCGAGAGAGAGGCGGCGGAACATCCGCGCTGGTACCGGCTGAAGGTGATCGGCCTGGCCATGTCGGGCTATCTCTTCATCGCGGGCGTCCTGCTGGGTATCGTCGGCGTGATCGCAGCGCTCGTGGCGGCGGCCGTTTCCGTGCACGGCTCGGCCTACGTCGTCGTGAAGGTGCTCGGCGTGCTGATTCCCCTTGGCTGGATCATCCTCCGGTCGCTCTGGGTCAGCCTTCCGCCGCCGGAGGGACTCCACGTCGATCTCGGCGAAGCCCCAAAGCTTCGTTCCGTTGTCGAGAACCTGAAACGCACGCTCAAAACACCCGACATCGACGTCGTTCTCCTGACGCTCGAATTCAATGCGGGCGTCGTCCAGATCCCGCGCTTCGGCATCTTCGGCTGGCCGCGAAACTATCTCGTCCTCGGGTGGCCCCTGCTTCTCGCTCTCTCCCCGGAAGGCGTCACGTCAGTGCTCGCTCACGAGTTCGGACATCTCTCCGGCGCCCACGGGCGGTTCGCTGCCTGGGTCTATCGCGTACGGCAGACCTGGTTCAGCCTGATGACGGCGCTCGAAGCGAACGGCCAGTGGGGAACGGGCCTGTTCAGATGGTTCTTCAACTGGTATGCCCCCTCGTTCGGGGCGTACACCTTCGTTCTCGCACGGAAACACGAGTTTGCCGCCGATCGGATGGCAGCCCGGGCGACCGGCGCCCGGATTACGGCCGAGACGCTCCTTTCGACCGTGGTGCTCGAGGCTCATCTGGACGACGGCTTCTGGCCGAAGCTGAAGGACCTGTCGCTCACCCTGGAAGCGCCGCCCGACGACGTCTTCGCCCGCATGCGCCAGGCTCTTGCAGAGCCGATTCCCGAAGAAAACGCCGAAAAATGGTCGCGTAAGGCCCGATGTTTCAGGACCGGAGGGGGCGACACCCATCCTGCCTTGTCCGACAGACTTGCCGTGCTGGGCTCATCGGATGTCCGGTATCACCCGTTCATGGGCCCTTGCGCCGCAGACGTGTTTTTCCCGGGCGAGGCGGGGAGGCGCATCGAGAGGATGCTTTCGGCGCAGTGGCGGGAAAACGTCGCGGATGCATGGGCGGAGGCCCATCGGAACGGGGTCGGGGCAATCAGCCGTCTTGCGGAGCTCGAGACGCTGGAGAAGGCCGGCCGATTCGGCATCGACGAGGCTGTCGAACGGCTTCGGCACGTGGGGGAGCTCCACGGCGTGGAGGCGACGGAACCACTGCTGCTCGAACTCGTCCGAACCGCTCCCGATCATCCTCAGGTGTGTTATGGAATGGGCCGCCTTCTCCTTCGTCGGGGAGATCTTAGCGGAGTAGCATATATAGATAAAGCTATGAATGCCGATCCCGACGCCGTTCTGAACGGTTGCGGCCTCATCATCGATTTCTTCTACGAACGCGGGATGCGGGAAGAGGCCGAGCCGTATCTGCTCCGGCGGAAATCGCGGCTGCAGATCCTGGTGAAAGACCAGGAGGAGCGGGAAACGCTGCCGTTCTCCGACGTCTACCTGCCGCACGGCCTTGCTTCGAACGTCGTGGCAGACATTTCCGAGGCATTGAAGAGATACGAGTTTCTGAGCGAGGCGTATCTCGTGAGGCGGAAACTGACCTATTGCCAGGAACCCCCTCTGTACGTGCTTTGCCTGCGGCTTTCGACCTCGTTCTTTCGGATGTGGGACGGGGCGGCGGAAGAGGGCCGCAAGCTCAGCGAGCGGATCGCGGGCGAGGTCCCCCTTCCCGGCCAGTTTCTGGTTCTCCATCTCCACGAGGAAAACGAGCCTCTCTACGGCATCGTGAAGAAGGTCGAACATTCCCGGATCTTCGGGGCGTAGGGGGCGTTCAGAGGCGGAGCGTCACCCTTCGGCCCCCGAGGCCGGCACCGACGCCGTTCGCACCCGCTCGAGGCAGGCGGTGATGTCGGCCGGCGGCAGACGCATCGCGGAAAGGCCCTGGCGCGCCATCTCAAGCCCGCCTTCGAGGTCGGGGAAAACGACGTCGTTGAAGCCGGCTTCGCGAAGGGCCGACCGGTCTTCCGGGGTTTCGGCCCGCGCCACGGCCCGGAACGAAAAGCCGCCCGCGGCACGGAGCGCGACGATCCGGCGCATCTCCTCGAGATCTCCATCGGTGCAGAGAACGACGCGCGCCCGGGACAGGCCGGCAACCTCGAGGACGCTTTCCTGAAAGGGATCTCCGTAGATTACGGGGAGGCCGAGGGACTTGAGCGCGGTGAAAGACTGGTACAACGGCTCGATGATGACGAAGGGGGTTTTGCTTTCGATCATGACGGAGGCGGCGTGACGCCCGAGCCGCCCGCCGCCGGCGATGATCAGGTGGTCCTGGAGCGGGTCTTCCGGAAGATTGATCGCGGTGATGTCACCGTCCGGAAGTTGCCGGCGGAACCTCCGATAGAAGGGGGAGGCGAGTCCAGCCGCGAAGGGACCGAGGAGCATCGAAACAATGACGGTATTCAATATCAAAGAATATATATCATGAGTGAGAGCGCCGGTCGCGAGCCCGGAGCGTATCACCACGAACGCGATCTCGGAAATGGGAAGCATGCCGAAGAACAGGGCCGCCGGAATGATGCGCCGGTAGCCGAAGAGATAGGCGATGAGGGAGAGAATGGCGCCTCTTCCGAAACAGATGGTCGCGGTCAGCAGGGCGATCGTTCCGAGGTTGCTCCACAGAAGGGCGGGGTCGAGGAGCATGCCGACCGAAACGAAAAACACCAGGCCGAACAGGTCGCGAATCGGGATCATCTCGCTCAGCGCCTTGTGGCCGTAATCGGACTCGTTGAGCACGAGCCCCGTGATGAACGCCCCGAAGGCGAGCGACAGCCCGGCGATGTGGGTGATGTACCCGAGGCCGAGTCCAAGCCCGACGATCGAGAGCATGAAGAGCTCCCGTGAGTTCCAGCGGGCGATGAAGTGCAGCCAGCGGGGCGTGAGATAGGTGCCGACCAGCTTCATCAGCAGCAGAAAGCCTGCGATATATGCGATCGGCGTGACGGCGGCGCCGATGCTCATTCCCGATTTCGTCATGTTGTCGAGTAGGATCATGAGCGGGATCACCGTCAGGTCCTGGACGATCGACATGGACAGCATGACGCGGCCGGACAGCGCACGAAGGTGCCCCCGCTCCGTCAGGGTCTTGAGAATGACGGCCGTGCTCGATGACACGACGGCGGCGCCGAACCAGAGCGATGCCGGGCTCGTCCAGCCCGCAAAGCGGCCGATGCCCCAGCCCCAGCCGAACGTCAGGGCGACCTGGATGATGCTGCCCCAGACGGCGACTCCTTTGATCGGGAGCAGGTCCTTGAGGGAAAATTCGAGGCCGAGCGAGAACAGAAGCAGCGCGACGCCGATGTCGGCCATGCGTTCGATCTGCGGGATGTCGGAGACGGTGACGCCGCCGGTGTGCGGGCCGACGACGACGCCGGCGAAAATGTAGCCGAGGAAGAGCGGCTGCCCGAGACGGCGTGCGATGATGCCGCTGATGAGCCCGACGAACAGGATCAGGATGATATCGGAGATCATTCCGAGAGGGTCTGGCCGCGGGAGATGAAGGAGATGCCCTGCTGGCCCTTGGTGCCGATCATGACGGCCTCCAGGATCGGCTGGGCGACCGGAACGGCGGAACGCCACCGGACGACGAACGACGCCCCGACCCCGCCGGCCCTGTCGCTTTCCGGAACGATGCAGTGGGTCGACGCGAGGGGCCCGAGGAGGATGGGCGAGGAGAGATACTCCCTGACGAGCTTTCCATCCGAATCGAAATATTTTGCCGAAACCACCATGATCGCGTGGCTCATGTCGGTGTTCCGGATGCTGAGGGTGCCCGTCAGGTCGAAGGGGACGGTGGTGTCGCCGAAAAAGATGTGCGAATAGATGGGAATATACACCGTCTGGCCTTTCGACGCCGCCGTGACGGCCGTGAAAGGTTCGGAGGCCGTCTGCGCCTTTGCCGGCATGACGGTAACTGAAAAAAGAAGAAGGGCGAGGGCGATCAGGGTCAGGGGCAGGGAACGCCTGCCGCGTCGATTCGTGTCCATCGTGTTCGGCATCCTTTCCTGGGGTCTTCCGAGTATACCACTGCCGCGGTTCGTTCGATCGCGATCTTGATATCGGGCGGAAGATACGGATATAATCGCCGGACATGGCCGAACATCCGCGTTGTATCAACTGCCTCGCCTGCGTCGAGGCGTGTCCGCGCGGCCTGTTGCCGAACATCCTGTTCCACGCGATTCTCCACGGCGCCGACGAGGCCGAGGAGGCTGCGATCGGCTTGCTGCGCTGCGGGCTGTGCCATGCCTGCAAGTCCCGTTGTCCGGTCGGCCTGCCTCTCGGGGATGTCTTCGCGGCAACGCGCGCCGGTCTCGGAAAAAAGGAGTCGACGTCGTGAGCGGCCGCGCGTTCAGGCCCGATTTCGAAAAATACTGGCTGTTATATGTGCTGGCCCTGCTCCCGGCCGCCGCGGCCGCGTACGGCTGGCGGACCGTCGCGTTGTGCGTCGTCGCCGCGGCTGCCGGCCAGGCTGCGGCGCTGGCCGGGGGACGCCTTCGCGGTGCATCCGCCCCGATACGCGGTTGCCTGATCTGGGCGATGCTCCCTCTCGCGCTGCCGCCGGCCATCCCCTGGTGGGTGCCTGTCGCGGGCGCTGTGTTCGGCGAGACCGTCGCCCGGCAGTTGTTCGGAGGATACGGGCGGAATCTCGTGAACCCGCTCGCGGTCGCGGTCGTCTTCGCGGGAACTGGATACCCGGCGTTCCTCGAACGTGCGATGATGATGCCCGGGCCCGGCCCGACCGCCGGTTTTTCAGGCTGGACGAGCTTCGGACCGGTCTGCCCTCTCGCGCCCGGCACGATCACCCTCTCGCACGCGCTTCTGGCGGAAATGCCGGTCCTGCCCGGGGAGGCGTCGATGCTCGTCTCCCTGTGCGGCTTGTGGCTGCTCCTGCGGGGACGCGCCCTCGATCCGAGATGGCCGGCGGGGGCCCTCGTCGGATTGCTTGCCGTCGGAATCGTCGCCGGCCTTCGAGGCGACGCCGGTCCCGGCGCCGCCGGGATGCTGCTGGGGACGGGGCTCCTGCCGGCGCTGGCCGCCGCCGGCCTGGACGTCTACTCTCTGCCGCGCACGCCGGAAATGCGCGTTCCCGCCGGTATTCTATATGCATTGCTATATGCGCTTCTCCGGACGGCCGGAAGCGCCGTTCCGGCTGCGTTTGCCGCTCTCCTGCTCGTGAACGTCCTGTCGCCCCTCGGCGATACCTTCGTCGTCGGCCGGCGTGCCCGCAGGTGGACCTCCGGCGAGGAAGCGACCGCATGAAGGCGTTGCGCGACATCGGTTTCGTGCTCGTCTTGGCGGCCGTTTGCACGGTCGTCATGTCGGGGGGCGACATCCTCCTGCGTCCGCCGCCCGGGGTGTCGCCCGAGTTCATGACACGGGCCCTCGAACTTGTCGCGGGGCATTCCGGCTCGCCGACCCCCGTCATGGGCGCCGGAACGGCCTCCGGCGCGGAAGGACCGGGGCGTCTTGCGGCCGCCTTCCAGGCCGAGTTCGTCCCGGTGCGGGCCGCCGACGAAGGCCTGTTCCGATCACGCAGGCGCCCCGACCTGATGCTCTGCGAGCAGGACGGAACGGCCATGTGGGGAAAAATCCGCCTTCTGGTCGCCTTCGATCGCGGAACCGGCCTGCTTGCAGACGTCAGCGTCATCGCGCAGGGCGAAACGCCGGGACTCGGAAGCCGGATCGCCGATCCCGAGTTCGAACGCCCGTTCGCCGGCCTGCCTGCCGCGACCGGTATTCGCCTCGCCACCGGCACCGCTCGCGCCGACCAGGGCGAGGTCCCGGCCATCACCGGCGCCACGATATCCTGCGCGGCGGTCGTTCAGGCGGTGAACGCTGCGATGAAGCGGATCAACCGATGAACGGAAACGAGACCGCGGCCCTGAGACGCAGTGAGGCCTGGAAACTGTTCCGGGCCGGCTTGGGAGATCATCATCCCATCTTCGTTTCGGTGCTCGGCATCTGTTCGACGCTCGCCGTGACGAGCGCGGTGCGGTATGCGGCCGTCATGGCGGGAATCGTGACCGTCACGCTTCTGATCAGCGCCCTGGTCGTTTCCCTCCTTCGGCGCCGCATTCCCGCGACCTATCGGATCGTCACGTCGCTTCTGCTCATCGCGACACCGGTCATCCTGCTCGAAAAACTGCTCCGACTTCACGCTCCGGCGATCGCTGGCGAACTGGGGCCCTACGTCGGGCTCGTCATCACGAACTGCATCATCCTCGGCCGGATCGAGGCCTGCGCTTCGCTCCGGCCGCCGGTCGAGGCCCTTGCCGACGCGCTCGGCGCTTCACTCGGCTATGGAACCGTCCTGGTCGCAATTGCGGCGACTCGCGAGTTGCTGGGCACGGGGCGGGTGATGGGATACGACCTCGCGCCGGCGTGGTATCCGGCCTGCGCCTTCTTTCAGCGGCCGGCGGGGGCCTTCCTGGCGCTTGCCCTCACGCTCGCCCTCTTCCGATATCTGCGCGGCTCCGAAACGAGGCCCGGCCCCGCCGGTTGCTGCGGCCCCTCCCGGCCGGACGCACCGACTCCCGGAACCGGAGGGGACGCATGAGCGGTTCGCTGACCAACCTGTTCCTGACCTCGGTGTTCACGGGAAACATCGCTCTCGCGGGCTTTCTCGGCCTCTGCCCATTCCTTACGCTGTCCCGGAAGCCGGCGCTCGCGGCGGCGATGGGAGGGTCGGTCACGTTCGTCATGACGGTGACCGCCGCCCTGAATTGGCTGATCATGAGATACGTTCTTCTCCCATATCGCATAGAATACATGCAGATTCTCGCGTTCATGCTCGTGATCGCTGCGCTGACCCAGGTGCTGGAGTTGTTCCTCGACCGGTTCGCCCCTCGCATCTTCGCCGCGTTCGGCGTCTTCCTGCCCCTGGTCGCGGTGAACTGCGCGATCCTGGGCGTCTCCCTGTTCGCCTCGTTCCGGGAATACGGATTCGCCGAGACGCTGGTGTACGCGCTGGGAAGCGGCCTCGGTTGGACGGTGGCGATCCTTCTCCTGGGCGGGCTTCGACGACATCTGATCTTCTGCCGGCCGCCGGCGGCCTTGGGGCCGGTCGGCGTCGTGATGACCCTCGCCTCGCTCATGGCGCTCGCGTTCGGATGTCTGACGGGGGTGGGGGGCTGATGCCGACCGGACCTTTCGGGGAGCTTCTCATGGCCGTCCTGCTGATCGACGGGTTGGTTGGCGGCCTCTGCCTGCTGATCCTGTTCGTGCGCAACATTCTCTGTCGCTGGCCGGAAGTGCCCCTCCGCCTCGGCGAAGACGAAACCCGGTCCGTTTCGGGCGGCCAGAGCCTGCTCGCCGCCGTGCGGGCCGAAGGGTTCCTGCTCCCGGGTTCGTGCGGCGGGCGCGGCACCTGCGGCATCTGCCGGGTGCGGGTGATGCGCGGCGGAGGCGAACCCGCACCGTCGGAGGAACTGCTTGTCTCCCCCGCCGATCTTCGCTCCGGCGTCCGGCTCGCCTGCCAGGTCCGGGTGAGATGCGAGATCGAGGCGGAACTGCCTGAAGACGCCAGGGCCGCACGGTTCGTCCGTTCCGAGGTCGTGTCCTGCAAAAAAATATCGTCAGATATATACAGGCTTCTCCTCCGGCCCCGGGAGCCCTCCGGGTGGCGGTTCGCGGCGGGCCAGTATATCCAGGTTTTCCGGGAACGTCCGCAACCGGGTGACGAGCCGCTCACGCGGGCCTACTCTCTCGCTTCCGACCCGGCAACGCCGGAAACCCTCGAACTGCACGTCCGGCGCGTTCCGGAAGGCGAACTCAGCCCGTGGCTCTGTGAACGCAACGAAGGCGACGAATTCTGGTTTTCCGGCCCGTACGGGGCGATGACCCTTCCGAAAACAGGCCCCGAGACCGAGATCGTCTGCGTCGCCGGCGGCGTCGGCTTCGCGCCGATGAAGGCGATCGTTCTCGAGATGGCCGGCCGGTCCAACCCTTCGAGAACCTGGTTGTTCGCCGGTGCCGCGACTCCCGAGGCCCTCTACGACCATGCATGGGCCGTCGGAATGGCGCGGAAGCATCCGTGGCTGATCTACGTGCCCTGCGCCCAGGAATGCCCCGTTCCTGCAAACGGCGAGGCCGGCATGTTCGAACGCGGCCTGGTCACCGAAGCGCTCGAACGCCGGTTCCCATCGGAACGAACGGCCGTCGCCCTGCTGTGCGGCCCTGAACGAATGGTGGCGGCTTCACGCATGATCCTCGCAGCGAAGGGGATACCTCCGGCTCGACTGCTTGCCGACACTTTCTCCTGAGCTTTCCCGCGGAAATTCCGATGGATTTCGATGCCGGACGGAAGTATCCTGAAAAGAGGTTCCGAAGACATCGTTCCGAGACGAAAGGGAGGGGAAAAAATACGTCATGGATGGCGCGAAGAGCCAATTGATCCTTTCCGCTCCTGCCAGCGAAATTCTGGAGCGCGTCGCCGGCCTGGGGATCTACATCACGGATCTGGACAGGCGGATCGTTTTCTGGAACAGCACGGCGGAGAAAATCACCGGCTGGACTCGCGAAGAGGTTGTCGATAAGTGTTGCAAGGAGGATATTCTCTGCCATACCGACCGGCACGGAAGGAGACTGTGCGTTTCGACGGTTTGCCCTCTTCATCTGTGCATGGCGGAAAACCGGTCCCGAAGCGTTTCGACATATGTGTTTGCGAAAAAACGGGATGGAACGAGAATTCCCATGTTCGTCTCCGTTTCGCCCATCCACGATTCCAACGGGAAGGTCATCGGCGGGATCGAAATCTTCAGAGAAGCCGCCGAAGAGGCGTTTCAGTCCCAACTCGTCGTCGAGGTGCAGCGCGCCCTCTTCCCCGACCCGAAACAGCTTGCGACCTATGCCCGCATCGGCTACAGCTACTGCCTGGCCGCCGACGCCGGCGGCGACATGTTCATCTGCTTTCAGCTTCGCGACGGTCGCGTCGCCGGCGTCGTTCTCGATATTTGCGGGCACGGGCTGGCCGCGGCCATGGTTTCGGCATTTCTCCGAAGCAGCCTGAGCGAACTGCGGGAGAAGCGAATCGATCAGCCGTCCGAGATCCTGGACTTCCTCTCCCGGAAGCGGGCCGAGTTCGCGATTCGGATCAACACCTTTTCGGCGCTGGCGTTCGTCTTCAACCCGACAACCGTCGATCTCACCCTCAGCCGGGCGGGGCATCCGTATCCCATCGTGATCGACGCGGCGGGAAAGGGGAGCGTGCTCGAAGTCGATGGTGGGGCGCCGATCGGATACTTCGTCGAGACGGATTTCCCGGACGTCTCCGTCGACATCAGGGGCAAGCGACTCGTTCTCTACTCCGACGGGATCAGCGAAAGTCGCTCATCTTCCGGAGAGCATGTCGACCACGCGGGAATCATCGCCGTGTGCGAACAGAACGTCGCTCTTTCGCCGGAACTCTGCGCGAAGAAACTCGTCGAATGGGCGTTCGCGTTTGCCGGAACTGGCGATCCGCAGGACGACATGCTTGCGGTCGTTCTCGACGGCACGCCTCTCTGAGTCCGTCGATCAATAGGTATTAGTATCCTTCGAGGCGCCGTCGGCGTGATATTTCCCTGTCGAGCTGGACTTCGGCTTTTTCGAGATAAGCCTTCCAACCGGTTTCGAACTGCGCGAGGAGCGAGGCCGGCACGGCGCCGTCGAGCTGGCGGACCGAGAAGAACATGCCGAATCGCGAACGCTGCTCGGCGATCTGCGCCGCGTAGTGGGCCGCGAGTTGCCTGGCGGCCACGGTGTCGCTGGCCGGGAGGAACGATTCGAGGTGCCAGGCGAGCCGTTCCAGGTCGGGGTCATTGAGATCGAGGGTGTAGCCTTGTTTGCTCGCGACGATCAGCGGCTGGGGAACCGCCTCGACGAGGGGGGCGCCGGCTTCGATCCGCTGTCGCTGGAGGTCTTTCCACTCCTGCCAGGCGTTGCGCACACGCAGATACTCTTCACGCGGCAGTTTCCCGACGAGAAACGCCTTCCGGGCGAGGTAATACGCCTGATACCGGGAGATGGCGTCGGGCGAGGCGATCGTGTAGCAGGTGAATTCGAGCAGAATGCAGCGGATGGTCGCGGCCCGGGCCGGATTGTCGCGCATGAGTGCAGAGACGAAATCGAAGAACGTGAGGGGCGCGCCGCGGGCCATGGTCGTGAAAACCGAATGGGGGGCGTCCGGCAGGCCCGCATGGCCGAGAATCGTCTGAAGCAGGCTCGCGATGACGCCTTCCGTCGACAGGTCCGTCTTCCCGGAATCGAGCCTGCCGTCTTTGACGCGGCCGTCGGCCGTGTAGATGAACCGGTTGCGCGCGGCGAGCACCTGCCGGTTCTTGAACGTCGCCTCCGCGAATCGCACGGATTCGGGCCGAATCCCCCGGCCGCGCCGGACGGCGAATTCTTCCGGATACTGCTCACCGAGCCAGAGTTCGCCGGCCTCGGCGAAACCCTCACGGAAGGCCAGCATCGGATCGGTTTCCGCGGGCGAGTCGTGCGGTCCCGCCGGCTCGCCGAGCAGCGTGAAGTAAATATACCGTTCGCGATACAACTCCGCCTGGATCGCATGGAAGAGTTCGTGGCAGAGCATGGGAAGCAGCGCGCCGGCCGAGGCGAGCTCCCCGACGGTGAGGACCGCGCCGCCGGGGAGTTTCAGTCCGTCGACCTGAAGCAGCTGGGCGGCGTCGAAGGCGGCGCGCGCTGTTGTCACGCGCAGGGGCATGAGCGACGTCACCCCCGGCCCTCGGCCGTTCTCGTTCGGTGGGAGAATCCAGATGGGCAGGGGGGCGTTTCCGGCAATCCATTTCTGGCCCGGAGCGGGCGCGAGCCTTCGCGCCTGGCCCAGCAGATCGACGGCTTTCCGCCAGGCTTTGCTGCCGGCAAGAAGGGCCCGGACGGCATCGACGCGGGTATCGTCGCCCGGGGCGACCTCGCGAAACGCGAACGCCCTTCCGGACGGCACGTCGACGATCCGAACGTCATTCATTCCCGATGGCTGGCGACCGGAATCCCTGGGCTCCGGAGTGACGAAAATCCACCCCTGCGCGCCCGCTGCAGGCAGGACTCCGGCGATCAGGATGAACCATACCCAGAAAAGGCGCTTCAACATTCAACAATTCTCCGTTCCGGATGTTTCCCAGGGTCGATGATTCTGCGTGTCACAGGCATAAGTATATCGCACCTCCCCATGTTGTGGTTTTCGCCCTGCAGCGGGGCGAGGGGCGTTTTCGCCGTTGCCCCCGTTGAGCACAAATGCCTTGACCCTTGAAAATGCCTGAAGGTATCGTGCTCAAGTGCCTCCGAAGGGCGGAAAAGAGGAGCTGTCATGCCAGAAAAGATTCGCATTGCCGATTTGATGGACCGAAGCGGGGTCGGATTTGGAACGAGCGGCGCGCGGGGATTGGTCGCGTCGATGACCGACAGGGTATGCTATGCCTATACCGCGGGTTTCCTGCGGCATCTCGAAACGAGAGGCGAAATTTCCGTTGGCGCTCGGTTCGCGCTCGCCGGCGATCTTCGACCCTCGACGCCCCGGATCATGCGGGCGTGCGCCATGGCGGCCCGAAACAGCGGATACCTGCCGATCAACGGCGGAGCCATTCCGACCCCCGCCCTCACGGCCTGGGGCATCGATGGCGGGATCGCAAGCGCGATGGTAACGGGCAGTCACATCCCGGACGATCGAAACGGCATCAAATTCAACCGCCCGGCCGGGGAAATTCTGAAAGAGGACGAGGCGGGCATTCGGGCGCAAGAAGTCATACTGCCGGATGTGTTCGACGAGACCGGGGCGCTGAAAGCCCCGGAGGAGCTTCCGCCGGAGGCGGAAGAAGCCAGACGAATATATATAAAAAGATATATAGAATTTTTCCCTTCCGGGTGCCTCTCTGGAATGCGCATCGGCGTCTACGAACATTCCGGCGTGGCGCGAGACATCCTGGTGGAAGTGCTCGAGCGGCTCGGCGCTGAAGTCGTCCGCCTCGCCCGATCGGAGACGTTTATCCCGGTCGATACGGAGGCGGTGCGTCCGGAGGACGTCGCGCTCGCCAGAGACTGGGCGGCCGGGGGGCGGTATTTCGCCCTCTGCTCGACCGATGGCGACGGCGACCGGCCGCTTGTCGGGAATGAGCGAGGGGAATGGATTCGGGGAGACGTCGCGGGCATTCTTGCCGCGAAATGGCTTGGGGCGAATACCGTGGTGACCCCGGTTTCGAGCAACACCGCCGTCGAGAAGTGCGGCTGGTTCGACCGGGTGGTCCGAACCCGCATTGGATCGCCCTATGTGATCTCCGCGATGCAGGCGGCCGAGCAAGGGAGGGTCGTCGGATACGAGGCGAACGGCGGATTTTTGATCCAGAGTCCGATCGAGTTGGAGGGCCGTCTTCTCGCGCCTCTTCCGACGCGAGATGCGCTGATCGTGATTCTTGCCCTCCTCCGGTTTGCCCGGGAGCGCGACAGCTCTCTTTCAGAGCTCACGGCTTTGCTCCCGGCCCGCTATACGGCGAGCGGTCGGCTCGAAACGTTTCCATCGGCGATTGCGAAGAACCGTATTGCCGCGCTTGCACGCGATGGCGGGGCGGAGCGAACCTTCTCCGGGGAGTTCGGCCCGATTGCCGCACTCGACGAGACCGACGGCCTGCGCATGACGTTCGCGAACGGGGAGATCATTCATCTGCGCCCGTCGGGAAATGCTCCCGAACTGCGGTGCTACAATGAAGCCGAAACGCCGGAACGGGCCGAGGCCTTGAACCGCCGGTGTCTGGAGATTCTTGCCGGCTGGCGGTAAACAAAAACTCCTCTCATATGTTATTGATTCCTGCAGAATGAAAACCATCCGTTCACCCTGAGCCTGTCGAAGGGCGAGAGCTTTCGTGCTTCGACAAGCTCAGCACGAACGGCATCGAGTATGCGAGTATACGGGATGAGTGTCGTGTTGCTTTTGCGACGAGTAGGAACTCCGGTGAGTGACTTCCACCGCACCGGAGTCCCTGTCAGCCTGTCGGCAGGGAACGTTATTTTTCTTCGATGGTTACGCTCTGCAGGACGGGGGGAACGGCGGGTTTGCTTATCTCGCCGCCGTCGTTCGGGCGGACCTCGACCGAGGAGATCTTCAGGACGACGTCCATCCCCTCGACGACTTTGCCGAACTGGGTGTAGTTCGGCCGGGTGTCGAGCTTCTTCGCCCTTTCGCCGTTGCAGATGAAGAACTGGCTGCCCTGCGTGTTGGGGCCGGCGTTCGCCATCGCCACGATGCCGGGTTCGTACGAATGCTTCGCGGGAAGTTCGTCGTTGAAACTGTAGCCCGGGTCACCCTCGCCTGTGCCGAGCGGGTCGCCGCCCTGAATCATGAAGTCTTTTATAATACGATGAAATATTGTTCCATCGTAGAAGCCCTCGCGGGCAAGGAAAACGAAGTTGTTGACGGTGGCCGGAGACTCCTTCGCAAACAGTTCGATCCTGATGTCGCCCAGGCTTGTCTTGAGCGTCGCGATATAGGTCTTCGATGTGTCGATCGACATCGCGGGAGACGCCTTCCACCGCTTGGCGGAACCGGCCGCCGGAGTCATGGCGCCGCTCGCGGCCGGAGACGCCGAGGCGTTGCCGGATTTCTCGAGCCAGTCTTTCAGAGCTGTATAGTTTTCAAAATTTGTAACTCCGGCGGCTTTCCATCCGAAAAAGTCGCGGGCGTGATGGAACGTCACGCCGCCGTAGGCTTTTTTCAGATTTTCGGCGAACAGCCGGTCGTTATTGCTTCCGTCCTGGCCGGGCCCGCCGTCGGGCTCCTGCTCGACGTCCTTCTTCCAGGCGGAGTCGCCGACCATGATCGTGTTCACCCAGTCGATATCGCGGCCGAATTTTTTCTGAACCATATCGGCCAGCCGTTTCGCCATGCCGATGTCGGGCTTGCGGTTCTCATCCTTCTGATCGGCGTAGTCGTAGTAATGGATCGCGATGCCGCGCGAGGCCAGGCCGCATACGGTGTTCTGCATGGCGGCCTCCGCCTGCTCGAGGGTGAGATACCCGGCCGCGACGCCGGCCTGGTTTGAGACGACGGCGATCAGGTAGCCGTCGCGTTCGGCCTTTTGCATCGGCTGCTCGAGCATCGGCAGGAGCGCCACGTCGGTCGCGAAGTTGGGGGCCGGGGCCCCGCTGGGAGCGACGCGAAGCGTGCTGTCGGCGTCGAAGAAGGCGATCTTCACAGGCCCTGTGGCGGGCGGAACGAATCGGTCGGACAGTTCGCGACGGGCGGCGGGCGGCCGGATGATATCGTCGGCGGCGAACGCAGGCACGCACAGGGAGAGAACCAGGGCGGTGATCAGCATTTTCATACGAACGTCTCCTTCTTCGATGCGTCGGCGGGCGAGGATGCATCCGCCTCTTCCGGCGCCGACAGGAATTTCTGATACAGGAACGACACCATCATCAGCGCAACGGCCAGTCCGAGCAGCGAGCCGACGCGGTACAGGCCACCGAGATCGATCAGGTCGTATAGGAACACTTTCACGATCGTCACGGCCATCAGCCCGATGCTCGCGATGCGCGCACCCCGTCGCTTCGTCCAGATGCCGACGATCAGCAGGATGAACGAGAAAGCGGCCCAGGCGAGCGAATACGTGAGGTCCTGGCCTCGGCTCAGCTTGAGCTGGAAGTCGATGCGTGCGCCCTGGCTGAATGCGTCGGCGACCTCGATGTTCACGAGCAGGAAGGCGAGGATCGTCGCGAACGAGAACAGCCATTTCGGCACGTCATACTCGAACAGCTTGTTGCGCGGCGGAGCGAGATATATTCCGCCTGCTATAAGACATGCCGTGACGATGCCGTAGGCATAGAGATACCAGTTCAGCACCGGAACGCCGGAGCGGGCGTGATACTCGAGCACCTCGGGGTTGAGGGCGAGCCGCGCGAACGCCGTCACGAGCAGGGCGATGCCCCAGAGCCGGAGGCCGGGGTGGGGGATGCGGATGAACAGCCAGCACAGGGCCGCGCCCTCGAGCGCCCAGCCGATCGTCAGCCACTCCTGGTCGAGCTGCAGCGGGAAGGCGAGCGTGATGAAGAACAGGGCCGTGCCGCCGAACCAGGCAAGGATCGAAAGCCGGCCGGGGAGTTCCTCGGGAAGCTTTCTGACCAGCTCCTTCATCGCATACAGGAACGGGGCTGCGAAGAGAATGGGCAGCGCGCCGATCCAGGCCTTGCCGTGGACCGTCGTCAACGTCTGATACAGCAGGAAAAACTGGATCGGCCCCGATGCGGCCGCGGCGATCCAGGGGAGCGTGCGGTTCTGCATGCGTTCGCGGTACAGCAGGGGAAAGCCGAAGAACAGGACGAAGATGGCCGTGTGCCAGGCGGTGAGCAGGAGCCAGTTCTCGCCCTTGTAATGCTGCGTCTGCCAGCAGAGTTGGACCATCGCCGTGCTCATCAGGGCGACGATTGCGGGGCCGTCGACGGCGAGCAGGTGCGTCAGGCGCAGCAGCATCACCGCGAGCAGAAGCATCAGGCCGAACACCATCGACGGATCGGGCATGCTTTTGATGACGAGCACGACCATCGTGAGCAGGATGAACGGCAGAAACGCCGAGAGCGACGGCAGCAGCGCGATATCGAGGGATGTGCCGGCCTCCGATTCCCCTTCGGCCTGCGGGCCGAACGCCAGCTCGCGCACCCGTTTCAGCCACGCGGGGGTTCCCGCATACAGCGATTTCTCGCCCTGCTTCGGGAAGGATATATGTGACCAGATATGGAACGCGACGGCGAAGAACCCCTGCACGCCGAGGAAACCGGGGAGTTCGGTGACTTCCTTCATCGTGAAGATCCAGGCGCCGAAACAGCCCGTCGTCACCGTCAGCATTACGATCCCGATCCACATCGCGCTCGACAGCCACGAGGCGATCAGCCCGACGAAGTTGAGGAGGAAGATGACCGGCATCATGATCGGCCACGCGGCGGTATGGTTCAGGATTGGCGCGATCATGATCAGGAGCATGAGTGCGGGATACAGGTGCATCCAGTTGTAGGCATCGCCCGAGGGGCGCAGCCGCTGCAGGACGATGGGCAGCAGCGCGTGGAGGGCGCCGAACAGGAGATAGAACCCGAGGGCGATCGGCAGCAGCGCTTCGGTCAGCGCCGTCGTCGTCCAGGTCATCAGCAGCGCGAAGCCGGCGATGCTGGCTCCCATGTGCCAGGGTCGCGCCCCGTCGTCCTCGACCGTCTGCCAGGTCAGAATGAGATCGAGGAGGAACAGGAGGCCCAGCACTTTGACCGGTTGGGCCGCAAGTGAATCCTGCGTGAGCATCCAGGCGACCCAGGTCATCGAAACGAGAGGGGCGAGGCGCGCCGGATACGCCATGTGATCGGCGTCGCCGTCCAGATGTCGGACGATTTTCCAGGCGGCGGCGTAGAAGGCGGTGAAGCCGAAGAACGCCGCCGACCCGGTCATGGCGGTTTCCGGCGTGCCGAACTGGTGCCCCCAGATCCAGAGCACGGCGAACGTGGCCCAGCAGCCGTAGGTGTGATACGGGGCGGCCTCGCGGTCGCCGCGGGCCTCCCAGGCCAGGATCAGATCGATGACGAACACGAGGGAAAACGCAAGCGCCGGGCTCGAGCCATACTGCTCCCAGCCTGCCGTCATCGCGGCGAATGCCATGCCGGCAAGCGGGAAAACGCGGCCCGCCGTCTTCAGATTCGTGTCCAGTCTGCCGCGAACGGCCGCCAGCTTCGACGTGCCCACGAAGAAGAGAGGGAAGCCGAGAAAGGCGAGATACGCGGCGGTCATGTTGTCCCTGAGAGCATACATGCTCGCCCAGAGCGCAATGATGGTGAACGACGAGAGGCCGCTGCCGAAATGGAACGGGCCCGCCGACTCGTCTTTCATCGCCTGCCAGGCAAGCCCCACCGCGAGCAGGGCCGTCAGCGAGAAGATGTGCGCCGGGCTGTTCCCGAGTTCCTGCTGGAACAGTTGATACAGATTGAAGGAGAAGGCGAGCAGGCCGGACCAGCGCGCGCTCGACGAAAGCTCGGGGGCGTCGCGCTCGGACCGGAGGCCGAGCCGCCAGAGGGCGAAGAAGAAGGCGGGATACGCCGCGAACAGGACCCAGGCCGTTCCGGCTGCGTCCGGCGTGAAACCGTATGTCGTCCAGTTCCAAGTGAGCAGGAAGACGATGACGTGTGCGTATTTCGCGAAGACCGCTGTTGCGGCGTCCCGGAGCGCCTGCCAGCCGATTAGCGCCGAGAACCAGTAGGGAAGGGACATGACCAGGCCTCCGTTCCCCATGGCAAACGGCCTGTAAACCAGCGACGGCCCGGAAATTTCCGTGTCGGGTTGCTGGATAGATACTATTTTTGAAGAAATATAAAAACTGATCCACATGGAGATCAGCGGGAAAACACGTGCGACGCGGACGATGTGCGGATCGTCCCATCCGCGTTTGTTCGCGAGATGTCCGACGACGGTGAAGAACAGCGGGAACCAGGCGAAGACCAGCCAGGCCGTGACGGCCTTCGCGGCTTCGAAAAACTTGAAGACCCAGCCGGCCTGCATCAGCATCGTGCCGATGGCGCCGAGCGTGATGAGGACGCCCCACTGTTTCCGGAGGGCGACAGCCGCGAGGCCCGTGTCCAGCAGCGTCACGTAGGCGAACAGGCCGAGCGGGTTGTCGTGGCCGGTCGAGACGAAGGGCGGAACGAGGAAACCGCCGACCAACGCCAGAATTGCGACGAACAGCGAGTCGAGACGCACCGACAAGGTGAAGGCGCCGGCCGTCAGCAGAGTCAGGAGCGAAAACGTGCCCGCCGTGCCGATGAACGGGTCGCCGACCGGCAGACGGTGCGCCGCGATGAAAACGGCGTAGAGAATCGCCAGGCCGGCGGCGCACAGGCCGTCGACGGTCTGACGGTAGCCGTAGCGTTTCAGCCACAGGCCGCCGGCGATCGAGCCCGCGCCGACGAAGAAACCCAGCACGAGCCGCATGCCGAGACTGACCAGGTCGTTCTCGATGGCATACCTGACGAAAAACAGGGCCGAGAGGAACAGCGCGAAACTGCCGATCCAGGCGAACAACTTTTTCCCGAGAAAGTTCTCCCAGTCGAAGGCAAAGGGTTTCTCTTCGGCAACGGGGGCCGAGGGCGGCACAGGGCCGGAGTCCGCTGGTGCCGACGATCTGGGGGAAGCCTCTGGGGACTCTTTGAATATCGCTGACGATAGAACGTTGGGTGACTCGCCAGCCGTTTCCGGCGTGGGTGTGAATAACTCCCTGCCGGCATCGACGGGAGTCGGTGACGGTTGAGCCGAAACGGATTGATCCGGCGTCTCGATGACGACCGGAAGGAGAGGCTCGACGGGCATGACCGGCAGTTCGCTTCCCAACGCCTCATCGGGCTGCACGGAAGATTCGAGCGGGTCTTTCCAGGAAGGAGCGGGCTTTTGAGGTATAACCGGAGGTGTGGGCGGTTCGAGGGGCGGTGCCGTCACGGCGGACTTCGCGACGGTTTCGGGTTTGGCGAGGGGCTCAGCCTGTTGCTGTTCCGCGGGGAGGCCGGCGTTTTTCTTCAATGCCCAGAGCTCGGACGAGAAAATGTCGAGACGTTCGTTGAGCCGTTCCATCCGGCGTTCGAGCCTGATAATCCGCTTTTTCAGCTCATTCTCGGCTTCGTTTTTGTCTGCGCCTGTGTTCAGCTGCGCTCGAATGGAGCGAATGCCATACCAGAACACCCCTGCCACGATCAGGAAGAGGATCAGATCCACCCTGCAACCTCCCTCTCGAAACTTCCTCGCTCATGCAGAAGCCGTATTCAATCGAATTCTGCTTCTATCACCCCACTATACACTGAAAGATCTTTGGCGATGCTACTTTTTCATATTGGGCACTGTTTTCAATAGCGTTTCGAAGCGGCGGAGGTCATCTTCGAGACTTTGAACCGAGGCGGCCCAGAACTCGACGGAGGTGAGGTCGACGCCGATGGCGCGCTTTGCGACGTTTTCGGCTGTGTCGCTGCCCGAGAGGCGCAGAAACTCCTTGTATTTCGGAAGGAAGGACGCCCCCTCGCGCCGAAGCATCGCATACATGCCGCGGCTGAGCAGAAAACCGAATGTATATGGAAAGTTATAGAACGTAATGTCGGTCAGGTAGAAGTGCAGTTTCGACGCCCAGAACAGCGGATCCTCGCCGCCTTCGCGCAGCACGTCGCCGAACACGCGCCGCTGCGTCGTCGTCATCAGTTCCTTGATGCGCGAGACGCCGACTTCGCCCTTCTGGCGCTCGTCGTGGAAGGCTTTTTCGAACTCGTAGCGCAGCGGGATATTCAGCAGGAACATGATGGCGTTACTGAGCTGGATGTTCAGCAATGACGCCTTCTGCGTATCCGGCACGGCTGGGTCGCTCAGCAGGCTGTCGGTCAGGATCAGTTCGGCGAACGTCGAGGCCGTCTCGGCCAGCGTCATCGGGTAGGCGCGCGAAAAGGCCCGCATGTTCTCCATCAGCTGGGAATGGAATGCGTGCCCCGACTCGTGGGCGAGCGTCTGCAGGTCGCCGAAACCGCCCTCGAACGTCATGAAGATGCGCTGCTCCTCGATGAGCGGCGAGCCCGTGCAGAAGGCGCCCGGCCGCCTGCCGGGGCGGGGCTCGGCGTCGACCCAGCGCTTCTCAAGGATGTGGAGCAGGAACTCGCCGAGCTCGGGAAAGGTGCGTGAGAAGGCCTTCGCCAGCATCTCGACGCCATCGGTCCACTCGTATTTCCGGTCGTCGGCGACGGGAAGCGGCGCCTCGATGTCGTACCAGGCGAGGCCCGGAAGCCCCAGTCTGGCGGATTTCACGCGCGCGAACCGGCTGCACAGGTCGCGGCCGCCCGCGGCCGCCTTCATCATCGCGTCGATCGTGGCCCGGGAAACGCGCGCCTGGAACAGGGCGACGTCGAGGTAGTGCTCGACGCCGCGGCGCGCGTTCAGCGTGAGCCGCGTGCCGGCGATATGGTTCAGGGCGGCGGCGCAGACGTCGGCGTAGGTTTCCCAGGCGGCGTTGCCGCCCTCGAACGCGGCGCGCCGGATACGCGGGTCCGGATCCTCCATCAGGGCCGTCCGCTGGGCCATCGATTTCATCTCGCGCCGGCCGTCCGGATACACCAGTTCGAACCGGAGTTTCCCGGCGATCGTGTTGTACAGCCTGCCCCACGAGGAAAACCCGTCGACGCCGAGGTCGGCGGCGAGGACTTCGAGCTCGGGACTCATCGTCCGGCGCGCATCTTCGCGTTGCCGGGTCAGATGGTAAGCGATCGGTGCCATGTCCTTCCGGCGAATGAAAGAGGTGAAGACAGGATCGGAGACGGTCTTGAGCGCGCGCTTCAGCTCCACGTCGAGCTTCTGAAGGGCAGCATCGACGAGGGCCAGTCGGCCAATTTCGCCCTGGACCGCTTCGTTCGCGGCATCGGTGGCGCCGAGGCAGTCGAGGTAGCAGAGAAAATGGGTGTACCTGACGTACAGGCTTTCATGAGTCCGGAAAATCTCGTCCCAGGTTTTGGCCGTCCGTGCGTTCAGTCCGGGGGTATGCGCGGCGCGATCAGTGAGAGCGGCGATATCGGCGGCGAGCGCGTCGCGGAACGCCGTCATCTCCGCGCTTCCGAATGACGGGAAGAACGGGGTCATATCCCAGTGCATGCTGTGACTCATGAATGCCTCCGGTGGCGGAAAAAGTGTGTACATGATTTTTTACTACGCCGGGGCGCGACAATTCAAGAAAAGATTCGCAAACAACCTGTTTGCAAGCCCATCTTGATATCTGCAGTACGAACGTCGGCTTCCGAGTTCCGTTCGTGCTGAACCTGTCGAAGCATGAACGGCCTCTCGCCCTTCAACAGGCTCAGGGCGAATAGGAGCTTCAGTTCAGCAGGAATCGATAGGGAAGGAAGGCGGTCAGGCCTTTTCCCGGAACCAGCACCAGAACAGCACGCTGGATGCGGTATACAGCACGAGCGTCGTGTACAGGCAGAACGGATAGCCCCGATGAATGATCAGGGTGCCGGAAAACGACATCACGATTCCCCAGGACAGGAACCACGAGATGCTTTCCGCCGCCGCCGCGCTCGCCCGGAGATGGGCGGGGACGAGCGCCATCATGAGCTGTTCCCTGATCGGGATGCCCATGTTCATGAAGGCACCGCGGAACAGGAAGCAGCCGGCACAGACCAGGAACTCGTGCGTGTGGGCCATGACGAGCATGAACGGCAGTGACGCCAGTTGGGTGAGCGTGACGCCGGCGGCGAGCCCCACGCGGCGCGTCATGAGGGGCGAGAGGGCCCCGCCGATCGCCGTCGTCAGCTGGGAAAGCGCGAAGACGGTGCCGATCTCCGACACGCCGCTTCCGACCCAGTCGCGGAAATATAAATTAAAGTATGGAACGATCAGCCCTGCGCCGGCCCCCGTCAGGGCGGTCGTGACGACGTAGCGAAAGATCAGGGATCGGGGCGGAATCGGTTCCGGATGCATCCCGGACGTCGCGGCCTGGCTCGCGGGGTGGTGTCTGACCGGTTCCTTGAGCCTTCGCGAGAAGAACGCCGCGAGGACGGCGAAACCAGCGCCGACCTGGAGACACCGGCGCAGCCGCTCAGGCTCCGAGAGCGCCTCCATGAGTCCGAACCTGCCGGCGACGGCCGGCAACCAGCCGGCGAGCAGACCTGCGATGATGAACATCGTCAGCGTCAGGGTGAAATTCATGCTGAAGAGATACGACCGCTGGCGTCGCCGGCTGTGCTCGTGAAGATACGGCTGGACCGAGACCATCTGCCCGCCAGAGCCGATCCCCCACAGCGACGCCGCGACGACCAGGAGCCCGAACGATGTCGTCGAAGAGGCAAGGATGTACCCCGTGGCAAGAAGTATCACGCTCAATATATAACATGCCCTGCGCGACACGGTGTCGGCGAGACGTGCGAGCGGAACCGATGCCAGCGCCGCGCTCAGGGCCTGGATGGCGAGAATCCTGCCGATCGCGTCTTCCGCGTAGCCGGAGGACTTCAGATACAGGTTGAACAGCACGCTGAACATGCCGGTTCCGAGCGCGGCGAGACACTGCGCCGCCAGCATGTCGCGTATCGGCCGCGAGAAGGTCAGGGCAATGAGAACGTAGGTATTCATCCGCACTCCGGTGATGCGAAGATACGATACACCTCATTCTTCGGTTTTTCGACAGGCAGGTTCGAATTCGAAGGGCGCACGAGGTGGGTGTTGCGCTGAAAATCTGGTATACTTCCGCCGCTTGAACGGCGGTGCATCGGCTTGTATCTACTTCGCAAAACGGGAGAGCGAATGATGAAGATCCTTCTTCTTGCAGGCGGTTCCGGAACGAGACTTTGGCCGCTTTCACGGACCCTGTTTCCCAAACAGTTCCTGCGCATTCATCGCGGGGAGTCGCTGATGCGCCAGACTGCTGAGCGGTTTCTGCCCGTTGCGGGTTTTGAGGACATTGTTGTCATGACGGGAAGCGACTACAAGTTTTTCGTCAATTCGCAACTGCCGGAATGCCCTCATCTGATTCTCGAGCCCGCCATGCGGAATACCGCTCCGGCGATCGGGCTCGGCGTCAAATTTTGCCTCGACAAGATGGGTTGCAGCCGTGACGACGTCGTCCTCGTCACCCCTTCCGACCATCTCATCCAGCAGGGCGATGAGTTCATCAAGGCCGTCAGGACCGCCGAGGAAGCCGCAAAACAGGGCTTCATCGCGACGTTCGGCGTCGTGCCGTCGCGCCCCGAGACCGGATACGGATACATCCAATGCGAAAAGCAGCCGATACCCGGCTCTGCCAGCCACAAGGCGATCCGGTTCGTCGAGAAGCCTGACGAAGCGACGGCGAAGGCGTATATCGCCGAAGGCGGCTATTACTGGAACTCCGGCATGTTCGCCTTCAGCCTCGGAACCATGCTTGACGAGCTCGCCGCACTCGCCCCGGAGGTCGCCTCGCGGCTCGGCGTGACCTACGACGAGATTCTTCCCGCCTACAACGAGATGCCCGATATCTCGATCGATTACGCCGTGATGGAAAAATCGAAACGTGTCGTCACGATCCCGCTGCATGCCGCCTGGAACGATATCGGCTCCTGGGATTCCCTGTACGAGGTGCACGAGAAAGATGCGGCAGGGAACGTCTGCGAAGGCGACGTCATCGCCATCGACTCGAAGAACACGCTCGTCATGGGTGACAAGCGGCTTGTCGCGACGATCGGCCTCGAAGACTGCCTGGTCGTCGACACCGACGACGCCCTGCTCGTGGCCCGCCGTGGCGATTCCCAGCAGGTGCGGCAGGTCGTCAAACAATTGCGCGACGCCGGCCGCAAGGAAGCCACCGAGCACACGACGGGATATCGTCCGTGGGGCGAGTATGTCGTTCTTTCGGAAGGCGAGCGCCACAAGATCAAGCGAATCACGGTCGTGCCCGGCCAGCGGCTCAGCCTGCAGATGCATTATCACCGGTCGGAACACTGGGTCGTGGTGCGCGGAACCGCCCGCGTGACGATTGGCGATGAGGTGCGTTTCGTCCACGAGAACGAATCCGCCTACGTGCCCAAGTCGACGAAACATCGCCTGGAAAACCCGGGAAAAATACCACTCGAAATAATCGAGGTCCAGAATGGCGAATACCTCGAAGAAGACGATATCATCCGTTTTGGCGATATCTACGGGCGTTGATCGTTCCGACCTTCCTGCTTGGACAACCCCTCCCGGCATGTTCGATCGAACCTGCCGGGAGGAATTTTCAGGGGTGCTACTCACCTCTCTCAAATTAGACGGCAATCACGTGCATGCTCGATACCGTTCGTGCTGAGCCTGTCGAAGCACGAACAGCAACTTGCCGATGGTTTCTCATTTCGCCCTTCGACAGGCTCAGGACGAACGGTTGTTTTTCATTCTGCAGGACTCAATAAGGGGAGACACGCAGTGATTCGCTGTTCTTGTCGTTGGACTGCTCCAGCCGATGTCCGTGGCGAGCGAAGATAAAACCTCTCCGATACCGGATCGGAGAGGTTGATGAATTCGAGGATCAGCGGGCAGTGTCACCGGCTGCGGCCGGAGCGTCAGCGCCTTGAGACCCTTCGAGCCGGGTGCCGCTTTTCTCGTTGTTCGGAAGGGCGAGCGCGTTCAGAAGGAGAGTGAACTCGCCTGAACTCTTTTCGTTCGCGGTCTTGATGCGAAGCGTGCCGGTCGCGATGGGCTTGCCGTCCGCAACAGAAACGCCCAGCGTGATATGGCCGATCGGCGTCGCAAGCTCCTTTTCCTTCGCGTTGGGCTCCATGATGTCGGCCTCGAACTTCTCGGGCTCGGGGCTGATGATCTTGACGGGATACGCGTCGGCGCCGAACTCGAGCTTCGCCTTGAAGCTCGGCTTCGTCTCCTGGCCGGTCTGGAGATCCGTGAGCCGGATGACGTTCACGTGCAGCGTCGAAGGAATATACTCCTCGAGCGACTTCAGGGCGAAGCCGATGCCGACGAGATAAGGCGTTTCCTTCTGCTTCACCGACGACAGCTGCGTTTCGGCGAGCGCGCCGAGCGAACACCCGAGAACGAGACATACCGCGAGAAGAGCGATGAGACGATTGCGCATACCTGCCTCCTTTTTCAATCCATTTCTTCAAGTATACCGTTCCGACGTCTCCGACGCATTCCCTGCCCTTGACAGCGGTCAGAGAAAGTCGGCGACAAATGCCCCCGGCGAGAACACATATTGGGCCATTCCCGGGCCGGAAAGAAGGAGAGTCAGCTTGATGAACATCGGAATCAGGACATACCGGTCGATTCCCGACGCGAGCACCAGGATCAGAAGCAGCAGGCTGTAGGGGCGGACGGCATCGTAGGCATCGCGCGCCTTTTCCCCGCCGAGCCACATCACGACCTTCGACCCGTCGAGAGGCGGGATGGGCAGGAGATTGAACAGGAACAGCCCCATGTTCATCGTGAAGACTCTGAATATAAGTCGATATATATAATTGCCGGTGGGCGTCGTCATATACTGCAGGGCGGCCGAATTTTCGCCCGAAAAACGCATGACCAGCCCGAGAGCGATGCAGATCAGCAGGTTGCCGAGCGGCCCGGCGATCGAGACGATTCCGTATCCCTGGACCGGGTCTTTGAATCTCGTCGGGTCGACGATGACCGGCTTCCCCCAGCCGAACGCGAGCGGCGCCCCGGTCAGGGCGAGATACATGGGAAGCGCCGTTCCGATGGGATCGAGGTGCTCGATGGGATTGAGGCTGACCCGGCCTTCCTCGCGCGGCGTCGGATCGCCCAGCCGGTCGGCCGCAAACGCGTGGCAGAATTCGTGAAATCCGATGCCGATGATGAACGCCGGCAGATCGAGCGAAAGAACGTTGATGGGGTCAGGGGCATAGGCCATCTCTGGAAGGCACCTCCTGGTGATACGAGATTCAGTGTATCACGGTTCCTTCCTCGCGCGCGAGACGGCTTACAGCCTCGCGAAGCGCAGAGCGGCGATAGAAATCCAGCCGTTCATCCTGAGCTTGTCGAAGAGTGAACGGCTTTCGTGCTTCGACAGGCTCAGCACGAACGGCGACGTGATGGAATCCGGTTCCGAGTTTCTCTCTTGACAGGGGATGGGGTCTTCCCCCAATATGAGGCACCTTTTTTGGAGGATCTGACATGCCTCTTCCGGATTTTCGCGCTTTCTACGAAGAACATCCCGTCGTATTCGACGGCGCGATGGGCACGATGCTGTATGCCAAAGGCATCTACCTCAACCAGGTGTACGACGAACTGAACCTCTCGAACCCCAGCCTCGTCCAGCAGGTGCATCGCGAATACATCGACGCCGGGGCGATGGTCATCGAAACCAACACCTTCGGCGCGAACCGGTTCAAATTGACCCCCCATGGCCTCGCTGATAAGATCGAAGCCATCAACTTCCAGGGCGTCAAGATCGCGCGCCAGGTCGCCGGCGACAAGGTCTACGTCGCGGGCTCGATCGGACCGCTCGGCATCCGCCTCGAACCCTGGGGCAAGACCTCCGTGGAAGAGGCCGAAGAGGCTTTCTCCGAGCAGGTGAAAGGACTGCTTGCCGGCGGCGTCGACCTGTTCATCCTCGAGACGTTTTACGATCTGAACGAGATCCACCAGGCGATCCGCGCCGTGCGCAGGCTCACGGACAAACCGATCGTCGCCTCGATGACGATCAACGAGGATGGGAACGCTCTCTACGGAACCGCTCCCGACGTGTTTGCCCCGAAACTCGAGGGCTGGGGCGCCGACATCATCGGTCTCAACTGCTCCGTCGGCCCCAAGGCGATGTTCGATGCGATCGAGCGCATCCACCAGATCTGTCGCAAACCCCTCATCGTCCAGCCGAACGCCGGTATGCCGCGCTCCGTCGACGGACGCATGATCTATCTCTGCAACCCCGCCTACTTCGGCGAGTACGCGAAACGGTTCATCCAGGTCGGCGTCCGCTTCATCGGCGGCTGCTGCGGAACGACCCCCGAACATATCCGGTGGGTGCGCAATGCGGTGAAGGCCCTCGAGCCGCCTCAGCGCAAGATCGTCGTCGTGCCGGCTCAGGCCAGGGCGCCCGAGAGCGAACTTCCCGAAATCAAGGCCGTTCCCATCGAGGCGAAATCGCGGTTTGCCGAGAAGATTGCGCACGGCCGTTTCGTCGTCAGCGCCGAACTTACCCCGCCGAAGGGCTGCGATCCGGAAAAAACCGTCGATCTCGCCCGACAGCTGAAGGAAGCCGGCGTCGATGCGATCAATATTCCCGACGGCCCTCGCGCCTCGGCCCGCATGAGCCCGATGTCGCTTGCCGTGCTGATCGAGAAGAACGTCGGCATCGAGACCGTCCTCCATTACTGCTGTCGCGATCGCAACATTCTCGGCATACAGTCCGACCTGCTCGGTGCGCACGCGCTGGGCCTTCGCAACATCCTCTGCATTACCGGCGACCCGCCCAAGATGGGCAATTATCCCGAAGCGACGGCCGTTTTCGATATCGACTCGATCGGCCTCACGAACGTCGTGTTCCAGCTCAATCACGGCCGTGATCTCGGCGGCAACCCGATCGGCAAACCCTCGGCCCTGCTCATCGGCGTGGGGGCGAACCCCGGCGCCATCGATCTCGACCAGGAAATCCGCCGGTTCGAATGGAAGGTGGACGCCGGCGCCGAGTTCGCCATCACCCAGCCCGTCTTCGACCCAGCCCTGCTCGAACGCTTCCTCGAACGCATCTCGCACGTCCGAATCCCTGTTCTTGCCGGAATCTGGCCGCTGTCGAGCCTCAAGAACGCCGAGTTCATGAACAACGAGGTGCCGGGCGCCTCCGTTCCCGAGTCGATCATGGCCCGCATGCGTGCAGCCGCCACGCCCGAGGCCCAGCGTGAGGAGGGTATCAGCATCGCCATCGAGGCCCTCAGAAAGATCAGGCCGCTCGTTCAGGGGGTTCAGATCAGCGTCCCCTTCGGCCGCGTCGCGAACGTCATCCGCGTGCTCGAAGCCGTCGAGCGCTGACCTGCCCGAACCCCGAAAGGAACCGCCCGATGATCACTCCCGAACGATTCCTCGCTCACCTTCGCGAACGCATCCTCGTCTTCGACGGCGCGATGGGAACCAACCTCCAGCGCCAGCAGCTGACGACGGCGGATTTCGGCGGCTTCGACGGCTGCAACGAGGCGCTCAACCTCTTCGCGCCCCACGCCGTCCGGAAGGTGCACGCCGATTTCGTGGCCGCCGGCTGCCGCGCCGTCGAGACCAACACGTTCGGGGCCAACCGCCTCACGCTCGCGGAATACGGCCTCGAAAATAAAGTTGATGCTATAAACAAGGCCGCCGTTCGCATCGCCCGCGAGGCGCTCGAGACGGGCTGCCCCGGGGAACAACGCTTCGTCGCCGCCTCGATCGGCCCGACCTCCAGACTCCCGAGCCTCGGCCACATCGGTTTCGAGGAGATGGCCGCTATCTACGTCGAACAGGTGCGCAGCCTGTGGGACGCCGGTGCCGACATCTTCGTCGTCGAAACCTGCCAGGACCTCCTCCAAGTGAAGGCCGCCCTCAACGCCCTGGCGCGCCTGTTCCGCCAGGAAGGCGCCCGCCGCCCCGTCATGGTCTCGGTCACTCTCGAGGCCGCCGGCACGATGCTGATGGGAAGCGATATCGGGGCCGTCCAGTCCGTGCTCGAACCGTTCGGCATGATCGACGTGATCGGCATCAACTGCGCCACCGGGCCGCTCGAAATGATGCGCCACGTGAAGGTTCTGGCCGAATCGTCCGGCAAGGCCGTCTCCGTCATGCCCAACGCCGGCCTGCCCGAGAACGTCGACGGCAAACCGGTCTACCGCCTGCCGCCCGCCGAGTTCGGCGCCTTCCAGAAGCGGTTCGTCGAGGAATACGGCGTGAACGTCGTCGGCGGCTGCTGCGGAACGACCCCCGAACATCTCGCCGCCGTCGCCGCTGCCGTGGGCCCGATATCGCCTAAAAACCGCGATGTCAGGCCGGTTGCTTCGGCGGCCAGTATGTACGGCTCCGTCGGTTTCATCCAGGAGCCGCCCCCCTGCCTCGTTGGCGAGCGCACCAACGCCAACGGCTCCCGCATGTTCCGCGACCTCCTCCTCGCGAACGACTGGGAGGGCATGACCGCCATGGGCAAACAACAGGCCCGCGGTGGAGCCCATCTGATCGACCTCTCGACCGCCTACGTCGGCCGGAGCGAGATCACCGACATGTGCGAACTGGCGCCCCGCTTCGCCAAACAGGTGAAACTGCCGCTCATGATCGACTCGACCGACCCCGCCGTCATCGAGGCGGTCCTCCAGCGCCACGGCGGCCGCTGCGTCATCAACTCCGTCAACCTGGAGGACGGAGGCGTGAAGCTCCGCACGGTCGCCGGACTCGCCCGTGACTACGGTGCGGCTCTTATATGTCTTGCTATAGATGAAAAGGGCATGGCCCGGACCCTCGAACGGAAGCTCGCCGTCGTGCGTCGTCTCCACGACGTCCTCACCCGCGAATTCGGCCTGCGCGACGAGGATCTTGTCTTCGACACCCTCACGTTCACGGTCGGAAGCGGCGACCCCGAACTTCGCGCCTCCGCCCGCGAAACCCTCGATGCCGTGAAAGCCGTTTCGACCGAGTTCCCGCGCTGTTTCACGATTCTCGGCGTCAGCAACGTCTCGTTCGGCCTCGCTCCCGAAGCCCGCGAGGTGCTGAACAGCGTGTTCCTCTCCGAGGCCGTCGCGAATGGCCTGAAAATGGCGATCGTCAACCCCGCGGGAATTCTCCCGCCCTTCAAGATCCCTCCCCGCGAACGGGAACTCGCCCTGAACCTGCTTCACGACGCCTCCCGCGACGGTTCCGATCTCGGGGCATACATGCAGGCGTTCGCCGGCGCCGCCAAAACACGGGCCGGCCGTGCGGATACCGACCGGAACCGCACGCCCGCGGAGATGATTCGCGACAAGGTGCTCGACGGCGACCGCACCGGCATCGAGGCGATCCTCGACTCGATGCGCCATGAGATCGCCCCCGAAACGATCATCACCGATCACCTGATCGCGGCCATGCGCGAGGTCGGCGAACTGTTCGGGCGCGGCGAGATGCAGTTGCCCTTCGTCCTCCAGTCGGCCGAGATCGTACGCGCCGCCGTCGGCCTGCTCAAACCCCACCTCAGCCGCAAGGACGCCGGTCAGGGGCCCGCCATCATCCTCGCGACCGTCAGCGGCGACGTCCACGATATCGGAAAGAATCTCGTGAAAATCCTGTTCGAGAACAACGGGTACCGCGTCATCGACCTTGGTATAAAGGTCGATATAGATACGATGATCCGGGCGGCGCAGGAACACGGCGCCGACATCATCGGCATGAGCGGCCTGCTCGTGCGCTCGACTCAGATCATGAAGGAAAACCTCGAGGAGCTCCTCCGCCGCGGTCTGCGGCCCTCCGTGATCCTCGGCGGGGCGGCCCTGACGCGCGAGTATGTCGAGTCCGACCTCCGGACCATCTACGGAGAGCGCGTGCAATACGCCGCCGACGCCTTCGATGGCCTTCGCATCATGGACGGGATCGTCAAAGCCGGTGCCGCAGAGGCATCCGCTTCCGCCCCCGTCGTGAGCGCTGCGGCCCCGCGTCCAGGTCCGACGCCCGACCGCCCCGTGCCGATCCTGCACGGAACCCCCCGCCGATCCGTTCTCGAGTCGCCGACCGTCTGGTATCCCCCGTTCTTCGGGACCCGCCGCGTGACGCACTCCCTCGACTCGCTCCTTGAACGGCTCGACACCCGCGTCCTGTTCCAGGCCAGGTGGGGCTACAAACAGGGAAATCGTTCCGACTCCGAGTATGAAAAGCACCTCCGGGAAGAGGCGCAACCGGCCCTCGAAGCGACCGTCGCGGCGGCCCGCCGGGACGACCTGTTCCAGATCCGCGGCGTGTACGGCTTCTTTCGGTGCAGAGCCGCCGGAAACGAGCTCATGATCCTCGACGAGACCGGAAGAACGGAGGCCCTGTTCGCCTTCCCGCGCCAGGCGCACGAGCCGGGACTGTGCGTCGCCGACTTCTTTTCCTCGGCGCGGGAAGACGTGATCGTTCTCTGGGCCGCAACGGTCGGCCCACGGGTCGCCGAAAAAGAGGCCGGCCTGATGAAGGCGAAGAAGTATCGCGACTACCTGCACATCCACGGCCTCGGCGTCGAGCTGGCAGAGCGCGCGGCTGCGGCGACGGCAGAGCTGGCCGTGAAAGACCTGGCCGGACAGGCGGTGCCGCCGCGCGCGCTCCGCTTCTCGTTCGGTTTCCCGGCGTGTCCGAATCTCACGGCGCAGCGCGACGTCCTTCGCCTGCTGGAGGCCGACCGGATCGGCATCTCGTTGACGGAAACCTGCCAGATGGTTCCCGAACTCTCCGTCTCAGGCTTCCAGACGCTGCATCCCGATGCGCGCTACTTCCAGCCGTGACGTGCAGGAAATCTCACTTCCGGCGTCGTGACTGATTCCGGCGCGTTTCTCGCGGAAATCGCAGCAGGGGCATTGGGTCGACTCGCCAGGCTCGATGTCGAAACGTTCGCGATCCTCGGTCTTTCTCTGAAAATCGCGATCGTTGCGACGATCCTCGGTTTTCTCCTGGCGCTTCCCCTTGCCGGGCTGATCCACGCATGCCGCCCGCGCGTCCGCGCGATGATCCTGATCGCGATGCAAACCATGATCTCGGTGCCGACGGTGATCGTGGGGACCATCGTCTACCTCCTGCTGTCGCGCCGCGGACCGCTCGGGGGGCTCGAACTTTTGTACACGCCGGCCGCAATCGTCGCGGGCGATCTCCTTCTGGTTATTCCATTGTTGACGGTATTTATAGGATCCGCTCTCCAGCAGGTTCCGAGAGACTTCGTGGAAACCGCGAAAAATCTCGGCGCGAAGCCCTTTCAGCTCCTCTTTCTTCTCGCACTCGAGTGCCGCGGGGCGCTTGCCGTCGCCGTCTGCGTCGGCTTCGGCAGGGTGATATCCGAACTCGGCGCAGCCATGATCCTCGGCGGAAACATCAAGGGCTGTTCTCGCACCCTCACGACCGCGATGGCGCTCGAGATGGGAAAGGGCGAGACCGAACTCGCGATGGCCCTCGGGATGCTCCTCCTGCTTCTTGCGCTTGCGAACACCCTTGCCGTCCAGTATCTGCAGTACCGGATCTCCTGGCGCGGGCGGCGGCTCGTTCCGGAGACCACCCCGGTACCGCATGCGCCTTCAGATTGCCGGCGCGGCGCGGCATCGGACACGCGAAACGACCCGGACCGGGTGTTCCCGCAACTTCCGCCCGTCGAAATCCGCGGTTTATCGGTGCGGTTCGAGGAACGCATTCTGTTCGACAACCTCTCGGCAACGCTCGAGATGTCCGGCGGAACGGCCCTGATGGGCGCTTCCGGTTCGGGAAAATCGACGCTCCTCAGAATCATGGCCGGCCTCGCCTCGCCGGATGCAGGCGTCGTCGACCACGCATGGAAAACGCCGATTCTCACGTTTCAGCGGCCGTATCTGTTCGACGGAACGGTCCGCATGAATATCGAGTTTGGAATGCGAATCCGGGGCGTTCCCGCCGAAGAACGACGAGAACGCGCGGAACGGCTTGGAGAGACCCTCGGCCTGTTGCCCATGTTCGGCCAACCGGTGCGAAACCTGTCGGGAGGGGAAGCAGCCCGGGTCTCGCTCGGCAGGGCATTGGCCGTCCGGCCGGATCTCCTCCTGATCGATGAAGCTCTGTCACATCTCGACAGGATGACCCTTCGCCCCGTCATTCTTCTCCTCCGCGCCTTCATTGGAAACGGCGGCGCTCTCCTCCTCGTGACGCACGAAGAGTGGCTTGCCGACGAACTCTGCTCGAGAAAGATCCACCTTCGCCGGGGAACGCTGGAGCCCCATTCCTGAGTCGTGCCGCTGTCGGCGTCTGTTGCGCGCATGGCAGGTCCGAGAAATGTTGCGATGCCTCTCTTCCGCCCCCCCGGGGGGAATCGGGTACAATGCTTAGAAGAAAATCCGCTCCGTTCGTCAGGAGGTTGCACGTATGTTGTGGCGAAAATCGCTGATGGTATCCGCGCTGGTCGTGTTTTGTCTCGCTCCCGCCTGGGCCCAGAACCCATTCACCGGCAAGGTCGATTCGACGGCGATATCCAACGATATCCAGATTCCGACCTTCGAGCAGTCGAACGCCATCGGTCCCGAGCCGACACCGCCGGGTGACCCGCTCGCATCGGCAACCCCCGAAGCCCGAACGGCGCACGACACGGTCGAAAAGATCCTCGCCCAGCTCGAGGCCTATCTCAAAAGCGGAGATTACAAGCGTTCCGCCGAAGCCATCGCGTATCTGGACAAGCTGTGCAAAGATACGAAAACCGGGAAAACAACGAACCCGGGGCTTCTGAGCAAGATGGCGAAGGGCGGAGTGGCCGCCTCCAGCATGGATGCCATCCGAGGCCGCATCGCGTCTCTGAAAAACCAGTTGTATTCCGAAAGCGCTGCCAAGATGGTCGCCGCAGGCCGTCAGTTCGATGGATACAGCTCCAGAAGCGGACCAGGCGGTGGAAACGTTGCCTGTGCATGGCTTATGTCGAGAGTGTTGCGTGCTGCCGGCATGGTTCCCCAGGGATGGGAAGAACTGGTTGCGGTGAACCTCACCAGGCGCCTGATGAATGAGTTCGGCTGGGCGAAGGTTCCCTCGAACGGAAACCCTGATTCCGGAAAAATCCAGACAGCCCTGATGAAACCGGGTGACGTCATTTTCTGGAGCCCGAGTGACCACGTGGGCGTCTATCTTGGAAACGGCATGTGCATGTCGAACAGCTCCAGCGCGCATCACGGCGCGATCCATCCGGTTGCCGGCTACTATGACGGCTGGATTCCACGCTACGTGGTCCGTCCTCCCGGCGCATGACATTTGTATATCGCTAGCGATACTATCGCCGATCCGGAAGGCCGGGTCGGCGATTCTCTTTCTGCCTGAGACGCCGGCGGCGAATTCCGGCGGAGCGAAATAAGTTCGTCCGCTGCCGGAGACGTGATATGCTCCAGGGTATGGGTAAGAGAAGTTCCGTCGGGATGCATTTCGGCCAATGGATCCCTCCGGGCAGACGCCTCTACGGGAAGCGGATCATGCTCGCGCGGCTTTCCGCACGACAGGCGCCCGAACTCGAACGACTGCTCGAAACCAACCGCCGATGGCTGGCTCCCTGGATGCCGACCGTGCCGGAGGGATTCTCCGAGACCGACGTGCGCCGCAGCATCTTCCTGGAAAACCAGGAAGCAAAACGCGGTACGAGGCTCGATCTCGGCATTTTCCTGCGGGCCCCCGCGCCCGAACGCCTCAACGGCGGTGACGTCGGAACTCGTCGACGCGGAGATGCCTGTGGCCCGCTTGTCGGGCGAATAGCCCTTCATACGGTGCAGTGGGGCATAATACGTTCCGCGGGCGTTGGATACTGGATCGACCAGCGCCACGCCGGCAGGGGAATGATGACGGAAGCCCTCGCGACGCTCGTCTCGTTCGCCTTTGAAGAGGTTCGCCTGCACAGAATCTGGGCGGGTATTCAGCCGAAGAACCACCGCTCGAAGCACTTGGTGGAGCGTCTCGGGTTCATCCGGGAGGGCCTGCATCGCCGCGAACTCTTCATCGCTGGTTCCTGGCAGGACCAGATCCAGTATGCGATGCTCGAAGAGGAATACGACCGCCTTGCAGAGTCCTGGATAGCTCGAGGCTGGCTTGGTGTCTGACGTCCCGCCCGGTGGTCAGCTGTAAATAGCTTTATACAGCTCCTCGGCCTTGTCGACGCTGATTTTCTTCAGCCGGTCATACATCGACATGGCTTTGGTTTTTTCTCCGGCTTTGATGTAAACGAGCCCCAGCGTGTATAAAATATCCCGGTCTCCCTGTTTTAGTTCGGCGGCATATTCCAGGTGCTTGATGGCGAAGGGATAATTCTTCAGTTTGTAATAGGCGACGCCAACCTTCGAATTGATGCGGGCATCGTTCGGTTGTTTGTCGAGAGCTCGCAGGTAGCAGGCAAGGGCCACGGCGAAATTGCCCGATGTCAGCGCGGCGTTTCCTTGTTCGACGTCATTCTGGCATTCCTGGTCAGTCATCGAAGCTCCTCCGGATCATTGCAGGTGAGTTGGATAGAAATAAATGGTTTTCTGCTCGATGTCCACCCCCCAGTCGATACGAGCTTTCTGGGAAACGACGTCAAGCAGTTCGTCGAGGGTGATATCGCTCTCCTTGAGCGTGACCTTGAAGGGCGAGAGCGCGTCCATCCCCTTCACCGAGAACGCGTCTTCCGATTCCTTGCCATACACGCTGATGGCGTGTTCCAGAAGCGTGCGACCGTCGTAATTGTCGCACTCCCAAGTTTTCATGACCATGAAGATCGCCGAACTGGTGTCCTTCGGGAAAACCGGCAGCCCGGTTTTCGTCCCCGTCTGCGGCTGGTCGGCCATCGTCGGCGCCTGGCCGCTGATGACAATTTCGGCGTCCTCTCCGGGGGTGGAAATGACGATCGGAGGCTGATCCTGGTTGGGCTGGACTGCCGAAGAAGCGTTGCCGTCCGTCGACTTCGTTTCGGAGGGGAGGGGGATCAGGGATTCCGGGTCCGTCGTCGGCTTCACCTGCTGTCGGGGAGGCTGCCTGAGCGCCTGTTCCGTGGGAAGGCCGATCAGCGTTTCTGACAGAGGCTCGGCGACGGGAGTCGTTGCGGGGCTCGTTGCTGGCTCGGAAATGGCGGACGGAATGGCGAGAAGCTGCTCGTCATCCGAGGAGAAAGCAGGCGCGGACGATGTCAGCGTTCCGAGACAGAGGATAATGGCGAATGGGGCTTTGAGCAGTGTACGCATGTGTCTTCCCCCAGGACGGTATGTATGAATATCTTATACTCCAAGAAAGCTGGAAACATCAATAGGAACGTTCAGGAGGCATCTTTGGATTCGATGTGAAACTTTTTTTGAAAAAGGGTGTTGACTCGAAGACCCGAAGGTGTTACTATAGACCCTACCAACGGGGCGCACCCCCCGAGGTACCGATCGAAAGACCGGGGCTCATTGAGAATAAGATCGAGGGACCAAGGAAGACGCCAAGTGGGCTTCCGGGCGTGATCGCAAGATTGCGCCGAGGAAGTTGAGTTTGTTAGACCGAAGTAATTCGGGATAAAAACTCCATGAGTTGATAGAAGGCGGATCTGCAAAGAAACGCTTTTGAATAATTTTCGTGGAGAGTTTGATCCTGGCTCAGGACTAACGCTGGCGGCGTGCCTAACACATGCAAGTCGAACGGTTCTGTTCGTGATAGCAATATTGTGGACAGGATAGTGGCGAACGGGTGAGTAAC
>Ga0208197_1000700_pt1 | contig 38992 bp, 38 predicted proteins | sample AD_JPNNA4_MetaG_FD_184444 | JGI IMG/M metagenome (GOLD analysis project Ga0208197, IMG submission 184444) | Active sludge microbial communities of municipal wastewater-treating anaerobic digesters from Japan - AD_JPNNA4_MetaG (SPAdes) (version 2) | ecosystem: Engineered > Bioreactor > Anaerobic...
GCTGAGTTACACCTGGGCGCGGCGCGGGCAACAACCCACTGTGCCGACCAGTGGCAAACGCCGGGCCTACAAGGTGTTCGGGTTCATCGAATACTTCAGCGGCGCGCTGTTCTACCAGGGGCTTAGCGGCAAGTTCACCGCGACCAGTTATCAGGAGTTCATCCGCCAGGTGATGGAACGTACCACAAAACCCCTGTTTATCGTCCAGGATGGTGCCAGATACCACACCAGCAAGGCAATGCAGGAGTTCTTCACTGCCCACGCGGCGCGGCTCACCGTGTATCAGCTGCCGCGCTATTCGCCCGATTTCAACCCCATTGAATATCTGTGGCGCAATGTCAAGAAGCTGGCAACGCACCTCCACTATCATCCCACTTTTGAAAGCCTCGTCAACAAGGTGGAAGAAAAACTGCGTAACCTTGCCGAACTCCCCGCAAGCATCAAGGGACTGATGGGCAAGTACTGTGAAACCCTGGAGGAGACGACTGCCGCATAGTCACTCCAAATCTTTTTCTGAAAGTCTATAGCTACACTCACTCCTCCAGACCGTGCGCCGCCAGCAGGGGCACGTCGGTCAGGATGTCCGCTGTGGCGCCATCGGCGACAACGCGCCCGCCGTCCAGGACGACGGTGCGGGGGAGCAGTTCTCGCACCAGGTTCAGGTCATGCGTCGCCACGAGCATCGTCTGCGGGAGCGAACGCAGCAGGGTGATGAAGCTGCGCCGCCCACGCGGGTCGAGGCCGCTGGTCGGTTCGTCCAGCACCAGAATTTCGGGATCCATCGCCAGCACCGTCGCCAGGGCCACGCGCTTCTTCTCGCCCGTGCTCAGGCGGTACGAGGCGCGGGAGCCGAAATCCGCGATCCCCACGGTCCCCAACGCCTGCGCCACGCGCGCGCGCACCTCGGCTTCGGGAAGGCCCTGGTAGAGCAGGCCAAACGCCACGTCGTCGAACACCGTCGGCGAGAAGAGCTGGTCGTCGGGATTCTGGAAAACCAGCCCCACCCCGGCGCGCACCTTCCCCAGGTTCTCCTTACGCATCTCCAGGCCGCACGCGCGCACCCTGCCCTCCGTGGACGTCAAAATGCCGTTGAGATGCAGCAGCAGCGTGGACTTGCCCGCGCCGTTCGGTCCGACGAGCGCGACCTTCTCGCCCATCCCGATTTGCAGCGAAACGTCGCGCAGCGCGCGCCGCCCGTCGGGATAAGTGTACGAGAGATGCTCAATTTCAATCGTATGATGCATAGGTTATCCCCACAATAAGAATCCGGCCAACGCCAACAGCGCCAGCGTCGCCAAGCCCGCGCCCAACACGGCCCATTGTCCCGCGCGCAGCGGCGGACGGGGCAACGCGCGCACTTCGCCGTCGTAGCCGCGCGCGAGCATCGCCGCGTAGATGCGGTCGGCGCGGTCGAAGGCGCGCAGGAACAGGTTGCCGACCATCCCGCCGGCGACGCGGGCGCGCCAGGCCAGGCTGCCTCCCACCCGGCGTCCTCTTCCATTGAACGGAACGGCACTGCGCGACTCCCGCGCCCGCAGCAGGCGCAGCGCCTCATCCGCCAAGACGAACAGATAACGCCACATCAGTCCAACAATCGCCGCCAGCAGCCGGGGGATTTTGAGCGCGCGCATCGCCAGCAGCAGATCGGGGAACGGCGTGCTGCCCACGAGGATCACCGCCATCTGCACCGACAACCACGATTTGAACGCGATGCCGGCAAAGCGCGCGACCCCTTCCACGGTCAGCGTGAGAGCCAGCGGCGCGGGGAGCGATAGCAGCGGCGCGCCCGCCGTGGTGACGAGCACCGGCAGCGCCGCCAGCGCGAAGGGGAGCGCGAGCAGCGCCCGCGTGAGGACATACCCCACGCCCAACTCCGAGAGCAGCGCCGTCGCCAGCGCCAGCGCGAACAGCACGATGTAGATCGGCCACGCGCCCGGCGGGGTCAGGGCCGTCGTCACAATAAAGGCCAGCGTCAGCCCCAGCTTGACCCGTGGATCAAGCGCGTGGACAACGCTGGCCCGTGGCCGGTAAGGATCGAGGTCGTGACCGTACAAGAACACCTTTTTCTGTCAGCAGATTGAGCAGATTGAGCAGATTTTTTGATAAATTAAAATAAAATCTGCTAAATCTGCTTAATCTGCTGATAAAAAACACTACGCGCCGCTGCTCTGTGCGCGACTGCGGCGCAGGTAGGCCACGCCGGCCGCCGCACCGAAGACGATCAGCGCGCCGATGACGCCGGCCAGGATCGTCGCCAGCGATTCGTTGGCGACGCCCGGCAGCACGTAATCCGGGATGATCTCGAAGAGCGGTCCCTGCGCCAGATCGAGGAAGCCGCGCTGCTCGGCCACCCACTCCAACCCGTCGGGATGCGTCGAAGCGCGCGGCGAGATAATCGCCAAGGCTACAGCGATGACAAGGCCGCCAATCCACACGGCTTTACCGCCCACAACCTGCGTCCGTTCCGCTTCCAGCAAATCGCGCCGCGCTGCCTTGATGAAAACCAGCGCGCCCGCGGTAATCAGCCCTTCGCCGACGCCGATCAAGGCGTGGATGCCGGCCATCGCCGGGATAGCGATGTTGGCCGGGGATGAACCGGACAGCGCCAGTTGCAGCGCGCACGCCAGGGCCGCCGCGACAATCGAGAGCCACCCGGACAGGAAACCGCTGGCGAACAGGCCGCCCGACTTGTTCCCCAGGAACTTGCGCAATGTGCGCTGGACGAAATACGCCACCGTCACGCCGATGACACCCATGTTGACGATGTTCGCGCCCAACGCCAACAAGCCGCCATCCTGAAAGATGAGCGCCTGCACGCCGACGACGCACGTCATCACCAGAATCGCCGCCCACGGGCCGAGCAGAATGGTGGCGAGGGCTGCGCCCATCAGGTGGCCGGACGTGCCGCCCGTCACCGAGAAGTTGAGCATCTGCCCGGCGAAGATGCAGGCCGCGAGCACGCCCATCAGCGGGACCTGCCGCTCGCCCACGTCCGCGTTGACGCGCTTGAGCGCGTACCCCACGACCACAATGGCGATCAGCCACAACACAAGGGCGACGCCTACCGAAAGAAAACCATCAGGAATGTGCATTGGAACTGGTGAAAAAAGCATGTCATCCTCCGTAAGTTGTATACTAACCACACACTCATTTTTGTCAGCAGATTAAGCAGATTGAGCAGATTACCTTTTGACTTATCAAAAAATTTGCTTAATCTGCTGACAATAATCCTTTCGCGCAACATGCAGCGCACAGGCCAGGAATTGTCAGCCCAACCGCGTCGGCAAGGAAGCCTGAAGTTGCAGTCAACTGGGCAATAAGCGGTTGAAGCGTTTCCAGCGCCACGTCGCTGACCTTCCCGCACGACCGGCAGACGAGGTGATGATGCGGCGCTTCGACGCCGAGGTGCTCGTAGCGCCGCAGCCCGTCGCCGGGATCGAAAGCCGCCACCAGATGAAGCTCCTGGAACAGGTCCAGCGTCCGGTACACCGTGGAGATGTCCACGCTGGCACTGATGGCGTGGACGCGCGCGTAGATTTCCTCGGCGGTGGACGGCGCTTCGAGCTGGTGTAGCACATTCAGCACCAGTTCGCGCTGCGGGGTGAGGCGCAATCCACGCTCATGGAGATGCTGAAGTAGTAATTCTTTACAGGACATTATTGCGATTCCTTGCAGTTGCAATTAGTTGCAAGCGGCATAATAGCAGGGTCGCAGAAAAATGCAAGGGTGATGCGGTCGGAGAGCGGCTACAGCAAGAGGCAGGCTACGGGGTCAAGCGGTCAACGTAGACGAGCTGCCCGTTGAGCGCACGCACAAGCAGTACGCTTTTGATCGGGTTGTGGACTTCATCGAAAGTCATCTGCCCGGAAACCGCGTTGAAGGTCAGCGTTTCCAACGTCGCCGCAACCTGATAGGGGTCGGTGTTTCCGGTTCGTTGGATGGCCGTCAGCAGCAGGTTCGTGGCGTCGTAGCTCATAGTGGCGACTGTATCCGGCGGGACGAGATAACGCGAGGTGTAACGCTGTATCCAGGCCGCGACTTCGGGGCGCGGCTCGCCAGGGAAATAATGGGTGGTGAAGTAGCAGCCATCTACGGCGGACAGGCTCAAATCCGGGGAATCCCACCCGTCACTGCCGATGATCGGTTGGAGCAGCCCGAAGCCCCGGGCTTGCGCAATGAGTCGGTTCATCACGTTGTAGTAGCCTGGAATGTAAAGAATGTCGGGAGCAGCGTCGCGCACCGGTTGAAGCATGTCGTAATAGGATTCCGCGTCTTGTTTGTAAGTTGCGCGAATGACGATTTCGCCATCGCCGCCTTTGAATGTAGTTTCAAAGGCATTGGCTAGAGCCAGCCCATAATCGCTGTTCTCGGCGTAGAGGACAGCCGCCGACTTTGCCCCCAGATTTTCCAGGGCGAACCTGGCCGCCGCCGTCCCCTGCGCGGCATCGAGAAAGGGGACGCGGAAAACCAACGGACGCACTTTGCCATCAAAGTCCAATGTCACCTCTGGATCAACGGCGGTCGGGCTGATCTGCACCGCGCCCAAGCGAGTCGCCGCCTGGGCGACGCCTTCCGCGGCATCGCTGCACACCTCGCCGATGATGAACTGTACATCCTGCTCGCTGATCGCCGTTTGCGCGACTTTACGCGCGGTGACATAATCGCACTGGCCATCCAGCAGCGTCGCCTGCACCTGTTTGCCCAGGACGCCGCCACGCTGGTTCCACTCCTCAATCGCCAGCACCGCGCCGTCGCGGGTTGCGTGGCCCAGGGAGTCGAAGTCGCCGTTGAAGGGGGCGATGACGGCGATGATGAGCGCCACGTTGCTCTGCTCTGGCGCGCCGCAGGCAGAGAGCGCCAGCAAGGCTGCCAGGAACGCCATGACCCAAGTTTTTCTCTGCAAGTTTTTTATCTCGAACTACAAAGGGCAAATGACAGTTGTAGCGCGAGTTGCCAACTCGCGCTACAAGAAAATATCGCAAAGGTTGAGCGTTAGACCCTATCCACCGCCCAGATAAGCTTCGCGCACCCGTGGATTCTGAGCTAACTGTTGCGCGGGGCCTTCCAGTTCGATCGCGCCGGTCTCCAGGACGTAGCCGCGATTGGCGATGGAGAGCGCCATGTGCGCGTTCTGTTCCACCAATAGGACGGTCACGCCCTCGCGGTTGATTTCCTGGATGATGTCGAAGATTTCTTCCACGAGGATCGGCGCCAATCCCATCGAAGGCTCGTCCATCAGCAGCAGCTTGGGCTTCGCCATCAACGCGCGACCGACGGCCAGCATCTGCTGTTCGCCGCCGGAGAGCGTGCCGCCGGTCTGTTCGAGACGTTCCTTGAGGCGGGGGAAAAGCTCGAAGACGTGCTGCATACTCGCCTCGATTTCAGCTTTATCTTTGCGGGTGAACGCGCCCATCTCCAGGTTCTCGCGCACGGTGAGGGGCGCGAAGATGCGCCGGCCCTCTGGCACCTGGACGATGCCCAGCGGGACGATTTCGCTGGCGGACTTGCGGGTGATGTCCACGCCGTCGTAGATAATCGAACCGCTGTCGGCAGGCTGCAATCCCGAAAGCGCGCGTAGGGTGGTGGATTTGCCCGCGCCATTCGCGCCGATCAACGTTACCACTTCACCACGATCCACATGAAAAGAGACGCCGTGCAACGCGCGAATTGCGCCATAAGAGACATACAGGTTATTGACTTCTAAGAGCGCCATGCGTCCCCCTTACTTTATTTCCACGGCCTGACGGCCCAGATAAGCCTCAATCACATGCGGATCGCTGCGCACCTGGGCCGGCAAGCCCCGCGCGATGATCTCGCCAAAGTCCATTACCGTGATCCACTCACAGATGTTCATCACCAGGCGCATCCGGTGCTCTACCAGCAGGATGGTCAGGTCAAAGCGGTCGCGGATGAAGTGAATCAGTTCCATTAACTCGTCAATTTCCTGCGGATTCATCCCGGCAGCCGGTTCGTCCAGGATCAACAGCCGGGGATAGGCCGCTAACGCGCGCGCGATTTCGAGGCGGCGCTGCAAGCCGTAGGGCAGACTGCCGGCGATGTCGTTCCGGCGGTCGCCCAGGCCGAAGATTTCCAGGAATTCCTGCGCTTGCTGCGCCATTTCGGCCTCTTTTGCACGGAAGCGATGGGTGTGGAGTACCGAATCCAACAGTCCATAGCCCGCATGCGGGTGGTAAGCGATGCGTACATTGTCCAGCACCGTCAGATTAGCGAACAGGCGAATGTTCTGGAAGGTGCGCGCGATCCCCATTTGGATGATTTCGTGGGAGGGTAATCCGAGTAAATTGGCATCTTTATAGCGGATGCTCCCTTGCGTCGCCTGGTAAACGCCCGTAATCAGGTTGAAAACTGTCGTTTTGCCAGCGCCGTTCGGGCCAATCAGTCCAGCCAGTTCGCCGTGGCGCAGAACGAGGTCGAAGTTATACACGGCGCGCAGGTTGCCAAAGAAGTGTGTCACCCCGTCCATCTCTAACACGACAGAACGAGTTTCTACATCCGGTGCAAGACCTTCCGGGCGTCCTTTCATGCGCTCACCTCCTGGGCCGGTTCAGCGGCGGCCTCGGTTTTCACTGGCAAGGGGGGCAAGACCCGGCGCAAGAAGGGGATTTCGTAGCGGCCGAACAACCCTTCAGGACGCAACAGCATCATGACTAACAGCACTAAGGGATAGACGACCAATCGCCAGGTCTCAAACCCTTGTGGCAAGTAGAGGCGCAGGAGACCTTCCAGGAGGAAGATCCAGAAGAAGCCGGTGACGATGGTGCCGGTCATGCTGCTCAGCCCGCCGAACACAACGATGATCAGCGGGTTAAAGGACTGGATAAAGTTGAAAGATTGCGGGTGCAGGAACGCCAGGTCGTGCGCGCGGATGCCGCCGGCCAGCCCGGCGAAGATGCTGCCGAGTACAAAAGCCAACACTTTCGTCGTTGCCGCATCAATGCCGACCAATTCCGCAGCTCGCTCATCCTCGCGCACGGAGACAATCGCCCGTCCTACACTCGAATGGAGCACGTTGCGCATGACCACAATCACCAACAGCAGCGAGCCGAAGACCCAGGGCCAGGTGGTCCACTGCGGGATGCCGATCATTCCCCGCGCGCCCTTCATCTCCGGGAAGGGCAAGAGCGTGTCGGTGTTATCCAATAACACCTTGACGATAATGGTAAAGCCCAGTGTGGCAATACCAAAGTAATCGGAACCCAGTTCGAGTACCGGCGTGCCGAACAGAAAGCTGGCGATGCCGGCAAGGCTGGCGCCTCCTAACAGGGCGATGAAAAAGACGATCTGCTGTGAGACCACGTCGGGCAGCGCCAGCAGGATACTTTCGACAGCAGGCCCGACCAACGGTACAAAGACAGCCACCGCAATGGCAAAAGCCAGCACAGTCGCCAAAACATAGAAAGTGAAACGCGCCATCACGGTGACGCCATAGAAACGACGCAGGAAGGCCGAGACGAGTATGTATAGCCCGACGGTCAGCAGAGACCCAAATAACACCACAACGACGCCCGAAGGATCGTTGTGCACCCAGCGGTATGTAACATCCGCCGAGGCATACGCGCCGATCGCATAGAAGCCATACTGTCCCAATGAGAATTGTCCATTGAACCCGTAGATCAAGTTCAAACCCAATGCCACCATGGAGATGGCAGCGCCCCAGAAGATGATGCCGCGCCAGTAATTGTTCAGGACGCCCACGCTGAGCAAAACCTGAATCACCACAAAGATGAGCAATCCACCGGCGATAAAATAGACTGTTGATTTTTGCATTCGTCGCAACATAGTTACTTCCCCTTTATACCTTTTCCGCCGGCGGCTCGCCAAAGATGCCCTGCGGCCATACCAATAGGACTATGATTAGCAGGGAGAAAGATACCGCGTCACGCATCGGCGTTGAAATAAACCCCGCCGCCAGGACCTCGGCCTGCCCCATAATCAAAGAACCGACAAATGCGCCCGGAATACTGCCAATCCCGCCAATAACAGCAGCCACGAATGCCTTCAAACCTGGAATGATGCCCATTAAGTGGTGCACCTGTTTGAAGGCCGTCGCATAGAGGACGCCCGCGGCGCCGGCCAACCCACCACCCAGCGCAAACGTCGCTGTGATGACGCCATCTACGTTGATGCCCATCAGACGCGCCACAGCCTTGTCATACGCGGCAGCTCGCATGGCTTTGCCAATGCGCGTGCGACTCACGACGTACTGCAAGAGCACTTGCAGAAGAATCGAAGCGCCCATAATGACCAACATCACGTTGGATACCGACAAGTCCCATACCTTGCCGCCGGTCACGATTTTGACGCCAGTGAGGGTGAGGATAACGGCAACGAAGCCGAAAAATAACAAGCCAAACTGAAGCACGGGATGCCGCTTCCACGTCTGAGCCGGCACATTTCCACGGCGCGCTGCCCACGCGAACCCCCCACGGAGCAACACCGCCATCACAAATAACACCCATGCGCCGACGATTAACACCGGGGAAATCATCGCGCCGCTGTATACGCTGACTTCAAAAGGCCGGGGGTAGGTGATGTAGTTGTTGGTAAAAGCGAAAGGCAGGGCGCCGAAGTATTCCACAAAAAAAGAAACCCCGATGGCTGTAATCAAAGCAGCAATCCGGGGTTTTGCGCGCAGCGGCTTGTAGGCAAACCGTTCGATGACTACGGCCAACGTCGCAGAAAAGAGCATTGACATCAGGATCACCGAGACCGTGCCAATGAGCATCATCACGCCGGGCGCGATAGCGGGGAAAAACCACGCCGGCCAACGGTGTAGCTGCAAGGTCGAAACGGCGTAGAAGCTGGTAAAAGCACCGACCATAAAGACGTCGCCGTGGGCGAAATTGATCAACTTCACGATGCCATAAATCATCGTGTACCCCAGGGCGATAAGGGCATAGATAAATCCTAACTGTAAGCCGTTGAGTACCTGCTCTACGAAAACTTTGGGGTTCTGTAAAAATGCCCGTCCCAAAACATAGACGACCAACAGCCCCAGCAGCACGAACAATCCCTGGCTAAAACGGTTGAGCAGCATCCCATTATGGCGCTGCATCATCGTCCCATTTTTAGCCGATCTAGTAAAAGTTTGCGCCATCTCTACCTCCCAAAAGAAGAAGCCGGGGCAAAAACATACCGCCCCGGCTCCTCACAAATTAACCATGCCGAGGGAACTTGATCCCTAGGGGGCAACCGTATCCATATAGTTGACTGCGCCGCCTTTAACCTGGAGAACCACAGCAGCTTTCACCGGGTTGTGGCTGCTATCGTAGGAAACACTGCCGGAGACAACATCGAATTTGCCGGTCTCCAGGGTCTTCGCCACAGCGACGGGATCGGCCTTGCCGGTCTTGTCAATGCCCTGGAAGAGGATGTTGGCCGCATCATACGCCAGCGCCGCCAGCGCATCGGGTGCAGCGCCGTACTTGGCCTTGTACTTGCTCACGAAATCCTGCACGATAGGGCGTGTGTCCTGATCGGAGAAGTGGTTGGTGAAATAACCACCGTCCACTGCCGCGCGATCCAGGTCGGCGGAGTCCCAACCATCGCCGCCCAACATCACGGCCGTGATGCCCTTCTCCTTCGCCTGCGCGGCGATCAGGTTCACGGTAGAGTAGTAGTCTGGCAGGTAGAGCACGTCGGGATTTGCATCCTTCACCTTGGTCAAGATCGCGGAGAAGTCCGAGTCATCGCCGGTGTAGGTTTCCTTCACGACAACCTTGCCGCCGCCCTTCTCGAACTCGGTAATGAAGACCTCGGCCAGACCACGCACGTAGTCATTGCCCTGATCGAGGAACACCGCAGCCGTCTTCGCGCCCAGTTTTTCCAGCGCGAACTTGGCGCCCACCTTGCCCTGGAAGGGATCAATGAAGCACGCGCGGAAGATCGTGGGCTTGGTGCCGCTCTCTCCCACCGTCACGGCAGGGTTCGTTGAGGTTGGGCTGATTTGGAAGATCTTCTTTGTCGTGGCAATTTCAGAAACGGGGATTGAGGCGCTGGAGCACACCTCGCCGATGATGAACTTGACGCCGTCCTGGTCAATGACCTTGTTGGCGGCGCTCACTGCTGCTTCCGCGTTACACTGGCTGTCTTCGACGACAACTTCAATCTTCTTGCCGTCAATGCCGCCCTTGGCATTCCATTCCTCGACGGCCAACATCGCGCCATCGCGGGTAGATTGGCCAAAGGTCGCTACATCACCGCTCATCGGCGCGAGAATGGCGACTTTGATTGCCCCACCACCACCGCCGCACGCGGACAATGCCACCATCGCTACAACTAAAGCTACGATCGCAAAAACACGGGAACGCATTTCACTCCTCCTTGCTGAATTGTAATTTGGGATAAAAATGAAGGCTAAGGATGACTACCCGAAACTGAGGTTCCTTAGCTGAACTGAACACTCCATACACGCATCCTCTTGATGTAATCGTTCCATGCCACCTCCTTAGCTCAGTTTAGCTGGTGAAAGGCTCTCTGTATCAAAGAGCTTGCATCACCAAGCTTCCCTCATTTTACAGGAAAGATAACAAGTGTCAAATAGTCTATGGAGGCGATACAAACATCATCTTTGCCCAATCAGATTTGACGTAACGAAAATGTTCACTATAATGTTTCCATACTGCAATGATAGCTTTTATCAAGGAGTCCATGATGTCCAACCAGCGCACACAATTGATTATTTTATTGGTCTTGCAAGTGGTCGCAGTGGTCATTTACCCTCCCACTTTCTTTCGTGCAGCGCCGCAAGCCGCTGTGCTCCCGCCAGCATTGTTATTTCTTTTCGCGGTAGCATTGACCGCGATGAACACGGGGGGACTTTCTCCCATCGCTGGACGGAGTTCGTTGGCCTTTGTGCAAGGGGTTAACATCGTCGTGCGTTTAATGATGTTGTTGCCCAATCTCAAAAATGCTGCCAAGAATTGGGATTGGCTCTTGTTGATCCTCCAGCTCATCGCAATGGGACTCTCGTGGTACACGATGACGCAAATGGAAAAACGCCTCCCGAATTCCTTGCTGTTAAGGACCAAAGTGGAAGTTTGACAAAGCATCGGTTTGCGTTACAATATCTTCCGCCTATGAAGATGGGCCGCAGCAGTGCGGCTCATTTCATTGACACAGGCTTACAGAAAGGTAAATGGAGGAATTAAGAATGGAAACATTAGAATTACGCGCGATGCCCCGCGAAATCATTGGAGGGAAGCAAGTCAAAGCGTTGCGCCGTGAGGCCGTTGTCCCTGGTGTGATTTACGGGCATGGGATTGCCCCTATTCCCGTTCAATTTAACAGTCGTGAAGTCGAAAAGGCGATCAGCAAGGCTGGCACCAGCTCGACCGTGCAGGTCTACGTCGAAGGAGTGCGCGATCCTTATCTCGCCATCTTCCGCGATGTACAGTATCACACGCTCAAGCGCAATGTGATCCATCTCGACTTGCAAGCTCTGAACCTCCAAGAGGTCGTGCGCGTACCTGTCTCAGTCACACTCACTGGCGAGTCTCCGGCAGTGAAAGACTTTGGCGGTGTGCTGCTCCAAATCCTCAACGAATTGGAAATCGAAGCGCTGCCGACGGCCTTGGTGCCCGAAATTGCGGTTGATATCGCCGTATTAGCTCAAATTGGACAGTCCATTACCGTTGGCGACATTACCCCTCCGGCGGGCGTGACCATTCTTAACGCACCCAACGACATCGTCGTCCGGGTGATTTACGCTGAGGAAGAAAAAGAAGAAGCTGCTCCGTCAGCGGCCGCCGAAGTTGAAGTGATCCGCAAACGACCTGCTGCTGAAGAAGCCTAGCCTCTACTCCGCCATAACTGAGAACATCATAGCAGTCGGGGCGCACAATGCGCCCCGACATTCTTTTGCACAAAAAGCGGGCCGGATTATCTCCGGCCCGCTGTGTTTAGCATCACCCAGACGACGCGATTTACTCTTCGCTCTCGACCTTGGCCTGCTCGACAATCTGCGCGGTCAAGTGCGCCGGCACAACGTCATAGTGCGATAGCTCCATCGAATAGACGCCGCGCCCTTGCGTGATCGCCCGCAAGTTGGTGGCGTACTGCAACATCTCCGCCAGCGGCGCCAAAGCGGTGATGACGGCTTTCTTGCCCGTCTGTCCCATGCCCTGCACGCGCGCACGCCGCGTGTTGAGGTCAGACATAACTGCGCCCGCGAATTCATCCGGCACGGTGATAACGAAGTTGTAAATCGGCTCCAGCAGGACCGGCTTCGCCCCCTGGAATGCTTGCTTGAAACCCTCGCGCCCGGCAATCTGGAAAGCAATGTCTTTCGAGTCCACCGGATGTTCTTTGCCATCGGTGACGGCGACAAACACATCCACAATCGGGTAACCGGCGATGACGCCCTGGGTCATCACAGACTTGATGCCCTTCTCAATCGAGGGCTTGAACGAGCTTGAGATGCGCCCGCCGAAGACTTCCCATTCGTATTGGAAGCCGCTGTCGCGTTCTTTGGGTTCGATCCGCATGTGAACTTCAGCGAATTGCCCCGCGCCGCCGCTTTGCTTCTTGTGGCGGTATTGCGCGGTATTTGTCGCGGTGATGGTTTCCTTGTACGGCACCTTGGGGGTGCTGGTCTCCAGGCCCACCCCGAAGCGCCCCTGGATGCGGCGCACCGCCGTCTCAACATGCGCGTCGCCCATGCCGGCGAGGATCGTCTCGCGCGTGGTTGGATCCTGATGCCAGTGCAGCGTGGGGTCTTCTTCGCACATACGGGTCAGCGTCGGCCCCATCTTCGCCGTATCGCCCTTGGTTTTCGGCGAAATCGCTACCGTAAACAGAGGATGCGGGAACAACGGGCCGCGGATGGTCAGGGCGCGTTCCTTGGTGCACAGCGTATCGCCGGTCAACGCCTCGCTCATCTTGGCGGCGCCGCCGATATCGCCAGCGTGCAAGCGGTCCACCGGTATCTGCTCCTTACCGCGCATCACGTAGGTTTGCCCCAGACGCTCTTCTGTGTTGGCCCGGCTATTGTAGACGGTGTCCCCGGCGTTTGCCACACCGCCATAGACGCGGAAGTAGGTGAGCTTGCCGACGTAGGGGTCCGCGGTTGTCTTGAACACCAGCAAGGAGAAGGGGGACAGATCGCTTACGGCGAACTCTTCTGCGCCAGACGCGCTTTCAGCCACAAAAGGCCGATCATCAGGCGAAGGCACAACCTGGATCAACAAATCGAGCGTTGCACTCAAACCAATCATGTCGCTGCCGCCAGCCGTGGCCAACACCGGGACATAACTGCCCTCGACGATGACTTTGCGCAGGCCGTTAGAAATTTCTTCGGCGGTCAGTGGCTCGTCAGCGAAATACTTTTCCATCAAAGTCTCGTCGGCCTCGACGGCCGCTTCGACGATCTTGGTATAAAGCTCATCAACCTGGGCGACCATCCCGGCGGGAACAGCAGCCGGTTCGCTTTTCGCCCCCAAATACGCCTTCTTCTCCAATACATTGACCACGCCCTTGAAATCGGCTTGCGCGCCGATGGGAAGCAGCATAGGCAGGAATTGGGCGTTGAAACTTTCGGTCAGGGATTGCAGCGCCTTCTCAAAATTGGCGTTTTCCCGATCCATTTTGTTGATCAAAACAACTTTCGGCAGCTTTTCCTCTTCGGCATACGCCCAGGTTAGTTCGGTGCCGACTTCGACGCCGGCCGCCGCGTCCACAAAAACGACGGCGGTATCGGCTACACGCAGCGCGCTCCGTACCTCGCCGACGAAGTCCGTATAACCGGGGGTATCTATGATGTTCAGCTTGTACCCATTCCACTCGACCGGAGCCAGGGCCAGACTCAACGAAATTTTGCGGCGCACTTCCTCATCGTCGAAGTCGGTCACCGTGGTGCCATCTTCGACCTTGCCGCGGCGATTCGTAGCCTTGCTCAAAAACAACACCGCCTCCGTCCACGTCGTTTTACCGGAGCTGCCGTGTCCGATCAGGGCAATGTTACGAATTTTCTGTGTTGTGTACTCTTTCATTGTCTAACGTTCCTCCCAAAATACGCGACTAATAGACAAACAAAGACGGCCTGGAGGCCGTCGTTGTGACGCTGATGATACAGGGGTTTATTGTAAACGATTTTGATACAAAGTCAAAACATTGGCAGGAATGGGTAGATGGTGGAGAGGAAGAAGGTGAACTGGCGCGTCATCTATCAGTTTAGAATAAGGATGTATAGCACTTTCGACTGGGCGAGCTTGCCATATACTTTACGCTATGGTTAAACTGTTGATCGTAGATAGCCATAGTCTGGTGCGCGAAGCCTTGCACAAGCGCCTGGAAACTGCCGTCGGTTTGGAAATCGTCGGCAGCACCGGGCGTTATGAAGACGCGCTCCAACAGACGCGCTTGCTGACGCCCGACGTGATCCTCTTGGAGATCAAAGCGCCAGGAGGAATGCAGACGCTCCAGACCTTGCGCCAGATCTGCCCACACTGCGCCGTGATCGTCCTGACCTCATACCCCGACAGTCAAGAAGAAGATCGGGCCAGGCAGATGGGGGCGGCGAGTTATCTGCTGAAAACGCTCGACACCAAATCCCTGGTGCGCGAAATCCGCGATGTGGCGCGACTTGTCCAGAGCGAATTGACTCCTGCTTAACATTGTGGCGCGCGTCGTCCAATCGCGCTGCACCCTCAGGGCAGAAACGCGCCGAAAACCTGGTTCCCCAACAAGCGCCCGCGCGCGCTGAGCCGCAGGCGCACGCCATCCCACTCGACCAAACCCGCCGCCGATAGCCGCGCCACGATGTCCCCGTAAGCTTCGCTGAGGCCGACCCCAAAGCGCGCGCGGAACCCGGCCTCACTCACCCCCTCGGCGAGGCGCAGTCCAAGCATCAACGTCTCAGCCTGTTCGAGGGGTGGGGCGATGGTTTCCACGTCCATCTCCGGCCAGCGCCCGGCCCGGCCTTCCTCTATATAGTGGATGGGATGCCGTGTGTTGCCCCACCGGCGTTGATGTAGCCAGGAATACGCGCCCGCGCCCAATCCCAACCACGGCTGGTTGCGCCAGTAGATGAGATTGTGCCGTCCCACCCACGGCCCGATGGACTCGGTCGCGCCGCCGGGCGGCAGCGCCCATAACGTTGCGGGCGGATGTAGCCCGCGCGCCCAGTTGGAAATCTCATACTGCCAGAATCCCGCCTCGCGCAGCGCTTCCGATGCGCGCTCATACATATCCGCCGCCAGGTCAGGGTCTGGGGTGGGCAGCTTACCGGCGTCCACGGCCTGCGCCAGCGGGGTCTCCGGCTCCAACGTCAGCGCGTACAGGGAAAGATGTTGCGGCTCAAGTGTCAGCGCGCGCGCAAGTGTGTCTTCCCAGCGCGACAGCGTTTGCCCCGGCAAGCCGTAGATCAGATCAACGCTGAGGTTGTCGAAGCCCGCCTGTTTCGCCGCACTGACCGCATACACGGCTTCTTGCCAGGTGTGTACGCGCCCGAGCATCTGCAATTCGTCGTCGTGCGCCGATTGCACACCGAGACTCAGGCGATTGATCCCGGCAGCGCGCAAGGCAGACAGTGCAGCCGCATCCGTCGCGCCAGGATTCGCCTCCAATGTGACCTCGGCAGTGGGAGACAGCGTGAAGGACTGTTGCACATCGGCGATCACAGCGCCGACCCATGCGGGCGACAGCAGCGAAGGCGTTCCGCCGCCGAAATACAACGTCGTCGCCTCGATCTCCGGGTAAAGCGTAGCGCGATGGCGGATTTCCTGGCGCAGCACATTGACGTAATCCGGGCGCAGAGGCAACAATCCGCTGTAGGTGTTGAAATCGCAGTAGGCGCACCGCTGCAAACAAAACGGCACGTGGACGTAAATTGCGGTCTTCATCAGAGATGTTTCAGGTGACGATGCCCTGGGTCAGGCTCATAAAGAGGCTTTCGAGCGTGTCTTGCTCTTCGGTGTAAGCGAGTACGGCGAATCCCGCGCGGATCAGTTCCGCGAGCAATTGTGCGACCGCTTCTTCCCCGCCTTGCAGAGTGACCAGCAGTGCGGGCGAGCCGCCGTTCCGGCTCGCCGCCGGGGCGACTTCTACCTCAATCACCTGCGGATGTTGGGTCAACCATGCCTGCGCATTATCCGCCGGGCCGAGGAACGCCACGCGGACGCGCCGGTGGGGACGCAGCCGGGTGCGAATATCGTCCACGGTGCCGGAGGCGACCAGCCGTCCCTGTTCGACGATACCGACGTGGGTAGCAACATCGTCCAGTTCGCGCAGGACGTGCGAGGAGAGGAAGATGGTCTTGCCCATTTCCTGAAGCGCGCGGAAGATTTCGCGCAGTTCGACGCGCGCCCGTGGATCAAGACCGGCCGCCGGTTCGTCGGCGACGATGAGCGCCGGATCATGGACCAGCGCGCGCGCCACGCCGAGACGCTGGCGCATCCCGCGCGAAAGCGTTTGCACGGCGTCGTCGCGGCGGTGCGCCAGGCCAACCAGTTCCAGCAGGTCATTTACCATCGTCGCGCGCTTCCCTGGATCCACGCCGTAACATCCGGCGAAGAATTCCAGGTACTCGCGCACCAGCATCTCGCCGTAGAGGCCAAATTCATCGGGGATGAGGCCCAGCAGGCGGCGCACAGTCTGGCGTTCGGCGTCTACCCGGCAGCCGCCCACTCGCACTTCGCCGCTGCTGGGGCGCAGCAAGGTTGCAATGATGCGGATGGTGGTGGTCTTGCCGGCGCCGTTCGGCCCGACAAAGGCGTAGATGGCACCCTCATCCACCGTGAAGCTGAGATGATCCACGGCGGGATGCCGGGCCTTGCGATAGGTTTTGCACAGCTGACTGACTTCGAGGATGGCGGTCATCGCGCCTCCACTCCCTTATGCGGATCATCCAGCACATCACAGGCGAAGGGCGCGTCCACAAATGGCTTGCGCGCTTCGATCCGCGCCTGCTTATCGGAACGCCGCAGCTTCTTGAACGCGGCCTCGGCTTGCGTCGCCGTTCCGCGGTCGGGATACTGCCACGCCGCGAGCAACGTCACCGGCAGGTGCATTCGCGTGTAGCGCGCGCCGCGCCCGGCCTGGTGTTCCGCCAGCCGTCGCGCCACATCGTTGGTGATGCCGGTGTAGAATGAGTCATCGCCGCACTTTACGACATAGAGGTACCACATCGTTGCTCCAGTCAGCGTTAGTCTGGCCGTTCACTAGCCGTGAGTATACCGGAAACAGCGGAAATGCCAACAAAAGAAAACCCTGGTGGGACATTCCACCAGGGTTTTCTTTTTACACACTCGTGAGCAGTTGTGGAGGTCGCTCCATGCTGTTTTTGGTTTAGGTGATGACGGACCGGGTCCGTCCGTACCTCAGTGTTAATTGGTCAGAGCGCCCCACCAAAGCTCACGCAACGTGTCATTCCTCGCCGCCCACCACCGTGAACACGCGCTCGTTAGGGGCGGGCTGCCAGGGCCAGGCGACTGGTTGCGTGCTGCCCGGCAACGCCGGCGCGCCATAGCCTGGCAACTGTGGCGTCACCACGATCACAGGGGGCGTCATCGCCGGGTTGGTGTGCGCCGTCTGTTGCCGCGTTTCCTCGCGCCGCCACACCAGCAGCGCCAGACCGATGGTCGGGGCCATTGCCAGCACGCCGCACGTCAGCCCCACGAGCAGCGCCAACGTGTCCCGGCTCAGGCGCTGCGTGACGACGACCACGCCGGTGACAACCGCAATCGCGCTCAACAGGCCGACGAAACGGGCCAGTCGCTTCGCCAATGGTTCGTGCATTTGTGCTTCCATCTTGTCTCCAGTCCAAAGTCCAAAGTCTGCTAAATCGGCTGACGGGTTTTCAGCGGCGCGGCGAGCGTTGTCAGGTGTTGGCGTAGCTCCTTATCGTCAATGTAGGCGACCTGGAAGCGAATCGGCGCGTCGCCGCCGCTGACGGCGAGGAAGTCGCCGCGCCCGTTCAGCAAGTGCGCGTTTGTGCCCGCGCGCCCGCTGGCGACGCGCGCGTCGTCCGCCGAGACGACCTTGCCTACCAGCCGCAGCGGGAAGTTCGCCCGCATCAAGCTGCTCAAGATAGCAGAAGACGGGTGCTGTGTCGCCGCGACCAGGTGGATGCCAGCCTCTCGCCCGCGTTGCGCCAGCCGGGTGATGGACTCGGTGACGGACTTCTCGCCGAGCATGATCAGGTCGGCCAGTTCATCAATGAACACGACAATGCGCGGCGCGCCGTTTCCCGTTCCGCCATCTGGACTTTCGCCACGCCGGTCGCGGACTTCCATCATCCGCACCAACGAATTCAACGCCTCCACCGCCTCCGCTAGATCGGTGATGGGCGAGCGGGCGAGATGCGGCAGACCTTCCAGCACGCGGAATGTGCGCCCCTTGGGATCAATGCACAGCATCCGCAGCACGTCCGGCTGGTGCGAGAGCGCCAGGGAAGCCGCCATCGTCCGCAACAGCGCCGACTTGCCTGATCCCGTCGTCCCTGCTACAAGGATGTGGGCCACTTCCGGCGCCGACAGCCGCGCCAGCAAGGGCGCGCCGTCATCGGTGAGACCGAGTAATACTGTGGAGATCGGCAGTGGATGAACCTCGTCCAACAGCGACATCAGGGAGACCGGGCCAGGATTCGGGTTCGAGAATTCCAGCACGATCCCTTCTTTGCCCTTGTCAATGCTAAGGGCGGGGACGCGCATTGCCAACGCCAGATCATCGGCCAGGTTCTTGATGGATGAGAAGCGGGTGTGGGGCGCGGGATTGAGGAAGAAACGAATCAGGCGCGGTCCGACCGTTCCGCCGGTAATTCGACCCGGCGCACGGTGGGCAGCCAGCACCGCTTCGACGCGGTCAGCCTGATATTCAAGATAGGGACGGATAGAGCGCGACATCTCACCCTCTGATTATTAGAACTTATGTTCTAATAATAGCAAAGAATAAGGGTTTTGTCAATCCCCAAAAAAGTTCTGACACGTCCTTCGCGGCCCGGTGAATTCGCCGTTTCCCCGAAACCGTGGTATAATCTTCGTTCGCTTTGTCAAAAATCTGTAACTCGGTTTCTCCCTTCATCTATTGCAATCCGTTGAATCTGTTGACACAAAGGAGGTATGATGCCACGCATTGGGATTGATTTTGGGACAACCAACTCATCGGTCGCGTACTATGATGGCAAGCGGCTGCACCCCATCAAACTCGACGCCGCGAATGAGAACCCGCACGTGCTTCCCTCGCTCATCTATATGGACCGCAGCTATCAAACGTTGCTCGGCACGTCAGCGGCGAACGAGTACCTGGCGCGGGAAACAGGCCGCCGTATTGTGTGGGAGCGCAAGGAGATTCACCCGATCGAGATCATCGTGGGCGGCGCCGGCTCCAGCCCCATCCGCTACTGGCACGATCTGTACATTGACACCGATGTCGGGGCGAATGGACGGCTGTTGCAATCGGTCAAGACCGCGTTGCGCGATCCGCGTTATGAGGGGACGGACATTTTTGAGCGATATTTCACCATTGACGAGCTGATCGCTATCATTCTACGCTCGATGAAGGCCAGCGCCGAGGCGCAACTGGGCGAAGCCTGCGACAGCGTCGTGCTCGGCCGCCCGGTGCGTTTCTCCGACGATCCGCTCGTCACGCAGCGCGCGGAGGAAATCCTCTACAAATCCGCGCTCTTCGCCGGGTTCCGCGACGTGTCTTTCCAGATGGAACCGATCGGCGCGGCGCACCTTTACCATATCACGGCGCCGCAGCGCGAAATCGCGTTGATCTTCGACTTTGGCGGCGGGACGCTCGACCTGACCATTGCCGAGGTGGGCGGGAAGCAGCCGCCAAGCGTGATCGCCACGCGCGGCGCGCTCGTCGGCGGCGATGACCTCGACCGGCGGGTGATGCTCTCGCTGCTCAAGTACTTCGGGAAGGGCGCGCACGTGGATGGCGGCATGGATTTTCCGCCGGACTACCTCGATCTATTGCACGCCTGGCAGACGATGCCGGAACTGTCACGCCCGATGCCGCTGGAGCGGATTCGGAAGTTTCAGAAGACCAGCGACAATCCCCAGGCGATGCGGGCGCTGGAAACCCTTGTCACGCAGAACATCGGCTTTGACCTTTTCCGGCGCATCGAGCAGACGAAGAAGGCACTCACTGATACCTTGATGGCGCGCCTGGATTACGATTACGAACACATTGCCATCCACGAGCGGATTTTGCGCCGCGCTTTCGAGGAACTGATCGAGGAGGAGGTGACGCATGTGGCGCGCGAACTCCGGCAGGTGGTAGCCGATGCGGGGATGCGTCTGGAGCAGGTGGATGTGGTGCTGCGCACCGGCGGCACATCGCTTGTACCGGCGTTCGTGGAACTGCTGGAAAGCCTCTTCGGCCACGACAAAATCCGCGAGATGGATCCGTTGACCTCGGTCGTGGGTGGGATGGCGGTGGTGGCGCACGAGGGATTGGGCAATCGCCCCGCGTACACCTATCGCTACGAGAATCCCTTCGCCTACATCCGGGCCACGAGTGGGCGCGATTACCAGTCCACAATTCTGCACTCGTACCAATCGTGTTACACCGACCGCGACTATACGATCACGACAGTGCCGTTGGCGCTGACCGGCTTGCACGCCATCAAACCCGCCGATCTCGATTATGACTCCACCGCCGACAAGCTTCTGCGCTTCAAGCTGACCCGTCCGAGCAAAGTGTATGTCATCTACCAGGCCAAGGCGCACCAGTTGCCCAAGTGGTTGCAAGGGTTTGCCCGCGAGGAGAAACTACAGGTAGATATCGAAACGCCAGGAGGAACGTACCCATTCTGCGTCTACAGCCGCGATTTCCCGGCGGGCGCGTTTGCCTTGGGGGGCGCGCACGCAAAGGGCTACAGCGGCATCGTGTTCCTGAATTACATTGTCGCGGCCAGGCCGCATTAGAACCTCAAGCTGTGTTGATTTCTAGCGCCTGCCAGGTGTGCCTAACCACGCGAGGACCGCTGGTAGGAACACCAACCCGATCAAAACCAACCATGGCGCGAGGTCTTTGATGATGATGAGCGCCGCGCCTCCTGCCGCCGCCGCGTGGTTGGATTGCCCTGCCTGCTCCATCCAGACGCGCCAGTTGCGTTCGAGGGCGGCCAAGTCGCTCCCCAGGACTTGCTTTGCCCCGGTTGCATAATCCACACCGTCGGCATACGTTTTGATGAGTTCGTGTATCTGCGACCAGCCGTAAGTTTGGCGAAGATACTGTACAAAGCTCTGGCTTTGCGCGTAGGCCAACAGGGCGCGGTCGTACTCTTCTGGGAACGGATAACATAACGTTTCCAGCGGGATGAGTTTTCCACCGTTGACCGCCTGTTGCAACGCCAGGGTGTAGCTGGGATCGGGGCTGCGCTCAAAGGAAGAGGCCACCCCTTCGATGAGCCAGACGGGTAGTGCGGCGTAGCCTTGCGGGCCGGTAAGATCGTAGAGCACTTTATGGACCAGTTCGTGCGGAATCTCGCGCTTCATCTTGATAGGGGCTTCAGCGGATGGCGAAATCGCCAGGAGCACGACGCCGATCTCCGGGTACGCCTGCCCACCCACCCATTCGCGCCCCGTCAGCCGCAGCGCCGATTGCAGATCGGGCAGCGAGGGGTAGATGTAGAGGGTCACAGGGCCGGTTGAGGGGGCGTTGAGGGTCGTCTGGATTTCGGCGATGGACGCCTGGGCGATATCCAGTGCATTGAGCATCAAAGACGTGTCGCCGGATACCCAGTGTAGCGTGATCGTGTCATCTTTCAGCGTTTGCCAAAGAAAGCGGTTGTCTTCGTAGAGAAAGCGGGGCTTGCTTGTGGTGTATGTGTTCCCCTGCGTATCCTTGTATTCCCACCAGTAGCTAATGTATGTGAAGGGTGGAAAGGGCTGTTCGCGCAGGTCACGTTCGTATTGTCCGCTACCTTGCACGAGGGGGGCCGGGTAAACCTGCGTGTAGGTGCCAATTTTGAGGTACAGTGTAGCAGTGTCGGGTGCGCCAGCGGGTGGCAGCGTCAGGCTGAAGGCGGCGCTCTGCCCAAACGTGTAGGTGTGCGTGACGGCGGTGTCGGTCTGCGCGTGAACCGGCGACAGGATTAGCGCCAGCACGAGCGCCAACCCCAGCATCGCAAGCGTTCGGAGGCTTGCGCGGCTAGACTGTGCGCCCATCAGTCCCACACGTCCTCCTCATCGTCGTCTGCATCTTCTTCGAGATATAACGTGAGGAATTCATCTTCGTCGAATTCGAGATCATCTTCATTTTCGGCGTTGAAATCCTCCTCGTCGAAGTCTTCTTCGCCAAAACCTACCCGGAGTTTCTTATCGAGACTGCCGCCATCTTCCGCCCAATTCGCCTCACTCTCACCGTCAAACTCGGTCGGTGGGCCGAAGAAAGTGGAGAGGTCGCCGTGGAAGAAATCCAGTTCCTCCAGCGCATCGTGGGCTGCCTGACGCAAAACCGGATTGTCGGAGCGTGTCTGTTGTTCCAACGCCCGCTGCGCCTGCTTTCCGCCGATCTGCCCAAGCGCCCACAACGCCATTTTTTGGATTTCGAGATTCACGTCTTCTGCCAGTTCAATCAACGCCGGGACGGCTTCCGCAAGGGCCAACTCGCCGCAGGCGCGCGTCGCCTCGTACCGCATATCCGGTAAGGGGTTCAGCATCTCGCGCGTGACGATTTTGGCCCAACGTTTGTCGGCGCTGCGCCCCATCGCGCAAACGGCGCTCACGCGCATCCGTTCTTCGGGATGGGCATAGGCGGCTTCGATCATCTCCGGCACGCCGGCGATGCTGGTGAAGCCGAGGGCTTCCAAGGCGCGGCGGCGCACGTCCAGGTCCTCGTCAGGGTTGTTAAACGCGGCGGTCAAGGCCGCGCAGGTCAGGTTGAAAGGGCGCGGACGAATCTTGTCAAATTCGCCGAGCAGGACGAAATGCGCCAGGGTCTGCGCCGCCGCCGCGCGCACCGGAACGGCGGCGTCCTGCGTCAGGACTTCGATGAGTTGCGGCACAAGGCGTATGTCTTCGTCCTCCACCAGTCCGTGGATGGCAGCGGCGCGCACAGCTTCATCTTGATCGCGCATTGCCATGCGGAACACGGCGGAGAAATCCAGCTCGAAATCTTCTTCGGCCAGTGCGTTCCAGGTGTGGACAAGCTCACGGCGGGCAGTGAGGGGCAGATTCGGCCAAACCGCCGTGAGGCGTTCTACATCCTTGTCCAGCAGCCCGGAAAATTGTTTCAGGTCCACAGCCTGCGGCATCTCCCGGAGGTCTTCCAGGCTATGCCACAAACTGTCAGTCATCTTCTTCTCGTTCATTTTACGGCAGCGCAACAGGCGCGACAATGTCCAGAATGGTGATAAAGATAAAGACCGCGATGAGGATGAGGAAAGTGACCGTATGGATACGCTCTTCGAGGACTGGAGTGAGCGGTCTGCGGCGCACTTTCTCCACGATGGCGAACAGGATGCGCCCACCATCCAGCGCCGGGATGGGCAGCAGGTTGAAGATTCCCAGGCTGACGCTGATCAGGATCACGACGTTGAGGAAGGGGTAAACCGCGCCAGAAGAAACGCTGTCTTCCACCGATCGCTGTGTGATTTGGCTGATCCCGATGATGCCCACAGGCCGCGCCTGTTCGATAGGAATCAACCCGCGGATAATGTAGACCGGCAGCATCACAGAGACGCCGACGATTCTCCCCACGTACCTTGTCCCGTAGACCAAAGCCTCTCCCACGGGGTAGCGTTTGAGATTTTCCCGGTTCTCCACGCCGCTGATGACGATGCCCATCGCGCCCTGGCCTTCCGGCGGATTGGCGCGCGGCACGAGCGAGACCGTCAATGTCTGGCCATCGCGCTCCAGTGTCAACTCCGTGGGTTCCCCCAGGCTTTTCTGGGTGAACAGGGATACATCGCCGGTTCCTTCCACCTTTTCGCCATTGATCGCCACGATGATGTCGTTGGCCTGGATATGCGCTTCGGCTGCGGGAGACGCCGGCGCCACTTCGTCAATCACCACCCGCGCGGTGGGAATCCCCGTGGTGAACACCAGCGTCGCTAGAACCAACGCCGCGATTATATTCATCAGCGGGCCGCCGAGGTAGATCAGTATCCGTTTCTCCGGCGACTTCGCGTAGAGGCTGTGTTTGAAAGCCTCTTCCTTTTCAGCTGATGCTTCCGGCGATGCCTCCTCGGTATCCTTTTCCTCTTCAGCGAAAGTTTGCTCGCCTTCCAGCCGCACAAATCCACCGAGCGGCAACCAGTTGAGTGTGAAATCTGTTTCCCGCCAGCGAAAGAGTTTGACGATGCGGGGTGGGTAGCCAACGCCGAACTCTCTGGCCCAGACACCCGTCAATTTCGCCATCACAAAATGACCGAACTCATGGACCAGGATGAGGGGGATCAATCCCACGATAAATCCCAAGATCATCCCCAGTCCATTGCTTATCCCATCTGCCAATATAGACATAGTGTTCTCCTTCATCATTATCCGTCATAGTGATTATACTCTAAGCATATCCTACTGTCCAGAGGACAGAACTTTATCATTCTTGCTCACTGCCCCTGTTCCCGGGGGCAGGTGAGTGAGAATGATGCGGCCCTGCGGTAGGGTTTGTTTTCTTTCATTGCCGCGCTATACTGAGCGTAAGATGTCGTGACGACTGGAGGACAAGTGTCGGGACGGTGTGTGAAATTCGCGGTTGGGGCGCTGTTGTGCGCGTGCTGCTTAGCGCGCGCCTTGCCCGCTGTCGCGCAAGCGGATGATCGGCTCGTGCTTGCCTTTTACTACGCCTGGTTCGACATGCTCACCTGGGAGAAGGCGCTGTCCGACAAGCCGCTGCAACTCTATCACTCCGCCGATGTGTACGCCATCCAACGTCACACACGGGAGGCGCGGGAGGCCGGCATTGACGCGCTCATCCAGGCCTGGTATGGCCCGGACATGACTAACAATCAGACCGAAGCCAATTTCCGCGTACTGTTGGATCAGGCGCAAAATCAGGGGATTCGCGCGGCGGTGTCGGTGGATATGGGCGGGCCTTTTTTGCAGAGCCAGGATGCCGTCATCACGGCGCTGCGTGTGCTGTGGGAAGATCACGCCCAACATCCCGCCTATTTGTGGGTAGGTGATCACCCGGTAGTCTTTTTCTGGAAGCAGGACAGGTTTTCCGTCGCCGAATGGCAGGATATTCGCGCACAGGTTGATCCGGCGCGCCGCATGGTGTGGATTGCGGAGGGCGCGCAACTGGACTACCTCGAGGCTTTCGACGGCCTGTACCTCTACAGCGTGGCCTGGTCGGCGACCCCGGCCGCAGTGCTGCTGCGTTGGGGGGATGCGGTACACCAATGGAACGCGCAGCATAACACATTTCGCTACTGGGTGGCGACGGTGATGCCTGGCTACAATGACCTGGTGACCAGGCGCGCCGATGCTTTTATCCGCGAGCGCGATGCCGGCGTGTATTACCGTGCGTGTTGGGACGGTGCGCTCAGCAGTAGCGCCGATTGGGTGGTGATTACCAGCTTCAACGAATGGTTGGAGGGCACGCACATTGAACCGTCGGTCAACTACGGGGATTTTTACGTCAACCTGACCGCCGAATTAGCCGCCAGCTATCGCAGCGCGACTTTCAATGTTACCCCTACGCTGACTCCGGAACCTGCCACGGCAACCCCCGAACTGTCCGTGCCAGCAACGCTCGTTATCACACCGACCTTCACGCCGCTGCCCGATACACCCGAACCGACATTCACGCCCTCTCTCACGCCAACGGCGACCCTCACGCCGACGGCTACGCCTTTTCGCCTGTCCACGCCCACGCCACACCTGGTGCTACCCACCGCCCTGCCGCGCGTGACGCCCACCGTCTACATCGGCGTATCGCCGACGCCATCTCCTATGCGGACGCTGATGCCGGTGGAAGGCGTCTCCCCGAAGACGTGCGCTTTGTCGCCCGCGCTGCTGCCATTGTTCGTTCTCCTCCTTGCCCGCTTGCGGCGGCGATGATTGACGCACACAAAAACCCCCACAGCAGGCTGCGGGGGTTTGATAGAATGACATTCCACGGCGTTGTTTACCCGAAGATCAGTTCCTCCAACCTTTTGATGTCCTCCGGTCTGACATCGGGAAATCGCAGGCCGCCTTTCACTTGTGCGCCGGTCTCCTTGAACTCGTAGCCGCTCATGCTGAGCATCACGTCGCGCGTTCCTAAAATCGCCTGGAACAATCCCCAGACGGGACTTTTGGAGAAGTTGGTGTCCAGGACTTGAATTTTCCCACCTTTGAGGTAGATCACATCGGCAAACCCGCGCCGTTCGGGATGGGGTGTGATGAGGATAAAGCGTTTGTTGGTCACAATGAACTTCCACTGATTGTACAGCAGCCATTCTTGCGCCGACTCAAAGAGAAAGAACAAAGCCGCAATGACAAATATCGCTGCAATAAACCGCTCTCGCTCCGAATAGTACAAGGCTGTAACGCCCAAACCAATGAGCGCGGGCACAAAAACAAGCGTACCGAAGGCCCCCAAGAGTTTGGGGATTTCTGCCCGGTACTGCGCCATCTGGATGATTTGTTTGACTTCTTCCCCTTCCAGGTAACGCGGCTTGGGTAAAAAAGTCTCCAGGATGGGATGGGCGATTCTTTCGAAGAGCTTCCAGACGGTTTGAAGAACAACCGGTATGCGACTCTTCTCTTGCGCCTTTGCGGGCGTCGTCACAGCGTTTTGATTCACCGGATCACAGTTCGGTTATGGGATAATAAGTTGCTGACCGGGGACGATTAAGTCACTATTCAAGTTGTTGCGTTGTTTGAGTCTTTCCACGGACACGCCGGTATTTTGGCTAATGCGATACAATGTATCTCCCGAACGGACTACATACGTGCGTTCTCCGACTCCGGGTGTAAACAGGGATTGGCTCGAACTGTTTTCTGGTGTGACCACCGGGCTAACGGTGACTATGGGGGCAATGGTTGGAACCTGCGTAGGTGGTACCGTCGCGCCAGGGTTGTTGACAAGCTGCCCAACGACGCGTTGCAGGTCTCTGACATCTTGCGATTGCTGCGTATCCACCACCAACCGAACGGCCCACCAGGGAAGGAAACGTGATGTAATCCATAGGACGATAAGGAGCGTGATGATGACCCCGGCAAAGTAGCCGAGTAACTTGCCCAGGTTATCCTTCATCAAGTCACGTTTGAAGATCAGCCAGAACGCCCATACCATACCTATGACGATGAGGAATAGTACAACGATTGCTTCTGCATTCATATTCTTCTCCTTCTCGCTAATTCAAGGCTCTATTCGGTGGGTGGACACTGATCCACCGGTACAAAACTTAGTGCGTCCACAAAACCTGTTGTGATTTTATCATAGATTGCGTAATGTATACCTGGACTGTGCCGTCCTGCGCCGCTCACTGCGCCGACGGGAGCGCCAGCTTCCACAGCGCCTTCGGGCGCAGTATACGACCGTAACCCAATCATCCAGACGATCCATTCTTCATTCTCGATTTGAACCGTCAGGTTGCCTCTGCCATCTGTGTAACGAACCAACTGACCTGGCATTGGCGCCAGAACGAGCGACGCCTGAGCGGGTATCAAATCTATCCCTGGAAAAAGCCCGCACATCAACTCCCCGCTCTTGACTGGCGCGCGCAACAACGGACCGATACCTGGCCGCAGGGCCGCATCACCTTCTTGATGCGGTTCGACGAAACAATCCTGGACAATCGCTGCCCTACAAAAAGGCAACTGCGTCGTACCTTCGGTGCTTAACACGACGGCGGGGCCAGTGTCCTTTTTGCCGATGCTGTCGCTGGCCGTCCATACCTTGTCGAACATCTCCTGCAACAACATCGCCGGCGCCAAAAACACCGGGGCAGCGATCGGATCGCCGCGCTGCGCTAACTGCGTCTGTATGGCAATGTGCATCGGCCAGGCGCCCAGCGCTGACAAGCGATGCTGGCGTCCCTGAATGTCCGTGAGCACCATATTCTGGTGCAGTGCATCGTAGCCATTCATCACGTAGGCCGACTGGTCGGGATTCATCTGGCTGCGCGGTCCCGCATTATAGCGCAGGTAACACTGTTTGATAAGCTTGGGATCTGTCGTCGTGTATTTGATTTCGGGACAGTACGTTTTGAAGATGTGTGTCCCCATTTGCAGTTGACGTCCAACCTCCCAGGCGCTTTGCGGACCCGCCGGAAAGCAGGGAATTGCGCCTGTCGCCACTGCTGTATACAGTCCCATGATGCCTTCACAGTTGTTGGGATTATCCTCCCGCAAACTGTTCTCTTTATACCACAGCACGAGCGGCACGACGGGCGGAACACCTTCTTGATAAGCGATGATCTGCGCCACACTGGCCCAGCGTTCAACTTGCGCTTGCTGCGTCACGGTCAATTGGTAACGTGCGCTCCAGATAGACTGGCTCCCCAAACTGATGGCGATTGGCAAGCTGATAAACAGAATCGTATCGGTCATACCCGTGAGTAGCGCTCGCGCCATCACTCGCACTTGAATTTTGAGGAACGGCGCGATATAAACTCGAATCCACTCGACGAACCAACCCGGCAGAACGCTTGTCAACCATTCCATTAACTATGATTATATATAATATAATCGTTTTTACAAATTTTGGCAATAGCGCCCTGGATGGGACAAAATAACAATCTCGTCCTTTTGGGGCCATATCGTTTTGTTTGCTTCCTATCGTGCTCTGTGGTATAGTATTGTGCGTAGAGCAGTCATGGGTTAGGCAGGAGGGCCTATGTATAAGAGCCATACGTGTGGTGAATTGCGCGTTGACCATGCCGGTCAAGAGGTGACGTTGGCCGGTTGGGTGAATCTCCGCCGTGATTTTGGCGGCGTGATTTTCATTGTGTTGCGTGACCGCGATGGATTGACGCAGGTGGTCGTGGATGCTGAGACCGCACCGGAAGCGCGTGCGGTTGCGGCTGATGTGCGTAACGAGTACGTTATCCAGGTGCGTGGGGTGGTGCGCTCGCGGCCTGCCGATCAAGTCAATGCCGCCTGGGCAACCGGCGCGATTGAAGTGGAAGCGCGTGATGTCCAGATTCTCAACACCGCGCAAACGCCGCCATTTTACATCTACGACGAATCTCCAGTTGATGAGGTGCTGCGTTTACGTTACCGCTATCTTGATCTGCGGCGCCGACGGATGCAGCGCAATATCATCCTGCGGCACAGGACGGTGCAATTCATCCGCGAATATCTCGACCAGCACGGCTTTCTGGATATCGAGACTCCGCAGTTGTTCAAATCCACGCCGGAGGGCGCGCGGGACTATCTGGTTCCCAGCCGTGTCCATCCCGGCAAGTTCTACGCGCTGCCGCAATCCCCGCAGCAGCTCAAACAACTGTTGATGGTCGCGGGCTTCGAGCGGTATTATCAGATCGCGCGCTGTTTCCGCGACGAGGATCTGCGCGGCGACCGCCAGCCGGAGTTTACCCAACTCGACCTGGAAATGTCGTTTGTCCACCGCGATGATGTGTTGGACATGGTTGAAGGCTTGTTCACGGCGCTGATCCCTGCCGTCACACCGCAGAAGCGCGTCCTTTCACCTTTCCCGCGCCTGGGACACGCGGAGGCGCTCGACCGCTACGGCAGCGACAAGCCAGATCTACGCTTCGGCATGGAGCTGGTTAATCTGACCGACGCTCTGGCAGAAAGCGGGTTCGGCGTCTTCAGCGGCGCTGTGCAGTCCGGCGGGCAGGTTAAGGCGATTGTTGCGCCGGGTTGCGCCGATTATGCCCGCAGCCAGATTGATGAGCTGACAGAGATCGTCAAGGGCCAGGGGGCCAAGGGTTTGGTCACACTGGCCTTCCGCAGCGATGGCGTGAAAGGACCGGCGGTCAAATTCTTGACGGAGGGCGAGCTGGCAACGATTGCTGCGCACACCGGAGCGCACGAAGGCGATTTGGTCTGCATTGTTGCTGCTGCGCCGAATGTCGTAGTGGCGGCTCTCTCGGCGTTGCGTCTCACCTTCCGCGACCGGCTGGCGTTGGCCGATCCGAACCTGATGGCCTTCGGCTGGGTGCTCGACTTCCCTATGTTCGAGTGGAACGCGGAAGAGCAGCGTTGGGATGCCGCGCACCATCCCTTCACCATGCCGCGCCCGAACACCTATGAGGCGATGATGGCCGATCCGCTCGCCGTGCTCTCCGATGCTTACGACCTGGTCTGCAACGGGTACGAGCTGGCGTCAGGGAGCATCCGCGTGCATGACCCGAAGATTCAGATGGACATCTTCCGCGTGTTAGGTTATCCAGAAGACGAGGCGCGCACCAAGTTCGGGCATATGATGGAAGCCTTCTCGTATGGCGCGCCTCCACACGGCGGCATGGCGCCCGGTATTGACCGCCTGGTGATGCTGCTGGCCGGCGAGGCCAACATCCGCGAGGTGATCGCTTTCCCCAAAACCTCGCAGGCGACCGACTTGATGGCCGATACGCCGGCTGCGGTTTCGGCGCGACAGTTAAAAGAGCTGCACATTCAGCTTGATCTCTAACGCGCATTTGGAACGAACATTGCTGAGAACGCCGGCCTCGATGCGGGGTCGGCGCTTTCTTTTGCACTGGTGAATGTGTGCACTTGTCCGCTTTTCCAGAACGCCTATAATGTTTGAGTGTTGCGGTAAAGTGAGAGCGTTTTATGCAGTGGATCATCGCAATCGTACTGGCGCTGGCCTTATCTGTTCCGGTTGGAGCGGCGCTGAGCGCGTTTGGCGCGCTGGTACTTGAATTTGTGCTGGGCTTGCTGGTAGAGGCCGGTGAAAAGATTGCGGGTGATCCACAGAAGAAAAAGATCGCGGTGGCAATTCTGACAGCGGTTTTGCTTGGCCTGGGGCTGTGCATCTTGATAGGTTGTGTGGCGCTGGTGCTATTGATCCATGACATTGCTATTTCAAAGTCCCTGTTTTGAATTCTGGTGGGAACCGCAGCAAGGCGTGTTTCGCTTGCAGAGTCCTGGGCGGGCGCTGCGCTGTGTCGCTGGGATAGAGGTCGTGCAGCGTGGGCACGTTCGCGCCTTGACGACCGACAAACTTCCCGCCGGCCGCGTCGTGACGGATCGCACTGAGGATGCGCATGGGCAGGCTGTCGGCGCTGCAATCAGCCACCAGGAAGTCCAGGGGTTGACCTTGAGCTTGTGCGTGCGGGTTTACCCATCGCGCCCTTTTGTCCTCCTTAAGATCGCTGTCACCAACGTAGGCCCAGAGCCGGTGAATGTCCGCCGTTTTTTTATCAATACGACGCCGGACGGTTTTGCGTCCATTGAGTCTCCGACCGGATTTTACGTCAATGGCTGGCAGTCCTGGTCTACATCTGGATTTGTTCCACTTCACAAACACGATTTCAAACCCGCGCCGCCAGTGCGTTGGCTGCAAGGCCCGATGATCCATAACGCTGTGACCCCCTGGGGGGGGCAAGGCCGGGCGCTTGTGGAGCGAGACGGTAGGGGCGGTAATTACGCCGCGCGAGGCGCTGATCGCTGGCGCAACATCTCTGGCGGACCAATTTGTCCAGGTCGGCGCGAACATCCGCCCGGGCCATTATGCCTTGACCGTCCAGTCTCAGGCTGACGACATCCCGCTCGATGCCGGCGAGGGGATGACGTCCGAGTGGTTTTATCTGGAATGGGTGCCCCTGCCTAGCCCTGATCCGTTCGCCCAATATGCCTATGCTGTGATTCGGCAGATGCAGCTCCCCACGCCGCGTCCTGCGCCGATGGGGTGGTGTTCGTGGTATATGTATGGGAATCAGGTGCGTGAAGAGCACATCATCGGCAACCTGGCGGCGGCAGCTTTGTTGGCGGATGAAGTCCCCTTGCAGGTCATCCAACTCGATGAGGGATACCAGGCGCTGTGGGGAGATTGGACCACGCGCAACGAGCGTTTCCCTCACGATTTCCGCTGGCTGGCGGGGCGCATCCGTGGCTCTGGATTTACGCCGGGCTTGTGGCTGGGTCCGCTGACTGCTCATCCCAAGTCCCGCCTGGTCGCCGAGCACCCTGACTGGGTGCTGTACACCCGTCGCGGGCGTCCCGTCTCGCCAGGGCTTATCTCAGGATTCATGGGCCGGGCGCTTGACCCGACGCATCCCGGAGTGCAGGGACATATTCGCGGTTTGGTGGAAAGGGCCGTGCATGAGTGGGGATATCCGTATCTCAAGCTGGACTTTATGTACGCTGGCGCGCTGGTCGGGCAGCGTTATAACCCACGGATGACGCGAGTGCAGGCATTGCGCCAAATTTTCCATATCATCCGCGACGCGGCGGGCAGCGAAGCCTACATCGTTGGGTGTGGCGCGCCGCTGCAACCCGCCGTCGGTCTCGTTGATGCGATGCGCATCGGCCCCGACACCGCGCCGGTCTGGGAACCGACCTTTGGCAGCGTCGGTCGCTTCATGAAACGCAACGCCTCGTTGCCGAGTCTGCGCAACAGTCTGCGTAACGTCGCCACGCGCACCTGGATGCACAATCGCTGGTGGACCAACGATCCCGACACATTGCTGGCGCGCAGCACCCAGACCCAGTTGACCGACGATGAGGTTTTGGCTCAGGCGACGCTTCTGGGACTTTCTGGGGGGCTGCTGTTGCTCTCCGACGACCTGGAAACTCTCTTGCCAGAGCGCCGTGCGATGGTCGCTGCCCTGTTCCCGTCTTTGCTGGATGGGATGGATGTGCTGGACCTCTTCCAGAAAGAGATGCCAGAGGAGGTGGTCGTCCCGATCGCCCGTCCCTGGGGACATTGGCGTCTGGTTGGCCTCTTCAACTGGAGCAATGCGCCGGTCGAGCGCACCTTGCCCGCCGATCTGTCTTTGGATAAGCGCAAACCCTACCATCTCTTTGATTTTTGGGAACGCCGTTATCTGCGCGTTGAGCCGGGCGCGTTGCCGCCAGTCTTTCATTTATTGCCTCACGGGGCAGTTCTGCTTGGGATTCGCCCAGTCGTCTCGGACGCGCACCTCGTCACGACAACTTTTCACATCTCGCAGGGGGCGGAGATCACCGAGTGGGCGCTGGAAGCTGGCGCTCTTTCAATGACGCTGGAAGTAAAACGCCTCGTGCGCGGCGAAGTATGGCTGGCGCTGCCTTCCCGGCCTAAATATGCCTTCTTGAATGACAGGCCGTTGCCGGATGACGCCGTGCGCCTTGTTGCGTCAGGGGTATGGGCCGTGACGTGCTACATCAACCGCCGGGGCGCACTGCGGGTCATCTGGGGCAACGGATAACGCGCTGTATCGTCGCCGCTGGAAAGTGACGCGCGCAGCCGTCCCGCGATGTGCTGGAGTTCTGGCGTTGCGAGCAGCGCCGACGAGCGCGGGCGGGGCAGCGTGACGTCTACGATGTCTACGACGCGCCCTGGTCGCGCGCTGAGCACGACGACCCGGTCAGAGAGCAGCGTTGCCTCCTCGACGCTGTGTGTGACCATCAACACCGTGCGCTTGTCCCTTTCCCAGATGCGCAGCAGTTCCGCCGCCATACGCTCGCGGGTCAGCGCGTCGAGTGCGCCGAAAGGCTCGTCGAGCAGCAACACCTCGGGATTCTGCGCCAATGCGCGCGCAATGGCTGTCCTTTGCGCCATCCCTCCCGAAAGGTGGATGGGGTATTCCTTCTCGAAACCCGCAAGCCCCACGAGCGCCAGCAGATCATCGGTGCGTGCCTGGATGAGGTCGGGAGGCAATCCTTCCATCTCCAGTGGAAGCGCGATATTATCCTGTACGGTGCGCCAGGGCAACAGCGTGGGTTGTTGGAAAACCAGTCCCACGCGCTTGTGGGGTGTGTATTGCGGTTTCCCTTCCAGCAGGATTTCCCCGCGCGTGGGCTGGAGCAGCCCTGCCACGATGCGCAGCAGCGTTGATTTACCGCAGCCTGAAGGCCCGATCAGACAGACGAATTCCCCTCTGGCGACGTCAAACGAAATGTCATCCAGCGCGCTCAACTCACCCTGATAGCCCCGGAAACTGGCGGAAAGCTGGCGAATCTGCAGGAAGGGTTTGGGCACACGGCCTCCTTTATCGCACTTCTACTGTGCAAAGGCATTGGTGAACAGTGTCTCAACTGGCATTGTCTTTTCGATCAACCCAATTTCTAACATCACCGTTTGCGCCTCTTCCCACGCGGCAGCGTCGAATCGTCCGAGATGCGGCGTGCGCCAGAATTCGATGCTGGTGTCCAACACGCCGCGTTGCGCGATTGCGTTTTCCTCAAGTCCCTCAATATAGGCGCCGCAGACCTTGAACGCTGCGTCGGGGTCGGCAATCACATCGTTCAATCCGGCGAGGAAGGCCGTCACGAAGGCTTCCACCTCCTTGGAGTGTTCCTTGATCATTGTGTCGTTGCTGACGATGACTGCCGAAACGAGATTGGCATAGTTTGAGACGTACAGCGCGTTGAACGCAGTGCCTTCGCGGGTAAACACGACCGGCTCGTTGTTGGCGTAAACTACGACGGCGTCTACGGTTCCCGCCGTGAGCGCGGCAAGTTGGGTGTAGCCGATGGTTTGCAGGTCAATGTCGGCTTCGGTCAAACCGCCAGCCTTCAGGAGGGCGCGCAATCCGATGTACGAGGCGCCAAAGGTCTCTGGGATGCCGATCCGCAAGCCGCGCATATCCGCCGGTGAATTCAGGGGCGTGTTCTCTAGCGCGATGACGGCAACCGGAAATTTCTGATACCACGCGGCTACAGCAACGACCGGCAGCCCGCGGCTGCGCGCCTGGATAACCTGATCGCCGCTCGCCACAGAAAATGGAATTTCTCCGGCGGCGACCAGTTGTATGCCGTCGGTTTCCCAGCGGTAATCGAACGTCACATCGAAGCCAGCTTTTTCGAAGTACCCACGCTCCTTGCCCATGTAGAATGGGCTGAACTGCACATTAGCGACGTAGCCCATTGGCAGGTTGATTTTGGTCAACGCTGACTTTGAGGACCTGCCGGTACATCCAACCAGGATAACAAGCACAATGATAAAAGAGAACCAACGTGTGCGCATTTGACCTCCATACACTGTAGAATTCTCGAAATACTCAAGCCACTTCCTCGCTGTAAGACGCCGTCGTATCCTGTACACTCCAACGCAGTGTACGACGTTCCACCAGGCCGAGGAGGCTATAGACCACTAACGCAATTGCCATCAACGTGATAATCGCCACGAACATCATGGGCAGGTCGTAGAGGTTCTGGCCTTGTTTGACCAGGTAGCCCAGTCCCCGCGTTGAGGCCACGAATTCGCCGACGACCGCGCCCATCCCGGCGAGTGTCCCGCTGACCTTCAGCCCGGCCAGGAACGCAGGAAGCGCGGCGGGAATCTCCAGTTTGACGATCACTTGATAGCGCGGCGCTTCCAGCATCCGAAACAAATCCCGCAGGCGCGGATCAATGTTCTTGAGTCCTGTGACAACGTTCACAAGGATGGGAAAGAAGACAATAAGAGCGCAGACGACTACTTTTGAAGCTAATCCTGGTCCAAACCACACCGTCAGCAGCGGGGCGAGGGCGACGATGGGCACTGCTTGTGAAGTAACGATGACCGGTTCCAGCAAGTACGCGATGAATTTGCTGTGCGCGACGCCATAGCCTAGCAGCACGGCCAGCGTCGTGCCGACAAGCAGCCCCAGTCCCATTTCCAACAGGGTGACGCTCGCGTTGTGGAGCAGAACGCCGTTGCCAGCCAGTTTTGTGAACCGCGCGACGACCTCGCCGGGCGTGGGCAGCAGAAACCGCCGGGGGGTATCTGCTATCCACAGTACGGCTGTCTGCCAGATGAGGAAACATAGCCCCAACGAAAACAGATAGAAAGGCAGATGCCGGAATGGCGTCTGATTATGGTTCCCATTAGACTTTGTTGTTGTGCGCGCCGCCAAGTTTTTCTCCTGTTGCAAACAAAAACGCCCCAAAGTTGAACTTCGGGGCGTCAGCAAACAATCCGCTTGTGCATTATTTTCCTTCTCTCATCCGGACTATACCGTCGGCCCCGGATTTTCACCGGATCAACAGTTTGGGTTCAGCAAACCGCTCGCGGGCTTCGAAATCATCGTTTCGTTTACCGCCGGTAGGGAATTGGACGCCGTGCCTGACGTTCTTTTTGGCCTCCTCACCCTGCCCCGAAGGAAGTATTCAGAATGTTAAGACGATCTTAGTATACCACACTTTGCCGGTTACTTGAAATCGGATCGGATTTTCCGGCGCTTCCCACGAAGCCCGCTCACTGCGCCAATGGCCGCGAGTGCCGCGGCGCTGCACGCGCCAGGGGCATTCCTGTTACCTGTAGCAGACGGCGCTTGATTCGTGGCGGGGGGCGTCGTGGGCGTTGCCGCAGGCGGCGTTTCTGTTGTCGTCATCAAGTCCGGGCGGGTGATTACTTCTGTTTCCTCGCCAAGCCTGAAATGATAAGCTTTACCATCATCTGCCACGAAAAACGTTTCTTCGCCTACCGCAAAATAGGCCGCCAATTCCGGTTGTGTCTCGGTCAGTTTCCAATACGTCTCGGACATAAAAGGAACTTCCTGCGGCGTCATTTGGTCTGGGATGTAGGTTGTGTCTGTGCAGACCGTGTTTTGACAGAGAAAAGTCTTGTCCCCTACATAACGGATGCTGCTCAGTTCTTTCTCGGCGTCGCCTCCTGTTGATGAAGGCAGCATTTCACCTGCAGCGGGTGGCGCCTCGGCATTGCCAAGCCCTTTGCGCATCTCCGCATCTTCGACAGCACTTGCGCCAGAGACGGCTGTCGGCGCTGCCTGTAAGGATTGCGCGAACTCCTCAGTGGCTCGGTCCCGACCTTCTGTTGTTAGTGTCTCTGTCGGTTCCTCCACCAAAAAGGAAGTGTAAGGGGTAATGATGCCGTACCGTAAGCTTAACGCCACGACAGCATTGATCCACTCAACATTCTCTCCATGAAGTCGAATTTGGGTAAGCAAATATCCGATTTTTCGCGCCGCCCACAACCTGGGGATGAAGTCCTTGCTTTTGTTGGCCTGGAAGTTGCCTTCGTATCTGTGCGTCGAGCGTTGTCCTTCGACTTCACCCGCAAGTGTGATATGTTGTAGCCCTTCTCCAGAATAGCGACCGGTCACGATGAGTTGCGTACCAGCGTACAGGTCTGGAAGCGGCATTGGATACATATCGTAGATCTGGACAGCGCCAAAATCCAGGCTCACGTTGGTCAGCATGGGACTTTGGATGCGCGCGTAGAAAGCTGACACGTTTTCGTCAATGCGCTCTTCTGGTTTGACGTAAGCCGGGACGCCTTTGTGATCTTGCGCCAATTGGTCTAGGAATAGCGTATTGACATCATACCCTACACCGAAGGGAAAAATACGCACAGAAGCTGGAGCTTCTTGCGCCAGGCTGCTCAAAAGCGTCTGATCGTCAACGATGCCTTCGGTTGCCAGACCGTCGGTCAAAAAGATGATTGTAGTAGGGCGTTCTCCGCTTGCCTGCGCCAGCGCCTCGGAGAGCGCCAGATAGATGTTCGTGCCACCTAGTGCCTCAAGATTGTAAACCCAATCCATCGCTGAATCTGCCTGGTGGCTGGCCTGTAGTATTGCGGCATACGTGCGCACACCGCTGCTGAAAGCGATCACATTGAAACGATCTTCGGCGTTCAGATGTTTGAGGATGTATGCAAGTGCATCCTGGGCTTGCATAAGTTTTTCACCATCCATAGACCCCGACGTATCCAACACCAGGATGATGTCCTTGGGGAGAACGTGCTGCACTTCGTCCGCCAAAGCCGGCGTTAACATAAGGACAAAGAATCCATCTTCGTTGCCGGTCTGATAAGTGAGCAGGTTGGCGCCAATGTCCTTGCTGCTGATCCCCACATATAACTCGAAATCACGTTCAGGGAGGACATGGTTGGCCTCATAACTGATCGTCGCACGATGCGCGCCTTCTCTGGTGATGAGCACCTCATTTTGATGACTTGGAGAATAAATCGCACGCAGCGGAGTTTTCGACGTCAAGCTTACCGAGATACTGACCTGTTCCAGCGGAAGCGCGGAAAATCGTTCGGTATTGAGGGGATACCGGTAGAACATCATATCATCCGCCACCGGGAGAACTTGTGTGTATTCCAATTGTACGCGACGTTCTTCTCCTGCCGGAATTGGAAAAATGCGCGCGCGTACCGCGTCGCGTCCAATGTACTCCAATAAAGCGGGATCACGTTGTCGTTGCACATAGCTCTCGTAAATATCACGAGCTTTGTCCGCTGGCAGAATTTCTCCCTCAACCGGTTTCCCATCTACCCACATCACAAAACTCTGCACAACGGCTCCTGGCGGCAAAGGAAAAACGTAGGTTCCTTCAGCGGCGACTTTGCCATCGTTGCGGAAGACTTGATCCACCTTCGTGATGGCGACCTGATCCTCAATCTTGACTGTGACACGGTGATAGCGAATCGTCAACCAAGGTCGCCAATCAGGGGTGGGGACAACAGGCGGATCAATGATGATGATCCCATCAGCCAGCACAGGCATCACCGTCACTAAGGCCGCAAACAGCGCCACTAAAACTGCGATGTGTTTCTTCATAGCCATCTCCTTCTCCGCACAAGTGGTACATAACCTCATCTTTAAGACGTCGTCTCAGGGGGTGAAAGTTCCCGCTTGACAAGAGAACGGCCTGTGGTAGAATCCCGCTTTGTGTCAGGGACAGCCCAAGCTGCTCTAAAAAAAGAAGCGGCCAGGCTAGCTTGACAAAAACACAAAACTGTAATATACTGTAAGTTACAAAGAGACAAGATACCACCAAGACGGGCAAGACTGGGCGGGGGAGTCCAAGTTGCCGGGGCCGATGCTAGAGGGAGAGGGCATCGGCTTTCGTATCGGAGAAGGACCTTAACAATTGAAGAGTGACAGGAAAGACGGAAGCGGGGAACGGTCAAAAAGAAGGAGACCCCTGCAATCGGAAGATTGGGGGGAATACAGATGGAGAGTTTGATCGTGGCTCAGGATGAACGCTAGCGGCGCGCTTAATGCATGTAAGTCGAGCGATGAGGC
>Ga0208197_1000709_pt1 | contig 38786 bp, 33 predicted proteins | sample AD_JPNNA4_MetaG_FD_184444 | JGI IMG/M metagenome (GOLD analysis project Ga0208197, IMG submission 184444) | Active sludge microbial communities of municipal wastewater-treating anaerobic digesters from Japan - AD_JPNNA4_MetaG (SPAdes) (version 2) | ecosystem: Engineered > Bioreactor > Anaerobic...
AACAGTTCACAAAGATCTTGCCGAGGGCGAACTGGGAGAGATCGATGGTGATTTGAGATATGAAGTCAATGAAAAGCTGAAGCGGATCTTCGAGATATGACGACGTCTTTGTCATCTACTCCATCGCTGTCACCTCTCCCATCACCCCCTCCGAGCCGCTCCCGCCCCTCCCCGCCATCCCTCGCGGCTCGCTCGTGATTGTTGAGGGTCGGGCCCCGGTGGTCGGGCATGGCCCTGCACCTACTGCACGCCTCCCCCGCTGCGGCCATCGCCTTCTACGATCCCCGCCTGGGGGGCGGTGGGAAAGATGGCAGATGTGACAAATCCCAACATCCTCAGCGGCGAATCTGCATTTAAAGGCATATCTTCATAGCTTTGAGCATAATACATTCTGAATTAAGGGGTGAATCTCAATTATGCCATCCAGCATCAATATACCCAGGGAGAAGATCGAGGACTTCTGCCGGCGGTGGAAGATAAAAGAGATGTCTGTCTTCGGCTCGGCTCTCCGGGAGGATTTCGGGCCGGATAGCGATATAGATTTCCTGGTCACCTTCTTGGAGCAAGCCAGATGGAGCCTCTTCGACTGGGTGGAAATGATCGACGAATTGAAGAAGATAACTGGGCTAATTATCTCGGTCAGTTGTATGTTATAGGGGACACGTGGAAATGATCGACGAATTGAAGAAGGTAACTGGGAGGGATGTCGATCTGGTGGAAAGGGATTCGCTTCGAAATCCATTTCGTCGCCGGTCTATTCTGGCTGGCATGGAGGTAATCTATGGAGCCAGATGATCGTGATTTCGCTTACCTCTGGGATATGCTGGATGCTGCAATGGCTATCCTCGATTTCATTGAGGCAACAGATTTTGATGCTTATCTTGAAGATAGAAAGCTTCAGAGCTAGCGGTTGAGCGTGCTTTAGAGATAATGGGCGAAGCAGCACGCAATATATCTCCAGATCTTCAGCTGAAACACCCTGAAATCCCATGGAAAGGCATTATAGCCCAGAGAAATGTTCTTGCTCATAATTACGGAGCAATAAAACAGGACCTCGTTTGGGAGGTTATCACTGTCCACCTGCCAGAACTTGTCGACCGACTTGAGCAGATAATTCCGGAGCAACCGCCAAAAGAGGATTGATGACAGACCACATCATCTAATCCATCGCCGTCTCCTCCCCCATCACCCTCACCGAGCCACTCCCTGCCCTGCCCGAAATCCTCCCTGGCTCCCTCGTAAATAATAAACAACTCGATCTTCCTCCCCTCACCAAAAGACCTAATAACCTTCGCCCCGAAAGAAGTAGTAATCCTGCGCTGCAAAACGCAGCGCAAATCTGTCAGGGAGAGGTTAGTTTTGGAAGCAGCAAGATTTCTCCGGTCCAAGTCGGGCATTCCAGGTTATGATGAGCTCATCGGTGGCGGCTTTCATAAGGGGACGGTGAATACCGTCACCGGTTCTTCAGGCACGGGCAAGACAGTTTTTGCCAGCCAGTTCATCCATTTTGGGATCAATAATGGTGAGCGGGGGATGATCATCACCCCATCCGAGAGCTCAGAGTACCTCAAAAGAGAAATGATGGCCTCCTTCGGCTGGGACTTCTCGGCCATGGAAGATAGCGGCATGCTCTCTATCGTCGATGTCACCGATCCAGTGCTCCGGCTGCAAAAGAGCATAGATGTGGATCCGGTGGAATTTCTCATAAATTTTAGAAAGATGGTGGAGAGGAAGCTGGAGGAGGTCAAGCCCCAGCGTCTCTTCATCGACGATCTGACTGCCTTCTTCATGGCCGTGGAGGCGCCCTTTAAGATTCGCTCCCTGACCGACGACCTCTTCGGCATCATCCGGGCCAGCGGCGTCACCGCTCTGGTCACCATCGGCACGGCCTTCGGCACCAACCAGTTCCTGGAGTATGGGGCGGACTCGGCCACCATCCTCAGCCGGGAGCGCATAGGAAACAACCTCATCCGCTCCATATACATCATGAAGATGCGCGGCTCGAGGATCGCCAACACCATCCGGGTCCTGGATGTCACCGACGAGGGCATATCCGTATCTGCCCTCTCCCCCTATCCCTGAATTAGTTGAGGTGGATGTGGATGATTGAGAGATGGATGATCCTGGCCGGAGAGGAGGCAGGACCGGCCTCGAATAAGATGGGCGGCATATGGAATGTCATCGATGCCGAGGCTGTGACCCTGGCCCGCCTGCTGGCTGAGAAGGATATAGATAGCGATTTGCATATTTTGGTGGCCGGACCCTATTATCCCACCTCAGGCTCGGATTGGAACGCCGGCAAGAACCGGGTTACCGATCTGACTGGCCTTGATAAGCTGGAAATGGGACCGGAGATAAAAAATGCGCTAGTCTCTCTCCATGGGGCGGGAATTGAGCCCACAACAGCGCAGAGAGTGGTGGAAGGTGTCCCCATAGGCTATGTACTATTCAACACCAACTACTACCAATCCCGCACCGTGCGCCGCAAAGGCCAGGATATGACTCTCTCCAATGCCATCAAGACCGAGGCCTTCGACCTGCTCGGCCTGGACTCATTGAACTACGAGAGGGCTCATTACGGCCACGAATATAATCACTATCTCAGCCTCTCTTATGCCGTATCCGAGCTGGTGAGGGGCCTGGCTCAGGCTCCCGAGGATGCGGCTGGAAAATACGCCGACCGGGCGGTCTCGGAGTTTGCCAAATCGGTCCTGCCCAAGGTCAGAGTCTCACTCCACTGCCATGAGTTCGGGGTCTTTTATGCCGCGGCCAGATTGAAGAAGCTGGGGATTTCCGTGAGATCGACCTGCACATTGCATGCCACTGTTCCCGGTCGTACCGCCGGATATAAGTCCCTGGCAAAGGTGGCTCAGGGCGATGAGAAGATGGAGCCCGGAACACCGCTGGGCTTTGCTGCTCTGGAGAGGCTGGCCCGTTATGCCGATACCGTAACCTTCGTAGGGGACTCCACCATGAAGGAGGCCATGCTCTTCTACCGCATGAAGGGCATGGTAGTCAGAAACGGAATCGACGTTGAGGACCGGGAGATAGACTGGGAGAAGAAAGACCGATGCCGGGAGAAGATCCAGCAGTTTCTCTCCGATGGCCTCTATCAGTTTTGCGATGGGAAGTGTGTGAAGATGCAGAACATCATTCCGGTTTTCACCATCTCCCGCATTGAGGTTGAGAACAAGGGATATCATCAGCTCCTGGATGCCCTCATGCTTCAGGATCATCTCCTCAAGCACCGTCTCACCGGCCAGCGGCGGGGAGAGGAGATTAGGGTGATATGCTTCCTCATCGCCGCCCATGGCCCCAAGAATAAAGAAAAGCTTCCGGAGGGATTCCCCATCAATCTCACCCCCGAGATACTGGTGGGCGAGGAGATCCGCCTGGAGAATATGATCAAGGAGCGGGATTTGGATGAGAAGGAGCTGGTATCAGGGAGGAGAATGGTAGCAGCCATGCTCTATCCCCAGTGGGTGGGACCGGACGACGGAGGCCTGGGAATGTCTGCGGATGAGATCATGGCCGGCTGCGTGGCAGGCATATTCCCCTCTCAGTATGAGCCCTTCCTTCTCACCGCCCTTGAGGCAGGCCGGGAGGGAACGCCAAGCATCGTCAGCCGGGCAGCGGGATACAGCGATGCTCTGAAGAAGATCAAGCACCGTGTGCCCGGTCTGGGCGGAGTGGTGGTTGTGGACAACATCGACGCCCAGCCTCAGGAGACTGTGCTGGACTATGCTCTGGCTCTGGATTATTTCACCTGGACCTACCTCGACGATGAGGTAAAATACAGGCTCCTCTGCGAGGAGTCCTTCTCTTTAGCCAAGCAGTTCAGTTGGAGGGAGCCGGTACTGGAGTATTACAGAAATCTGGTGGCCTAGCCGGAGAGGGAGATAGCTTCTCATGAGAATTGCCTATTTGAGCCTGGAATTTCCGCCTCGAGTCTATGGCGGGCTGGGGGTATACGTGGATGAGATCGCCCGAGAGTTGGCTGCTTTGGGCCAGAGCATCTCGGTCTTTACTCCGGGTGAGGGCAGTCTGCCCCGGCAGGAAGTGATGGGTGGAGTGGATGTATTCCGCACCAATCCCGTGGCCATTCGGGATGGCCTGGATATCTTTCTCTCATCGGAGAGCCTGGCCTGGGGAGATGGCCTGCGCTTCCTGGAGGATCTCATTAGCATAAATCTGCAATCTGCCGCAGCGATAATGGATAAAGGCCCATTCGAGATCTGCGTGGCTCATGACTGGCTCGGTCTCTGGGGAGGGATGGCGGTAAAAAGGGAGGGTCTGCCCCTGATCTATCATGTGCACGGCCTGGAGGTGGGACGCTCAGACCGCCCCAATCAGCAGATTGTGTCATTGGAGAGGAGAGGCGCTCTGGTGGCGGACAGGATTATAACCGTCTCAGAGGCAATGAAGAGGCAGATAGCCGATCTTGGCATAAGCGGAGATAAGATATCCGTGTGCTATCATGGTGTCGATGCCCGGTTTTTTGATCCTCAAAGGGCTGATCCGAGAGAGATAGCATCCCTGAGGAGGAGATACGGCTTTGCCGAAGATGACATCATCATCCTCTTCCTGGGCAGGCTGGAGCCGGTAAAAGGAGTGCGAGAGCTTATAGCCGCATTTCCATCCGTTTTGTCCCGCCATCCCAAGGCCAGGCTGCTCCTAGTGGGGCGGGGTAGCCTGGAGGCATGGGTCAAGCAGGAGCTGCCGCGCCTGGGAGAGGGCTGTGCCAGGCTGGTGACTGATTTCCTCCCCCTCATGGACAAGATGCATCACTATGCTCTGGCGGACATCTGCGTCTTTCCCAGCATTTATGAGCCCTTTGGCATAGTGGCCCTGGAAGCTGCAGCTATGGGAAAGGCAGCAGTGGTGGGAGCAGCCGGCACCTCAGGCCTGGCGGAGATAGTTCAGAATCCGGCGGCAGAAAAGCCCACCGGTGTCCATGTCGATGCCCGCAGTGCGGAAGATATTGCCTGGGGCATTAACCTGGCACTGGAGGACGAGAAGCGGCTCCTCTCCTGGGGAGAGAATGCCCGGAAGCTGGCCCTAACCGAGTTCACCTGGCAGAGGGCGGCGAAGAAGACTCTGGCCATCTATAAGGATGTGGCCTGATATCTTCGGGCCGTCTTGGATCTTTAGCCGAGGAGAAAAAGCTGAAAAAATTTAAGCCGGCTGATGAGACAAGCAGCCAAGCCCAGATCTAATTGCCGAAAAGTTCATCAATTATCCGGCTCTTTTTCTAGCTGGAATAATATGGTGCCATCGCTGATGCAACTTATAAAGGCCGACAATCCCGCATTCGATTTGGGCGAATTTAAGGTCGGTCAGGGCGCCTAGAGGATAAAATCGAAAACAAACAGCAGCCTGCAAGGCGAGAAACTCTGGAGAATAGATGCGAATTGGAATGCTCTCCTGGGAGAGCTTATACTCGATAAAGGTTGGAGGGGTAGCGCCCCATGTATCGGAGATATCAGAGGCTCTGGCCAGGAGAGGCCATGAGGTTCATATCTTCACCCGCCGGGGGGATTTTGAGTCCTATGATAGGATCAACGGGGTTCATTATCAGAGGGTGGACTCAGACAGCTCTGGTGATATCCTGTATCAGATGGACCAGATGGGTGATGCTCTCTATCATCGTTTCGGCGCGGTGCAAAAGCTATTCGGCAATTTCGATATCGTACATGGCCACGACTGGCACCCGGTGCTGGCTTTAGATCGGATCAAGCGCGACTACGGCCTGCCCTTTCTCCTGACCATGCACAGCACCGAATGGGGACGCAACGGAAACCACTTTGGCTATGGCATCTCTCAGGTGATCTCCCATCGGGAATGGCTGGGCTGCTATGAGTCCCGCCTGGTGATAGTCACCACCCGCCTGATGCAGGAGGAGCTGATGAGGATATTCAACCTTCCCAAGGAGAAGATACGTATCATTCCCAACGGCATCATCATGGGAAAGATGAGAAGAGGCCTGGATGCGGGAAGGATTAAAGAGAGGTATGGCATCCATCCCATGGCACCTCTGGTCCTATTCTGCGGCCGGATGAGCATTCAGAAGGGCCCGGACATTCTGGTGGAAGCAGTGCCACGCATCCTGAATAACAGAGGTGATGTCCGATTCGTCTTCATCGGCGAGGGAGGCATGAGGTGGGAATGCGAGCGCCGGGCCAGTGAGCTGGGTGTAGCCGATGCCTGCCGATTTCTGGGATATATCTCCGGCGCAGAAAAGGAGGAGCTGGTCAATGCCTGCGATCTGATGTGCGTTCCCAGCCGAAATGAGCCCTTCGGCGTGGTGGTTTTGGAGGCCTGGGATGCCTGCAAGCCGGTAGTGGCAACCGAGGCGGTGAGTATAATCAACAACTTCGAAGACGGCCTCGTAGCCTATGTTCAGCCCGAATCCATAGCCTGGTGCATAAACCGCCTTTTGGCCAATCCCGATGAGATGGTCAAAATGGCCAGAGCTGGCTGCAGCAGGATAGAGACCGAGTTTAGCTGGGACCACATAGCGGAGAAGACGGAAGAGGTTTATGTTGAGGCCAGAGAAAAAAGCCATCAGATCCCTTAACCGAAAGGTTCTTGAATGGTGAACGCAAGGGGCTCATGTCGCCTCGATAGCTTAGCTCGGTATAGCGCGTCCTTGGTAAGGACGAGGTCGCGGGTTCGAATCCCGCCCGAGGCTTTTGTTTAAATCTTTCATTCTTAAAATTAAATATATTATTCAGAGGAAGCTGCAAGGGCCCGGGGCGCATCTCTTGGCCAGCAGAGGATCTAAAAATTTAAAGGGCTACCTTATCCCCTTAAAGCAGCCCTTCAGGTGCTCCTCCTCAGGCTTCCTTGTGATCAGGCTCACGACCAAGGTGACAATCAGTGCCATAGGGAGCGCCACCAGTATGGGATCCACCACCGGCCAGGGCATCTGCTCAATAAGCAGATCCCGCCCCAGCAGCATCTTGGCTACGCCCAGAGGAACCGCCTCCGCCTTATGAATGAACAGATACCAGAAGACGGTGACCAGAGTTCCGGTGAGAAGGCCGGCTATGGCTCCTGCCTTGGTGGTTCCCTTCCAGTACAGCCCCAGAGTGTACATAGGCAGGAAGGCAGAGGCACACAGACCGAAGAATATGGCCGTGCCTCTTGCGATGATATTATCCGGCAGGATGTAGCCCAGGATCACGGCTACGATCACAGCCACAATTATGCCTATCCTGGTGATAAATACCGATTGGCTGCCTTTCTTCCCGGTCAGAGTCTCATAGACATCCCGCCCGATAGCGCTTCCCTGGGTGTGGAACTGTGAGCTGGATGTGGACATAGCTGCCGCCAGAAGGGTGAGCATGAAGAGGTAGACGAACCAATCCGGTGTGGCGGCATTGATATAAAGGGGAATTATGCTGTCCGCGTTTCCTTGGGCGATGTTTATGGATATATTTCCCTGATTCTGAAGGAAGAAGACATTGGATAATGCTCCTACGGCGAAGGCCACTCCGGTCATCATCAGGATGAATATCCCCCCGATGAGCACTCCCCGGTTGAGCTCCCGGTTGGATCGCACGGTCATAAATCGGACCGCCATCTGGGGCATGGCCAGGGCTCCGATTCCCACACCAAGGACGATGGTGGAGATCATGGTCCAGGACCAGGGGCTGCCCCAGGCGGGCATTGCCGTCCAGCCCAGGTGTCCCTGGGCGGCCAAGCTTGAGGGAACCATATGGGCCATGTTGGTGAGTGCCTGATGGGCCGGGATGATTCCACCCAGGTGGGAGTAGGTCATAATCAACAATAGCAGCATGCCCACAAACATGATCGTGCCCTGCATGGCATCGGTGTACATTACCGCCCGCAGCCCTCCCCAGATGACATATCCGGCGATTATCACCGAGTAGATGAAGAGAGCCAGGTCAAAGTCTATGGAAAGGGTGGTCTCCATAAACCTCGCCGCCCCTATCAGGACCACAGAGGCATAGAGGGGCATTCCCAGAAATATCACCAGGCCGCTGGCCCACTGGATGAATCGGCTGTCGAACCTGCGCCCCAAAAGCTCGGGAAAGGTCATGGCTTTGAGGTTGTGCCCCATCTTGCGAGCCCTCTTGCCATAGACGACGAAGGCTATGAATATGCCCACGAAGATGTTGAAGAAGGTCAGCCATAACAGGCCCATGCCGAAGAGGCCAGCGGTTCCGCCGAATCCCACTATGGCCGAGGTGCTGATGAATGTGGCGCCGTAGCTCATGGCCATGATGTAGGGATGGGCCTTTCTGCCCGCCACCAGGTAGCCCTCCGAGTCCTTGGTCGTCTTCCAGCCCCGGTACCCCAGGTATAATGTGACCAGAAGATAGGCTAAAATGACGACATATAAAATCCAATTAACTTCCGCCATCAGGATCACAGCCCCAGTTCTTTCTCCTGCATCTCTTCAGCGCTCTCTTCCCAAGCGGATGTCTCTTTGATCTCTATGGCCTCCAGCTCTCCCTCTCGGTTCCAGTATATGATGCCATAAACCACGCAGAGTATTGCGCTTAAAACGCAAAGAAGGTAGACGCCCCAAATCCAAGGATCATCAATGCCCAGCACAATTTACCACCATTTGCCCTGCATTATACTGCCGCAGATCTGCGACAATGACATGATGCGTGGTAGCATATAGCATAAAAGCGGGTTATAAGGATGTCGGTCAGCAATATATATTATAATTAATCCATATTTCACTTCAGTCTACTGCAAATTTTTATAATGGGTAAAATCTCCCCTCGCTCTGAGAATGCAAGATGGGAGAGCTGAACCGGAAAAGAGAGTTGCCGATATTACCATAAGACGAAAACTATATAACCTGGCTCAGAAATTAGCAGAGCTTCGCAGGCGGCCTCAGATTGAACGGAAAAGGCGTCTGTCTGGAGCAGCCTTGCCAGGAAAGGCACAGGGAATAGGATAGCAGGATATGGAAATGAATTTGCCTCAATTTGCGGACATGGACCTGTCCATACTGGCCTTGTCTCTGGTTCTGCTGCTGATAGCCCTGAGACAGGTTGGAGGCAGATCACTAGCCATCTGGCAGATAATGCTATTAGGAGCTCTGGCAGTTCTTTTTACCGGGCAGATCTCTCCCCAGCAGGCGCTGCAGGCCATCAACCTCGATGTGATGATATTCCTGTCTGCCATGTTCGTTATAGGCCGGTCCATGCAGGAGAGCGGCTATCTTCTCCATCTCTTCAACCGCTTATTCGGTCGGGCCAGGAATTCAAATCAGCTTGTGCTCCTGATCCTCTTTGCCATGGGATCCCTGTCCGCCTTGCTCATGAACGACACCCTGGCCATTATCGGCACCCCCTTGATGCTCTATTTTTCCCGGGAGCTGAATATATCCGCCAAGATGCTCCTGCTGTCCCTGGCCTTTGCCGTGACCATCGGCAGCGCCATGAGCCCCATCGGAAACCCCCAGAATCTGATAATAGCAGTCAGCTCCGATCTCTCCAATCCATTTCTGGTCTTCTTGCAGTATCTGATGCTGCCCACCCTGGCCAACCTCATCCTGGCCTATCTCCTGTTGCGGCTGTTCTATCCCGGACAGTTTGCCAATAGGCCGCTCCAAATCCGGTCAGCAGAGGTCAATGATACGGCTCTGGCCCGGCTGTCATGCTCATCATTTGCTTTACTCTTCGTACTCATTGTGGCCAAGATGGGATCGGTGGCCCTGGGATTTGGTGAGAGCATTCCCCTTACCTACATAGCCATGATATCGGCCCTGCCTGTGCTGCTCTTCAGCCGCCGCAGGCTGGAGATGGTGAAAGGGATAGACTGGTCCACTCTGATATTCTTTGCCGCCATGTTCGTGCTCATGGACGCGGTCTGGAGGGGTGGGACATTTCAGAGCCTTCTGGCAGGATCCAATGCGGACATGGCCTCAGTTCCCAACATACTGGCTTTCAGCGTGGTAATGAGCCAGCTGATCTCCAATGTGCCCCTGGTGGCCCTCTACCAGCCCTTGCTGGTTCAACCCAGCACCGAGGCTCTCATGGCCCTGGCGGCGGGAAGCACCATCGCCGGAAACCTGTTTATCCTGGGTGCGGCCAGTAATGTGATCATAATCCAGAATGCAGAGAAGAGCGGGGAGACCATCACCTTTATGGAGTTTGCCCGGGTGGGGGTGCCCTTGACGGCTGTGAATGTTCTGGTTTATTGGATATGCCTGTAAAAGTGCCTTAGCCCGGAATGCAAAGGAGGAGACGGCTTAAGGCGAAAAGCTGATCGCCCATAAGCCAGATGCACCTCGAAGACCAAAGGCCGGGCCAAGCCGCGCTTATAGCTGTCTCTTTTTAGCCAGGATGATGTTTTCGGATAGCAGCTTCTGGCCGGAGGCCCTCTTCCACCAGGCATATCTTTCTGAGCCGCCCTCATTCTCACAGAGCTCGTATATATCTCTGAACTTCTTCTCATAGCTCTTATATTCAGGCGTCGTAGGAGAGACTGATGCTGCCTCCATCTCGATGTAGCTCGGCTCTACGGCCATATTCTCGCCCAGCTTATTCTTCAAGACCAGCCAGACATGCTCCCTGCCGCTGTTGCGAAAGTTGCTGCAATAGGCAAAGCTGACATTAAAGCCACGGTTCTTGAGGTACCATTCAAAGAAGGCCACCCTCTCCTCTACGGTAAAATCGATGGTATGCGGCCTTATGCTGGCGGCAAACCTTATCAGCTCCACCGGGCTGTCGACATCCGCCTTTTTCATCTGGAGGTAGTAGTCCTCCGGTATATCCAGTTGAGCAGACTGCATGCAGCCGCACATAAGCAATGCCGCAATGGCAGCCAGCGGCAAGATGGCTTCTTTCATATCTTCTCCCTTGATCGATCTCCCTCTGATCATAAAAAGATTTGCAGAGCTGTTGGCATTGAGTTCTTTCAGCAGCCTCTCCCTGCACATCAGTTCGCTTTAAACCTTCTCTCAGGAATCTGCTTGACAAAGGGCCTTTGGGATAATAGCAGCCACAGAAGGATACATACCAGTCCTACTAGGATGTTCATTCCTCCCAATACCCGGATCGTATCGCCCCAGTCCTGAGAGACGACCGCCATGCCCAGGCTTCCCATCAGGACCCCAAAGCAGCTCATCAAAGCCACAGCCGAGCCGGTGTCCTCCTCTTGCTGCTCCAGCATCAGATTTGTGCCCGGTGTTCTGATGCAGCTTCCCATTATTGTGGCCGGAAAGAGGCAGAGGGCAAAATTCCAGGGATGGTGGATCCCGAAGAGGTATACCAGCAGCCCGGCTGCGGATATGACCGCAAATCCGGCCATAATGATGTAGCGGCGGGAGAAGCAGCGGGACAGGCGCAGGTATAGAGCGGGACCGGTGATCATCCCCAGGGCATTGAAGGCGAAATAGAGGCTGTAGAGCTTTTCGCTCAAGCCGAAGCCGTCAATGTAGATGTATGATGATGAGGCGATATAGGCCATGCCGGAGAAGCTGAGCAAAGAGAATATCAGCAAGAGGGACATGAAACCCGGATTCTTTGCCACCACCGCCAGCCGCCCTATGGACTGGCAAAGCGTCCCGATGTAGCGCCTCTCCAAAGTCTCCTGGAGGGCCAGGCTGCCGGCCAGGGCCAAGAGGCCTATGCCCCCCAAAGCCAGAAACACGCCCCTCCAGGAGGTAAAGCCCAGAAAGATAGCGCCGATGGCGGGAGCGACCATTGGGGATATAAGCACCATGGAGGATACCCAGGCCAAAATCACCTCTCGATGGCGGCTCTCGTAGACGTCCTTTATCATGGCTGTGGCCACGGCAGAGGCGGAGCTTGCTCCAAGAGCCTGACATACCCGGAAGAAGATGAGCTGATTGATATCCTGGGAGGCGGCACAGCCAAAACCGGCCAGGGAATATATGGACAGGCCGATGAGCAATACCGGCCTTCGGCCGTATTTGTCGCTCCATGGGCCCCAAAAGAGCATTCCTGCCGCAAAAAAGACGAAGAAGAGGATGAGGGTGAGGTTGACCTCTTCTGCTGATACCTGAAAGTACTGGGCCATGCCGGGCAGGGCAGGAAGATACAGGTCGGTGGATAGGGGGATGAAGGCGCTGAGAAAGGCGATCAGGCCTATGAGACCCCTGTCGCCAAGATATCTCTGCTTGCGGCCTCTTCCCGATAGGACGGAGCTGTTATCGCTATGCGATCTCAATCTCCGCCCCAGCAACTGGCATTCTTCTCCAGCCTCTCCAGCAGATCGCAAAGCTTGTTGGCACTGGCTACGGTCGTCCTCCTGCCGATGCGGTCCTCTGCGGCGGGACGCACGGCGATGCCCCCAAAGTGGGCATCATCTCCCACCACGATCATCCCATGAATATGCATCCAGGCCTGAATCGCCTCCAGGGTCTTCTCCTGGCCTCCGTTGCGGGATCCTCCCACGCTGATGGCACAGCCCACCTTGCCCTTGAGGCGGAAGTTCTGTCGGCGCAGGGGAATGGTCCGGTCAAGGACGGCTTTGAGCTGGGCGGTCATTCCTCCGAAGTAGACTGGTGAGGCCACGATTATGCCGTCCGCCTTTTCCAGAGCACAGAGAATCATCTTCATATCGTCCTCTTTGGGACAGGGCCTTCCTTTGCTGCAGTCGCCGCAGTCGCTGCAATAGTCAGCCTTCAGCTCGGATAAGAGCAGCCTCTGTGTCTCAAAGCCCCTCTCCCTGGCCACGGCCAGAGCCTCATTAATAAGGAACTCGGTATTGCCCGCCTTCTTTGGGCTGCCGCATATCCCGACCAAAATCATCTTCTTTTCACCCCTGCATTCCATTGTCCAGAGCAAAATATAATTGTTTTGGGACAGTGAGACTGCTGACTGGCCACGGATGTGGAGACGTTTTTCCCGGAAAATCAGCTGGTTCTCATCCTGGCTAAAGCTGCTGCAGGAGCTCTCTTTAGCCTCCGGTTAGCAGGCGGCACAGGGGATCCAGTTCTCCTCTGCGCCCATGGTGCTACAGTCGAGACTGAAGCAGGCGGGAGGACTGCCATCCGAGCCGGATGGAGCAGGGCTTTCTCCCGGCACATAGGTCCGGGACTGGATGTAGGCATTGAGGGTTCGGGAATCCTCCAGAGCGGAAGCATCTATAAGGTACGAGCTGCCAGGCAGGCCGGAAGGGGGGCGTACTCCTGGCACGCTCTGGGCATTGCAGCACTTCATGCCTCTCAAGCCCCCCCGAACAGATGGCGTGTCCAGCCTGCAGATAATGCCAAATAGGAAGGAATAAAAATTATGCATGATGATCAGGCTGACCGCATTAGTGTCCGGCAATGTGCGGCAGGTAGGCTACCGGGCCAGAGTGATAGATATCTCCAATGCCTTCGGTCAAGGGCATGATCGAGAACCGAAAGGACGGCCTGGTGAAGATAATCGCTGAAGGCGATGAAGAGAAGCTGCGCTGGTTCGAGAGCGCCATAGATATAAAAAACGCATTGATCTGCGTCTCTTCCATAGAGAAGAAAAACTCCCAGGCGAGCGGCGACTTCGAGAATTTTGGCAAGCTGGTTCTCAAAGGAGAGACCGACAGCAGGCTGGACACGGCAGCGGACTATCTTAAGGATCTGGTCGTCGGCGTAAATAAGATCAATGATAACCTGGGGGGCTTGGGCGGCAAGATGGACCAGATGATAGACCGACAGGACCAGATGCTGGATAAGCAGGATCAGATGATCAGCAAGCAGGACGATCTTCTCTATGAAGTCAGAGATATCAAAACCAGGTTTGATAGAGTATTGGAAAACGACATCATGGAACTAAAGAGCGATATAAACGAGCTGAAGAGCGCTTTGAGGGCAAAAGGAATAATCTGATAGAGCGAGCATCTTCATATCTGATTCTAATGCGGTGCATGCTGGTGACATTGACAGCAGCCATTTGTGGGCTGTAGCGAGGGGGATCGTGGGGCAAGCGCAGGGGCGCGAAAGACGGACCATCTGACCGCATCAAAGCACGATTTGCGATTTCAGGGCTCATCTATATTGAAAAGGTCTATCAGCACTCCAATAAGCATATTACTCCAATAAAATAAATAAAATATGGCTTAAGGCAATCCTTTCTTTATTCCCCGCTCTTCTTATAAAACACCCTCTGCGCCTTCCCCTCTGTCCTGGGTAGCCCTCCTATGGGGTAGACATCCCCCCGCGGCGAGAAGCCCAGAGCCTCCTTGAGCGCCTTCTCCACCATGAAGCCCGTAACACCCGCCTCAGCCTCGACGTTAACCCGCACGTCCTTGACTCCGTCCGCCTCTTCCACGATGATCTGGTAGTTGCTGCCTACGCCCGGTATATTCATCAGCGTCTGCTCCACCTGCTTGGGGAAGAAGTTGACCCCTTTGACTATGATCATATCGTCGATCCTTCCGGTGATGGGAGCAATCCGCAGGTGGTTCCTGCCGCACTCGCACTTATCTCGGGATATGACCCTCGTCAGATCGGCGGTACGGAAGCGTATCACCGGCAGGGCCTGGCGGGTTAAAGCGGTTACAACCAGCTCTCCAGTCTCCCCGTCGGCCACGGCTTCTCCCGTCTGGGGATCGATGACCTCCAGCAGATAGTGATCCTCCCAGACATGCAGGCCGTCATGGGCCGGGCAGTCCTGGCCGAGCGTCCCAACGCCGCCGGTCTCGGTCATGCCGTAGATATCGAAGACCTCTATGCCCAGGCCGTCGCTGATCCTCTTCTTCATGCTCTCGGAGAAGGCCTCCGCTCCGAAGATGCCTACCTCCAGGTCGGGCAGCTTCTCTCCAATCTCTTCCATCACCTCGATGATGCGAATTCCGTAGGAGACCACGCCGGTCAATATGCGGGTCTGCAGGTCCTTGGCCAGCTTGACCTGCCTCTGGGTATTGCCCGGACCGGCTGGTATGACGAAGAGCCCTGCGGCGCGGGCTCCATGGTACATGCCGAAGCCACCGTTGAATAGGCCGAATAAAGGCGTTATCTGCACCGCATCCCCCGGCACCCCTCCAGCCATGCGATAGCAGCGGGCCATGCACTCGGCCCACTGGGCCAGGTCGGCGGTGGTGTAGGGCATTATCACCGGAGTCCCGGTGGAGCCGCTGGACATATGCATCTCTGCTATGCTGCTGCGCGGCACGCAGGAGAGGCCCAGAGGGTAGCTCTCCCGCAGGATGTTCTTGTTTGTAGTGGGGAGCTTTGAGACATCCTCCAGGCTCCGGATATCCTCCGGCTTTACCCCGCGGGTGTCAAAGAGCTTTCTGTAAATCGGATTTGATCTGTAAACATGATCCACCACCGCTCGCAGCCTTTTCGCCTGCAGCTCCTCTATCTCCGCTCGTGATGCTGTCTCCATCTTCTCATTGTGATAATTGCCCTTCATACCATGCTCCTCCCCTTCTCAAATGCCCTCAGATTCAGTTCCCTGAATTTCTCCTTAACCGATGAAACAATGGCCTCCTGCCAGGCTCTCTCCGGCAGGTCCAGCCCCTTTGATACCGCCCCAAGAACGACAATATTCGTCGCCTGCAGGCTGCCGAGCTGTGCCGCCGCTTCCCCCGCCTGGATATATGCCAGCCTGGGAAAAGCCGCCTTGAGGCGGCTCTCCACATCGGAGGGATATTTAGCCTCACCAGAGGAGACACTAACTGGCACAATGGCCTGAGCATTGACCACCGCCAGCCCATCCGTCCTAAGATACTCCGCAAAGCGCAGAGCCTCGATCTGCTCCAGTGCCCCCAGCACCTGGGCTGTGCCCCTGGCTACAAGGGGGCTATGAACCACCGGCCCATACCTCACCTGGGCCACCACCGAGCCGCCCCTCTGGGCCATGCCGTGCACCTCATTGGTCTTGACCTCAAATCCTTCAAGCATGGCCGCCCTCGCCAGGATCTCGCTGGCCAAAAGTATGCCTTGGCCTCCCACGCCCACCAGAACGATGCTCTTGGTCTCGCTCTGGGCTTGCATCTCCATCTTCCTGCCGCTCATGCCCCATCACCCTCCCTTATGGCTCCAGCCGGACAGACCTGCTGGCAGAGGCCGCATCCGGCGCACAGTGCAGCATTGATATGCGGATGCTCTTCTCCTCCTTCTATGGCCGGGCAGCCCAGATCCAAACACAGCTCGCAACCGCGGCATTCCTCTTCATCAATCCTTCTCCCAGGACCTACTCTCTTTCTCTCCCGCAGGGGACAGGGAGCGCGGGAGATGATAAGAGACGGCTCTCCTGCTTCTATCTCCTGGAAGATGACCTCCTCGGACTGCTCCAGGTTGTAGGGATCGATGGTGAATACCCTCTCCAGACCGCAGGCACGGCCTATGTCCTCGATTCTGATCTCTTTGGTGGGCAAGCCCTGCAGGGTCCGGCCAGTGCCGGGGTGGTCCTGATGGCCGGTCATGGCTGTGGTGCGGTTGTCCAGGACGATGATGGTGGAATGGCCCTGGTTGTAGGCTATATCCAATAGTCCGGTGATCCCGGAGTGAAAGAAGGTGGAGTCTCCCACCACTCCCACCACCGGCCGTGGCTCTCCCGCTTTTTCCATGCCCTGGGCCATGGAGACTCCCGCTCCCATGCAGAGGATGCTGTCCATGCGGTCCAGAGGCGGGAAGGCCCCCAGGCTGTAGCAGCCGATGTCTCCCGTCACCACCACATCCCTCTTGCCCAGAGCATAGAAGATTCCCCGGTGAGGGCAGCCGGGACAGAGCACCGGCGGGCGGGGAGGCAGATCCTGGGTGAATGGGAGGGGATGGTTTTCGGGGATGGCTCTGCCTTCCAGCCTGGCTCTCGACTCCCGCAGCCGGTCCACAGATAGCTCCATGATGCCGGGAACAATGTCCCTGCCCCGGCAGGCTATACCCAGAGCCCTCACATGCTGCTCCAAAAAGTCGTCCAGCTCTTCCACCACCAGCAGGCCTGCGACGCCGGCAGCGAACTCTCGGATCAGGGCATCGGGATAGGGATAGGCCATCCCCAGTTTGAGCACTGATGCCTCCGGCCAGACCTCTCTGACGTACTGGTAAGCGATGGAGGAGGTGATGATGCCCAGGTTCCGATCTCTCCATTCTATTCGGTTGGCGGGGGAGCTCTCTGCAATTTTCTGCAGAGCGGCCAGCCTCTCCTCAACCTTCCAACGCATGGGCCGGCCCCAGACCGGTATGGGCACATAGCGGGGCGGATTCTTGACCAGTCCCACCTTCTGCTGCGGCAGCGTTCGCTCTCCCTGCTCTACCAGGCTGCGGGAGTGGCTGACTCTGGTGGTGGTGCGCAAGATGACCGGGGTCTTGAACTCTTCCGATATCTGCAAGGCCAGGATGGTATAGTCTCTGGCCTCCTGGCTGTCGGACGGCTCGAAAAGGGCAACCTTGGCGAACCGGGCGTAATTGCGGGAATCCTGCTCGTTTTGCGAGGAGTGCATCCCCGGATCGTCGGCCACGCAGGCTACAAATCCTCCCTCCACTCCGATATAGCTCAAGGTCATGAGGGGATCAGCAGCCACATTCAGACCCACATGCTTCATGGTCACAATGCTGCGAGCCCCGGCTAAAGAGGCCCCGGCGGCGACCTCAAAGGCCACCTTCTCATTGGGCGACCACTCGCAATAAACATCCGGTTTATAACTGGCCAGGCTCTCCAAAATCTCTGTGGAGGGGGTTCCCGGATAGCCCGCTCCCACAGTCACACCGGCCTCAAAGGCCCCCCGAGCTATGGCCTCATTGCCGGACAATAGTCGTCTCAATGCCTTATTCTCCTGAAATATCCTGCTGAATGCTGGTTGTTGATTGCTGTTCGTTTATGCGCAATCATATACATCAGAGATTTCAGGAGGCGATGCGGATTTTGCTCTTATAATCCTTGTGGTGGATCTTGATTTTCTTTATTAGGAAGGTCGATTATCAGCATTATCAGCAATTAGATCTCCTTATGCGAGACTGATGCCGCAGCCTGGGCCTGGGGAAATGTTTTTAAATCATATTGCATTGTAAAGCGCATTGAAGTACAACTTAGTACATTGCAAGAGGTATGATAATGGAGAGAGAAGATTTCTGCATTTGTGTGCCCGGGTTTGGCCCGGATCTGGGTGAGGTGGGAATATAATGCCTCTTCCCTATGCTGCCCTGCTTGTCTCAATCATAATTATGATCTCATTTACCATATTCGTCTTGATGAGGAGATATCATGATCAATGAGCTGCTGCTGGTGGCCTATGTGGCCCTCATCGTCATCCTCTCCTTCAAGCTGCGCCAGGGCACATTCTCCGGATTCGTCATCTCCGACAGGAATATCGCCTATCCGGCGGTAATAGGCATAGCCTTCACCGCCGCCTACTTCAGTGCCGCCTCCTTCCTGGGAGGAGGAGGTTACGGCCTCGCTGCGGGCATGCCCTGGGTGGTCTTCTGCACCTTCCTGCATGTGGCCTTCGCCTGCATTGCCTGGCTGGTGGCGGGAAGGATCTGGGCTATGGCCAAGAAGTACGATGCCAAGACTGTGCCCCAGCTCCTGGAGAAGAGGTACAGCTCCCCCACGGGTAAGGTGATTTTAGCGGCCATCATGCTCATCCTTTACACCGTCTATCTGGTGCCCATATTCAAGGGATGCGCAACCGTATTCCAGGGCCTGATCGGCGTTACCTATCTGCAGGGCCTGATCATAGCCCTGGCCATTGTGGCAGTTTATTATGCCATCGGGGGACTACCGGCCATCATCTGGATAGGCTTCATCCAGGGTCTGCTCATGCTGGCCGGAGCGGTCCTGCTCTACACCGGGCTCTTCTCCGTTGGCGGTGGAATGGATATCTGGCAGAGGATACCGGCGGAGGTACTATCCATGCAGGGGCTTAACATTCCCTGGCAGAAGACGCTCGGTCAGGCCTTTTCCATCAGCCTGGGGCTTATTGCCCTACCGGATCTCTTGATCATGATATTCTCAGCCAAGGACAGGAGAGTGGTGCGCTTTGCCGGCATCTGGGGGCCGATCTCCATTGCCATCTATGCCCTGTGCATATTCTCTCTGGGGATACTGGCCTATGGAGCCCTCAGCGCCGATCAGCTGGCGCCCTTCCTCAAGAACCCGGACGGACTGGTGCCCTTCCTGGCCAGTGCCCTTCTTCCTCCCGGATTTGATGGGCTGATCCTCCTGGCGGCCATATCTGCCGCCATGTCCACTATGAGCGCTATTGTGCTGGTCACCACCACCGCCCTCACCTCCGATATACTGCGCTATTTCCACCCGGAGATCTCGGACAGAAAGCTGCTGCTCCTTACCCGGCTGGTGGGAGTCAGCATCCTCTTGATTGCGGCAGCATCGGCGGTGGATGTACCCCAGCAGATTGTGCCATTGGTCTCGGTGAGCATGGGGGTCATAGCTTGCTGTGTATTCGTTCCCCTTATCTTCGGGCTGTATTGGGAGAGGGGCAACCAGAACGGCTTTGTGGCCAGCCTGATCGCCTCCTTTCTCTCTGTGGTGGCCTGGAACTTCTACGGCAATCCACTCATTCATCCCGTCTTCATCGGCCTTGTCTGCGGCACGGTTGCCTACTGGCTGGGAAGCTTGGCGATGGGACAGCCCAGAGGGAGCTTATTGTCTGAAGAAAGCAAAAATGCTCATAAGAGTGGACGGTAGCTGATAGCGCCTCCTCTTTGCCAAATCCAACTTTTTTAATTAAATTTTTGCAGGAATTTTCCGGCTACCTTAACCAGCATTAAGCGATGTTTTTCCAGCAGCCTGACTTCGCTTTTTCGCCTGCTCCTGGATTAAATTAATATACCGAATCAGAAAGCCATATTCATATCCAAGATGGAGGGAAGACAATGGCTGAGATGAGAAATTTTGCATTGCGGGATGCGGAAGGAAACGAGATCGGAGTATTTACCGGAAAGTCGCCCAGACAGGCTGCGCTCAAGGCGGCCAACCGGGGCTATACAGACATCAAACTGCGGGAGCGGGGCACCAAGAAGGTGCATGTCTTCTCTGGAGAGAGGGTGCAGGTGGACAAACCCGCCGGAGCACCGGCCTGGATGCCGGATAAGATCTGGAAGCCGAAGGTGAAGAAGGTAGGGATAGAGAAGCTGGAATGAGCCAAGTCGCTCAAAAATCCTGGGGCTGGCTTGAAACCTGCCTAAAAATCTCATTTCTTTTCCAATGGGCCGTGGCAATATTGTTTTTTCCTTGATGAGACTCTTATCTGGCTCATGGCTCTAATGGCTGCTTCGATCACAGGCCAATGAGAGCATATGAATAAGAGAAGACGGCCTCGGCCCGAGATTGGCCTCAGCCATTTTACAGTGAGAGATTTAATCTAATCTGCATTACAGCTATTGCAGACGCCCTTTTCTCCTCCTCTGAAGGCAATCCTCTTTTCCTGGGCTGCAGTCTTCTTCGCTCTGATCATTTCCTTTCCAGCCTCAACCAAAGTTTGGATTGCCGTCTTCTCAGGCATCATCCCCTCTTCAACGGCATTCATCTTCTCCCCAGATGCATCCGGCTTAAAGGCACAGATATTCTCAAAATACTGCCATCGGCTCCAGTTCCCGCAACCATCGGCATTGCAGGCCTGTACATGCCAGAAGTAGACTCCATCCAGCAGGTTTACGGAGAGAAACTCTGAGCAGAAGCCGCCAAGAGTCACCTTTTTAGCATCAAACCACTCATTTGCCACAAGAAATTCTCCAGCATCAATAGAATTGTTTGCAGCAAAGGAATTGTTATTGTAAACCTGCAGATTATATCTCGTAGCATTATAGGCTGCCGTCCAGTTAAATATCGGTCTTGGATCGGATATAAGACCCGCTGGAGATAGGGGACTGGAATTACCCGGCTGCATTTTGAATGGATTTGTTGAATCTATCTCCTGCATCACATTATCGGAAATCGGAAGACTGGGAGCCTCTGCCGCAGTCTGGTCAGCAAAAATACTTTTGCTGCAACTCCTGCAGCTTCCTGCACCAGCCTTGCCCGGATGGCTCTGGCCGGCGCAACAGCCTGCCAATAGCAGCATCAGAATTGCAGTCACTGCTGCAATTTTCAGCCTCTTTCCTGGAAAATCGTTCTTAAACATGAGATCACCTGGTTGAGTAATTTGTAGACAAAGAATATATATTTTTTCACTCAAAGACCTATGAAAATTGATATGGAGCCTGTCAATGGCTTATACCATTCTCATGTATTTAATTTAAACATTATAATTTTTAAATATTTAAATTGAGTGAGAGCTGAACCGAAGAAGCACTGGGGAAATAAATTAAAATATAGGGAGATCTGGAGGTGGCCCTTGCCTCTAGGGCACCAGCCGCCTTCGATCCCTGGGAAAGATCACTGCATCGCGAATATTCTCCAGATTGAGCATGGTCATGACCAGCCGGGAGAGGCCCAGGCCCCAGCCGGCGTGGGGGGGCATGCCGTAGCGGAAGGCCTTGAGATAGAACTCGAAGCCTTCCGGATCCAATCCCTTCTCTTTTATCCGTCCCACCAGCTGGTCATAGTCATGCACCCTCTGCGCTCCTGAGGCCAGCTCCATGCGCGGATGCATCAGGTCGAATCCCCGGCAGACCTCGGGATGGTCCTCATAGGGTAGGGTGTAGTAAGGCTTGATGGATGAGGGCCAGTCGGTGAGGAAGTAGTGCTCGCCGATGCTCTGGCCTAAAAACCTCTCCGTCTCCGTGTCCAGGTCGTCGCCCCATTGCATCTTGGCCCCGGCCTTGTCCGCTGCCAGATCCAGAGCCTCGCTATAGGTGATTCTCCGGAAAGGCAGGCCTGGAACCTGGAGATCAAGGCCCAGGATCTCAAGCTGATAGCGGCAGTTCTCGGCTACATGCCTGTAGGCTCCTGCCACCGCCTGCTCCAGTATCTCCATCACTGCTTTATCATCGGCGAAGCTGACCTCCAGATCGATGGATATGGCCTCGTTGAGGTGGCGGCGGGTATCGTGCTCCTCGGCCCGAAAGATGGGGCCGATCTCAAAGACTCTATCCATCCCCGCCCCCATCAGCATCTGCTTGTAGAGCTGGGGGCTCTGATTGAGGAAGGCCTCCTTCTCGAAGTAACTGATGGGAAAGAGATCCGTTCCGCCCTCGGTAGCGGCAGCCACGATCTTGGGAGTGAAGACCTCGGTCACGGCATTTTCGCGGAAGAAGCCTCTCAGGCTATCCAGGACGGCGCTTTCTATCTCGAAGGCAGCCAGGACGCAGGGCCTTCGAATATCCATGAACCTGGCATCAAGGCGGGTGTCCAGCTCGCACTCCACCTTCTCCGTGGGATCGAGGGGAAGGGGCACCTGGGCGGGATTGAGCACCTGGACCTCGCTTGGAAGTATCTCAAATCCGCGAGGGGCCTTGGGCTCGGCCTTGACTGTGCCCTTCACCATCACCACGCTCTCCCTGCTGATGGAGCGGGCGCTTTTGAAGGCCTCCTTTCCGAGGAGCTTCTTGACCAGGGTTATCTGAGCCAGCCCTTTTCTGTCCCGCAGCACCAGGAAGGCGATGCCTCCCAGATCGCGCGTCTCATGGGCAAATCCGGCCAAAGTGACCTCTTTGCCATCCATCTCCGCATTAATATCTCCGGAATAATGAGTTCTGAGGATCAAGTCGTCTCACGGAAGCGACAATGAACTTCAGATATAAAAGACGACTGGACAGCCAAAATCATAGGGGAAGATAGAGACAAATAGATGAAGCACAATATTTTCCTAGAGATCTGCACAGGCTCACAGGTTCTCTTCGCCACCTTCTTCGAGTCTATCAGAATCAGAGTGGGGTGAAGGATTGAGATTATTGGAAAGGATGCCCACAGGGATTCCCGGTCTCGATAAAATGATCGAAGGAGGTCTCCCCAGGCCATCGCTCATACTGCTGGCTGGCGAAGCCGGTGCGGGCAAGACCACATTCTGCACCCAGTTTCTCTGCAAAGGCGCTGAACTCGGCCAGCGCAGTCTTTATCTGAGAGCTTTTGGCGGTCCGCCAGACCTGCTGATCAACTACGCATCCTGTTTCGAATTTGTTAAGAGCACTTACTTCGGCCAGGAGATCTGCTATATGGAGCTCGAGGAGATGATGGAGAGAGCCTGCCAGTGGCAGGACTTCCTGGAACTTCTGAAAAATAGGATCGAGTCCATCCAGCCGGCTCGAATGGTTATGGAAGACCTCTCTCTATTAGAGGATATTCTTAAAGACGAATACTGGCGTTTTCTTCTCAAGCTCTCTCATCTGATAAAGGATAACGCTATAGTTGCCCTGCTGGCGGAGGATGCTCTGCCGGGCGCTGCATATCTAACTCACATCGCTCAGGTGGCGGACGGAATAATACTGCTCCAAAACGAAGAGATGAACTTCACCCGGAGAAGATCCCTGGAGGTGATTAAGATGAGCGGAACATCTCATAATATAGGAAAGCATGCAGTAGATATATCTGCCAAGGGATTAATGGTCTATCCGGGTCTTTAGCCATGACACACTCCTTGCGGGATCTCCTGGGCCAGAGTGAATTCTGGATCTTTATATTTGTCGCAGGCTGGGTGCTGCTGAACTGGCCGCTGATCAAACTGGCGGAAGGACTGACCTGGTGGGGCGTGCCGGCCATACTGATCTACATCGCATCGATATGGCTTCTGCTCACCCTGGCCATGTATCTATTCGAGAGAGAGGTGGAGGAGTGATCGGACCACATCTGGCTTTAGCTTTCATGCTCATTTATCTGCTGCTTCTCTTTGCCATCGCCCGCTTCGCCGACCGGCAGAAGCTTCTGGGAAGGAGCATTGTGGCCAATCCCTACGTCTACGCCCTCTCCCTCTGTGTCTATGTATCCACCTGGACCTTTTACGGCTCCATCGGCAGGGCGGCATCAGATGGCCTGGAGTTTCTGCCCATATACCTGGGACCGGTACTGGCCATGACTGTAGGTTGGATAGTGATCAGAAAGATGATCCGGGTATCCAAAGAGCACCGTCTGACCTCCATAAGCGATTTCATCAGCTTTCGCTACGGACGCAGCTACACTATAGGCGCAGTGGTGGCAGCATTCAGCCTGATTATGGTCACACCCTATGTGGCATTGCAGTTGATAGCCATATCTACCTCTCTGGAGATCCTGAGCGGAGAAGAGATCGTCCTATTGGGGGTCAATTTGGAGAGCAAACTGCTGGTGGCAGTCCTGCTGGGGGCCTTTGCAGTGATATTCGGAGCCCGCCACCTAGATCCCATGGAGCGACATGAGGGATTGATCGCTGTGGTGGCCTTTGAGTCTCTGGTCAAGATCCTAGCCTTTCTGCTGGTGGGCTTCTATGTTGCCTATGGCGTCTTTGGAGGATACGAAAATATCACCCACCGGATTGTGGACCTAGCTGATCTAGATCCGGCTTATTCCACGCTCATCGATCTGGAGCCGACAATGTGGTTCACCCTGACCTTGGTCTCCTTCTTTGCCATATTATTCCTGCCCCGGCAGTTCCATGTCATGGTGGTGGAAAACTCCTCCGAGAGGCATCTTCGCAAGGCCATGTGGCTGTTTCCACTGTATCTGCTGCTGATAAACATCTTTGTTCCCGCCATAGCCTGGGGCGGTCTGCTTCTGGATGTAAAGGGGCTCAAGGATGCATACATATTGAATATACCATACTCTCTAGGGGCAGAGTGGCTATCTGTATTGGTATTCATCGGAGGAGTATCCGCAGCCACGGCAATGATACTGGTGGAATCGGTAGCTGTTGGAACAATGCTGCTCAACGATCTGGAGATGCCTTATCTTTTAAGCCATATCAATAAAGAGAAGAATCTAGCCCGGATCATCCTCAATACCAGGAGGCTGAATATCCTTCTGGTGGTATTGCTCGGATACCTATTCTCTCTCGCCCTGGCCTACCAGACATTGGCGGATATAGGTGTGGTCTCCTTTCTGGCCGCAAGCCAGCTGGCTCCTGCTGCCCTGGGTGGCCTGTACTGGAAGAGGGGAAGCCGGCATGGGGCGATGGCCGGACTGCTCTTCGGCTTTCTGCTCTGGGCTTATACCGCTCTTCTGCCCACCCTGGCCAAGGCATATCCGTGGCTCGGCGATATAGTACGGGAGGGTCCTTGGGGCATGAGCCTCCTCATCCCAACCAATCTACTAGGCCTGGACCTGGATATCTGGACCAATTCCGCCTTTTGGACCCTTCTAATCAACTGCAGCCTTTACGTCCTGGTCTCCCTCTCCAGCAGGATCGACCCGGATGAGGAGAGGTCGGCCAGCAGCTTTGTTGATGCTTTTGCAGAAAAGAAGGATGGAATGGACGAAGTGGAGGCAGAAAAGGGTCCGGCTCAGGGAACCGTGGACGACCTGCAGTCTGTCCTGGCTCATTACCTGGGAGAGACAGAGGCTCGAGAGCAGGTAGACCAGTATCTGGAGATTATGGGGGCAGGAAGGGATACAATTACCCCCGGCCAGCTTCGACTGCTCTGGCAGCAGTTCGAGAAGACTCTCACCGGGCTGATGGGCTCGTCTGCAACCAAGATGATAGTGGACGACCAGATTACTGTCAAGCCGGTGATGGAGGCGGCCAAAGAGACCATGCCCACCTATGATCTGGTGCGGGGCAAGATCTATGTTGCGCCGGATATGGCTTATGAGGTTTTCACAGACCAGATCACTCATGGTGTAGAGGGACTTTGCATCACCCATACCTCTCCCGATGAGGTGAGACGGCGCTGGGGCTTTAAGGAGACGCCCATCATCAAGCTCTCCGAGGAGAGGGGAAGCGACAGATACATCTCGCCGAGAAATCTGCCGCTGCTCTATATGACCATAAAGTCATTTGTTGATTCCAGCAAGAGAAGCATCGTTCTCATAGACAGCATCGAGCAGATCATCGATGAGAATGAGGCCAGGGCCTCTCCCAGGGAGGTTCTTGACTTCGTCTATCAGATGGAGCTCTTGGGGCACAGAACTCATCTGATACTCTCTGAGCGGCAGGAGTTCGTATGGAATGAGATGACTGCGACCATAAATGAGGTCAAGGAGCTGATATTCATCCTGGGACCTCTTTCGAGCTATCTGTTCCGGGTATTCTCAGAGGCCATGCTCTCTCAGCTCGAGGAGGAGACGAGAAGAGAGGCGGTGGCAGAGGCCAATGAGGCCATAGCCTCGGGGGGATTCTTTGAGGCTGAGAAAAAGCCGCTCTTTGACGATGAAACTGCATCATGCGAGCCCGAGATGAAGCAGGCGGTTGGGCCAGGCCTGTCACTCGACCTTCCAAGGGATCTAAAGCTGACCCGGCGCAGCTTCTTCACTGCTATTCGAAAGCTGGCCAGGATCATCAAAGGGCATCAGCCGTCCTTCGACCTGATAGCCAGTCTGTCAGAGCTGATGAAAAGCTATGGTCGAAGCCCTTACGAGATGGCGCTTATACCCGGTACGACCTACATCGTCACTGAGGAGAAGCCGCAGCGGAGTCTGGAGCTTTATAGCGAGCTGGTCAGGCACGGCATGGACGGACTGTGCCTGAGCCGCTATAATCCCCGAACCCTGGCTGAGAGATTCAATGTGCCCCTTGACAGCGTAATATGGCTGACCCAGAAGAGCGAGCCTGGATATAGGACAGTTGACCCGAGCAACTTCCCCCGCCTCTCCAGCCTCATCTCCGATTTCCTGGATAAAGCCAATTACCCTCTGATATTGCTGGAGGGGATGGGTTATCTCATCACTCAGAGCAACTACGAGACGGTGCTGCGCTTTGTTCAATCCCAGAGAGATGAGATTGCCTTAAAGAGCGCCATTATGCTGGTTCATATCGATCCGCTCTCCCTGGACACCAAGGAGCTGCACCGGTTGGGAAGCGAAATGGAGCCGTTTCAGGCCTGATCTCCCAAAATGCTTTTAATATCAGACACCGGTATCCTATACCATGATCGAAGTGGGGTTTCTGCTTTTGCTGGCAATGGCGATCTTTGCTGGATTTCTGATACTGAGGTCGATCAAGAACTTTGCCATCAATGCGGTTATGGGACTGATCATGCTCTTTCTGGCCAATGCAGTGTTCGGCCTCGGCATAGGCTACGGCTGGCTGACAATATTAATATGCGGCATTGGAGGGGTCCTGGGTGCAGTTCTGGTGATCATATTGCACCTCATGGGATTTGGATTCTGAGTGGATGGAGCAGAATAGGTGATACTCCCCTGCCGACCTCGAGCTATGTTAGGTGCAAGACAATGTGAGTCGCTCCTAACATTGAAACTGGTAGGTCCAAGGCGGCACAAAGGCAAAGGAGGGTAGATGGCATAGAAAAGCCGCCCCGGGCCACAAGCCGGATGCAAAACCGATAATACTTTATAAGTGTGTCGGTTGAATGCCGGCTAACTGGCAGAGGCCTTGCTCTCAAGGGATACCGATAAGCCTAATTACTTTTCTGATCGTCCATCTTTCATGAAACGCATCGGCATCGCCGACACCACATTTGCCCGGATAGACATGGCCCGCGCTGCTATCTCTGTCATCAAGAAGGAGTCCTCTGCCGAGGTCGTGCGTTACACCGTTCCCGGCATAAAGGATCTGCCCGTGGCGGCTAAAAAGCTGCTGGAGGAGGAGAGATGCGACATAGTCATGGCCCTGGGCATGCCCGGAGCAGCGGACAAGGATAAGATGTGCGCCCATGAGGCTTCCACCGGCCTTATCGCTGCCCAGCTCCTGACCAACCGCCATATCATAGAGGTCTTCGTCCACGAGGATGAGGCTCCCGACGAGCCCACCCTGGCTCATCTGGCCCGCAGGAGGGCAGAGGAGCATGCCCTGAATGCAGTGCGCCTGATATATCATCCGGAGACGCTTGTCAGGCTGGCAGGCACCGGCCAGAGGCAGGGTTACGAGGATGCCGGCCCCATCGAGGGCAGCTTGGGCGGATATTCTGGCCATTGATTCGGACTGAAGAGGGAACTGAAAGCAGCAGCTATTCATAATGGGCAAAAAGAGGGTGAAAAGAGAGGCACCCCTTTAAGCCGGGATGCCTTCCTCCAAGGAAGGGATCAGACCTTCAGACTGATCTAAAATCTGGTCGGCAGCAGGGAAAGGGATATCTGCTTGGATTGGCAAAGGCCCTGCTGCAGACTTATTCTCACCTTCTGTTCCGGCGCTCTCCTCGTCAGTTAGGGGGATGGGAGAAGCCTCACCAGCAGCCATGAGGTCTGCGAGGATGGAGGCGGCGCTCTCCGCCTCGGCCGGGAGACTTATATCCAGCTCCTCATTGTGGCCCTGGAAGGTCATGGAGAGATCTGATCTGATGATTATCTCCACTGCATCATCTTCCTGCTCCGCCGACAGACCTAACGAGCGGGGATTGATGACGAATACCTGCCGCACCTCCGCCTTCTTGAGGTTATGGCTCTCTTTGTCTATCCAGTAGGTGGCAGTGAGGTTGGAATTGGAGTATATTTCGCTGTAGTTGATATCCAGCTGGGGCAGGAGCGATGCAGCCTCTGCCGAGAGCTGCTCGGCCATAGATCCCATGTCCATCTCCGCCAGGACCTTATAGCATTCCCGATCCTCCAGCATCTCCGAGCCCAGAAGGCTCAAACGGGACTTATTAAGGATCATTAGCTGCTGGTCCATTGTGGTCTGGCTGGACCAGGCCTGGTCCATGGTGGGCATCTTCAGGAAGGTCCAGTTGCCATCCAGCTTCATATATATGGTGTCATTTATCAGAAACTCCTCCAGGGCCATGATGCTGGTGTTTGAAGCATTGCTCCGGTCATAGGTCAGGCCCACCAGGGAGAGCCTCAGGGCCTTCTCGGTCATATTGGCAGCGCCGAAGCCCAAGGAACGGGTGACCAGCCTCTGGGAGTCGCCGGAGTCCAGGTTCACTAGATCGATATTCTGCTCCATGTCCATCAAGAAGCGGTAGGACTGCAGATCTACGGAGGACCGGCTCACCAGGGACTTGAGAGTGGAAGCCATCAGCTCATCCGGGAGGATGCTGTCATTCTGGCCTGCTGCCGGCAGGCATAACAGCACAACCAGGGAGAATATAATTAATGATCTCATGGAAAAAGATAGGCGGGGCAAGCGTATATCCTTTTGCCTCGCCCAGATCCCATAAAATATGGAAAGCTCCTCTTTTCCATCTCAAATCGTCCTTGTCAGAGAGCTGAGGAAGATGACGAAGAATATCCAGCCCAATAGTCGCAGCAAAACCACCACATATCGAGCCAGGCCCACGGGCACGAACTCTGATGGAGTGGCGGAGATGATGTTGCTGGCCCCGGAGGTGAAGTAGGTGGTGGAGAGGAGAAGCGACTCCCAGATGGAGACCTTTCCAGCTGCCTTTTCCATTACGATGCGATTAACGGAACTTTCTGTCAGCTGGGAGAACTGCTTGGATCTGACGATGCTATTGGTCAGGAAGAAGAAAAGGCCTCCAATAAGAATAAAGGTCATGGACCAGCCCAAGGGCCATAACGGGCGCAGTCCGTAGCCGTATGTGGCATAGGCAAGGAAGTCAAAGAGCCAGCGGCCGAAATCTTGCTTGGTCCAAAGATCTGCTCTATGCTCGCAGCGATAGGAGAACTCGCACTCGCTCGCGTCATCTAAGTAGCCCCTCATATCGAGGTTCTTTCTCAAGAGAACATATGCTGAGTCATCGTAGGCCAGATCTTGAATGGATGACCAGCGGAGGTCGAGCTTTTCCACATCAGTTCCTTTCAGGGAGAGGTTTTCTATCCTCACATTGTCGAAGGTGGCATCTTCTTTGAAACGGATGTCATTGAAAAGAGCATTCTGGATGGAGGAGTTTCTGAAATAAGATTCCTGATGGAAATTGGCGCTTTCAAAGTTGGCCGTCTGGCTGAATTGAGTTTGATCAAAGTTGGCATCCTGAAAGAAATCCGCGCTCTCAAAGACAGCTGCTTGATCGAACCGGGCTTTTTGGAAATCTGCCGCCTGCTGGAATTTTGCAAGCTTGAAGTTCGCATTCTGGGCGAACTCTGCAGATTCGAAACTGGCGCTCTGGCCAAATTTCGCGCTCCTAAATTCAGCCTCTTTCAAGAAACGGGCTTTCTTGAAGTAGGCGGTCTGGTTGAATTGAGCGCTGACAAATCTTGCCTTCTGATTGAATTCGGATTGTCTGAAGTAAGCGGTTTGGCCGAACTGGGCGGAGGAAAAAATGGCAAGAGCATTGAACCGGGAGGTGCTGAAGTCTGCGTCATCCTCAAACCTGGCGTTATTGAAGTTGGGTGTGTCATTGAACCATAAATCATTCAAGGATACCCGAGACATGAATCTGGTTCCATGAAAGTCGACTGGTTTTTTGAGAATTAGTTTATTGAGATAGACCTGGTTTAAGATCACCGAATTGGAAATTCTTAAAGGCGAATCGATCTCGGCCCTTCCTGCCGAATACTGGATATTCTCCTTCCCTGCTTTTCTCTCCCTATTATCCAGCCGGCTCAGATTCAGATCGCCCTTGACTATGACGTTTTCGTATGCCACCGGCTGCCCCTGCTCGATCTTCTCTATGATCTCCTTCGCCTCAATGATGCGAGACGGCTCTGCCAGAGCAGATTGAGCTAAGAATAAAAATATGACTATAAATAAAGCCAAAATATGCCCTCTTCCAGACAACATGGATACCTCCAGATTTGGCAGTTGGAACGACTTAGATTATATTTAAACTGTCCTGGTCAAAGAGCTGAGGAACAGGACGAAGAATATCCAGCCCAGGAGCCGCAGAATCACCACCACATATCGCCCCCGGCCCAGGGGCACGAACTCGGTGGGGGTGGCGGAGATGATGCTGCTCGCCCCGGAGGTGAAGTAGGTGGCGCTGAGAAAAAGGGCCTCCCAGATGGAGATATTGCCTTCCTGTTTTTTCTATCCCAGTAAAGTCGGAAGGCATGGTCTCTGCTGTTTATCACTTTCCTTCGATTCGATGACGCTCTTGGTCAGGAAGAGAAACAGGCCAGCTAGCAGGATTAAGCAAAGAGAGCAGATCAATGGCCAAACCGGGTGCAGGCCTTATCCGCAGCTCCTGGAGTCGAATCTCCAGATCCGATATTCTAATGAGGCTCAGCAAAACGCGACATGAAATGAGGTTTAAACATCTCATTCAATCCACTGGCGTGGCTTCAGGTATCCTTTCATCATTGCCTTCTATCCGAGAGACTGAATCCGTTACATCGACTATTATGGCGCTACTGGGGAGGTTGTTCATTGTGAAGAGCAAAATGTACCTTCCAATTTGATCTGGCTTCCAGCCTATGGAGCTGTAACCGGCTGTGAGTTGATATTTTCTGGATTTTACGGTCCTTGATTGAAGCGATATCTCATGGATTTCTGCTATTCCACTTGCTGGCGCATTTGCTAATAGTTGAAGGTTCATTCCAACAGGATAAGACTTGTATTGAGACGCTCCTGCTGATCCCTGGATCCAAAGCTCTATAGATCTTTCGGTTCTATTTGCGCCCAAGTTATCCAATGGGGCCATCCAACTTGGCTGATTTGATTGCTCTATGTTGCCTTGAAAAGTATGTTGAGTACTCGAATTTAAATCCATCCAATTTTGTAGGTATGATTCCACGCCATCTTGATAAGTGTGTCCGGTTCCTGGGCCTGAATCTGATTGAATAAGCGATAAATATGGCTCATTTACCTTAATTACACCGGATTGTTCACTTCCTTTGGTCTCATTAAATCCATCCCCTAAAGAGGATCCAATAACTGAATAATCAATCAAAGAACAAGCCATCAAAAAAATTAAAAAATAAATAACAAATAGAATATAGATGCCTCTGTAAACTTGATTCACAATACATACCTCCGATTGGCTATGTTATGTCCACATCATATAAAAAAATGGCGGATATCAAAAAGTTGTGTTTCTTCGCTGTTTCATTTGGCTAACCTTAAGTTATCATGAGATTGGATCTGGGCCAGGATCAAGAAAATCGACAAGCAGGATATAACGAACCACTTATTCTAGATGGCTTGGATGACACCCTAGAGGTTTTATATCTCCTGTTACAACCAAACCAAACAGCGAGCAAACAAAGCAAACAAAGTAATAAACTTGAATAATGGCATTCAATTATCTTTTGCAGATTGGCGAATATCCATGTATGGTCAATGAATACAATTGATTCGAGGAAATCCTGAGAAATCAATATTTACTACCTTCCAGTTAGTTGGCTTATAAATTCCATTAGAGATCCCACTACATTTACAATAGGTGTGGCTAAACCAGTGAGGCCTAACAAAGGCACTATTTGTGAAGTGATGAATGCTAAAAATATCTTATAATTAAATGGCCATACAGGACGATTCTTATATCCTTCATAGACTCTTTTCATTTCATCAATATGTTTATCTGCTTCCGTGTCTTCATTCTTCATCAAAAGTGCGGAGCTCAGCCTTCTGCGCGCCAATATATCGATATTGCTCCCGATCTTGCAGCATTCTTTTCTAGATTCATCCTTTATCTTTGTCATTTTGATATGGATATTCCACAAAGGAGAAAAGAAGCATATAATTGACATGACAACTGGCAATGCCAAAAGTACTTTATATAAAGGTACATAAAATTCTCCATATTTAGTAATCGATCCAAGTACTATCCAGCCTCCAAGAAAAGTTCCCCAAATGCCTATTATCAGAGCGTTTATAAGAGATAACTTTCCTAAGGATCCCAATCCACCGGATCTATCTGGATGCTCCAGCTTTGGAGTCAGATCGAAACTCTGACCGAGTTTATCGATATATCTGGCAGTTACAAACATCCTCCAAGCTACGAGACCCAATATAGAACCTAGAAACGGCTCCAGGAGGATTCCTGTCCAAAACTTAAAAGGTTCAGCAATAGAATATTCTACCAAATACACGGTTGAATGCAGCTTTATCCCTTCAAACAAAGCGTCATATCCTCCGGCTTTATATATAAGCCCTGAAGAAAAATCGTTTGGCAGCCATTTCCAAAATTCATAGATTGATCTAGAAAGTAGCACCACTAAAAAAGAAGATCCGAATAAAAATTGCATAATAGGCCTATTCAAAGAGTCTTCTATGCTTTTAATAAAATTAAAAAACTGATCTTCAAATTCGGCATCATTTTTAGGCAGAGCCTCGGCATTAGATGAAATGTTTTCTTCGAGAGATGCGACGCTATTTGAGTCCAAATTCAGTGGACGGCCTCCCACGGATTCGCCTAAAGATTTCTCTGCCAATAGCCCCTGATACCATAGATCCCCAAGGGCTTTAGGTATTGATCGTATTAATTCCTCGAATGCAAATAGACTTAGGGCGACCGCTAATATCATTGAGACGTATGTAATATACCGATCCCTTGTGAAAATGAGCGCCAAAGCGACTCCAAATAAGAGCACGAAAGCAAGATGCCACATCAGCCATCTTATCTTAGGATTTCTAACTCCCTGAAACCTATTGAGTGCTTCTTTTATGCAGGATCCATCCATATCATCCTCAAGACACACTGGGGAGTTTCGTTCCATTGCCATCATTACCACCTTCACATACCCAACCCATTTTTCAGATTTTTCATAAGTAGTGCCCGCGGATCGCCTCCGAGCCTTTGTTCTCTGGCTTTGTCAAAGGAACTCTCAGCTAATGCATATTTCCCCATGGATTTCAGAGCTACGCCTTTACTGAACCATGCTGTCCAGATTCTTCTCTCGCCTATGCTTTCATTAATGGCTTCATCGAAACATGCAATTGCATCATCTGGCCTCTTCAACAGCATGAGAACGAGCCCTTTATCGATATATGCCTGAGAAAGATATTCTCTGTTTTTGGATCGTATCTCGATAGTTCTATTGCTGCAATAAAGAGCTTCTTCGTATCGCTCCAGATAACTGAGCGCTATTACTTTATTGCTCCAGGCTGGTGCAAATTTTGGAGAGATCACAATGGCTTTTTCATAGGATTCTATTGCCTCCTCCGATCTTCCTAAATTTCGAAGAGCTATCCCCTTTCGGTTCCACGCTCTCCAATTGCGTGGGTCTAATATAGTTGCCGTATCGTAACATTCAAAGGCCTTCTGGTATTGATCTAGTTCATCGAGGGCAAAACCCTTATTATACCAGGCATCCGAAACGAGTGGATCTAGCTCGATAGCCTTGTCATAGCAACCAATAGCTTTCTCCCATTGTTTCATTCCTGATAGAATCTGCCCTTTGTTGATCCAAGCTTCTGGATTGCCTGGATCAAGCTCAAGGGATTCACCAATGGATTGCAAAGCGATCTCCTCATTTCCTTGGGAGAAAAACGTTGCTGAAATATTCATCCAATCAGCGGAGGTTTTTTCTGCCATTGATCCTTGGAGGATCAAGAGCAAGGCAACAAATATCAAGATCCTCCGTTTCAGGTTAATATATGACATGTCTCCTCCTCCAAAATCACCTACTGGCTAAAAATTCGGCATTTTTAGTTATATCTAAATATCTCTTTCATTTTTACTCAGAGCTTCAGCGTTGGCAAAAGCCTCCTTGGCTTCAGCATCGCGATTCAATTGTTTCAGTGAGAGAGCTTTATATCTCCAGGCATCCATATATGTCGGATCCAGTCTTATGGCCTTTTCCAGGCATTCTAGGGCTTCATCATATCTGTCAAGCTTGAATAAGGTTACGCCTGTATTCTCCCAGTATTTTGGATTGTCTGGCTGTAATTCTGTGGCTCTATCAAAGCAATTAAGGGCTTCCTTGTACCTATTTAGTTCAAAAAAAGCCTGGCCCTTATTATTCCACGCTAAAGCATGAGATGGCCTTATTTGTTCTCTTTCTTGAAGCCACAAAGCCCGATCATAATAATATAGTGATTCATTATATTTTCCTAAGATAAAGAGAGCAAAGCCTATATTGTTCCAGGCAGGTGCGAAGAATTCGTCAATTCTGACCGATTGGCCAAAGTAGCCAAGTGATTCGTTGATCATTCCTAGGCGCGCAAAAGCTAAGCCTTTATTATCCCAAGCCCGTGCATTAAATGGATTTATCTCCAAGGATCTGTCAAAATACTTGATTGATTCGGAATATCTGCTCAAATTGTATAGTGCGAAGCCTTTGTTGCACCAGGCCTGAGCATTTAACGGATCAAATCCAATGGCTATGTCGAAATAGACTATTGATTCGTTGAATCTGCCTAGGTTTAGGATCGCATATCCTTTGTTGTTCCATGCGTCATCATTCTTCGGGTCTCTCTCAATCGCCTCATCAAAATATTCTATTGCATCCTCATACTTATCCGGTTCATAATAGCCAAGTTCATTATTGCAGTATCCTGCATAGAGATAAGCTTCTTTGTAGTTGGGATCTATCTTGATGGCCTCCACGAAGTAGGGCAGAGCTTTTTTGTATTCATAATCTCGCACGTAATTCACGCCTTTAAAGAACGCCTCCTCTGCGGAATCAAAACCTCTAGCATTCCATTCCTCGATGGTCTGAGCCTTCCCTTGAGAAAGTCTAATCACTCTTTCACTGGGAATCGCAAAGTTGATGAGCTGCCCACCCTCTGCGCTTGAAGCGGCAACCCCGATTACCTCGCCCCTGCAGTTAATGACCGATCCGCCGCTGGAGCCCCTCGATATTGGTGCATCTATCTGGATCCGCTTACCATAACCAGGGATGTCACGGATCGCCGAAACGACGCCTTCTGAGACAGATTGCTCTAGATCTAGCGGACTTGAGATAGCAAGAATGGCTTCTCCTACCCTAGGAAAAGCGCTATTGATCGAAATTGGATATGCATTGTTTCTGGGAACCTTAGCTTTTATGCATATCAGATCTCCTTCAATATCTTTGGAGATTACTTCCTCTACAGGATAACGATTTCCATCAGATGTTTTCACTTCAGACCTATTGAAACCTTTGAGTACATGAAGACAGGTAATTATGGCGCCTGATCTATTGATAAAGAATCCGCTGCCTTGTGAATCTGGAATAGCGTGATCCCCCTCAATATCTCCACTATCGTTATATGCATAAATAACAACCGTTGATGGCAAGGTCCTGTCCACAAGATCAGGCAAATCTTCGGAACAGGAAGCGCCTGCTGATGAGATGAGCATAATGATAGAAATTGGGAGCATCAATTTGGCGATCATGCACGTCTCTCTCCGAAAATCATCTCATAATATGTATATATGCGGGCCTCAACTCAGGAGATCCATTTAAGCATTGGCAAGTCTGAATTTGGCCGTTCTCATGAAACCTCTTAAGTTTGTATATTAAAGAGGTTTGATGACAAGTAAGCTTGTTCTACTTAACGGCTCATCTGATGGTATTGCTATTCGATCTTTCATGATGAGGGGTGGTACATCGAATCGCACATCATCAAAACATATATAACCCCAGAGATCGGAGCTATTATCATTCACCTCGATATGCGCGATTCTTCCTCTGAATGGTGTGACATTCCATTCAATCCTAGAAAGTACCGCTCTATTCCCGCCATTAGTGGCCAATTCCACAGAGTCATTGACGACCAAATCAACAGTGCATTCACTCCCCCCGCCAACAAGGAAATCGATCTTATTGCCATTAATCATAAAGGGTGATGATACCAGCTTCCCTGTCGGCGCATATCCCTGAGTATTGCCTGGATGAAAATCCTCACTATGACCAGGATACATCTCATAGGTTCCTATCCAGTAATCTCCTTGTTGGAGGGTATAGCCCTGATTCCTGGCTGCTATATTATCCCCATAGGTTGGCTGATAATCAAAAGCATTTCCGGTCTTTCTCCATCCTATGAGGTTTCCGGTTTCGAAATCCCATGTTACTTGCGTCCGGTTGAGGACATTGCGCTTATTGGAGTACGGAGTTAGATCGAGCTCCTTTATACCATCGCTAATAGGGCGGCGATATGCTATTGATGGATTAATCCTTAACGCTTCCTTAATGGAGTCATCTGACTCCTCGTCTCTGCCCATCTCCTTCAATGCCAATCCTTTTTTATATAAAACATCTGCAGATGTTCTATCCAGCCCGATCGACCTATCATAGCTATAGACTGCCTTTTCATAATCACCTATCATGTATTGCACATCGCCTTTTCCTGCCCAAGCAACTTCATTATTTTCATCAATAGTCAGTACCTTATCAAATACATCTATTGCATCATCATATCTATTCAGATGTTCAAGAATCATGGCCTTAAAGACCAATGCATCCGAATCGCTCTCATCGATGACAATAGATTGGTCTATTGCATTTAAGGCACGCTCATATGAACCGCTTGAATAATATTCCATAGCATCATCTTTCCATTGCTCCGCTGTGTACACCCCGGAAGCATGCGAATTAAATAAAATAGACGATAGCAGAAGAATTTGAATGCAGGGCCGCATAGGTGATAATAGGGCAATCAAAGTATAATATCTTTTGGTTGTTCATCTTGATATAAAGTCCTGATCTTTCTCGTAAATTGTTAAGTGGTCAGCTCATTCAAATCAGCATCAATAAGCTCATTTTCCGGATTATCTTGGATCCAATTTCTTAGAGCTAATCTTAAGCGATTAGCTCTATTGATAGCGTTTTCCAAACCGTGATGGTTAAATTCCTCCATGCTCATTGTTTTATGAAATCAGCATTTTTCAAGCCTTCAGAGGACCTAAACACGTACGTACATTGTAACCATAATCAAAAATACGAATAATTACGGATTGCTAGCGCAAAATTCTTAAAATTTTTTGTCTGAAACTTAAAACGGCCTGATTCTAGAACAAGTACTATAGTTTGAGGCCAAAATATGGCTAAAGTGAAGAATTTGAGGCAGAGATTTACTCCACCTTCTTGAACATGCTTCCCTTGACCCCGCAGACCGGGCACTTCTCCGGCGCTTCCTTCTCCACGGTCATGCCGCAGACGGGGCAGACATAGTAGGGATAAATCTCCTTCTTCTCCTCCAGGCTCTCCAGAACGCCGTGATATAGCCGGGCATGATACTCCTCCACGGCATTGGCGTAGTTGAAGCTCCTCTCCGCCTCCTTGGCACCTTCTGCACGGGCTGCGGCGATCATCTCCGGGTACATCTCCTTGAACTCGTGGGTCTCCCCGGCTATGGCCTCCCGCAGGTTTTCCTTGGTGCTCTTGATGGCTTTCAGGGCTCGCAGGTGGTTGGCAGAATGAACCGCCTCCGCCTCCGCGGCAGCCCGGAAGAGCCGCGCCGCCTGGGGATAGCCCTCCTTGTCCGCCTGGGCGGCAAAGGCGCTGTATTTCCTGTTCGCCTGGCTCTCTCCGGCAAAGGCCTCCATCAAAAACTCCTCTGTCTTGGTCAAATTAAATCACCTTTTCCTTACATTCCCGCCAACCAAGTTAAGTCTTTTTGCCGGAGCATCTTTAAATCCCAGCAGGCAGAGATTGCGCCCCTGCAAATGAGCCAGAGAATCATCGAGGTCAAGGACCTGGAGTACAGCTACAACGGCTTCAAGGCTGTGGATGGGGTCAGCTTCTTCGTGAGGGAGGGGGAGATCTTCTCTTTTCTGGGCCCCAACGGGGCAGGCAAGAGCACTGTGATCAACATCCTGACCACCCTCCTGCCGGTGCAGAAGGGCAAGGTCTCCATAGCCGGCCACGATCTGGCTAGAGAAGCCCAGGCCGTCCACCGCTGTATAGGCATAGTCTTTCAGGATGAGACACTGGACCGCGACCTGACGGTCAAAGAGACCCTGGAGCTGCACGGCCGCATCTACTCCATGCCCAAGGCGGAGAGGAAAGAGAGAATCGAGGAGATCATCGCTCTGGTGGAGCTGGAGGAGAAGAGGGATGTTCGCACACGCTATCTCTCCGGGGGAATGAAGCGGCGGCTGGAAATTGGCCGGGGCCTCATGACTCGGCCGAAGGTCCTCTTTTTAGACGAGCCCACCA
>Ga0208197_1000710_pt1 | contig 38763 bp, 19 predicted proteins | sample AD_JPNNA4_MetaG_FD_184444 | JGI IMG/M metagenome (GOLD analysis project Ga0208197, IMG submission 184444) | Active sludge microbial communities of municipal wastewater-treating anaerobic digesters from Japan - AD_JPNNA4_MetaG (SPAdes) (version 2) | ecosystem: Engineered > Bioreactor > Anaerobic...
GCCGGGCGCGCCACAACGTCATCTGGTTCAACCGAACCTGGATGGGATGGGCAATGTCCGGTGGCGGAATGCGGTCTTCCGGGAATAGGGTCATTTGCCGCACCGTATCGTCGGCCCCGTCCAGCACGTCCATCGCCGAACACCACTGCGCACGTTGTGAATCGTTGATCTCCCCCAAGTACAGCACTTGGCGCTTCAGCACACCCCGGCGGGTCCGGATGCTCTCGACAATGCTCCAGTAGCGATGCTCCTTGCCGTCTTTGAAACGACGATGACACTTCAAATACATGCCCACATTTTTGCATGCTCAAGCAGGGAGTCAATAGACGAGGTCTGCCCCACAAGCCATTTTGAAGCATCAACCCTTGTAAACAAAGGGCCAAATCATGGTCCGCACCTCAAAAATAGGGTTCTTCGTAAAATTTTATGGAATGAATTGGCTCTGACCTCAAAAATTTGGTGGCTCAGTCGTCTTGCTACATATTAAAGAACGGCAGGATTTCTTAATTAATCTCTCGATAGCGTTGGGATTTGGTGTGCTGCGCCCTCCGCTTCGCGAGAATGGGCCTCCCATAGCTCGTCGGAGCGGAGTGGAGGGCGGGGCGGTGCGATGCCGTAATTACCATAAAATTCTACGAAGAACCAGTTTTTCGGAAAAATGGCGGACACGCCAAATTGATTGTCGAGGAATCCGCAAGCGAGTCGCGGGAACCGCTGGCGATCAGCTCAAGGCCAGTTTGGCGGTGCCGCCGAGAACTTGCGGCAAGGGTTGAAAGGCCCCGCTGTGCCGAGTGGCACCCGTGCTTCTGGCTTTTTTAGCAGCGACTAGAAAAAGCCTTTGCCGGATGCCACCGCCTTCTGGAGTTGGCCGGGCAATATGCCGCTGGCGCCATTCAGGCTACATGAACTCAACACAAATCCGCCTCGGCGCCGCGCCATTCCTGGCCCAACCACCAGAAAAAGAAAAAGTAAGGCGCTTGCCCGGATGGGCGTGGCGGCATGGATTTTTCGCAAGCGCCCCACAAAACGCTTGAAAAATATGGTCGGCTGGCGGACAGTCGCCACCCGGAACTGCATACAAATTAAGGATATAGATTATGGCAACGAAATCCCGCATCAGCGATCAAGTTCTCAAGGGGCCCGAACGCGCACCGCACCGCTCGCTTCTGTACGCGCTGGGTCTTTCGCGCGAAGAAATGAACCGCCCGCTCATCGGCGTGGTGTCTGCCTTCAACGAGATTATTCCCGGCCACATCCATCTGGATAAAATTGCCGATGCCGTCAAGGCGGGTGTCCGCATGGCGGGGGGTACGCCCATTCTGGTGCCGGCGATTGGCGTCTGCGACGGCATCGCCATGGCCCACCCCGGGATGTATTACTCCCTCCCCTCCCGCGAACTGATTGCCGATTCAGTCGAGACCATGGCTTTGGCTCACTGTTTTGACGCCTTGGTGCTCATCCCCAATTGTGACAAAATCATCCCCGGAATGCTCATGGCCGCAGCGCGCATCAACATCCCGGCCATTGTCATCAGTGGCGGCCCCATGATGGCCGGCGATCTCGATGGTCGCCATCTCAGCTTGTCCAACATGTTTGAGGCGGTTGGCGCATGCAAGGCGGGCAAAATCAGCCAAAACGAACTGACCGACTACGAAGAAACCGCTTGTCCCGGCTGCGGGTCCTGCTCCGGCATGTTTACGGCCAATTCCATGAATTGCCTGAGCGAAGCCATCGGAATGGCCCTGCCCGGCAATGGGACCATTCCGGCGGTGGCCGCCGCCCGCTACCGCCTGGCCAAGCAGGCCGGCATGCAAATCATGCAGGTGCTCGCCAAGAATTTGCGCCCGCGCGACATCATGACCAGTGACGCTTTTACGAACGCATTGCGTGTGGACATGGCTCTAGGCTGCTCAACAAATAGCGTGCTGCACTTGTGCGCCATCGCTCATGAAGCGGGCGTGCCCATGTCGCTGGATCGCATCAATGCCATCAGTGCCACCACCCCCAACCTCTGCCGTTTGAGCCCCGCTGGCCCCGACCACATCCAAGACCTGCATTTGGCAGGCGGCGTGCCGGCGGTGATGAAAGAATTGGCCGCAGCCAAATTGCTGAATACCAAGCTGATGACGGTGACCGGCCAAACGGTCGGCCGGAACATCGCGGGTGCGGCCAACCGCAATCCAAGTGTGCTGCGCCCAGTGAAAAATCCGTTCAGCCCCACCGGCGGTATTGCCGTCTTGAAGGGCAACATCGCCCCGCGCGGCAGCGTGGTGAAGCGCTCGGCGGTCGCACCGGAAATGCTGGTTAAAACCTGCAAGGCGCGTGTCTTCGACAGCGAGGAAGCCGCCATTGCCAGCATCTACGCCGGCAAAATCAAAAAGGGCGATGTGGTGGTCATTCGCTACGAAGGCCCCAAGGGTGGCCCCGGAATGCGTGAAATGCTATCGCCCACCTCCGCGCTCGCCGGTATGGGGCTCGACAAGGATGTCGCGTTGATTACTGACGGCCGTTTTAGCGGCGCCACGCGCGGTTCGGCCATCGGCCACGTGGCTCCGGAAGCCGCCAGCGGCGGGCCCATCGCCCTCGTGAAAGAAGGGGACAAAATCTCTATTGATATTCCCGCGGGCAAATTGAACCTCCTGGTTTCCGCCGCCGAACTCAAAAAACGCGCGGCCAAACTCAAGCCCTTCAAGCCGCGTATCACCACCGGCTGGCTCGCGCGCTATCAGCGCTTGGTCGGCCCAGCGGACATTGGCGCGGTTTTGCAGTAACGCAGCCCCCCCCAGTCGCCATCGCGTCTTGCGCGATGGCGGCTTTGCCTTCACGCCGGCGGATGCTTTGCTTTCGCCCGTGCGCATGGTATCTTCCGGCCCATGAATCGTTGGCGGCAAATCCTTGGCCTTTCGATGGCCTTGTTTTTCGTTCAGGAGTTTTCCATGGCACAGAATCCCGTTGATTCCCTGCAAGCGGCGCAAACCGGCATCCGACGTGTGGTGTTGGACAATGGTCTGGTTGTGCTCCTGAAACAGGACCGCAGCGCGCCACTGGTGGCCATTCAATACTGGGTCAATGCGGGTGCAATCCATGAAGGTGCGCAACTGGGCGGAGGCCTCTCACATTATCTGGAACACATGGTGTTCAAGGGCACGGCCAAGCGCGGCCCCGGCCAGGTGTCCAAGGAGATTGCGGATATCGGCGGCGAGATCAACGCCTACACGTCCAACGACCGCACGGTATTTCATGTGGTGCTGCCCTCGGCGCACTGGCTGGTGGGCTTGGACGTTTTGACGGATGCCGTATTCCATCCATCTTTCCCCGCCGAAGAATGGGAGCGCGAGCGCGAAGTCATCCTGCGCGAAGTGGACATGGGCGAAGACGACCCCATGCGCGTGTTCAGCCGGCTAGTCAATGAAACCGCCTTTCGGGTGCATCCCTACCGCGTGCCGGTGATTGGCTGGCGAGATATCCTCATCACCATGAACCGCGATCACTTGGTGGCCTACCATCAACGCCACTATTCCCCGGACAACATGATCTTGGCCATCGTGGGCGATGTGGCGCTGGATGATATGGAAGCTGCCGTCCGCGAACAAATGCGCGAGATTCCGCGCACACCACGCGAGCCGGTATTGATCCCTGCCGAACCGCCGCAATTGGCCGAGCAATATGGCCGCAAAACCGGCCCCTATAACGTCACCCGCGTGGGCTGGGTTTTCCACGGCACCGATTTGGCCAATGCCGACGCCCCGGCCCTCGATGTGTTGGCTTCGGTGATCGGCTCCGGACGCGCCTCCATCTTGGTCAAAAAGTTTCGCGAAGAGGAACAGTTGGTGCTGGATATCGAGGCATGGAACTACACGCCGAAAGAACCCGGCCTGTTTGGCATTACCTTCGAATGTGAGCCTGCACAGGAAGCGGCAGCGCTGGCGGCCTTGCGCGCGGAAGTTGCTTCTTGGCACAGCACGTTGATGGACCCCGCTCGTATTGAACAGGCGCGCCGGGAAGTCCTCGCCGGGGCCATCCAAACCCTGACCACCATGGAGGGCCAAGCCCAGTCCTTTGCTTCCGGCGAGTTTTATACCGGCGACCCGCGCTTCAATGAAACCTACTTGAATCTCGTCCAGCAGGTCACCCCAGCCGATTTGCAGCGGGTGGTCCAAAAATATCTGCGCCCGGAGAACGGATCGCTGGCAATTCTCGCGCCTGCGTCCGAAGAACCCACCACCCAAGCCCCGGCAACTTCCAAGGATGCCGCCATCCAGTTGCACACCCTCGCCAACGGAATGCGCTTGCTGGTTCGCGAAGACCCCCGCTTGCCGATGGCGTATGTCTCCGTGGTCATCGGTGGCGGCGTTTTGGGCGAACAGGCCGGTCAAGCAGGTATTTCTCAACTGACGGCCGAATTGCTGCTCCGCGGCACATCGCAACTTTCTGCGGCCGAGTTGGCCAGCAAGCTTGAATCGCGCGCGGTTTCGCTCAGCGCTTATTCCGGCCGCAACACCTACGGCCTCAATGCTGCGGGACTTTCCGAAGATTTGCCGCTCATGTTGAACACCGTCGCGGAATGCCTGATAGACTCGCAGTTCCCCGCCGATGAAATAGAAAAGCAACGCGCCTTCCAGTTGGCTGATATTCAGCGCTCGCTGGAAAAACCCATGACCCACGCCCAACAAATGGTGCGCGACGCCTTTTTTCCCGGCCACCCCTACCAGTATTCCAGCTTGGGCAACACTGAAAGTGTCAGCGCATTGACCCGTGATGACATTGTCGCGCACCATCGCCGCTTGTTGGTCGGTTCCAATGTGGTGGTGGCTGTTTTTGGCAATATCAACGCCGCGGAAGTGGTGGCACAGGTTGAAACGGGTTTTGCGCCACTGCCCCCCGGCGTCGCCCCCACTTGGCCCAAGTTGCCAGATACTGTGACCGAACCTGCGCAATTGGAAAAAGGGCTGCCCTTCAAACAAACCGTCATTGTGCGGGCATGGCGCGGCATTGCGGCGGGCGATCCCCGCGAAGACGCACTGTCGGTTCTGGCCGACACCCTGAGCGGCCTGTCCTCGGATTTGTTCATCGAAGTGCGTGATAAACGCGGTCTGGCCTACTACACCGGGGCGTCGCAATTGACCGGCCCGGTGGGTGGTCTCTTCATGATTTATTCCGGCACCACGACGGAAGGCCGCACGGAAGTGTGCCGGCAAATCCAGGTACAGACAGACCGATTGAGCCAGTCGGGTCCGCGGCCAGAAGAGTTCGCTCGTGCGGTTGAACAAATGGTCGCCGGCCAAGCGCGCAGCCTGCAGAATAACTCCGGCTTGGCGCAACAATGCGCCATTGATGAACTGCTTGGCTTGGGCTGGCAGCATTCGTTCCAGATGATTGAACGCCTACGCCAATTGCAGCCGGAGGATGTGCGCGCGATCGCACAAACCATCTTCGGCAATGCAGGCGATGTTACTGTTGTGGTGTTGCCGGCAGACATTCCGTGACCCCCGGTAGCCAGCGCAAGGCGGCAATCGCCATTCTTGCCCTGCTGGGCGGCGGATTGCTTATTTGGTTTTGGCCGGACGTGCGCGCGCTGCTGGCACGCGTGCGGTGGGCCGATATTGAGCAGACCGTGCGCGAGGCAGGCCCGTGGGCACCTGTTTTGTGTATTGTGCTGGACGCTGTATTCACCGTGTTCAGTTTGCCCACAACACTGGTGGGTGTCTTGATTGCGCTGCTTTATCCTATCGTCTGGGGGCTCCTGCTGTGCCTCATCGGGCTTGGGCTCGGCATGAGCGCCACCTTTCTCCTCGCCCGGTATTTGCTGCGCGACTGGTTGGCACGCCGGATTGGCCATACCCGCTTGTTTGATTACTTGGAAGCCAATATGCGGCGGGAAGGTTGGAAGGTCGTGCTCTTTACACGCCTGCTCCCGATCAACCCCTTCAGTTTTCTGAATTATGCCTACGGCCTCACCAGCATCCCTTTCCACCATTATTTACTGGCTTCGGTAATCGGTGTGATCCCCAACGTGCTGGCGTTATTGTGGACCGTGCGCGCGGCGGGGCAACTGGCCCGCGGACAAGCTGATTGGCGCGTCCTGGCCATCCTGTTTGCTGGCGCCGGGTTGTTCGCCATTATGGCGTGGTTGCCAAAGCTTTTGCGAAAAAATCCCTCGTTGGCACAGCTTCCGCTCACCCACAATCAGGACTTGCTGGCGGATGACCCTCCCGAATGAGTCCACTTCCGTACAGGGATTTTTTCTGTTTCCAAGGTTGCAACAATCCGGGCGGCGTGATAGGTTGCGGCTTGTCTTCAGGGCGTGGTGAAATTCCCGACCGGCGGTACAGCCCGCGAGCCAATAGGCAGACAAGGTGCGATTCCTTGGCCGACAGTTGAAAGTCTGGATGGAAGAAGACGTTGCGCGATTGGTTCGCGTTTGCGCCCGGAGACAGAAAGGTCTTCGGTTTTTTTATGGTTGATCTCAAGCAAGATCCGGTCTTCTGCACGGTCGAAGAAGCGTTGGCGATCATCCGCGACGGCAAAATGCTGCTGGTGGTGGATGACGAAAGCCGCGAAAATGAAGGCGATTTGGTCGTCGCCGGCGAAAAAGTTACCCCGGAAGCCATCAATTTCATGGCCACCTATGGTCGCGGCTTGATCTGTGTGCCCATGGAGGAACAGCGGCTCTGCAAACTTGGCCTTTGCCGAATGGTGCCATTGGAACAACAGGACCAGTTTCGGACGGCATTCACCATCTCCGTGGACGCCCGCGAAGGCATTACCACCGGAATTAGCGCCTTCGACCGTGCCCACACCGTGAAAAAACTGGCCGATGAAAAATCTTCAGCTTGCGATTTTATCCGCCCGGGCCATATTTTCCCCCTGCAAGCGGTGCCCGGAGGCGTCCTGCGGCGCACCGGCCATACCGAGGCATCGGTGGATTTGGCGCGTTTGGCCGGCCTCAAGCCCATCGCTGTCATTTGCGAAGTGATGCACGACAACGGTGAAATGGCCCGGCTGCCCGATCTTGTACCCTTTGCCCAAAAGCATGGCCTGCGTATTTTGACCGTGGCCGATTTGGTGGCGTGGCGGCGCGCGCGCGAGCGGCTGATTAGGCGCGACACAGTCGTCAAACTGCCCACCGACTTTGGCGAGTTCATGCTGTACCTGTACGTGGATGAAACCTCCAACGAACACCACGTGGCACTTGTGTATGGCGAGCCCGCCAAACAAGACGCCCCCTTGGTGCGTGTGCATTCGGAATGCCTCACGGGGGATGTTTTTGGGTCGCACCGTTGCGACTGCGGCGACCAACTGCACGCCGCCATGCGCCAAGTGGTTGCGGCCGGCCATGGCGCCATCCTGTATATGCGCCAAGAAGGCCGCGGCATTGGCTTGGTGGCCAAAATGCAGGCCTACGCCCTGCAAGAACAGGGCTATGACACCATCGAGGCAAACCTGAAGCTGGGGTTCCCGGCGGACTTGCGCGACTACGGCGTGGGCGCCCAAATGTTGCTTGATTTGGGCATCACTCGTCTACGCTTGTTGACCAACAACCCGCGCAAAATTGTGGGTATCCAAGGCTATGGAATCGAAATTGTCGAGCGGGTGCCCATCGCGTTCCCGCCCAACGAGGACAACGCCAAGTATCTCAAAACCAAGAAGGATAAAATGGGTCACATGATCTGACCTGGAAAGGGAGCCATGAACTATAAGGAATATAGCGGGCAACTCAATGCCAAAGGCCTGAAAATCGGAATTGTAATTAGCCGGTTCAATGACTTATTCACCGGCCAATTGCTCAAGGGCGCCTTGGACTGCCTCGCGCGCCACGGAGCCGACGAAAAGAATGTCGAGGTGGTGTGGGTGCCCGGCGCGTTCGAACAACCGCTCGCGGTAAAAAAACTCGCGCAAACCAAGAAGTTTAACGCGGTACTGGCATTGGGCGCCATCATTCAGGGCGCGACGCCCCACGCCGGCCTGATCGGCACTCAAGTGGCTCGCGCATTGACCCAAATTAGTCTGGAAAGCGGCGTGCCGGTGGTGGATGGCATTGTGACGGCTGAAAATCTCGACCAAGCCATTGAACGCTGCGGCAGCAAGTCAGGCAACCGCGGCTGGTTGGCCGCCCAGACCGCCATTGAAATGGCGTCGTTGTTTCAACAATTGCCCTAGTCAGTCGCAGTTTTGTTTGTCGTGGGTGCGTCACCCGCAAAGTAGAAAGGATGCCTCATGGGAAGTCGCCACGAGGCCCGTGAATGGGCATTGCAGTTCCTGTTTCAATCGGAGTTCAACCGGGAAGAATCGCTCGCGGAAGGGTTCAAACTGTTCTGGGAACACTTGAATGAGCCCCCGGCAGGCACGGGCGGCCAACCGGCGGCCAAAGTTGACAAACAACGAACCAAGGCGCGCGAGTTCGCCGAAGAATTGGCGCGTGGGGTCATTGCTCATCACCAGGAAATTGACCCGCTGATCGCAAAATACGCGGAGAACTGGGAAATCTCCCGGATGGGAACCGTGGATCGCAATGCCATGCGCATTGCGGTTTATGAAATGCTGTATCGGCACGATATCCCCCCGGTGGTGTCCATCAACGAGGCTGTCGAATTGGCGAAGGCCTATAGCTCCGTTGAGTCTGGAAAATTTGTGAACGGCATTTTGGACCGTATCCGCAAAGGCCTTGACCGTCCCGCGCGCGATGCCAACCGTGGTTCAACACCTCCACAAGGTTAGCCGAGATGGGCTCTTGGTTCGATAGTTTGCGAAAAACCCGCGCACGATTTGCCGATGCGCTGGCCGGCATTTTCTCTTCCACACGCGCCGATCCTGCCTCAATTGAAGAACTGACCGATTTACTCATCACCGCGGATGTTCCCATGCGGTTGGTCACGGAATTGACCCACGAGTTGGAACGAACCTCCTCCCGTAAAGAACCTCTGCTGGCGACATTTGAGCGGGTGCTAGTCACTGCCTTGGGAGAGAATCCCCAGTGGAGTTGGTCCACACAACCTAAACCTGTTGTAATTTTATTGGTTGGCATCAATGGTTCCGGCAAGACCACAACGGCTGCCAAACTTGCCCGTCAAGCACAACAGGCTCATCGCAACCCATTGCTGGGCGCCGCAGATACCTTCCGGGCGGCGGGTTCTCATCAACTGAAGTTGTGGGCCGATCGTGTTGGCTGCGAATCGGTAATTGGCGCTACCGGCGCCGATGCTGCCGCCGTGGCCTATGATGCCATTGACGCCGCCGTGGCCCGCCACTGCGACACAATTATTGTGGACACCGCAGGACGGATGCACACCAAAGAGCCCTTGATGCGCGAGTTGCAAAAAGTGCGCGCCGCCATGGCCAAACGCCTGCCGGAGGCACCGCACCACACATGGGTGGTTCTGGATGCCATGCTGGGGCAAAATGCCGTGGTGCAGGCCCGGCAATTTCATGAAATCACCCCTTTGTCCGGAGTGATTGTGACCAAGCTGGACGGAAGTTCAAAAGCAGGTTTTTTGTTTGCTGTCCGCCAAGAATTGAATGTGCCCATTCTCTTTGCTGGTCTCGGCGAAGGCATGGATGATTTGGCGTCATTCGATGCCACACAATTCGTTCGCGCTTTGCTGCAAACAGAGGGTGCCACGTGAACTTGGCCTCCGATCAAGTTTGGATGCAACAAGCGCTGGCGATGGCGCGCCGGGGACTTGGCTTGACCCGCCCCAACCCGCCGGTGGGCGCGGTAATCGTCAAAAATGGCCGCAAGATCGCACAGGGTTATCATCGTCGCGCGGGGGGGCCGCACGCGGAAATCGTGGCTTTGCGACAAGCCGGTTCGGCTGCGCGTGGCGCCACTCTTTATGTGACTCTTGAGCCTTGCTCAACCCATGGGCGTACCCCCCCCTGCACGGAGGCTATTTTGCGGGCCGGTATTGCACGCGTAGTGGCCGCCACCACTGACCCTAATCCCAAACACGCGGGGCGTGGGTTGCGTTTGCTGCGCAAGGCTGGTCTGGAAGTGCGGCTTGGTGTTTGTCGTGTTGAAGCAAACACCCTCATTGCTCCTTTTGCCTGTCACATGCTGCACCACCGCCCATTTTTCACCCTAAAGCTGGGCCTTTCAGTAGATGGACGGATCGCCGACCACACCCATTCATCGCGCTGGATCACCGGCCCGGCAGCCCGCAAGGAAGTTCAAGCCCTGCGCCGTGCGGCTGATGCCATCATGGTGGGCGCGGGAACCGTTCGGCATGATAATCCCTCTTTGTGGCCACGTCCCGATGGCCAGCGCAACCCATGGCGAATCATTATCGCTGGCAAGGGCCCCCTCCCCCTTGACGCCCAGGTTTTCAACGATGAGCATGCCAAACGTACGATAGTTGCTGCTCCCCGCGGTTGGCAGCCGTCATGCGCCCAAATAATTCGCGGTAAAGGGGCCGCTGTTTTAGAGTTGCCAGCCAAGAGTCTTCTTGCCTCCTTGGCTCGGGAACTCGGCAATCTTGGAATCATGCATGTGTTGTGCGAAGGTGGCGGGATTCTTGCTGGTGATCTCCTTCAGGCTGGCCTGGTGGACGAACTCTGCATTTTCTTTTCCCCCGTGCTCATTGGCGGCCCCGTTGGCGCAATGGGCCTGGCTCAATGGAAATTAAATGTGGCCCCCCGCTTTTCGCTCCGGGAAAGCCGACGCGTTGGCCACGATCTTTTTATCCGAATGACCCCAGCCACAGCGGAGCGATAAATGTTTACCGGACTTATTCAACAAATCGGACGTTTGACCGAGATAACCTTCCAAGGCGATGCGGGGCGGCTTTCATTAATGGCCAAGTTTACAGCTCCCTTGCAGATTGGCGAGAGCATTGCCATCAATGGCGCTTGCCTGACTCTGGTGGCGCAGCAGGAAGACCTCCTCACTTTTGATGTATTGCGTGAGACATTTGAAAAGACGGGCCTACGCGGGAAGCCCAAGGGGGCCCCGCTCAACTTGGAACGGGCATTGCGAATGGGCGATCCTCTCGGTGGCCATCTGGTGAGCGGCCACGTTGACGGCATTGGCCTGCTTCAACGCATCACGGCAGCGGGTCGCGACAAGGTTCTGCAGGTTCACGCACCCGCCTTGATCAATGAGATGGTACCCAAAGGCTCAATTGCCATTGATGGAGTCAGTCTCACCCTTGTGGAAGTACGCTCGGCTGATGGCGTTTTTACGGTTCACGTCATTCCCCATACTTGGGATAATACCGCCTTTAACAGCCTGCGCCCCGGCGATCAGGTGAACTTGGAAACCGACATGCTGGGCAAGTACGTCCGGCAAGCGCTGTTCAACGCCGCCCAAAATTCCGCGGTGTCATGGGATAAATTGCGTTCCGCCGGCTTTCTACCCTGATCAGCCCATCTACAAGCTGATTTCTTCATTAAGTCCCCCGCCAAGCTCCAACGCAAAACAGCCGAGAACGAAGTTTTCAAACTGTGGGGGCGCGATAAGGAAAATCCCCCATTGTTGAATTTGTTCCATCTGCAATTCCCGCCCGCTCGGCGTCATTCGCAACTCTGCACTGGGGATCACAATTTGGTTCCAACCCTGCGTGATGGCCATTTCTCGTTGAAATCTGTCCGCATACGGCGGATTGCCACGTTGATCATCCACCCGAATAGCGCAAATAGTCGGCATGGCGTTTGGCCAGTAAATGCTGCCCCGCAAGGCGGTAATACCTCGCCAGTCACAATGGAAAACTGGCCGAAATAACCCGGGGTATTCGACCTCTTCCCCCGATGAGTTGGCCCTAAAACAGAATTTTGAGAAATCCAGCGGCTGAACCTGGCCACCTTGTTGTGTCCACCCCTGTCTGGCCCAGATAGATTGAGGGTCCAACAAAACAGGAAATGCACGCGCCTCTTGGGCCAACAGTGTGCCGATCCATAGAGGGGGGATAAGCGCAAGTCCTAGGAGTACCGCTACGCGCAGCTTCGAGTGCAACTTCGCTGTGCCGATCGCGCCTGTTGCGCCTAACAGCCCATAAAACCAATCGGACCATTCCGCAGATCGGCCAATTTTCAGTTGCCACATTTCAATCAGGCCAGCCAGAATCGCAAGGCCAAACCACAATTTCAAGCCCCTAAGTCTTGCGGGAGCGCATTGGGCAAGTTGCCACGCCAAGACTGTGAACAAAATGACATGGCTGGTCCCGCTTACCATACGCCACAAGGGACTGTCATCCGAATGCGGCAACGGCACAACAAGAGGTGCAACCATGACCACGCTGATAAGCCATGGCAACCACCTGCCCCCCGGGTGATTGGGCATGGTTATTCCTCGTAAACCATTATTCGATACCACCGGGTGCGGCGGAGATAGGACGTGCGGTCTTCAAACGTATACTTCAATTGCGAACCACCACTGGGGATCACAAAGTTGCTACGGTTGATTTGTGCCGGGCCATTGTACTTCTCATCCCAGGTCACCCATGTCTGCCCGAAATCATCAGAATATTCGACCACGTATCGTCGTCCCTGCACCCCACCCTGCCAATCAAAACGAATGCGGCCAGAAGATGGGTAGACTTTCAAATACGCCGGCGGCAACCAACGCACCAAGAAACAGGTGTCGCTCATATCCACTATGTTGGTGTTGCTTTGGCTGATTACACGCCAGCGGCCTCCGGCCGTCTGATACTCGATTCCTGCCCGCCAGATATAATATTCCTGATAGGCATTAACGTTGGTCAGGGTGGTCCAGGTTTCTCCGCAATCGCCCGACCATTGGACGGACACCATTTCATTGGTATCAAGCAAATGAGCAGACCAGACCCATGGCCACACTTGATCTTCTTGTGTTACCATCAGGGGTTGCTCATTCATCGTCCGGGCATACAATTCGATATCAATTGAACCTTTGCTCGCCTGTACTGTATTTCCATACATTCCTATATTGATGCGTTGTCCATTGTCCTCAGGCTCTTGGCTGTAATCTGCGGCAGGATTGCCATGATCCACGGCCCAAGAAGTTATGCCGTCGGTTGTCCAGCCGGAGTCCGTCCAGCGACCATATTCCGACAATGGATGGAAATCGCCTAAATCCAAATTGGCCAGATCGGCATTGGTGATGGCGCTGCGGAAGTCGCGATTCATTTCCAACTGCCACCGGCGCAGATCATTGGTTGCGCCAGCAAAGAACCCGCTGCCGGATTCTTCGTCACCAAAGTCATACAAGTTGTAATCCAAGATTGCTTGTGCCAGCAGTGACGTAGCCGAACCGATTGCATAGGCATAGGATCCAGGAGCGGGAATAAAGATATTATTCCGCAGGGTGACAACTTCGGTGTTGCCCAGTTGAATCCCCGCCAGAGACGTATTGACGAATGTGAGGTTTTCCAAAATGGATGTGCGGGTGTTGCTCAAGCTAATGCCCATTTCGGCATTCCAAAAACCAGAATTACGAATGTCCGTATTTCTTGTCCCCAGCGCCTGAATACCAATGCCAACATCATGCAGGACAAGGCCGGATGCCCTGACCCCCACATTGGATTCCAACCCGATGGCCCTGTTGACGCCGCTGATTGAAAAATCTGTCAGCCGGATGTGCGATGCCTTCACATCCAGACCCATCGCTGGGTAGTTCGTCTGCCCCAATCGCACGAGTTGGGTGGCATAGGGGTCATTCGTGTTGCCACGGATCACAACATCGGCAGTTTGGTTGCCACTACGCGACCAGATTACCTTCACATCGGATGTGCTGGCATAGGTTCCGGTGTCAACATAGACCGTATCGCCGCCTTCCAAGTCATAGGCATCCAGAATGGCCTGCAATGTTGCTTTCGGCGCCGAGTTGCTCAAGCCGCTGTTGGAATCACTGCCTACTGCCGTGCAGTAGAGATCACCCAACAAGCTGGAGTCGTTTACAAAGAACTTATGAGTGTGATTACGCAACTGGAAGGGATGATCGGTTTGATCCGATGTCCCGGAGGCATCCTCGGCGACAACGCGCCAATAAGCGGCAAAGCTATCCGGGAAACCAGTCGTGTCCCACGGATATGATTCATCAGTTGCGTTTACCCCCGTAGCAATGGTGTGCCAAGCACTGCCATCATAGTATTCCAAAGAGACGGTCTTGCCACTGGCATTGCCGGCCAACCAGCGCAGGGTCACGTTGCTTCCCTTCAATACTCCGCCATCGTTTTGGGTCACGGCAGTCAGCCAGAAATTCGTAATACTCTTGCTGGCCTCAAGAGTACGTCCATAGGCGCCAAGGTTGGGGCGGTAGCCATGGGGACCGATTTCGTCGCCTGTTCCGATTTGCGGATTGCCTGCGTCAATGGCCGGCGAGTGCTGTGGGTCAATGTCCCAATCCTTAAAAATCGGGCTCCACCGACCCATCTTGGAATTCAAGTGGAAGTCGCCAGCAGCTTCATTTTGGAATAGTGGCTCAATGGCCAAGCTGTTTGCATCGCGGCCCGAAGCGGCCTGCCAATAACCCAGTGTTTCCCATCGGCCCTCCTTGATCCCCACCCAGGCAGAATCGCGAGCCACAAAGTTGTTCCAGTCTGAAATCAATCCGCCATCGTGCCAGGCCAACACGCTATTGCTGTCACTTCCGCCAGCGACGAGAATATTGTGCCCCAACCGAAGGGTTCCTGCACCCAGTTTACCTACGGCCGTACCGCGAGTCGCAACCACTGTCGAATTGGAGACAGTAGCCCCAAGCGCATTTACAACCAAGGCAGTGGTCAAGTTATTTGTCGTGAACACGACCGAATTGAGCAAGGTAATATTGGTGCCCACCAGTGAGGCTTGTCCCCAACGCTGCTCCATGCGTTCGATTCGGTTATTGCTTCCTGAAAACGATAAGTTGCCCCGATCAAGCTGCAGCTTTTTGAATACAGCATTTTCGCCGTTAATCGTCACCGTGCCGTTGGTCACCCAGAGATTACTGGCAGTAATGGAGTCACCCAAAAATCGAACCGATTCGCCAACGAAGCCCAAGTCGCGGATATCTATGTGATTGGCTTCCATGAACATGAATGCCCCAGCAGTAAATCGATTGGTGGCCACGATCCAACTCCCCGCAGGATTAGTACTCCCGCGAACAATGACGGGGGTATTGGTCGTGCCACCGTCGGACACCTGCCAAATAATTGGACGATTGGTGTCGGTCATGTAATGGATTCCCGTGTCAATCAAAACCATATCCCCCGGTTCGATATCAATATCCTCCAGCAGCGCATTAACGGTCAGCTTGGGTGCCCGAGCGTAATATCCGGGATTAGTGTCGCTGCCAATCGCAGTCGTATAGACATCGTTGACCGTGCTCAAATCATTCACGTAATACTTGAAGGGGCTGTTTCGGAGGCCAAACGGCCGGTCGGTTGCGTCCCACACATTGGTGTCATTGAGCAGGAAAATTCGCCAATACTCTGCCGGGCTCGACGTCCAGCGCTCGGTGCCATCCACGTTGCGGAGGTCGCTCTGCCAATAGAATGCACCATCGCTTACGGTAGCCTCGCCGATTTTCAACCAATTGCCATCGTACGAATATTCCAACTGAACTTTGGTATTGGTCGGAATTAAGGAACTATAGCCCCAAGTAAGTACAGTATCACCAAAAAGGATACCGCCCGACATTGCTGTAATCGCTTGCAGCCAGCGATTAGTATTGCTCTTGCTCGCCTCTGCCGTGTTGCCATAGAGGCCGATATTCCGCCTGGTGCCGTTCGGTGCCGGCTCGCTCGTCCAGCCCGTAGTCGGTGCCCCCATGTCAATCAAAGGAGAAAATACTGGTTGGCCATTAACTGGCGGATCCTGCACCCATCCCACGCCAAGCTGATAACGACCGGCAGAGCTCTTAAGATGGAAGTCGCCAGTTGCCGCGTCGGCAAACAAAGGATCGGTGTGCAAGGAATAGCGGTCAATAGGCGCCTTGGCCCTGACCCACTGAGGTAAAGATTCATACTGCACGCCATCAATCGAAGCCATTTGGGCCCCATTGGTGAGAAAATAGGCGTTATAATTAGCCTGGATAGTGATGTTCGTTGGCGACTCATAACAATAGCTCGCCAGTCCGAAAGCACTCACTACGGAATTGGTGATCCCCAAATCAGCGCCCGAGCCCAAAGAGACGGCAGATGCTGCATTGGACCACAAAACGCAACTTTCGATCATCGCCTTGCCTTGAGCGAGAGAAATCGCACTTGCCGTGCCATGGCGAATGGATACACGGCGCAGGGTAATATCCTGCGATTTATTAAGCACCACGCCGCTTCCAAATGATTCTTGGATATCCAAAGACTCAAGAACACAGCGCGAAGATTGTTCCGCAACAGATACGCCGTTGGTGAACCCTTTGATTCGAATGTTGGCCAAGCGTACATCATGTGCCCCATAGAATTCAAACGCCGGAGCACGCATGTTAATCCCGGCTTGCACCAGAGTCCCGCCTGCAGCCAGATTGGTGCTGCCAAGTATCAGCACTTGATTGGTGCCGCTGCCGCTAGCTTTGGGCGAAATGAATACTTGGTTCGTTAGGGTATACGAACCGGTATCTACTCGAATACTGTCGCCACCCACCAGGCGATATTGTTCGAGAATGCTTTGGATCGTATCGCGAGGGCTATCCGCGCGGTAACCCAAATTTGTCTTGGCACCGGGAGCTGTTGTGTAAATGTCACCCGTCGTGTCGGTATCGTTTACATAATAAATCAACGGGGTCGGTCTGAAGGTAAAGGGCACCGTTGTTGTCCCGATAATGTTTGTATCAGTCATCAGGAAAATCCGCCACAGGGCCAGTGGCGACGGCGGGTCTGCGCTATACCACATATATGGTTGTGATCCAACCGGAATACCATTGGCCACAAAGAGCCACGTCGCTCCGCCATCAGGGGAATATTCAATCTGCACTAAATTGGTGGGACTAATCCCTCGTGACAACCAATACAAGGGCTGGCCGTATGGCGCCACGCCGCCGTCCTTCAGGGTGATGGGTAGGAGCGCGGGGTGGTTGGTGTCACTCCGTGACGCTTGTGCGGTGCCACCGTAGGCACCTAAATTGATTCTACCACCATTAGGTGCCGGTTCATTTGTAAAGTTGGAAGTTGGATTGCCCGCATCAATAGCCCAAGAAGTGTTCGTGGAGATTGCCCAAGTTCCGTTGCTATAATATCCCCCGGTGCTTTGCAGGTGGAAATCACCAGCAGCAGGATTCACGAAAAGAGGATCAATCACCACGCTGTGGGTGTCTTTGTTTTTTGTCTGCCACTCCGACAGGTTTTTATAATCTATTTTTTCGGATAAATTGGAACACAACACCCCATTCGGCGGGAAGAAATACAGATTAAAATCGCCGCCGATGCTGGCTGACTGTGCGCTCTCTACGAAGATCGCACTAGCATTAGTTGTAACCACAATACTATTTACAAGAGTCAAACCTTTATCAGTGCTTATTCCGCCTCCCCGATTCCCATAAATTGTCGCATTGATTATCGTTTCGCCGCCCTTGCTCCCTGCGCTGGCATAGGCACTGCCACCATTCCGCCATATTCGCGCATTTTGTATCGTGATGTTCGCCGAACCACTGACATAAAGCCCGTTGGTTTGATTATCCCAAAGTTCCATGCCAATCAGGACAACATTGTCGGCATTATTAATTGAGATGCCGTGCTGCGCCTGCGTGACGCGGATATCCTGAAGGCGGATATTGCGTGTATTTTGAATAGCGAATAGCTTGTTCTCGACACCTTGAAAAACTGCCCCGCCCGCACTAATATTTGTGCTCCCATAAATTCGTACAGGCATGGAAGTCGTCCCTTGATGGCGCTCGTTGATCAAAATCGGTTTCGATAAGGGATATGTGCCGGTGTCTACATAAATTATGTCACCTGGTCCGACTGGATAGTTCGCCAGTAAATCAGCCAAGCTATTCAAGGGTTGTGCGGCATTTGTGCCATACGGTGTCCCTGCACTAAATGGCAAGCCGGGCCCTGAGCACCATACATCGCCGTTTGTAGAATTGTCGTTGATGTAAAAGGTTTTCGTTCCTGGCGGGTTGTGGGGAATGGGCACATCCGTGACATCCCAGATATTGGTGTTGCCTTGGTACATGACTCGCCATTGCATTCCCAAACTTAGGGGCAGCCCACTTAAATCCCAAAGAAACTCGCGTGTGGCAGCGGGAACATTACTGGCGATTGGCTTCCACGTAACTTCATAGTCTGGAGAATAATCCAATCGGACCAGCGCGCCGTCCGGCAATCCACCAAATGTCCAGTACAACAGAGCTTCACCCGATAAGATTCCTTCTGCATTGTAGGAGATGGCCTGAACCCATGGCGGATTGGTTTGGCTCATGGATGCCTGTGCCGTATTGCCGTAGGCGCCAATGTTAATCATTCCACCATTTGGCTCCGGCTCACGATCCGCAGCATAATCTGGCGCCCCAGCATCAATCAGTGGTGAACGAACGGCATCATTCGTCCAGGTTTGTGACGCGGGGATAAAGCGACCTTTGGTGCTCTTGGGGTGGAAATCACCGGTTATTTCGTCGGCAAAGGCAGGTTCCAAGCTGTACGTGGCTGTCATCGAATGGCGATCAGAGCCGACTCTCTTGCTCCAAGTTGGCAGATCATTAAAATAGTCACTGCCACCCACTTGCAGGGCTTGTTCCGCAATGAGCGCCCCATTCCACCGGGCATAGCTATTGTAATCCCCCCTGAACCCACCGCCACCAATACTGGATGAAATCCCGTAGTTATAAATACGCCCATTGGGTCCGGAGGCATAAAGCACACTATTGGTAATCTGCAATGAACCGCTACCGACAGTAATCCCCGAATAACTGCCCCATAGCACACTGTTTTCAACACACAGATCCCCCTTGTTAAGAGCAATAGCTATCCCCCCCGTGGGGCTGGCATTTTTCCATAGCACCGAGCGAATCATCCGAGTCTCTTCACAGTCGTCAATAGTCAATCCGGTGATACGGTTATTTTCGACGCGCACACCATCCAATTCCAGTCCAATGGTTTTATATGCGGATATCCCAGTCTGTGCATTACGGATGGTCAGGTCTTTCAGGCGGATATTAACCGCGTAGTCCAAAGCAAAGACCTGCGGAGCTGAAAACGATGGCGCGATAAAGATGGTCGGGGCTACAGGGTTGGTACTGCCCTGGACGGTAATGAAATAATTGGTTCCATTCGCGCTATGCCCGGAGTCTTTTTCATTAATCTTTATCGGAGGGCTTCCTGCTAGGTAGGTACCGGCATCAACATAGATGACATCGGATGCCGCTAAATCATAAGAATCAAAGATGGCCTGCAAACTGGCTTTTGGTGTTTCTGGTGTCAGCCCATCGTTGATATCATCGCCAATGGCGGTGCAATACACATCCCCCGTCATATTTGTATCGTTTACGTAAAATGGAATCATGCCGCCATTCTTGAGCATGAAAGGCCCCGCTTGATCTCGAATGGAATAGTCATCCAGTGACGTAATACGCCACCACGCCCGTGCGGAACGGCCATAAGGCACGCTGTTCCACTTATAGGAGCCGGATTCTGCGGGCCAACCACTGACAATATTGGACCAAGTTACGCCTGCATCAGATGAATACTCCAAAAGCACGCTGTGGTTGGTAGCAGCCCCAATTGCTGACCATTGTAAAACGATGTCTTTTTCGACTTGTCCCCCTTCTGTGGGGAACACACAGGTTAATATCCCATTGGAAGGTGTCTTACTAGCTTCGGTGGTACCCCCGTAAAGGCCGATATTTACCCGGGTGCCATTGGGGAGAGGCTCCACGGTCCAACCCAAGGACCTTGGGTCTCCAGCATCAATCATCGGTGATGATACCGGATCGGTCACCCATCCCGTCCCGGGCTGGTAGCGACCGCCCGCACTCTTTAAGTGAAAATCGTAACCCGGTTCAGCCAATAAGGGGTCTTGCGCCAATGAATGCGTGTCAGCACCCAAATCCGCAGCCCATTTCGAGAGGAAGGCATAGACATTGGTCCGCGCGCTGCTGCTCGCACCAGTCTGCAAAGCGCCTATGGCGGCATTTGGATGGCCAACAAACAGGTTGTTGTAGTCACCAGAATAGCCGGTCAGTGGTTTATCTGCGTGCCAATAGATACCATAAGAATTGGGCCTGGTTATCCCGACAATGCTGTTGCTGACATGCGCATAACCTTGCGCCAAATAGCACCCTGCCCGATTGCCCCAGAATACGCTGGATTGTATATCCACCGTTCCCATCTCGACTGCTGCCACATAAACACCGGCGTTTTGATTGCCAACAAACGTTGAGTGACGGACCTGCATGCTTGATGAATCAACGGACGAAATACCATTCGCACAATTACGCATTTCCAGCCATTCGACAGCAATCATCCGGCTATCTTGCGCGTATATCCCGTTCGATGCGTTGAGAATTCCAAGATGCGCCAATCGGATGCCATAAGTGTTTTTCAACTCAAACGCATTGACGGTTGGATCTGTCATGACGAATAGACTGCCCCCAGCCAAGGCATTTGTACTGCCAATCACATTAACCTGACGATCGGCGGCCTGAATAAAATCTCCTGCGTCCAAATCGCCAAACACGGTTGGTTGTGACATACTATATGTGCCGGTATCAACATATATGGTATCACCCGGCTCCAGGTTATAGCTGTCAATTATCTCCGCCACCCACCGTTTGGGGCTATCCGGAGAAATGCCGGTATTCGTTGAGTTGCCTAATTCGGTGCAGTAGACATCGCCATCAGCGTGATCGTCATTAACGTAATAGGTAATAGCGCTGTGATGAATCACAAAAGGCCGCGCACTGATTGCCGTCACCATCGGCTCATCCAGATCCGTAACTTTCCACCGGCCAAGTGGCGAGGATGCCAAACTTGAGCTGTTCCATTTAACACCGCCGAGTGTGGCTGACACACTAGGGACTACCAAATGCCAAGTCTCCCCGTCGTCATTTGAGACCTCCACCCGCACCGTGTGCCCGGTCGCCATCCCAGTAGCTAACCAATTCAAGGCAACAGGCCCGGTAACAACACCACCGTGATTAAGCGTAAGTAAACATAAAGCTGAATTTGTTTCAGACTTTGATGCCAAAGAGGTCCCGCCATAAAGGCCAACATTAAGTCGCTGTCCATTGGGTGCGGGCTCATTGGTCCACGTTTTTGCGCTTGGCTCACCCATATCAATCAGCGGTGAAGTTTGCGCATCATTGGTCCATGACCCGGCAATCGGATTCCAGCGGCCAGCCCGGCTCTTTAAATGGAAGATTCGATTCGACGGATTAACGAGGAGTGGATCGCCATCATAGGAGTGAAGGTCATTACTAGAACTGGTAGCCCAAGCGCCAACGGTCTCATAGACCAAAGGATAACGGCTCCGATCCCCTCCCTGCATCCGCCGCGCCACCCGTCCATGTGTGCCGAGCCATAAAGCGTTATAATCTGCCACCAAATTGGCTGTATCCGCCAAATCGTATATGTAATTTTCCCCGGTAATGTTCATGATGTTATTCATTACAGTGGCCCGGTGTAGTTCAGAGATTTTAATTGCGCTCTGGCCAAGATTCCACAACACGTTATTATTTATGACCGGAAATACTGTATTAGTAGATCTGTCCCAATTGTCTACAACCACTCCAGTGTTGGCATCCACCACTACGCAATGTTCCACGCGCAAGTTGTTTCCCGAGTTCAAGCGCACACCGACGTCGCCCCCCCCCACCGCGCACCATTCCAAAGCAACATCCCGCGCCTGATTGAGAGCAAAGGCGGTTCGTGTGGTGTTGGAAACCACGATATTGCGTAAAACCACCCCAATGACATAATCTGCCTGCAGCCCCACACTATTGTAATTTCGCTGCAGTACCGTGCCGCCCATCAATGAAGACGTACTTCCTTGGAAAACAACGGGAGGGACGTTTAACGCACCCGCGGAGTCGGCCTGGGTGATTCGCCACGGATCCACACCCGTGGCATAAACTCCGGTGTCAATGTAAACAACATCACCACTTTCCAGATCGTATTTGGCCAAGAGTGCATTGAGATCAGCCATTGGCGCATTGCTCGATAGCCCGCTATTTGCGCCCTGGCCGATGGCCGTACAATACACATCACCGATCGTGCTGCCGTCATTGACATAAAAATAGAACGGTGCATTGCGCACGGAGAATACCTTGTCACTTTGGGTACTGCTGCCATCACTACCTTCAATTTTAAGTTTGGCCTGAACCGATTGTTCGCTCGCCGTTGAGTCCCAGTTCCACACGCCAGAGTTGGCCGCAAGCCCATTGGTTAACAATGACCATGTTCCCCCTCCATCCGCTGAATAGTAAATGGAAATGGTGCCGTTAGTGATCTGACCCCGGGCATTCCATTGAATCGGCACGTTGTTGCCAGAAGCGCGCCCGCCATCATTGAACGTAATGAGTGTCAAGGCGCTATTGGTTGGGGTTTTGGAAGCTTGTGCCGTGTTGCCATAACGCCCGATGTTAACTCGTGCCCCATTCGGCTCGGGTTCTGTGCAGGCGAGGCTCGGCGTGCCGGCATCAATCAGGGGTGAGGTCACAGCATCATTTGTCCATTGATTTGCGGCGGGGACCCAGCGGCCAGCGGAGCTCATTAAGTGGAAATCGCCGGCGGCGGCATCAACAAACAGTGGGGAGTGCGACAAAGAATGTGAATCATAAAACCCATTGGTGCCCACCCAACTCCCGACAGAATCATATTCGCGAGCAAAGCCACCTGTATAGGAAAGTGCCGCCAAACCACCATTGCCCAAGTAAATATTGTTGTAGTCAGAAACCAGGGTTCCATTTAACAGATAAGCCGGAACTCGAATTCCGAAAGAACCAATAATACAATTGCTGATCGTTGTGTAAGCGTCATTGTAAGCTGAGTTTGCCCCGCCTTGTTGCAACTGATTATTTACGACAACCTGAGCGGACACATTGGACCACACGACGCCAAATTCCAATGTTGTCCCGTAAGAGGCCTCGCAAACCACGCCATTCGTTTGCGCCCCAGTGACAGCAAAGTTCCGTACCAGAATATTGGAGCTTTGTGAGATCGTAATTCCGCTACCTACATTGCCCAATATATCAACATTCTGCAGGCTGATATCCTCAGAGGCGGAAACCATTGCGGCACCCGCCATCATGTTTTCAAATCGTAAATGTTCCAGCTTAAGTCCGCGTGTATTCACCAAGTTCAGGCCATTTTGGGTAAAGACAGACCCCGCAGCGTTGGTACTACCCCGAATCACCACGGGCTCGGCTATTTCACCGCGGTCCATATATCCAATGATGACCGGGGTGGAGTTGGTATATATCCCCGTATCAATGAGAATCAAGTCCCCAGGCCTAACGTCGTAAGTTGTCAAGACTGCTGCCAAGGAAGGCAAGGGTGATGACGGATGCAACCCCGAATTGGTTATCGCACCAATCGCGGTTGTATAGATATCGCCATTGGTTGCCGCGTCATTGACATAGAAAGTCCAAGGGGCATTGCGCACCATGAAATCTCTTTCTGATGCGGTCACCCACGTACTTTGACTTTGACTTTGGACACGCCAACGACAGGCCGTGAGCGGAGGCAAGCTGGTCGTGTCCCATTCATGGAAACCGACCAACCCAGTGCTGACGCCGATATTCTGCCACGATGCGCCACTATTGGTTGAAAGTTGTACATTCACACGATGGCTGGGATTGGTTACCGCCCCGCGGGCGATCCAGCGTAGTCTTTGAGTGCCGCTGGCCGTACCCCCTTGATTGAGCGTTAAGAGCACAAAACTCCCATTGGTAGGCGACCGACTTGCCGCAGGAGTCCCGCCATATATGCCAATATTGGCCCGGCTGCCATTGGGCTCTCCTTCGGCGGCCCAAGGCAAGGCGGGATCTGCGGAATCAATCAGCGGCGACGTTTCCGCATCCAGCACATAGTCCTGAGTCGTGGGATCGTAGCGTCCAGCCTGACTGCGTGGATACAAATTGCCTGTCACCAAATTAGCAAATAACGGGTCGGCCATAAATGAGTTCGATTGGCCTTGTGTCCATTCCTGCCATTCAGTCAGATCACGAAACTGAATAGTTTGCACGCCAAATACGCTCCCTCCCCGAGGAGTCTTGGCAAAAATAGTATTGGCATGGGGCTGATGAAAGAGATTGTAGTCACCCGCCACGGTTCCGGCGCCAAGTCGGAAAATTTCGTGAGCGGGGCTGTTGGCAATCAAGGCGCTGTTGCTAACATATAAGCAGCCGGACTCGACTCCGATCAACGTGCCTGTTGTCAACGCAATCCCATTGCTGGCAGGCAACGGTGACAACACGCCCTGACTCCAGAAGTTTGTGACCGGCGCAATTTGCTGGGACATAATCGGAGCCATATAAAACCCGGTTTGTGAAAAATTCAGCGCCGCACAGCGGATGAATTCGTTCTCCCCGGACTGTACACTGATGACAAATGCATTGACCGCCGCATTCATGGAACGGACCCCAACAAACCGATTTGAGCTTGACCGGTTCAGAACCAAGCCTTGACTCCCGCCATGCAGGCGGATATCGCGCAGTTCGATATTGCTTGAATTCAAAATTTCCAAGATTGTGCCGGATGCATTTGTGAAGACAGTTCCTCCCGCCGCCTCGTTTGTACTGCCTTGAATGATCAGGCGGTTGGTTGGGGCTATCGCCGAGATGGCAATGGTCAATGGTGCGGTGCGTGGGTACACACCAGTATCAACATACACCGTGTCGCCATGTTCCACTTTGTAGCGGCTGAGCAAGGTTGCCAGCGAGTTCAACGGCGCTGCCGCGCTTAAACCCGAATTGGTCGCACGTCCCGGGCCGGTGCAATACACGTCCCCGACAGTGCTGTTGTCGTTAACATAATACGCTACCGGGTCATTTTTGATGGCGAAGAGCGTCTCGGTTTGTCCACACACGGAACTATTGGTTGTGCATACGCGCCAAACCCCTTGCGCAGTACTTAGGTAATTGGTGGTTGCCCAGGGTAAGCCGGTTCCACCCATGTCGGCATACACATTGGTGGCAATATTGGTCCACGTCACCCCGCCATCCGCTGAAAACTGCACGTTCAACAGTCTGTTCGGCGCCAGCCCATTCCAGGACCAATACAGTTTGACCGTTCCACGAACGGTGCCGCCATCAGATACGGTAATCGGAACCAACGCACCGCCGCCAGGGCTCTTACTTGCCTCGCCAGTATTCCCATGCAGTCCAATGTTGATTCGACTCCCGTTGGGGCTGGGCTCATTGGTAAAGGCGAAAGCGGGGGCCCCCATGTCAATCAGGCGGGAGGTGGACGTATCATTCGTCCAACTACCGTTAATCGGATTGTATCTCCCATACTCGCTTAACAGATGGAAATCGTACGTCCCGGCATTCGCAAAAAGAGGCTCATACCCCAAGCTCCGCGAATCATTGGAAAAACTGGTGCGGATTTGCCAGTCAATCAAGAAGCGATCTGGCAGTCGGTCCTCGTTCCCGGACACAAAGGCGCCATCCGTTGCGCGGATATTGTTATAATCGGAAGACAAGGTGCCCCCGCCCCCCCAATATACATAGCGGCGGTCGCCACTCGCCAATATAATGCTGTTTTTAACGTCCAAGTCACCGCCCTTGCGCAGAATGGCCGCGTAATCATTATTCCGCAATAAGCTGTTGTGAACTCGGATAGTTGAGCCTGTTAAAGTTTGGAGGCCCGCCGTCAAGCTGTTCTCGATAATGGAATGTGAAACCGTCAGGTCTGCGCCAGACCCAGCGAAAATACCGTTCGTCACGCAATGGCTCACGCGCCCTTTGTTCCACAAAATTCCCTGACTGTTTTGTTCATAAATCCCGATAAAGGCATTGGAAACCACCAGCCCAGAAAATTCAATTCCGCGGGCATTTACCAACTGAATGACATAGCTTCCTGAGCCCCGGCTCGTTCGCGCCAAAATGGCACCGGTATAGGGCTTATTCAACGGGCCGGTCACGCGGATGGGCTGGCTGGTGGTGCCGGAATTTTTCAGGCTGATCGAAATCGCAGCGGGTTCCAGATAGACCGCCGGATCCACCCAAATGCTATCGCCAGGCTCAAGGTCAAATCGTTCAAACACGACGCGCAACGAATCCAGCGGCGCGTTTGATGTGGCCATCCAATTGTCCGGCCGACCGGCTGCCGTCGTGTACACGGCCTCGTTGGTATAAATGCCATTCACATACAGATTCAAGGGTTGGTTGCGGATAGCAAAGAAGTTGGAAGAGCCACTCCAAACATTGGTTCGTTGCAGGCCGGTCACCCGCCACACCCCCGCGGGTGTGTCTGGCAAGTCGGCCACGTTCCAAGTAGCCTCGCCATTGGTCGCAGCCACCCCGGAGGCCACCGTTTGGGTCCAGGAGCGCCCGCCATCAACCGACACCTCCACCTTGACTGTTTCATTGGATAACTCGCCACCCGCAATCCATCGCAATGTGAAGGTTCCATTGGTTACATAGCCGGCATCACCAAAGGAAATAGCTTTCAGCCATGGACTGACTCGGGCACTACTTGCCTGCGCGCTCCCGCCGAAAACACCAATATTCACACGCCCACCATTCGGGGCCGGCTCCGCAGAGAAATCGCTGGCTGGGTTGCCGGCATCCAGCAGTGGCGAAGACACCGGGTCTGTGGTCCGTTGGCCATTGGGCATAATTCGACCCAACGCTTGTTCGGTTAGCAAATGGTAATCAAACGCATCCGGATCCGCCATGAGAGGATTGTTGGCGATGCTATGCACGTCTTGGTCGTTGGCCAGGTACTGCCATGCCACCAGGCTATCTGCGCGCGCACCCGTTGTCCGGTTGATCCCCACCCGCGTATTCGGCCCAGCATGGATTCCGTTATAATCCATGGTGACTGTGGGGGAATTGCTCGGCACAGAGTACAGGGCGGCGCCGAAATTGGTGGATGCCAAAATACTGTTTTCCAACAGCAGCCCGACCTGAGTGCCGAGATAAACCGCATTATTCGTGTTCTGCCAAAACAAGCTGTGGTTCACGACTATGTTTGTGGCCTGTTGTAAGGAGATTCCGATTCCTCCGCCATGTGCCACACACCGGGTCACAGTGACGGAACGCGCATTGTTGGCCAGCTCAAATGCGGTTTGTCCGGCCCCGCGCACCTCCACGCCTTCCAGCCTGATGTTCAGAGCATTGGATACCATTACGCCCCGCGAAGCATTACTGACCACTATATCTCGCAAAATAATGTTGGATGCCGCACCCGAAATATTAAACGCCAGCGGCCGTTGCGGAATGGCTGGTGACCTGAACAGGCTGCCGCCGGCGAGACGATTGGTGCTGCCGATGATGAATACAGGGTTCGTTGCGCCGCCGGAGTCTTGCGCGGTAATCAGCACGGTATTTGTGGCAGTATAAACACCCGTATCAATATAGACCCGGTCTCCTGGGCCAATTTTATACGTATTGATCAACGTATGCAGCGATTGCATGGGCGCGCCGGGACTTACGCCCAAGTTGCTGTCGCTCCCCGGCGCAGTGCAATAGACATCGCCATTGGTCGAGGCATCGTTCACATAAAACGCATAGGCCCCATTCCGGTAGTTAAAGTTCGTGGGCGACTGGCTGCTGACGCTTGGGGTGGCGTTGTCCAGCGTGACTTTCCACATGGCGTACAAGGCGGAATAGTCGTTTGAAGAAGTGTTTTGATAGAAATAGGCGCCGTTGGTGGCCATCTGGTTAGTGGCCAGCGTCTCCCAGCTCACCCCATTATCCCGCGAAAGCCACAACGTCACCGTTGCGCTGGGATCAAAGTTCGCTCCATTCCACCGCAGCCATGATCCCGCTTGCGCATCAAGAGTGCCCCCGTCCGTATAGCTGCGGATTTGCAGCCAGGCATTCGTCCGGCTTTTGCTGGCTTGGGCCGTGTTTCCGTGCAAACCGACATTCAAGCGTGAGCCGTTGGGGACCGGTTCATTGGTATAAATCGCGCTGGGATCGCCCAAGTCAATGCCGGGGGAATGCACAGCATCATTGGTCTCAAAAAGGCCGGTGGCCGGGTTATACCGTCCCATCACGCTCTTAAGATGGAAGTCCCCCCCCGCAGCATTGGCAAAGACGGGGTCCGCATAAAGACTATTGGTCCAATATCCTGCATTTTGGAAATCAGTAAAGGCCTGATAGCTCAGCCCCACGCCTACGTTCCAAACCAGATTGAAATCGCCCGGAATAATCTGACTTCCAAACAAGGTGGTCCCGTTGCCCAGAATGCTGTTGGATACCGAAAGCGTTGCGTTGGTGGGTGCGAAAACCAACGTAGGACTGCCCCACATGACGCCATTTCGCCACACATTCGCCCCGCTCCCACTGCCGTTAAAGGCCCGCTGTGTGTTATCCGCCGCCACGCAATTCTCAAAAGTGTGCGCGGCACCATTGATGACAACACCATGCGTGTTACCAATAAACTGCAACCCGCGCAGGACAATATTGCTCACCCCGCCATTCAGACCGGCGGCTCCGCCAGTCAGCTTCAGGTTTTCAATCTCCAAATAGCTTGCACCGGCGAGGTCCAGCACATTAGCCCCTATGTTCCCGCGATTGAAAACGGAGCCTTTCGGACTGCCGATGATTTTGACCGGCTTGCCGGCCACCCCCGAATCAAAACCGCCAATAGTAATCGTCACATTCGTCGCATAATCACCCGTGTCCACGTACACGGTATCGCCTCCGCGCAACTGATAACGGTTCACTACCGACTGCAAGCTGCGCAGCGGCCGCGATGACGCCGCGCCGTCATTGGTGGAACTCCCCAGTGCGGAACAGTACACATCGTTATCGGTGCTATTGTCATTCACGTAAAAATTGAACACCACATTGGTGGAGCGCCGCACGCTGAACACCTTGGCATTGGTCGAGGCCACCCCCGAGTTGGTATGCACCACGCGCCATAACACGGCCGGATAGTCAAAATCAGGCGCCCAAGTGTAGCTCTCATTTGTTGCCGTCACCCCGGTGGCAATACTCTCCCAACTCACCCCATTGTTCGTCGTGTACTGCAAATTGACTGTGGCATTGGTCCCCAGATTCCCCCCCACCCACTCCACGCGGCTCGTCCCAATCAGTGTGCCCCCGTCATTGAACGACATTGCAAAAAGCCACTCATTCGTCCGGCTCTTGCTGGCCTCGGCTGTACCCCCATACAAGCCCACGTTCACCCGCCCACCATTCGGCATCGGCTCGTTGGTGTAAGCCATATCTCCCCTACGCCCAAAGTCAATCGCTGGGCTATACCCCACCGCCGCATTGGTCACCCACACCCCGTTCGACATAAACCCAGCCGCGCTCAACAGGTGGAAATCTTGTGCATCAGGATTCACAAATTTGGGGTCTGCCACCGTGTTCCCGAACCAATTGGTATTGACTCGCTGCAACCCTGCCAGCGTCTCAACACCCCCAAAGGTATATGAACTCCCGAAAAGGACATTCCCGTCGCCCGCAATCGGGACGTTGGCCCAATCAGTCACCACTCGGTCCACCCACGCAACACTCGACGACACCTTGGTAATGGCATTGCCTACGGACGAAAATGCTGTAGCCAACGGCGAATAAAAAACGCAATTTTCCAAAGTGTTATGCGCACCACCCTGCGCATTGAAAGCAGATGCAATGGCTGCTGTTGCAAACACACAGCGCCGAAACACGTTGCTAGTCGTGCCAGCACCGCTGATATAAACTGGATTTAACGATCCTCCCCAAATCCAGATTCCTTCATACTCGCCATTGGCACTGTTCTGCAGTTCAACCCCTCGCCCTCCACCCACAACCCGCATATCTCGAAAGGCCAAATCATTACCTTGAATGGTTACGATGGTATTATCTCCCGCAAACACACTTCCTCCAGCCGCCTCATTGGTACTCCCTTGAAATACTATTTTGTCCTCAGGCGTACCGTTCACAGTTGCGGGTATCTCCAGCGGCTCGTACATCCCTGTGTCAACGTAAATCTTATCACCGGGCATCAGAACATTGGTCAACACGCTGGCCAAAGTCAGCTTGGGCGCGGATGGCGATTTGCCCGAATTGGCGTCGTTGCCCACCATGGTTGTATAGACATCCCCCTGAGTCGAATTGTCGTTCACGTAGTAGGTTGTTTGCGCTTGAAGCGGCAATCTCCCTGCCACCAGCAACGCAATAGCCACCATTCCCAACCGACCCATACGCTTTTTCATAGTCACATTACCTCACCTAAAATGGACGCGTCCCAATCACGACTGACCACTAAATTCTTCGCCCTACGCTTCACGCCCTGAAACAGCGCGTTCGGCTACTGACTCCAGACCTCTGCCCACTACTGGCCATATCTTTGAATATAGTACACCCGCCCTCGCCAAGCAAGCGTTTCCCTGCCGTTTTAGGGCGCCACCAACCATGGTGCGGTTCCGGATCACCGGCATGGCCCAACACCGGATACTCCCATCGCGAGCAGGAGAGTGTTTGTTCTTCCCAAACACCCCGCGCCCGCCCCGGAGAATCTAGCCGGAAACACGGTGGACGCAGGTGATTACACCAACTTTCGGTGAATTGTCATTCGCTTGCCCCGGGAATTCGTTCGGCTGATTTCATCTACAACCCGGTCGAACAGGCGATTCGAAGCCCCCCCAGCTTCGTGGAGGTGAAAGAGATTCTTCAGCCGGGTTAGCTCTTCGTCCGGTTTTGCGGCGGCGGCATCCAGCCCTGCGTCCAAGGCAGCCGCCAGCTTCTGGGCCGAAGATTGAATGAATTTCCCGAACAGCCGTTCATGGTCAAAATACGGGAATCCACGGAATGCCTTGTAATCCGCCAGATCGGGGCAATACAGGCTCATGGGCCGCGACAGCAAGAGCCAATCAATAACCAAACTGGAGTAGTCTGAGATGAAAAAATCCGCATCCGCCATGAGCTGCTCCGTGCATAAGTCCAGCGAGACCGAGGAGAAAAAGGGCGCCTCCATTTCCCCTGTAACCAGACTTCGCTCAAAGGGATGCAGAGCCAGAACCATGCACGCCTGATGCCGGGCCAACACCTGCCGGATATTATCCGACCGGATGATCGAATCCACCAGCACCCCCGGAGCCCACTTGCCGTCTGGATGGATTCCCTCTGCCCGAAACGTCGGGGCATAAAGCACGACCTTCCGATATCCGCCTCCCAGCATCCTCCGCAAATCAGGTTGGTCTGGCTCGACAAACCCATCGGTTTTGGGCTCGCCGGTGCAAAGCACTCGTTCAGCAGACAATCCGAACACCCGGCCCATAATCTCCCCCGTGAACGGGCTGGTTGCGATGCATACGTCAGTTTCAGGAAAAAATGCGGGTTCCGGCTGGCATTGAAGTCCAATGCCCTTGATTGGCATGCCATGCCACATCATCACTTGAAGAGCCCCAGCGCAATCCGGCCCGATGTTCGCATAGGGATATCCCGTTCCAAACGCGACCGCGGCCCGTTTCGCCAAGCGCCGGGCCATCCAGCTCCCTCGCAACACCCACGGCAAGCCCTCGCGCACCAGCGCATACCGCGCTTGCGGATAGGTCACGCCGACCACGCAAGCCTCGGGCCTTCGATGCGTGTTCTTCAAAAAGTGGTAGGCATTCCCGGCAAACGGCCCGGTATGACACCCGACCAGAAACAACGGCCGGCGCGAAAACCATGCACGGAGAAAATGCCCAAAGCCAATCCAGCCATACCGCGCTTCGATACAGACGTGGCGCACCCCATGATCCCACGAGGAGAACTTTTTACCCGGTTTCATACGCAAACAGCACGATAACGGAAGGAGAACAACCGCGCAATCCCGTTGAGTAAAAAGTGCCGGGCAAAAAGACTGGCAAAACGCCTGTGGATGGCATATACGTGCTTTCCTCCATGAAACTACAATCCGTTGCCCATATCATCCGTTCTTCTTTTCGAAAAGGAGCCCCGGCCCGTTTACTGGAAGCTCTTGCCGACGGATGCGTCAAGCTCAAGCCGTCCCTGGCGCGCAGATATGCCCCCCCCGCGAACACCCATGGCGCCGTAATGCCGCTACTGTTGTCCGACGGGCGCAAGTCAGCCATGTTGGATCAAATACCCTCCCAAACCACCCGGGCTGAACGGCGTTTCCTATATCACTTCTTCAGCCAGTTCTGGACCGGGCAAAACGTCTTGGAAGTTGGCCCATTTCTGGGCGGAACGACGCGCGCCATCGCCTTGGGCATGTTGGATAATCCCCGGCGTGCGCCGCAAGCCAGCCTGCACACCTACGACCGTTTCCGCTATTATATGAGCGGCCAATCTCTGCGTGATTTTATCGCCCCGCTCCTGGCCAACGGAGAACTGGCGCAACGCGACGTGGATGAGATGGGCGAATCGGCCGATTTCGAGGCCATCTTCAACCGGGTGCATGGCAAGCATGAATATAACCGCTTAATCCGCTGCGTGAACGCTCCGCTGCCCGACCTGCCGGAAGAGCTAGACGCAACCGACAATCTGTTTCAGCCGCCTGCAGGCATCACTTTCGACGCCGTATTCATCGACGGATGCAAGAGCTGGTTCGGCACGCGCTATTTCATGCAGTCCGTCGTGCCGCAGGCACAAGTCGGAGCCTGGTTCATTTTTCAGGACTATGCGCACCATCCCTGTTTTTGGATTCCGGCTTTCCTTGGAACATTCAGAGACGCCTTTCAACTGGGATTGTACGTGGACAGCACCTATGCCTTCCAATTGCGACAGCCGCTGACAGTCCGGGACATTCAGGCGCGTTTCCCGGAAAGTCCGGACGCATGGGAAGAAAAACAATTTGAAGATTTGTTCCGGCACTTGATGCAGGAAGCCTGCGACCGGGACGATCCCCGGGCCCAAATCGTTTATGGCATCCAATGGGCCGCCGCTTTGGCCTATGTCGGAAAAAAAGCGGTAGCGCGCCGTATTCTGAACGATCACGACCGAAAATGCGGAAGCGATGGCGTTGATGAATGGATACGATGCGTGGGATATTTGACCTATTATCCCGGCAAAACAGGCAGCCGGCTCTTGAAGCTGGACGAATTGCCGTAATATCGGCAAAGACCGGGGCGATTGGAACAGCTTGGGGTTTCTGTAGCCGGTTTCGATGGGTCGGCCCCTTCAGCGACAGCCCCCGCGCTCCGCGGGCGCGACGACCATAAATCCGAAAATACGGTTGCCGCCCCGTGGTCTATTACACCTTACCTTTAACTCTCGAACCCATCTACCCCTGCAGGGTTCGTCCGAGCACCCATTTCCACCCATGCCGCTTCGCCCAAACCAAGGCCTTGATCTACTTTCCCTCAGGCTATCGAACTTCCCGCCCTAGTCGTCGCCCACCTTGAACGCTGAAATGCCCAGCCGCCGGACATCGCCCCTTCTGCTCCCAGCCACCTTCCAGGATCACCGCGTCCACGTAGCGAATGCTTTTTACGGTCTCCGCCCGCTCATCAAACGGCAGGATCGTTTTTCTACGCTTTCCCGTTCTTATGCCTTCATTCTTAAAAATTCTTATTATTGATGAACAGCGCTACCGCACCTATTCCCTTGGCCCGAAATCGATCCCTGGGCTGAACCCCGCCGTTGCGTTCGTCACCCACACTCCGTTCGACACAAACCCCGCCGCGCTCACCAGATGGAAATCCCCCCCCGCCGCATTCACAAACTTCGGCTCCGCCACCGTATTGTGATGCCAGTTGGTGTTGATACGTTGCAGTTCTGCGAGAGTTTCATAGGTACCATGCGTCAGGCCGTATGAGTAGATGATATTATATGAACCGGCATCCGCCATAAACATATCCGAAGAAAGCCCGCTCTGGCCTACAAGGATGCAACTAACAACGTTGGAAATCGTTCCCGGCTGCCCGGCAACAGTTCCCGCCAGATCCGACATGAGCACCGAATGCTCGATATAATTACCCTTTGCTGGCGTGAATGCAAAGAATGGCGCGCTATTGTAGCTTTTGAATGCACAGTTGCGAAATGCATTGCTGTTGGATGCGCCTTCTAGTCGCACGCAATAGGCAGAATTGTCAACAGAGGCTATTCGCTTCATCTCATTATTCTGTGCTGAAAACAAGTAGAATCCATATGTGCCTCCGACAACTCGAATATCACGCAATTCCAGATAGTGACCCCGTATTTCAAACGCGTTTGCATTTGCAGGCGAAAATGTTGTTCCTCCGCCCCAGGGGCGTGTGGCCGTAGACCCTTGGAACACCACAGGATTCCCGGTCGCACCGACTACACTGGTTCCAATCACAACATTGTTCGTGTAGGTTCCTGTATCAATCAGGACAACATCCCCCGGCAAAAGGCTGGTGGAGGCAAATAAGTTGTTCAGCGTAAGTTTTGGCGTTGCCGGGGTTCGACCATCGTTGGCATCGTTGCCAAGTTGCGTGCAATACACGTCACCAACCGTAGAATCGTCATTGATGTAATAGGTGGTGGCAGTGACCGAAAAGGCCAGAGCCAGAAACATCGTCAACCCCATCATCCAAAACCGAATTTTCATGTCGTCCATCCTCTCTGCCAGTGTCGGCAACTCCACCAGTCTACAATGCGATGTTTTTTGCATTTTACGCCATGCGTCGTCCGACGGCAAGTCTCCAAATGGGACAGGATCCAATGTCCCGTCTGCACATGCGCATCCTCGGCCACAGTCGGACTTTTTCATGGCAAGGATTGTCTGCCCTCTGAAGCTACGGCAACCGTAGCCTTGTCAGCGGGATATTCGCCACAACTTTTCCCCAAGTTGCCGCCAAGCGTCCGTCAAACGAGCCTGTATCCCTCCCAGCGCACGCCAAGAATCGAGTTCCCGATCAAATCTGTCCACCGAAACAGGCAATTGGGCTACTAAAATCTTCAACCAAAGCCCGACGCGCTTGAAATTCAGCCTGACAATGGCCAAGCCGATTTCGCGAAATCCCCATGTTTCAAAGTCGTTCCGCCGGGTTTTTTCCACGCCATGGACGCCGAGTCCAGAGCCATAAGTCCTGCGCCTGAGATATCGTTTGGTCGTCCGATTAGCGGAAATACAGTGCCGTACGACAGCCCGGGGTTCGTATAATATCCTTCCTCCACTTTTCTCCACACGCATCAACCACTCGATATCTTCGCTGGTGACCAAACTCGATCCGCGATACCCGAGTTCCTCGCGAAAAACCCCGATTTTCTGAAATGCCGAACGCCGGTAAATCATGTTGCCCCCCCAAGGCAGATGCGGATAGCTCGTACGCCGAAGTCCTTCCCCAGGAATAAATGGGCTGTAATATTTATTCACATCCCTCGTCCAGGTCGGCATACCGCCCTCAAACAGAGGAACCACAGCTCCGCCCACAGCGACGATATCCGGAGCCGACGCAAACGCCGCCGCCAAATATTGGAGCCACCCCGGTTCAGGGATTGCGTCATCGTCGAGAAATATGATCGCCTCACTACTCGTTTCAGCCACGGCGCGGTTGCGGGCACGGGAAAGCCCCGGTGTCTCCTCATACACATAACGGACCGGAACCTCCGTTCCCTGACCGAAACGGGTAGCCACCATTTTGGCCGTACCATCCGTCGAGCCGTTGTCCACCACAAGCACAGCGAATCGATCGCGGGGATAGTCCTGGGCCAACAACGCCTCAAGCGTGGGGCCCAAGTAATTCTTCCGGTTTCGGGTGCAGATGCAGACGGTTATGACTGGCAAGAGTGCATGCTCAACCGATGGCAATATTCCATTTTGGGCCTCTCGCCGGCAGTCCTGCTCTGAACGCGGAGCGCCCATTACCCATTCACCGGATGGGCAACCACCCAAAAGGGTTTATGAATCAAGGCAATCATGGACGCGCTCCGCATGGACATCATTCCTGCATTCTGACACGACGAGCTGCCGCATTACCGACGCGCGCAACCAGATAACGCAATGCATCGCCCCGGCAGGAACGGAGCAAGCGCCCACCTGCCCGGCTGAACATCTCAACCACTCGTTGCCCATCCAGCCATTTAGAAGCCCACGCCAAATAACTCGCACGTACTTCGTCGGACGACACGAATGCATGCTTCTCCAAGTTGTCGAATAGCGCCCGCACAAATGTCAGTTCATTCGGCGCAGGTGGACGGTCGCCACAAAGGATCTGCCGAATGTGTTCCGGATCGGGCGCATCCATGGTCGGCAACGCCCGCCGGATATAGGCGCTTGACACTTGGCGCGCCACCGCTCGCTGCTCCTCGGATCGCAGGCGCGATATAGATGCCCCATGCCATCGGTAAGTTACCAGCTTGTTCGATAAATTCAGCACCCGGCCATAGTCGCAAAGCCGCGTCCACAATTCGTAATCTTGAGTCGCTGAAAGGACCTCGTTGAAGCGCAACTTGTTTTTTTCCATTATATTGCGCCGGATGAAAACAGAAGAGTGAATGAAGGCGTTTTGATGACACATCTTCAGCCGGATCGAGACATTGTCCAAGGGATGCAGCATTTCCCCAACCAGCCCCGTCTCCTCATCGTATTGATATCCCCGCGTGCCCAGCAGGACCAGATCGGGATCCATGTCCATGCGCTGCACCTGACGTCTAAGGCGGCTGGGCGCGGAGACATCATCATGATCTTGTCGGGCAACGAATTCGCCCCGGGCTAGTTCCAAACCCCGGTTCAGCGACTTTGCCAGTCCCAGATTGGCCTCGTTGCGGAAGAGGCGGATGCGCGAATCGCCATAGGATTCGAGGATCCGGGGCGTTTCGTCGGTGGAGGCATCGTCGATGATTATGAATTCCCAACCGGTATAATCCTGCGCGAGAATGCTGTTGATAGCCTGGCGTACATATCTCGCCCCATCCTTAACCGACATCAGAACCGATATGCGGAGAGACACTGTCGTTACCTCTGGATTTCCTGACCACCCCATGAGAGCAAATGAATGGGTGCGTAAATACTCATTGTTTTCACGGTCGACGCTGGGCCCTAATGAAAATGATGGTCAATACATCGACCTCTCGCTAAATGATTTCATCAATTAAATAATGCTCTTCAACGACCGTTTGAATTTCCTTGGGTCGATATTCATGCACATGGTATGGGTTTCCACTATGCGGCTTGGTCTTGCAGTATGGCGAAGAAAGCAGAAGAACACCGCCGGGGGCCATAACGCGGCGACTTTCCATTAAAAATTCACGACCAGCATCTGGGGAGATGTGCTCAATCCCCTCCAAACAACACACAACATCAAAAGATGCGTCTGGAAATTTTAGTAACTTCATGTCGCCTATTTCAAACCGAATGTGCCGTCCATATCGTTTGCGTGCTTCATTCACGGCGTCCGCACTGACATCAATTCCGACCACGTTTGCCGCATGTTTAATTAGTGATGTGCCCCAACCCATTCCACAAGGAATATCTAAAACCCGCTTCCCTCGGCAAAACTGGGACGCCCATTCATAGCGCCAAAACAGAGCTTCCCTATAGGGGTTGGATCTTCTCGAGAACCAAGGCAGCCAGCCCAAAAGGGTCTGGCCCCGCCAGCCCACACGAAACCCTGGGTCATCTGGATGGGCGCGTTCAGACATGTTTCACATTCCTTTCAAGACATCAATATTTGTTTGCTGAATATCCGTGCTGATAATGGCTTGGCTTCACGGTTAAATAACATAATTGAGAAAATGCGACAATGCTCTTTGTTATTCAATTTTTCGCGCAATAGCCAAATAATTAAAAGGAGTTGTTTGGTCATAGTCATATTTGTGAACAAACCAAGCCCATGGATTGTGAACGGACATCCATACTTTGCACAACCACCGAGACCAGATATATTTTTGGCATTTTTCATAGACGAAGAATTGCCGTAAGTAATATAAGGTAGTAAAATAACCACCCATCGCCTCAATAACCTCAACTTTAAAACCTGACTTTTCGAGTAGGTATCGCAAGCCAGAAATTGAGAACCGCCAGTAGTCGTGTGGTAAGCCATGTAGTCTGGCAATAAAGGGCGCCGTAAGAACACAATAGCCGCCGGGCTTCAGAACCCGTTGCATCTCCCTCAATGCCTGTCCGACATTATCAATATGCTCCAGCACTTGATTACTTAGAATCGAATCAAAAGTGTTACTCTCAAACATATGCATATTGCGGACATCCCCAACTATGTCCGGTTTGAATTTATCCGTCATTTCCATCCCAATGTATTCCCGGCAACGGATCATCTCCTGATATGGCTTGTGACCACATCCGATGTCGAGCAGCCGCCCAGTCAGGTAGGGTATGGCACGCGCAAGATATTTCCTAACCACCCTGTCGGTAAACCACCACGGGCTTGTGATGGGGAACTTGCTGCACAACGGCCCGCCCCGGATTTGGACACAACACTTCATTGCTAGGTTATGTGCGCCCATTTTTACCCTTTATTAAGTTGGCAGTCCGCTTTTTGGGGAGGTGTCAAGGCCTGCAAAATATATTTTCCTCTCCAAGAGAGTGATTCGGCACAGCGACGGAAAGCCGATGGCCTTTTTACCGGACGGGGGATCTTGAAATATGGATTGCCACGGTAGTATTTGTCCACCCGACGGTCGTGACCTTTAAGGTACAAAAGGCCGTTGCAGTCCTCATGTTCGTATAGATGATTTTCTCTGACATAATCGTAAAATGCCGAACCGGGCAGGCCAACATAAATGTTGTTGCTGATAAAATCTGGCATGATTTTTTTAACTAGTTTCCGGGTGAGTTCGCGATCACGTTGCGTCTCGGTGGGGGCGCCAACCACAAAACTAGCATAGGTTTTAATTCCGTTCTTACGTGC
>Ga0208197_1000720_pt1 | contig 38533 bp, 38 predicted proteins | sample AD_JPNNA4_MetaG_FD_184444 | JGI IMG/M metagenome (GOLD analysis project Ga0208197, IMG submission 184444) | Active sludge microbial communities of municipal wastewater-treating anaerobic digesters from Japan - AD_JPNNA4_MetaG (SPAdes) (version 2) | ecosystem: Engineered > Bioreactor > Anaerobic...
CTCTGGCCGGCGTGGAAGATAAACTTGTCGGCGAGGGAGCAAAAAAACTGCGGGCAAGGCCGCAGGATGCCAACCTTATGCCGGAGCGTGATCTCTTTTATGAAACAAAAAACGATATCGGTTTACGCAAAACATATCACCGCGCTGATGAAGCTTACGGCAGCGCCGCGAAAATAGCCGGGCACCTCCTGAGCTACCTGAAGGAGTCGGCAATTAATGGCCAGGGCAAAAATGCTTCCATCAACGTAACCGTTCCCGCTTCCTTTCAGCTTAACCAGCGCCGGGACACACTCGTTGCCTGCAAGTTTGCCGGTCTTAAATTGCAAGATGATGATCTGCTGGATGAACCGACAGCGGCGCTGATTGATTACATCATGAGCGGAAAAGCGCCGCACACAATTGAGCCGGGTAAAACAACGCAATGCGTAGTCTTTGATTTTGGCGGCGGCACCTGCGACGTGGCAGTTATGGAGATTACTGTTGATAAGAGGACAAAACAGGTGCTCATGAGCCAGGTTGCCGTTTCCCGTTACCATCGCCTGGGCGGTGGCGATTTGGATACGGCAATTGTCCACGAAGTGCTTATTCCCCGTCTGCTTAGGGAAAACAGTCTGGGGCCGCTTGACCTTACATGGGCGGAAAAAAAACGCGGGCTGGAACCACAGCTTTTGGGCACAGCAGAAAAGCTCAAAGAATCCCTGTGTCGTGGTATAAATCACCTACGTAAACTGCACAAATACGACAAGACCGATAAGGAAAAAGTCAAGGCGCGCTGCTCCAGCGTGGACATATATCTGGGAAAACGCTCATTTTATCTATCCGAGCCGACGCTCAGCGCTGCCGAGTGGGAGAAAATTCTCGAACCGTTTCTGGATAGGGATCTTCTTTTTGCAAGGCAGACAGATTATCGCCTGACTCAGTCTGTCTTTGCGCCGCTGCAGGACGCGCTCGATAGGGCAGGCCGCAAGCCGGAAGATATTGATTTTTGCCTGATGGTCGGAGGCAGTTCACTCATTCCGCAGGTAAGAGACGCGGTGGAAGAATATTTTCAAAAAAGCGCGGTCGGCTATTTTGATGACCCGATGGATATCCAGCTATCTGTTGCCCGCGGCGCGGCCTGGAACGCATTGTATAAGAAGCTGACGAACAGAAACCTTATCCGTGCGGTTGTGCAGGAAGATCTGGCGCTCATGACGCGAGGCCAGGCGCTGTATCCGCTTATTCCCGCGCGCACGGTATTGCCCTATCCCGCAGAAAATGAATGGGCGCGTGTGGAGCTGGAGATTCATCCGCAGACAAGTATCTTCACCGATAAACTTCTTTTTAAAATTGTTGGCGCTACCGCAAGACAAACAATCCTGCATGAAATCTGGGACATCCCGGAATATCTCGAGGCGGGAAGGGAAATCATTATGGAATATAACATGACGGCTGGTAAGCAGTTCCATTGCCGTGCTTTCTTAAAAGATGACCCGGAAGTCGCCTTTGAACATCATGTGGAAAACCCGCTGGTCAACATTGTTAATCCCGGCTCTACACGCCTTTTTATTGAAGAAAAGGAAGAAGAATTGCGGAAAAAAGGCGGAGGCACAGCGGATGATGTGGAGGATTTTGTGCAACTTGCCAGATCTTACGCGGAATTGAACCAGAAAGAAAGAGCCATTAACTGGCTTAGGTCTGCCCTGAATAAACTTGGACGCGCGGACGAAGAAATTCTTAATCTTCAGGGCTTGTATTATGGAGACCTCGGTGATTATAAACGGCAGGAAAAACTTTATCGCGAGGCGGATCGGGCAACCGCATCATGGGGCGGGCCGCTCTTTAACCTTGCCTGGAGCTTTTATAATCGCGGTAAATATAAGGAAGCAACTGAAACCCTAGAGCAGGCAATGAAAAAAGATCACAGACAAGGCCCATACCTGACACTCAAGGCAATGTGCCTGGATAAAAGCGAACCGCAGATAAGTCACAAGTTAATTTATCAGCAGGCAATTAAAGCTTTTGGTGCTGCATCAACACTTTCGGAATGGGAACTGGGCTGGTACTTAACTGCCGTTCAAGCCGTGGGAGACAGTAAGGCAATCAAGGATGCGGAAGAAGAAAGAAAAAAAAGAAATAAAAAAGGGATAACTGAAGTGGATGAAGACGCGGCATTGCCGGTGGTCAAGGGAGGGCTTGTACAAAGAAAAAAGGCGATGTTTAATTTTTGATTTATGCTTTTAGGTCTTTCGCCTTAAGTCTTCAGACTTCTGTCTTTTGCGGTTGCAATATTTCTGTAATGCTGTATTCTTATTCAGAAAATCTTTATTGAGAATAGTTAAAATAACATTTTAAAAAATCAAATGCATTTTATGACATCATGCAGCAAATGGGGTTAATGTGATTTCATCAAAAATGTGGTGGCCGGATCGTCGTGGCTTAGATAAATTATCGGCTGAGTTTGAGGCTGAGTCCGTTACCTATTTGGTCTGTGAAAGGCTTGGCATAGACAACCCATCCGCTGAATATTTATCCGGTTATTTAAAAAAAGATCAAGAAATTCCAAATATAAGTATTGAATGTGTTATGAAGGCGGCTGGATTAATTGAACAAATGGGTCGTGAACGCCTAAAATTGCGGAAGGAAAAATGATTAAAGAGAGGGAATGAGATGAGGACAAAAGAAATCATCGAACGAATATTTAAAGATCCCGCCACTCAATATGAATTGACGGAATTTGAAGCACTAGGGAAACCAATACACGAAATCATTAATGTTTACCCCAAAGTTTTAGAATCAGGCCGTGAAGCGGGCAAAACGAAATATTTCATGAAAAGTTTTGTGCCTTTTTCTAGCGGAAAAGAAGAAGTCCAAGTATATTCCGAGGATGGTAAATCAAATCCAGAAGAGATTGTCCGACAACTATGGGTTTATAAACTTTTAAATGTTTATGAATATAAAAACGATGAACTTGAACTTGAAAAAAGTATTCATTTTGGCACGGAAGTAACAACTAAAGCTGCTGATATTGTTGTTTATACCGATAGTAAAAAGATAACGCCTAAAATTATCATTGAAGTTAAAAAGCCTAAACGCAAGGATGGTATTGAACAACTTAAAAGTTACCTGAACGCTGAGGGTTCTCCCGTTGGGGTTTGGTCTAATGGAAGTGACAGCATTATTCTTTATCGACCTTACCCCAAGGAGTTTGATGATACACTTTTTGATATCCCCAAACGTGGTCAGGCCCCTAAAGATGTGCTCGAAGCAAAAAAAACATTAGGCCATCTTAAAAAGAACTTTAACTTTAAAAAAATTGTTCAGGACTTAGAAGAACTTGTTCTTGCTGATAGCGGCGTTGATGAGTTCAATGAAATATTTAAACTGATCTTTGCGAAAATATGGGATGAAAAAGAAGCTCTCGAAAATCCAAAAAGAAAAAGTCAAGAAGTTGAATTCCGTAAATCGATTGATCCCGAAATCACCTATGATCGAATAAATAAGCTCTTTAAGAAAGCCTCTGCAGAATGGCCAGGAATATTTGATGAAAATGAAGATATAAAATTAAGGAAAGATCACTTAGCTGTTTGCGTCGGACCAATTGAAGGTGTTCGACTTATGGGTTCAAATCTCCGGATTATGGACGATGCCTTTGAATATCTTCTGCCTACGGAGGCAAAAAAGAAAAAAGGACAATTTTTTACGCCTCGTCATGTGGTCGAAATGTGTGTTCGCATGCTTAATCCAAAGCAACGAGAATATGTTATGGATCCGGCTTGTGGCTCTGGCGGATTTCTTTTGCATGCCATGGACTGGTGCTATCCGGCATCTTCAAGCGAACAACGTGAACTTCGTAAACATCGATATGCTTCTAAATATCTTTGGGGAATTGATTTTGAACTTCGTGCAGCAAAGACTTCCCGCGCGCTGATGCTTATTGCTGGCGATGGCCATACTAATATTTTTGGTCCAGATGTTAACAGTCTTGACCCAAGGACATGGTACAGCACACTTTCCGGACAAAAGCTGATGCAAGGTTTAAAAGAGGCAAAACTATTAAAACAAAAAGTTGGCGCATCCGATGAACCGAATCTCTTAAAAGATGAAGATTTAGCCTGGAAGTATTTTGATGAACTGAAATTTGACGTCATTATGGCAAATCCGCCATTTGCAGGCGAAATGAAAGATAAGAAAATGCTGGCTTATTATGACTTGGCAAAGCCGGCGTTAAAACGTGCTAAAGACAAACAAGCCAAAGAAGAAAGGGATGTTTTATTCATAGAAAGAATTTTGAAGTTTCTAAAACCGGGCGGAAGAGCAGCCATTGTTTTGCCACAAGGTAAATTCAATAATTCATCTCTTGCGTTTATACGGGAATGGATACTGCGTAAAGCTCGCCTTCTTGCTGTCGTTGGCTTACATGGAAATACATTTAAACCCCACACCGGGACAAAGACCTCTGTTTTATTTGTTCAGAAATACACTGATGAACAATTGAAGAATATAGAAGCGGTTAAACAATCTGTAGCCGAAAAATGTCCTGATTATGAAAAGATAATACGAAAATTGCTGTTAAGTAAACAATATGAACACGACATATCTGAAGAAGAGATTCCTGAAGAGATTGCAGAATTAATGATGGAAACATTTGATGAATTGGAAGCAGAAATTACAGAAGAAGAGCAAGAAGAATTGGCAAAAGCAGCAGATCGTGCTGCGTCCCAAGATAAAGAAGAGCAGATTGAAAAAGCAAAAGATAAGATTCTTGCCCTCAAAAGTGATTTGATTAAAGCGAAACAAAAACTCACGGATATGGAATCAAATCTGGAAGCACTGATACTTCAGCGCGATAACGAATTAGCGATAGCCGATAAAAAAGATAAGGCGGCAATAAAGGCAAAATATAAGGACGAAGAAAAAAAATTTAAAGAAACCAAAAAAACAGAACAAAAAAGACTCAAGGCAGAAATTAAAGCGCTTGAAAAGGAAATTCCTGCAGCCGAATATGAGTTAAAGCTTCTCACAAACAAAGGCAAATTACAAATAATCCTTGAAGATGGTGATCTTGTAGGAACGCTAAAAAACAGATGGATTGATGCCGAAGTAGCGAAAAAACTCGACTATCCTATTTTTATGGCGGTTAGCGAACGAGGAGGGAAAAATAATTCAGGTGACTATGAGCACATGATCGATGAAAATGGGAACCTGGTGGAATTTCCCGATGGCCATCCCCAGGAGGGACAGCCTATGATCGATCAGGATCTAGTCAATTATAACTTGACGGCTAAAGATCTTATTGATGCGTCGAAAGTTGATAACGACAAGCTTTGTATTGCCGAAGCCTTTACCCGCTTTGCTCAGAAGCATAAATTTGATTTCTGGGAGGTTGAATAATGGCTGTTTGGAGTGATGTTAAGTATTCACGAGTTACTCAATTTCAGCGTCTTGATAGTGAGTATTACAAACCAGAAAATGAAGCTGTTATTGATAAACTACTTAAAACCAATAAATGCACTTTTTTTAGTAAGTATATAAAAGAACTTACTGATGGTAAACATGGTGGGGTAACTTATACTGAGAATGGGGTTGTATTCCTTAGAAATCAAAATATTAAGAATGGCTATATTGATTTCACAGATAAAAAATTCATCTCTACAAAAGAAAGTAATGAATCAAAACGCGCGGAACTAAAACCGCAAGATATAGTCATTACAACGATAGGTACATTAGGTGAAGTGGCAATCGTACCAGAGAATATTGAGCAATGCACAATTAACCAAAATCTTGTCCGTGTGTGTGTTAATAATATTAATCCATATTATTTAGCCATTTTTTTCTTAACAAAATATGGGAACAAACAAATAATTAGGCTTGCATCAGGAAATGTTCAGCCGATTATTGTTTATCCAAACTTAAAAAAAATATTCGTATATGAACCACATCCTGCGAAACAGGCAGAAGTTTCCAATTTATTCAAAGAATCAATTGACAAAAAACAGCGCGCCGAATCTCTCTATGCAGAAGCGCAAAAGCTTCTCGAACTTGAACTGGGTCTGGACAAACTGAAGTTTGATAAGCCATTGTCGTATAATGCAAAGCTAAGTGAGGTGGTGGAGAATAATCGAGCGGATGCGGAATTCTACCACATAAAGTATAAACCCTTACTGAATTTGATAGAAAACTATAATAACGGACATTTACCGTTATATAAATTATCAACTGAAATTGTGCCAAACATTGATTTAAGGAAAGAATCTGGTTTTTTTGACTATATAGAAATAGGTGATATTGATACGAGCGATGGTTCATATACGCAAAGGAGACTCAAAGTAAATGATCTGCCGGCAAATGCCAAAATTAAGCTTTCAGGTGGTGAGTTAATAATTTCTCAAGTGCGGCCAACGAGAGGTGCAATTTCCATAATAACCGATGAATTGACGCATCCAACAATATGTAGTGGTGCATTTTATACCTGTCGCATCAATGAATCAACAAATCGCGAAGTAATTTGGCTTTATATCAGGATCATAAAAAATGTATTTGAAAAATTTTGTGGTGGAACTTCTTATCCAACAATAGATAGTTGTTATTTGAGGAAATTTCCAGTTCCTATGTTTGGTAAAGAATTAGCGGAAAGAGTTAAAACTTTAATTGCAAGCTCCAAAGAAGCAAGAGACGAATCACGACTTCTACTTGAACAAGCCAAGCATCGTGTGGAAGAACTAATTGAGCAGGCGGTGAATAAGTGAATTACGATGAAGTCTATCAGCAATTAGAAGATGCCGTGCGCGCTGTTGAAGAATTGCTTAATTCGACTGCGGTCTCTGCAACAGAATTAAACCACAAACAGCAACAATTAGCTCACGTCGAAAAAACTTTACGGCAATTTAAGGACAAAACGATACCTGTTCCCGATGAAATGAGAAATTTAAAATTAAAACTTGTTATGGAAATTGACTGCTTGCGGCAGCAGGTGAATTTTAAAAATAATATTACACGCTTGCTGCAAAATTCATTTCCAGCAATTTATAATTCAACTAATATCAAGACAAAACAAACAACAACGAAAAGAAAAAAAACTGGAGGACGAATAACTCTAAAAGAAATGATTGATACGCAAACGATTCAGCCCGGCCAGGAAGTTTACGCAATGTTGAGGGGAAATGTCATAAAAGGAAAGATTACTTACGAAGGACAAATTAAGATACAATCAACTGGTCAGTGTTTTGATAGTCCAAGTTCGGCCGGCGTTGCAGTTACCAATAATAGTGTAAATGGATGGACTTTTTGGTTCATAAAAGAGGGGAGTAAAAGCAGAAATCTAGATTATTATAGAACTCAACATAAAAACATAACTAAGCGAGGTGAATAATGAACCTGTCAACAGAAGACAAGCAATTGTTAATGGACCTCTGTAAAACGCATGAGGTCAATTATGAAAAAGTTGTCAAGCTTCTTACGACTGTTCGCGAATATGAGTTCAAAGATAGGCGCTCTGGCATCTATGAGGCTTTACGCGAAATCATGAAAAATAAATAATACGGAGATAAAAAATGGATCAAGGAGCGAATGTAGATTTCTATCTCAATAATCAAGATCTTCTCATGTCGTTGTGTCAATCTGTTATTGATAAGCTTGGACAGAAGAATGATTTATCAAATGCTGAAACAAATAAGATTCAGTTACGTGAAATATCAAAAGCGGTAGTTAAACTTGAAAAAAAAGGTGTTGATGTGCCCGATAGCCTTAGAGCGGAAAAAACAAAACTTGCTGCTTTATCCCATAATATGAGCAATGAAACACAGGCGCTACTTAATTTATTAAATAAAATGGAAGAATTAATTAATAATTCAAGAGCAAAATATATAAATGAAATACGCACTGCCGAAAAAGGCAAAGGCAGTTTGAGCGGTCGCCGAATAAATATATATAATGAATTCCATAAAAAAATTATAGATTATGTAAGCTCTCTTGAAGGTGTAGAAATGAAAGAAAGCAAATCTATGACAACTTTTTTTCGTTATTCAAAACTACGAAAAAGCAATATCGGATTGGTATGGCTCAATCATCCGAAAAAAAGTGGTCGCTTTAAAGTACATCTCAGGAAAGAGACTGATGAGACCCTTTATCCAAAATATATCGAAAATTTAAATAAATATAAAAAACATGGCTGGGGTGGTTATCCAGTGTTCGTTGTAGTATCAAAAGAAGATTGTGATAAGGCTATAGAGTTGATTAATTTCGCCAATGAAAACTTGTAAGGAAATATATTCAAAAAAGTAAGGTGAATTTATGAAATTGCGTAAATTTGTTATTGAAAATTATAAGTCGTTTCAGTTCGCGACAGAAATAAGATTCCCGGATAACGAACAAGGTAAGAGCATCTTTTTAATCGGTGGGATGAATGGCGCCGGAAAAACCGCCATTATGGAAGCAATCAATTACTGCTTGTATGGCGGAAAACCTGACGACATCTATCGCTTTATTAACAACAAAGAAAAAGCACGGGGTAATACTGCTGTTTCGTTTGAACTTACTCTTGAAGAAGATGATGGCGCTGAATTAGTTGTTAAACGTTCCTGGACAGCAGGAACAATCGATAATCCAAAACCAAGAGATTTAACCGAACGGCTTGTAATTGTTAAGGATGGTAAGCGTGTTACAGTGCAAAACAAGGAAATGTGGCAGGAATATATTAGGGCGGCAATTCCACCAAGTATTACTCAATTTTTCTTTTTTGATGGTGAGAAAATACAAGAAATAGCATCAGACGACCACTCTGAAGTGCGGCTACAATCATCGCTTGAAGCGGCATTAGGCATTCAATATATAAATCGTTTAGCTCAAGACGTTGCCTATTTAAAGCAGGACGAGCGAAAAAGCTTTGTGGATATAACGGACGCTGATCTTGAGTATAAGGAAAGTGAGTTAAAACGGGAGAAGAGCAAATTAGCTAAGAAACGTGTAGAAAAAGATGAAATAAAAAGCGAGATTGATCTGTTCAAAGGGCAACAAGAAGAAGCAAGAAAGCGCTTTGAAGCGACCTTTAATCAAGCACCAGAATCTAAAGATGCAATCCGAGAAAACGAAAAGAAGCGTGTAAAACTAACAAATCGATTAGGCCAGCTAGAAAGCGAAATCCGGCAGCTTTGCGAAAACGCACTGCCTTTCAGTTTGGCTGGTAAGCTCTTCGATAATATTCGCACGCAAATCGAAAAAGAACGTTCCACTATTCAGGCCGAAGTTATTCGTGAACATGCTGCGGAACTGGCGAAAAAAATAGTCCGCGCTGTTGAAGAGCCTGAACCTATATATAGAGAAAAACTGTCTGCGGAAAAAATGCTGGAACTGGAGAGGCGTATAGAAAAACTGCTTAAAGCGGGCGATGCTGCTAGCGTAGAAAAAATACTTGGCCTATCAGAAAGAGATGCCGCCCGTGTTTTAAATCAAATAGAAACGCTCGAAAAAAGCGATGTATTTTTGATTAAGCCACTAATCGAAGAAAAGAAGGAAATTGAAATTCAATTAAAAGAACTTGCTGCTTCAGTCCGGAGTAAAGGGGCTACAGAATCAGAGCAGGAGCTTTTTTCTAATCTTCAGGAAACTATCGAAAATTGTTCGATTCAAATAGGCAGAAAAACAGAACAATTAAGAGTTGCAGAAGATGAAATATTGACACTCGAAAATCGAATTCGCGAAATTGAAGTTGAAATTGAAAAACTTTACGAGAAGCACCATCTTTCAAAAGATAAAGCAGATTTTATTGCCGAATGTGACGCTATTGCTAACCTTTTGAATCAGTATGTTGTTAGGCTGCGGAAAAATAAAGTTCATCTATTACAAGAAAAAACATTTGAAATGTATCGGCTCTTATCAAGCAAAGCAGGGTTAATCAAAGATATACAGATAGATGACAAAAATTATGAAATAAAAATCATTGACCGTGCCGGTCATGAAATTAAAAAATCTGGTCTTTCCGCAGGCGAGAAAGAGGTTTTTGCTGTATCTTTACTTTGGGGTCTTGCTCAAACAAGTCAATTGAAATTGCCCATTATCATAGATACACCACTTTCCAGGCTTGATAGTATGCATCGGGATAACATTGTAAATAACTACTTCCCAAATGCAGGAGAGCAGGTAATTATTCTTTCTACTGATACTGAAATTGACAACAATTATTTTAATAATATGAAGGGTCATCTAGCGGGTGCAGCAAAGCTAGAATTTGATCAACGCCAGGGATTGACGACAGTGAAATCTGGCTATTTTTGGGAGGCGTAATATGGCTGATAGACTATATACAACCAGAGAAACTGACGAGATATTGAGCGCGCTTCGGTTGGAAACAAAACTGGAAAAGTACATTCTTGCGCGCATAGCATTTTCTCTATCTTTAACTGAAGATGGTATTAATGTGCCAATATCAAAAGATTTCAGCGGTGCTGAAATGAAAAGGCCAACGTTTATAGGACAAGATGAGCTGTTTATAAAAACATTAATATGTGATGTATATAAAAAACCAGACATTGATGAAGAAAGTTTTTACTCAAATAAATCCATAATAAAAAATCACATTGATAGCGGTGCCCAAAAAATAAAATTGCTATTTGAAGAATCAGGGAATAACGCTGACCTGATGATAAAAAAGTTAATTGATCGTGTTGAATTCAAAGGGCGCAAAGAAACTCTTGGAAAAGGTTTTGAGATATTTTTAGGAAAAGAACTCCTTCAGAAAAAAGATGTTGTCATGTCTCTTAACGATACAGCAATTCATGCAAATTCTCATATGGCTATAATGGGAAAGCCTGGAGTTGGCAAAACGCAGTTCTTACTTAAAATTATGACGGACATTAGACAACAATCTAACTTTCAAACAAACTTTATATATTTCGATTATAAGGGCGATGTTGTTGATAATCAAAAGTTTTGCGATATAGCGAGAGTGCAGGCTTATCGTTTATTACAAGGCGATCAAATGTTACCAGTTAATCCTTTTATGCTGCCGGCATATGATGAACAAACGATCAGTGTTTCTGCCAGAGAAAAAGCGGAAAGCTTTGCATCAATTAATTCTAAACTAGGAGTTGTGCAAAAAGGTGCACTAACAAATGCTATAAGGGCTGCTTATGCGCGCCGTGCGAATACGGCGACACCCTATCCTGACTTTCGAGATGTTTATGAAATTGCACGCGCTACATATGAAGAAGAAAGAAAACAGGATGACAGTCTTATCGAAGTATTAAGAGATCTATCCGAATTTAATCTTTTTTGGGCTCATGGTTGCGAAGTTTCGCCTATAGAAAAATTATCTGATCGAACATTGCTAGTTGATTTGCATGCGATGCCGGTATTGAAAGAGCTGGTAGCTTACCTTGTTATTGAAAGACTCTATAAAGAAATGACAGTTATGCCTGATAGTCCAGTAAGCGATAATAGACGAACCATAAGAACAATTTTAGTGATTGATGAAGCCCATAATTATCTGAATCAAAAAAATATATTTTTGGAAAGAATAATACGAGAAGGGAGATCTAAAGGTATTGTTGTTTTCTTTGCTAGTCAATCACCAAGTGATTATCAGCAGAGGTTTTTTAATTTCCAAGAGCTTTTAGAGTTTGCATATATTTTTCAATGTGAGGGATTTTCCGCCCCAGCAATTCAAGATATTCTTGGATGCAGTCCAAAGACGGCTAAAGATCTTCAAACAGAAGTTGCAAGATTAGAACCTTGGCAGGTTATTAGCAGGAGTCCTGATAAAAAAGATGAATTCGTAAAATTTACTGCTGAAGCATTCTTTAAAAACCATTAAATTCAAAAGGTATTATGAAAGATTAGATTAATGGATAATCTTCAGTCGCGTATAGAGCACGTTATATCTGAAGCTAAAGGTATTATGAAAATATTTGAGTCTGTATTTGCTGATTCAAATAGAACAGTTTCATTTAAGCAAGTAAAAGAAATAGAAAAAACTGTTGAAAAATTTAAAAAACAAAACTTGCCCGTGCCAGAAGAATTAAAAAATTTAAAATTAGCATTATTATCGAAACATGAAAATCACAAAGAAATGACGGCGATGTATAATAAATTCCAACAAAACCTTAAAAATATCGCGTCATCAGTAATAATTCAAAAAAATAGATCATTTCAAAATAAAGAGACGATAATTAGATGTTCTGCTTATCGGAAACCGGCAAATTATGAAAAACCATTAGGCAGTAAAGGTAATACTAACTTAGAGGATTATTTGATACCTGTTATCAAATTAATGTGGCGTGGGAATAGTCACATGGAAGCATTTAGGAAAATTGCAGAGAAACTTGATGTTAGATATAACACTGTCAGCGCACAATGCACAAGAGCCCTTGGATTATCTACAGATCAATTTGTAAATTCTGTTAAATCAAAAGAGATAGTTAATATAATCAAGAAAAAATATTTCGAATCCAAAGCTTTAATTGATGCTGAGCTTAAGTAAAATATTATAATATACTATTTAGGATAATTATTAGGGGTCAAATCTTTATTATTGATATTTCGCAGAGCTAGGGACATCGAGATAGAAACGCTGTCATTTAAACAGGCATTTTAAAGATCATGTTTTATTCTTTAATAATATGTAAAAGTCAGCATCAATCCGCATAATAATATTTATAAGGGTTGAATAATTTACATTTTCAGGAGATATTTGAACCATGATAAATAAAGAACGCTACATTAGTGTATTATCCCAATTATTAAATGCCTATTACGAGAAAACTAAACGGACAGGATCTGCGTCTAAAGAAAGCAAGCAATATATTGATGGTTATCTGACCGCGGCCAGATCCTCAGATCTATTTCAATATGAAGAATTAAAGAATATTGTTGAAAAAATTCATTTAAAGGCTTTTGGGAAAACTATTCAGGGTGATCGTGATCGGGGTCGCATCTTTATTTTTGACATTTGGTAAATAAGAAAGTGTGAAGAGTGAAAGGTTAAGTGTGAATTGAATCGAGTGAAATAAATGGGACGATTCTATTTGATTGAAAGGGTAAAGTCTCCGGCATTCCCTGCATGCGCTGGGGTTCCCTGCCGGGCCAAATAATTATGCTCTTGAATTCTTGCCGCATGGTGCCTGTCTTTTTCGAAACCTTCCTAATGAATTATCTCCAGAAAAATACGGATGGATACTTGCTATTAACAGAATTACCCGTGAATCTGACTATAGGATGAAAAAATTTTGTTTAGTCTCAGATCATGACCTCGATAATCATAATCAGCACAATAATAGGCAATTACCTATTTTAAAAAATGTTTATCTCCCTTCTAATTTTACTCTTATGTATGGCAGGGGTGACAGCTCAAAAGAAAACATCCTGAACGATCTTGTAATACGCTGCGAGAAAGAAGCAGCGCGCATACTCCAGGAAATTTCAGAAACAGGCTGCTACAAAGACCATGATAAAACAATTTCTATCAGTCAAATTCCAATACCCATTGTTTAAAATTATTGTTAGAAAATATTCGGAATTAATATTATGTGTATTATATGATCACAAGTAACGCTTCATTAAAAATAGCGAGATTCAATGCAGCCAGCTACCATTATAATTATGTGGCTGAAAGAATATACGCATACCCGCAACAGTGTCCTGATCTGTTTGGGTCCAACTATCTGCCATCTCAACCATTATATTTGCCATCAAAAATCTGTCTTCGGATAGAAAATTTCTTGGGCATTTTCGTGACGTTTTTATTTAAAATAAAAAGGAAATATAAGGATGGGACTAATCGTAAGGGATCCTGCGCTAAATAACACGCCAAGTGGTTACGCTAGTTTCCGTGAACTATCAAAGTCTGGACATCAGGCGCCTTCTATGGGCTTTCACGGGTCAAATGGAGATGTCTCTCGTTTCGTGGCTCGATTTCGCGTTGCGAAGTCCTTTGAGGGTATTCTCCTCAATGACTACACAATGGATACGGTCAAAGGATACAGTGCACTCTTTCGCGTCTTCCTTGTTTGGTCGGCTTTCGAGCGGTTAATGGCACTTATCGGAAAGACTTCTTATACGATATTACCCAGCCTTCGTGCCTACGCGCCTGCCCAGAATCTTCAGATTATGCGTAAGCATGATCGGCAAGGGATTTTTCTCTCATTCTTGATACAGCATGTTAATAAGAAATTGAAGAAGGAATTGCTTGCGATCCAATCTGGCAACTCCAACAACATCACTTTCGTGGCAGCCGCCGTTCGACATATTTTCGCGCACGGCCATTTGTCAGCTCATGCAGACGGTTCGCACCCGAAGGATGTGGATGCCATTTGCAGTATTCTGTTCAAATTTCACATCACTGTCATGGACCATGAATTCAGTAAGATGGTTAAGAAGTACAAGATGAATCTGCATAACAACCAAACTTAATTTATTCAGCAGATAAAAGTACCATCGCAAAATAACAAAAAAACGGGACAAACAATTGAGTTAATCGTGGACGGTTCTATTTATTCTTGCGCCGTAATAATTTGAACATAAATAAGCAGATATTATGTTGGGAAACTATAATTCACAGTGGCACTATAGTTAAAGCTAGTCCAAGGACGCCTAAGCCTAGCAACTATTTTTTGAATACAGATATTGAACTACCATAATTGTTTCCCTGAAAAGCTCTTTGGCCTCTTTTCTTTTTATCGTTTTGTGGCCATGAATCAGAAAACTTGTTTTATTGTAATAAATATCTTTAATTTTTTTTCTTAATTCACCCCAAGAAATTTTATTAATCAATTGTGAAATGTTATCCTTATTATAATTATCGAAAGGAATAACATTATCGTTATTTTCCTTTATAAACTGTTTTCTTTTGCATATATCCCTAACGGCTACCTCTAAAATTGTTCGGCATAAAGAACATAGTGCATTGTATTGTTGGAAAGCAAAACAAGATCGTGCCTCGTCGACAAATTTCATAAGTATTTTAGGAACAGCTGTCCCCAAGATCACTGTTCCTATTTCATAAAGACCATTAACGTATTCATAGCCGCTGAACCATGAATAAAAAAGATCAGATTCTAGCTGATCGGTTTCTTCTGGATCTAATTCGTTGACATTTAATTTTTCTCCTGAAACTCCTTCAAAATGGGCAATTATTTTATCAGCTTCAAAAACATGTTCTGCAATAATACGATGCATTACTTCTTTAGCCTTCTTGTCATTGATTTTGGGGATAGAAGTATCTATCAACCCAATTTTTAGCGTCTTTTTTAGTAGTCTAAATTCATCAAGCAGCTTTAACATTTCCTTCGACTGGCCTTTTGTGACAGCTTTCACTACCAACCTATTTACTTCATTCAATCTTAAAGCGTTTTTTGTCAATTCTACTTCTGGTTCTTTATTCATTTTTCAACCTCAATTAATAGCTCATTAATAGCAAGAAACATAACGTTTGTCGAGAAAGATGTCTTCCTAATTTTGGTAACGGAGGTCAAATCTTTATTCTTGACATTTCATTTAAACAAAAAGGTAACGGCGCGTTTTGGGAAACGCGCCCTACAATACACAAAGATCCATTATTACATGTAAGGATTGATCACCCCGTGGCATTCCCTGCATGCGCTGGGCGTAGCTGCCGGAATTCGTGTGGGACTGAAGGATGAAGGTAAATTTGACATTACAAAATTTTACGGGAAATATTTATTGACAAAATTAATAATGGGAGTATCATATACTCAACAGCGGTGATTTATGCAGGTTAATTGCTCCGCTATATAAATGTGCTAAAGGCTGGTGACCCGTAGCCTTTGGCTCGGGTTTTTTTGTTTTAAGGCATTCAGGAGAATAAAGCGATAAGAAGAAAAAATTAAACGAATAAAGCGGCGATTTATATAGGTTACTTGCTCCGCTATAAAAATGTGCTGAAAGGCCGAAGTGGTTTTGTTTATGAGCCCGTGACCTTTTTAGCACGGGTTTTTTGTTTCTGGAGAGATTATAAAAAAATTAAAAATTTAAAGGGAGAATGAAATGAGCAAATTAAAGACACGACACATTTATACTTCAGAATCGGTTTCGGAAGGACATCCGGACAAGATATGTGATCAGATTTCAGACGCGGTATTGGACGCCTGCCTGGCTAAAGATCCAAAAGCTCATGTCGGTTGCGAAACGGCGGTGGGACCAAATATTGTAGTTAATCTTGGTGAAATAAAATGCAAGAACTGGAAAGAAATCAATCCGAAGGAAATCGCTCGTCAGGTCGTAAAGGATATTGGGTATGATGATCCATCCGAAGGATTTAGCTGGGATAGTTTCAACTATGTTAATGCGATTCATGGGCAGTCTGAGGATATTGACCAGGGGGTAAGTAAAAAACTACCCATTGACCAGGGTGCGGGAGACCAGGGCATGATGTTCGGATACGCAACCAATGCTACTCCGCAAATGATGCCTGCTCCGATTGTGTATGCACATATGCTGCTTGAAGAACTGACCCGACTACGCAAGAATAATGTAATAAAATATCTCCGCCCTGATTCCAAGGCGCAGGTCAGCGTGCTACACGATAACGGGAAGGCTATAAAAATTACAACAGTAGTTATTTCTCATCAGACCCGCGCAGTTCCTCTGACGCAGATAAGAAAAGATCTGATTGAAGTCGCGCGTGATGTTCTTGGTAAGACCGGATTGCTGACCAACAGGACAAAGTTTTTAATCAATCCGACAGGTAGATTCGTAATTGGTGGCCCCTGCGGCGATTCCGGTGTAACTGGCCGGAAGATTATTGTTGATTCCTATGGCGGTGTGGGCTCGCATGGGGGTGGAGCTTTTTCGGGTAAAGATCCTTCAAAGGTTGATCGTTCCGCAGCCTATTACGCGCGATATGTGGCGAAAAACGTCGTGGCAGCCAAGCTGGCTGATAAATGTGAGATTCAGATAGCGTACGCGATTGGAGTTGCCAAACCTCTGAGCCTCAACGTCAGTACGTACGGCACCGGAAAAATACCAGAAAATAAAATCGAAAGGATTCTCATGGAAGGTAAAATCTTTGATTTCCGACCGGCTATGATGATTAAGGATTTGGGACTTACAACACCTGAAGGATGGAGCTATCGCAAAAGCTGCAACTATGGACACTTTGGCCGCAAAGGCTTTCCTTGGGAAAGAACGGACAAAGTAGATGCGCTAAGAGAAGCTGCTGGACTAAAATAGAAAGAGGGAAAGTTTTTTAAACGCATAACAAACAGCGGTGATTTAATAGCTTGCTTGCTCCGCTATATAAATGCGCTAAGCGCTTTTGTCGTTTTATTTTTGACAATTTAATCAGTAACGGCGGGTTGATTTAGGTAATTGCAGCCGCCTCATCAAGGTGCTAAACGTCCGGTAAGACCATACGGTGTTTAGCCGTGGGGTTTTTTGTTTGATGCCCTGTGAATGCCGCTGCAATTCCAGATCGAAAAATTCAACTTCATAAAAATTTAAAGGAGGATTTTATGACTGAACAAAAAAAAGCGGTTTTTATAGCGAGAGGGAAAGGACAGAGCTTTGAAGACTTCAAGAAAAGCTGCATAGAATCATTCAGGGCCGCGGGGTTGCTTAAGGAAGAGGATAAAACCGTACAAAATAATGACGCGGCCAAGAGAGACGATATTACCGCGACCAAGAAAAAAGACGAATGAATAGTGAAAAGAGGACGGTTGTTAATGCTCACCAATTAGGATCAAATAAGCAATATGGTGCAATGCAACAATTCTCGACTAAAAATCTATTTGCTAGTCTTGCTTTTGCATACAAAAGCATTAGCAATATCATGTAGTTAATGTAAATAAATAACAAAGCTGATAATGCGACATGCCCTTGTCGTCACATCATTGAATTATCAAAAAAGAAAGTTTAGATTCTGGCATAAAAGGGATCCGGTACATTTTTCGTAAATTATTCAATGAAGGTGTCATAAAGTGAAGGACAAAATAATTACCGGCACAATCACCAATAAAGAAACGGGTGAAGTTCATGACATCGTGCCTTTTTATTTTTTTACTCATGGAGGTGAGCTCAACACCATTGTAAAAATTCTTTCCGTGAAATCAACTTTTAACGAAAAAACAGACCCTGCCATACAGGTCGATGTTGATTGCCTGGCCCTGGACAGTATGGGGAAGGTATTTAAACTAAATCTGTATTTTCTGCCCGAATATCTTGACGATGGAAAGAAAATTGTCGCTGAAATTACAGAAGGTAAAATCATGACCGCCACCGGCCGCTATTCTATTCTCACTGATGATAAATGTTCTGCTATGCTTATTGATCCGCAATATTCGCCATTGCCGCCAGAATACTCCCTTGAAGAAGTGGAAGAAGTTTTCCGGATAAACAATCAATATAATAAAAACCGTTTGATTTGATTTTAAAATAAGGAACAGGCTATCATGAAAAAAGACCGATTACAGATTGCGGTAAAGCATGCAAATATCCTTTTTAAAAAAATCATGGATAAATATGATCAATTAAACGGGTACCTGGTGCTTTCATCAGAAACAGATCAGTGCAACATATCAGATGACCCGACAGCAATATTAAAAAGCTTACCAGATTTAATTGATGACTCCGAAAACAAGAGGTTTGTGCTAAACTTAATTGAACAAATATCCCAGCTGGAAAAAGATAAACAGGCAATGTCAAAAACATCTCTGAATAAACTGGCAAAGTTAACCCATGACCTGAATACATTCAAAGATAACTTGACTGTTAAAAAAGATACATTCGTAGAAATACGTTTTTCCAAACAGAATCTTGAGCAGATTTTCGCAATGCAGGAAGATCCTCTCGTATCCCAGGAGCATACACCTCAAAGTAGAGCCTCAATACGTATTGTACTTGGCACATTGGAAGAGCTTTATCAGGATAGCGGAAAATATATTTAGCAATATCGAAAATTTAAAGAAAAAAAATCTAAGATGTCGGCAAATTGTTACTAATCTGAAAGAAGTATGAAAAATGACAAAAAATAAATTTGATATCATTCAGGAACTGTGGCGCGAATCATGCGTACTCGTAGATCACGAATACTTTATAGAAGCCATTCCCAAGCTGCAACAATGTTTGGGAATGTTGGAAATGTTAGATGAACCAGAAGCCAAAGGGCGCGTAATGTTCGAACTGGGGTGCTGTTTCTTAAGTTTGAGTTGGTATAACGAAGCAGTACAGATTTATTCGGAATACCTGAAAGATTTTCCATTCGATACTGATGTACGGTTCTTTTTAGCAAGCGCTTACGGCTCCATGAAATGGACAGATGAGTCCATAAAAGAGGTAAAAATAATTCTCGACTTAGACCCCACCGACGCGCTGGCTTACCATGAGCTTGGCCTTTGCTATAAGGATAAGGGCTGGTATAATGAAGCATTGGAAGCATTAAATGAAGCTAAAGAGACTGCGCTGGAATTTGGAGACCAGGAAGAAAGAGAGATTATTGAAAAGACGCTGTCCAAACTTGAGGCAGATATGGGGAAAAGGGCATATGATAAAGTGCGCGTTTTATTTCTGCTGGCTGTGTTGTTGGCAATGAAGAAGAAAAAGCGCTAATAATTATACGCAAAATAGAGGTTAATTAATAAAGGTTTTTTATGGAGTTATGTGATCGTTACGAAAAATTAAAAGAAAAAGTCATTAACAGAAGGGATTACTTTGATAAATTTTTACTGTTTTTGGAGAATGATACCACTTGGCTCGATTCTCCTGCCAGCACACGGTTTCATCTGGCGGAAGAGCAAGGTTTGTTAAAGCATGGCGTAGGTGTAGCCGAAACTCTTTTGCGGTTTCGTGAATTTCTCGCCCCCGCAATAACAGAAGAAAGCTGTGCTATCGTTGGTCTCTTTCATGATGTGGGCAAGCTGGGAATGCCTGGCAAGCCATTATATTTGCCTAACGACAATGAATGGATGGTAAAAAGCAAGGGTATAAAATACAAGATTAACCCGGATGTTGTGGCTATGGGATTGGCTATTCGCAGTCTCTACATTATAACCAAACACATTCCTCTATCGGATGCTGAGGCACAGGCAATTGCTTATCATGATGGACAGTATATCGATGATAATAAAATTATTGCCCATAAGGAGGAGCCACTAACTCTTCTGTTGCATTGGGCAGATTACTGGACTGCACATATTTATGAAGAAGGACGAGAAACAACAATGTCATGAATTAGATGAAGAGAAGAAAGCACAAGTGGCCAATAAAATTTGAGAGAAGGTATCGATTGTACGGAAAACAAAACCTAAAAGATACGATTGCGATCAATGATCGTACCGTTGAATGCCCGGTTAAAAACTGTAGATGTGTTGTAGAAAGGCAGCGCCACAACTTTCGGCGCGAAGACCGATTCATGTGTCCTGACCATCATATTTATATTTCACCAAGCACTTTTGAGTATAGTAATGTAAAAGAGAATCTTCTTTGGCAAAGTTCAGTTGATTTGGATTTTTTGAAAGAGGTCATAAAAGTCAAACGAGAATGTCGGATGGCGCGGGACAACAGTGAAGATGCAGTGACCTGGAACATATTCCGGTACTTGGAGACTTCCGGACAGTTGAACGGCCTGTTGTCTCAAATCATCCAGACTACTTGTCACTCATCTGAATTGATTTATTGGTCATATTCAGCGAAGGATAGGGGCGTCTGGTCAGAATTGAAAAAGGCTAGACATGCATTTGGTGAAAACCCGAAGAGTGGTTCCGAGCCGGATCTGATAGCTGTCACCGACAAAACCCTTTTATTTGTTGAAGCAAAACTGACGGCGACGAATAACACACAAAGCAAACATACGGGCCAACAATATATGCACGGCGGCAATGGATGGTACAAGCATGTTTTCCGTTCTGATTTTGACACAGTAGCGGTGCAAGCAAAAAAGTATGAACTGCTCAGATTTTGGTTGTTCGGCAGTTGGATGGCGAAGGAAATGAACCGTGATTTCTACTTGCTCAATATTGTCCTATCCAAGCGGGATCAAGACATAGAAGAACGATTTCTGCCCCACGCGATCACTAATGATCAACGGCATTTTAAGAGGATCACTTGGGAGACTCTCTACGAATATATCGTTAACCATGCCCCAACTAGTCAGAAAAAAGAAACACTAAAAGCATTTTTTGAAAACAAGACCACCGGATACAAAGCTGGCATCATACAGAAGGCATTTTCAATTTCATAAGAGAAGCGATTATGTATGGATGTAAAAGTCAAGGAGTCAGTGAAAATATATACAGCGGGGGTAAAATCGGGGTAGAGTCTTTATTCTTGACATTTCGTTTAGTTGAAAAAATATGTGACAAATATTGGGCGAGCTTTTATTAAAATCAAAAAACATAATAAACGAATTAGAAAATGCCGTTTATGCAATACTAAAGGGAAAAACAGTTTAGGGTAAAATAATAGGTAACATATACGCTTGGGCTAATGTTTAAATATAATAATTGTGACATTGTTATATTGGTGTCAGGTCTTAAAAATAAAGAGAGACAAAAGAGTGAAAAATATTTTATCATTTATATTTGAGCTGTATGGGCTAAATCTCTTGGAACGGGCATTAAAGTGAAACCGAGGGATAAAAGAGAGACAACTAGAATATGCTTTTCTGGCGGAAATAAGCGCCGAAATCATCGCGCTGACAAGGAAAAGGAAAGGTTATTGGAAGAAAATATAGGAGACAAAAAATGAAAGAAATTGGTGGTGATGCTAAAAATGTGAGAATGCTTCTTAACGGTGCTAAATTTGCCATAGATTATTATCAGCGCGAGTATCGCTGGGAAAAGAAACAGGTTGCCGAACTGATCGATGACCTCACGGAAAAATTTTTAGATAGTCACAAACCGGACAATGATCGCAGTGCTGTTGAAAATTATAATAGATATTTTTTGGGCTCTATCATTATCTGCGATAAAGATGGCCACAAGTTTGTTATTGACGGACAACAGCGCCTGACAACAATTACGCTTCTTCTCATTCATATATATCGAGAGCTTAAAGATGACGATCAAAAGGCTCAGTTGGCTGATCTTATTTTTTCACAGAAGTATGGCAAGCGATCATTTAACCTTGACGTAGAAGAACGTGCCGATGTCATGGAAGCGTTGTTTGCAGGGAAGGAATTTAGTGAAGATGGTCAGTCTGAATCTGTCCTTAATATTCTCCTTCGATATCATGACATCGAAGAATTATTTCCATTTGATTTGGGTAACGAAACATTGCCTTATTTTGCCGATTGGCTCATTGAAAATGTATATATGGTAGAAATAACGGCATATTCAGATACTGATGCTTACACGATATTTGAGACGATGAATGATCGAGGATTGTCGCTAACCCCGACGGATATGCTGAAGGGGTATGTGCTTGCGAATATTACAGATAGAGATAGTAGAAATAAAGCGAGCAACATCTGGCGAAAACATATCGGCAAATTTAAAGAAATAGGCAAAGACGAGGATGCCGATTCGATAAAGGCATGGCTCAGGAGCCAATATGCGCAAACCATCCGTGAGCGCAAACGTGATGCCCAACCGGGCGATTTTGATCTGATCGGTACGGAATTTCATCGTTGGGTGCGCGAACATGAAAACAAGCTTGGCCTTATGAGCAGCTTAAAGTTTTCTAGCTTTATCGAGGAAGATTTCTCTTTCTATGCGCATTGGTATTTGCGCATTCGACAAGCGGCGGAAATATTGACAAAGGGAATTGAAGCTATCCACTTTAACGCGCAAAATAACTTCACGCTTCAATATCCGGTTTTGCTTGCTCCTCTGAAAGTCAAAGAAAACGAAGAAGAAAGCCTTCGAAAACTGAAAGTGGTTTCTTCATATCTTGACATCCTTATAACAAGACGAATCTGGAACTGGCGCTCTATTGATTATTCAACCATGCAATACGCCATGTTTTTGTTGATGCGCGATATTCGAGGTAAAAGCGCTGAAGAATTAGCAAACATGCTCTATGAAAGCTTAACCAAGGAAGCAGAAACTTTTTCATCTAATGATAGATTCCGCTTGCATGGAACAAACGGTAGGCTTATTCACCGCCTGCTTGCCCGCATAACTGATTACGTAGAAACCCGTTCAGGACGTCCATCGCGATATCGTGAATACATCCAACGCGGGGGCAAAAACGGTTATGAAATAGAACATATCTGGGCAAACCATCCCGAATGGCATATGGACGAATTTGCTCATGCCGCAGACTTTGACGAGTATCGCAATCGCATCGGTGGGCTTCTATTGCTTCCAAAAAGCTTCAATGCCAGCTATGGTGATTTACCCTATAACGAAAAGCGCAAGTATTATATTATAAAGCAAAACCTTCTTGCGCAGAGCCTGCATGAAGACGCCTACACACATGATCCAGGCTTCAAGAAATTCTTAGCAGAAAGCGGTATTCCCTTCAGGGAGCATGCAGAATTTAAAAAAGCTGATCTGGATTCCCGACAGGAACTTTACATAAAGCTTGCCGAGCAAATCTGGAGTCCGCAGAGATTGTTGGAGAATGTCAAATAATGATTACTGGCTTAAACCCCTATGCCAACTACAGGAATCCCGGTACTCGATAGTGAACTGTTCTGCAGTAGCATTAAAATAATTGGGGACGGGTGTACTAGCTCATAAATCAGGTAATTATTTAAGTTTATCAGAGGTTGTTTTGTAGCCCAATCCACCATGCTTACAGAAAGATTTATAAATCATGTCCAATATCAGAGAAATACATGATGCTTCAGCCTTGAATGATATAGGTATAAACGCAAACGACAACGGCAATTATGAATTTGCTGTCAAAGTATTTACTAAATCAATCAAAATACATCCTGATGATTCAGATACCTATTATCACAGGGGAAGAGCATATACTGAACTCGGTCACAATAAAAAAGCGCTAAGAGATTATAATAAATCCATTAGACTTAATCCTGAAAACGTGCGTGCTTATTACAGCCGGGCATTCGAATATAAAAAGCTTGGGGACTTACATAAAGCAATAGAAAATTTCAGCAAGTTTATAGAAATATATCCGCAAATTGCCATTGCGTATAAAAAACGTGGAGTTGTTTATGATTTGTTAGGTGAGCATGAAAAAGCTATTGAGGATTATAATGAAGCTATTCGGCTTAAACCTAAATATGCCGAAGCATATCTTGATCGGGCTCTGGCTTATGGGGATTTGGGGCAGAACGAACGCGCTATTCAAGACTTCAACACGGCAATAAGCCTTAGCCCGGATAATGGCGAAGCTTACTTATTTCGAGGCATTAGTTATCTTGAACAGAAAAAATATTTATGGGGATATCGCGACGCGAAAAAGGCGTCGGAATTAGGTGAAGATAAATTACTGGAGTGGGTTAAAAATTATAAAATAAAACCGGTAATACAAAACACAAAATACTAAAAGGAGATCTAACATGTTTCATGGCAACGTTTCTAAAGAAATTGCAAAGGGATTGTTAGAGCTTAAGGAACGGATTGAACTCTCCAAAATACCTTCTTCAAAATTGGATGAAACAATAAATGTGGCTACCTGGAATATCCGTGAATTTGGCAAGAAAAGAAGAAGCGAAGCAGCCGTTCATTATATTGCGGAAATTCTTGGCCAGTTTGATATTATTGGTATTGTGGAACTTCGAGACGATCTTAACGATTTAAAGCGTGTTTTAAACATTCTGGGACCATACTGGCGAGCGATATATTCTGATATGATACCTGATGCTGGCGGCAATAGAGAGCGGATTGCCTATGTCTATGATAAGCGTTCAATATCATTTAATGGGTTGGCTGCAGAAGCTAATCCTCCCCGAACGAAGAAAGGGACGGAATATTTAGCAGACATTTCCTGGTGGAGAAGTCCCTATATGGCATCATTTAAATCGGGCAATTTCGATTTTGTATTACTTACTACGCATATTCGTTGGGGAGACAACGAAAAAAATCGTGTCCGCGAGATCTCGCTACTCGCTGACTGGGTCGATGCTAAAAGGAAAGAAAAGAACGTTGAGGACAAGGATATAATTGTCATGGGTGATTTTAACATCCCCAGTAGAAAAAGTCCTTTGTTTGAAGCGATGGTAAGTAAAGGGCTTATTATACCAAACGCACTTCTGAAAAGTGACCCGGGATCGAATCTTGAAAAGAACAAACGATATGATCAGATATTTCATTTACCTATTTATTCCGATAATTTTACAAATAACGGCGGAGTATTAGATTTCTATAATGGGAACGTCACTCGGTTATTTCCGGGGATGAAAAAAATTGATTTCACTTATCAATTGTCAGATCACCTGCCTTTATGGGTACAGATTAATACCAATATTGATAGTCATAAATTAGATCAGATAATTCAGGGGTAAGAGCTGTAAAATGTTTTAAAATTTCTTCCAGTAAATAGAAATAACCGGAAGGAATGAAAAGTCTGCAAGCAAAATTACCAAAACAAAGGAAATGAGAGGAGGCCATAATGACGCCCATAGAATCAATTTATGAGATAAAAGAAGCTGTCGTTAATCTCGAAAGATACATGCTGTCAAAGGATTCTGTGGTCTCTAAGAAGGCCCGAATGAAATACGAGCAGCTGGTTGATGTATTCTTCAGGGGTAATAAAGGTTCTGAAGCAACCAAACATCGCCAAGAATGTTTAAATGACCATGGATTTTTTATGAAGCTGATGGATGAGGCAGTGGAATATTTTTATTTGGATGAGTGATGCTTAGCTATAAATAAGTGCTACTTCCAGAAAGAAGCAAATCATTAAAATTAGCAGCCATGAAATGATAATAATGGAATATTTCTCTTTAAGAGAAAAAGAAGTTATGCTATTTTAATATTTAAATAAGTGGAAAAAGAGAAGTTCATATATTATTTGTTATGCAAAAAAATAATATGGAAAAATGGTATGAAAGGTATGAAAGCCAGCGTTGGTATAAAAATACTTTTTTGGTCAATAATTTCCGTCAAATTTCAAGAGCAACTAAAGGGGACAGGGAATGGAACAATATTGAGGATTCAGGCTGCCACTTCGTGTGCTTGTCAATGATTATAGGAATTAACCCGGCATACTTATCTTCAAAGATGAAAGAATTAAAATTTTTCAAACCTGATTACAGCTTAAAATCAAAAAAATTAAATGGTCGTTCAACACATTTAGTTTGGGATCAAAACAAACCGGATATAAAAGATAAAGAAGTTAAATTAAAAAAAGTATATCATCCAAAAAGAGGGATAATAGATTTATCAATTCAATTTATTGGCATTAAGAAAACAAACAATATTGACTGTGCAAAAAGTCTAATTGAGGATAACAAAAAATACGGTTATCATATTATCTGTGGATATGATGATCATTCTAGGTTGGTTGCTGGCAAAAGTAAAGGTAAGTATTTTCTTTGGGACCCTGATCTTAGCGATACAGACTTGCAAAAAAATATTAGAGGACAATATACTTTAGAAAGGTTTTATAAAGAGTATTCGAATAAAAAAGAATTTGCTAATAAGGAAGCAGAATACTTGATTTACTCGGTAATATTTAAATAAAGCGGATAACCAGTTGCTACAGCCGATCGCTGCGCTCCGGCTGAGCTTTTCGTTATGCATTTAAATGAATGAAGATGGCTTTGGAAAGGGTGCACGATATGAATAGCCAATCAGTCATTTGTGATGACACATTAAAGTTTGAAGCGAATTACCCTGATATAAAATCAAATATTCAGCAAAAACTTCAGGACTCTATTGACCTATATAAATTTGATGATATCGCTCGGCAGATACGATATCGCACAGAGGGTCCCTTGGTTCCTAACGACAACAGGAAAATTCCGATCTTAATATTATTGAGTAATCCTCACCCCCATTCTGTTCGGCAGGGAATGTTTCTTTCTCCAAATCGAGTTGGGAAGGAGAATCCTTTCTGGAATACGTTAAGGGGGACAGGATATTTCAAACACGCTAATCAGATTACCCCCTCGCTGATGATTGAAAATAGATATGAAAGCCCTTTCCGAATATTTATAGCCGTATTGCTTTCATTTCCAAGCAATTATCCGCATGAGCTGCCGGAAATCTTTGGAGTCGGTGAATACCAGAAAATGATACTTGCAGGAAAAAGGAGGATAGAAGAACTATTGGCGAAGTATGATATCAAGAACGTCATATGTTTTGGAAAGACTCAATACGACGTTATGGCCTCATTCGCCACTCCAGATCAGTATACCAATGCTTTGAAGTGTGGCAAGGTCATACAAAATCAGGCTTCATTTTCTAATGCCGTCTCGATATTCCTTACATTTCCAACAGGGTGGAGGTATGACACTGATAGCCAACGCATGAAATGCGAGAGCCTGAAACAGATTATGGAAATTATTATAACCGCATCAGGCACTTCCGTGCATAAAGTAGAAGATGAAAGAAAAAAGGATTTGAAATCTTTTCGCCAGAAAAAGGCAACGCCAAATATCTGGTTCATCGTTCATCACCGTGATCTTTGGGACATCGATAACAGGCTAATTGGATTTTACAACAGGAATCAATGGGAGCCCCTCAAAACAGGTGATATTGTTATATATTACAGGGCTGGATTTAAGGAAATTACGGGCGTATTCAAGATAACAGAAAAAGGTATAAATCTTAATAAGCACTTCTATATGGAGGATATAGCAGAAAAGACCATTCATCAGTGTCGCTTGGAATTGCTTAGTGACGATATAATTTGCCATCGACCGACAACGGAATCAAAATTTTCTTTTTTCGATGCATGGGTAAGTGCTCGGTACGGCTTGCGGAAACAAGTATTTAGCGCAAGACAGGATGATCTTGAACTTATATTGCGGGACAAGTCCGTAATCGACAATGCTTAAAAAGAGCAGTGTGCGCAACAAAAAATTGCATAACCCGGCGTTCCACCCGATCGTAGCCCGCTAGGCTGCTCCGGGTGAGCTCTTCGTTCGGCAATACAATAGGGGAAATTTCATATGACATATAGAGAACAACAGCGACAAAAAGTGACATTGATACGGACGGCGTTTTTCAAAGATCCTGGAAACGGCATCTTTTATGGCAAGGAACGCGAATTTGCTTTATCTGATCCAATTATCAACTTATGGGAAGGCATCAGGTATGATGCCGTTGACTATTTTAAACGAAACAATATTGGGTGGTGGCAAAGTAGCGGTGATGATTTGCCCACTGGGCACTTGCTTTCATCGCAGATTGCCTGTGTTAACCATCTGTATTTCATCAGACAAAGAGAGGATCTTGCGACCACGATTCTGAAAAGCATTGATCCCGATGTGGTTAAAGCGCTACCTGTTGAAGACGGATATGTCGAATTCGAATTCATTGGTTCTAAAAAAGCCAAAATCCCATTTTTACTAAATGAAAAGTCTCTCACTCGCGGGGCTAACTGCACCTCCATTGATGCAGCCATGACAGGTCAGTTACGATCGGGGGCCAAAAGGTTATACCTGATAGAGTGGAAATACACAGAATCGTACCAACCAGAAGATAAGTATATCCCCGAGAGAGCAAGCCGATATGACAATCTGATAACAGCCCCAGACTCGCCGTTTGTCGCGGGAACCAACCCAGCAACACTCTATTTTGAACCGTTCTATCAGCTCATGAGGCAAACATTGTTCGGAAGTCAGTCTGTGAAAGTGAAAGACTATGGTGTATCTTCCTACAAGCATCTCCATGTTGCCCCCATGCAGAATATTGAGCTTCGTGAAAGAATTACCTCAAATGGCTTGAATGGAGCAGATATCCATGATGCATGGATTAAGACGCTTAAAGAAAAAGATGCTTTTATCGGGACAACCCCAGAAGAATTGCTGAAACCAGTTGCAGAAAGGCAAGACACAAAATCCGTTCTTCATTATTTAGAGAACAGATATTGGAAATGAAAGCCGAACAAGGGCAATACACCCGATCGCACTCTCCGGGTGATTTCGTCGTTGTCCCGATGAGAAAAAGATGATTAATGCAATTGAAAAATTCATTGATACAATAAAGACTGGAAAAATTGAAATCTATAACGAATTCAGCTTACAGCATGAATTAGGGATATTTCTCCGGTCACAATTTACCAATATGAAAATACAATTTGAAAGAAACGTATCGTTCTTCTTCCATGCCGGTGAGTTTGTTAAAAGGGAAATTGATATTTCTATATATGCCTCAGATAAATCAAAGCTTCACTACGCCATTGAGCTAAAGTATCCACGTAACGGGCAGTATCCCGAACAGATGTTTAACTTTTGCAAAGACATTCTGTTTGCAGAACAGTTGAAACGTTCAGGTTTTGATCAAACATTTTTTGTAGCCTTTGCAGACGATCCCCTATTTTATTCCGGCAATGGTGATGATATCTATGGCTACTTCAGACAACACAAAATACTTCAAGGGACTATTACAAAACCAACAGGAAAGAAAGACGATACAGTAACACTTAATGGAAGCTATAATGTACAGTGGGCTAACGTGTGCGGTAATCTTAAATATGCTGTAATTGAAACGAGGCCAACAAGGCGCTAGAGCCGATAGCAGCCCGTTGGGCTGCTATCGGCTCTGCTTTTCGTACGGCCAGAAATGATAGCATGAATTTTTTTTCTTTTATGAAAGGAAAGAAATGCATGAAAAAATAGCACAGTATTGTATAGAGCATTTGGATTTACAAAATGCAGAGCTTAGTGAAGAGTATTACTACGCTAGTCTTCCATTGAAATCGAGCCAGATGCGAACCGCAATCGGGCGGCACTTTTACTGTGTCCCTGCTGAGTTCGCGCTCAATTTTATCGGGAGTCGGCGTCGCGGTTCGCACAGCTCATTTCAAAGTTAGGCAGACCCTTCGGGCAGAAGAGTATTATGAAAAACTTACATGATATTATTATAAAACAGTCTAAAATAATTATAAATAATTGTAAAATAGCAATGGATGTTACATTCCCAGAAGAATTAATAATCACAATTCCAAAGCTTAGTAAATATGATATTAATAAATTGGTTAATGATCTAAAGGAAATAAATTATTGGAACTGTATATACATTATTTCTGCAGATGAATTTAAAATGAAAAAAGAAGCTGTTACTAAAACATTTTTGCAATTAAAATCCCAATATCCTAAAAATTATCATATCAGCAGGATTAATGATTCAGTTCATTGGTTATCTAATAATTCTGAAAAAATATTATATGTTGGATGCAAAGAGAATAATCTCCAGCGTCGTCTAATGCAGCACCTTGGTATAATAAACAAAAAATCAAGATCAGTATATTCTTTATATTTGAATGACTGGTGGTTAGATCATTCTAAATTAATAATCAAAATCTGGAATCTACAAGATAAAGTAAATAATGCAGTATTACAGATAATCGAAGATTCTATTTGGGAAGAATTGCATCCTTTATTTGGTAAAAAAGGAGCAACCTTTAATAAAAAAAATGCCTAACAATGAGTTCAAGCGGACTCGCATCTGGAGATGTAGGTGAAAAATTATTTAGTTAAAGTTAAAGATTAAATCCGGTGGCTCGCCGCTTAACTCTATGTTGGGCCTATATCAACAAAGGAGATTCTGTGACCAAAACCGAAAAACAAATTCTCGATAACGTACGTAAGCTTGAGTTATTGGAAAGGGAATTCAAGAAATTTAACTATGAAACGGCAACACCACGTAATTCCGATGAGTCAATATCATTCCTTCGCGAAATTATTCGTATAGCAGGGGAGGCTTTCACTACAAGAAACAAAATTCTCGAAGACTTTAAGGATGTAACTGAACTTAATATTCAGGATAAACAGGCGCTAGGGCTTCTAGATTCAGTCAGAAGAAATGACAAGTTATATTCAATTGCGTTTTATGAGAACGTAGGGGGAATTATCAATGCAGACGCTGAGAATCAGGAAAACAAGATGCCAACGTCAATCGAGGATATCTTAAATGATAAATTTGAAGATATATTTTCAGATTTTCATTCTTGGTTTGATGTCACTTCATATTACTTAGCTCAGATAACAATTGGTCCAATTATTTCATCATTCAAAATTCCTTCTTATCTCCTCTCGTACTTTACTGAAATTAAGGAAACGTATGCATTTGGCAAATATCGAGCGAGTGTGGCATTGTGCCGCGCATTATTGGAAATGGCGTTATATAGAAAGCTCAAGGCGAAAGGAGCTTTTAGAGACAAAGACCCTAAAGTCACTGGTATTAACGTGGCGAGAGAAGACAACCTTAATCGATACATCAATATGGCGAAGTGGGAAAAGGTATTGTCAAAGGATAGCTTAGATTTAGCGCATCAGATAAGGAAAACCGCAAATGGTGTATTGCATATAAAAGATTCAGAGAAACAACTTAACAAGAAGATCGTCGTTGATACTATTTTCGCAACGTTGCGAATATTAGAGGGGTTGTACAGATAGGTGTATTATTGAGGGCGCTAAACCGTCGCTGCACCCGATTGCAGCCCGCTGGGCTGCTCCGGCTTAGCTTTTCGTTATATAGAAAAAGTGAAAGGTACAATTTATTCTATGATACTTACTTTTGGATGATGGTTTGGCTTGTATCTACAAGACACAAAGCGCATACTAAATGGCACATCACAATACTATCAAGGCGGCCAGTTACAATAGCCTCACCCAGAGATTAAACATACTGACGTACGCGTGCTGGCAAAAAAACTACCAATATCGCCACGAAGTTTGATCTGAAATATTTGAATTTGACACCGCCGACAACGGAGAGTACACTTTTGGCCGAAAAGGAGAAACTATATGCTGAACTCGCAGCTCTTGAAGCCGAGGGAATTAACGTCAGAGGATAAATACGAGAAAGTGCGAGACGCCTTCTTGCGGATTGCGAACAGATTTTTGTATGAAATCAGGGTCGCATCTTTATTATTTACATTTTGCTTAGTAGAAAAAAATATAACTGTTTTATTTGTCGCTAGTATTTAAAAGTATTTGATTAATAAATAGGGGTCTTAATCGTGAACAGCAGACTACTAAAAAAACACAACAAATCAATATATCTAATGCATTAATTATAATGCCATGCTTTATAATTTAAACACTCATGCTGTGTTAATTAGATGGGATATGGATTGCGTTGGTTCCCATAAAACCATTAGCATTGGAAAAAATACATTTTCACTATTTAATAATATCAAAAAATACATAATTTCTAGCATTCGAAATCTTATCGATCAGCATTGTGAAGCAATTAACTTGTCTGATCTTAATGCATATTATGAAAGATTTGTAGATGAAAATGAGCCAATGCCGGAAGGATATTCCGCATTTGACATCGAAAAATTATGTTTAACCCTTCTTGATAAACGTAATTCATACTTAGCTCAGAGTCCAACGGCACCTACAATAAAAGGAGAATGGTCACAGCTTATTGAATATTTGAATGATGATCTTGAGGGTGATTATTTTCACATAAGCATAGAAGGAGAAATTCCAATATTTGCAAAAGAGATGATTAACTGGTTAAAATCTTACAGAGAAGAAAACAATGTGCTAAATTTCATAGAAGGACGATGGATTAATTATCTGCAAGCTATTACAAAAGCTGAACAATGGTGGTGTGATACTAATACAAGAAAATTGGATCAGTTTATTGACGAATTTAACAAGATGTATGAATTTTCGTGATACTTGATTTTGGTAAGTGAAGTTTATAAAATAGAACATAAATATTTTAATATATTTACTTGAGCAGAAATTGAAATCATTATTATAAAGTATATTTAAAGAGGAGAACCAAACTATGGCGATGGTTTCTTCATATTGGAGACTCAAGTTAATAGAAGGCACGCTGAGAAATAAATCCCCCAAAAGATACAAAAAGTTGAAGAAAACAGGTCATCTAGATCAATTCTTAAAAGAAATTGACAAGCAGATAATGGACATCTATGAAAATAAAAGAAAATACGCATTTTTAAGAATAAAGAATCAACAAACTGAGGACGACCCACAACTTCTGCAAAAGCTTCAGCAAGCCGATAAAAAAGCGTGGACTAATACGTTATATCAATTCATGATTTCATATGACTTCGAATCAAAAGAAACATCACAAAATACAAATGAATATAAAAATAAGCATAAAAGTTATTTACATACTTCAGCTTCTCGACGATCAAAAAAACTAATATCAAGGCTCGCCGAAGTAAGTTTCTTGTATATAAAAAAAGCTGTTGCGGGCAAGCACGTCCCTTCCCTGCCACCCGACTGGCAACCACTAAAAGAAAATAAAGAGAATGAAAATCAATCATTAAAAGACACAACTGCAGCCGAAAAAAAGGAATTGACACCGGAGGAGAAATACCAAAAAGTAGCTGATGTCGTCTTGCGTGCTGCGAAAAGACTTTTTGAGATAAAGTATCCACACTTGATTAAGAAGAACGATACGGAGCTAAACGCCGGCATTGATCACGAAATCCTTGCCGCCGGTATCAACCTGGCCGGCTTTTACATCGAAGGCGGCGCCCGTTCATTCATCGAATTCTCCAAAAATATGATCGCGGATATGGGCGAAGTAATCCGCCCTTATCTGAAATCGTTCTATATGGCCGTGCGCAATTACCCCGGCTTGGATAAAACCGGTATGAATACGGAAGCCGAATTAGACGCGATTAATTAAAATGAAATTTATTTTAAAACCATGCCGAGAAGAAGTTTTTGAAGATAAAGTATCTACACTTGATGAAAAAGGAAGATTAGAGTTTATATAAAATAAAGGATAATTAAATGGTTGAATATCCTATAATGGAAGAGAAGATATTAACTGGAGAACCAAAGGAATGCCCGGAATACAAGGTTACACGCCAACCGTCGTCGGCAGAGAAAAAGCTGGCACAAGCAAAACAGCCTGCAATGCGGCGCAAATCGCCGCGCAATACATGATTAAGTATATTACCTCACAGATTATCTAGCTGGCCCTATAAAGGGCGGGTGTGCCGTGCAATCATTGGATGGACAAATAAACTATTGTTATACCTCATAAATCCACCTTCTTCTGATCGATATAATTACTTTGACAAACCTTTGTCGTCTGAGTATATAAAAACCTAACACAAAAAGGAGAAAGATTATGCCGAAGTCATCGAAACGGGATACGTCGCAGCAAAGCAGGCAATCGAGACTCGCCGAAGTGCACTCCTAGATCATAAGAGAAATACACGCGGGCAAATACGTTCCAACTCCACCTCCAGGCTGGCAACCACCAAAAGAAAATAAGGAGAATGAAACTCAATCAACAGAAAATATAGCGCCGACCGACAAGAATGAATTGACGTCGGAGGAGAAATCCTAGAAATTTTTAGACGTCTGAACAAACGCTTTCAAGGAATTCTTAAAGATCAAGTATCCCCACTTGATGAAGAACAAAGATTAAATTTAATAACATAATCACCGCCACTGCTACTGAAAACTTCCTGAAAGAAGTGAATCATTAAAATTAACAGCTTTGCAAGCTTTCAATCGATAATCGATGAGCAGTTGAAAAAATTTACCATATTTTACGACCTTCGTCTTTAGTCTTTATTATCACGAATCACGAAGTGAAAAAGACATATATTTGCATGTAATTATGTAATGTTCCCCTTTTTTTAAAAATATGCTTATGTTATGATGTTACTCAAATTATCGGAAAAAACGAAGTTCGTATATTAATTGTTATGTCTAAGAGGATGCTATGAAATATGTTACACTGAATTTCATAAGTCCAAATTTTGGTGATGAAAAATTAGAATCTGCTTCATTTGAAGACTTAGTTGATGTTTTCGAGGATAGAATAAAGCATTGGTTTCTCCATCCGGCTGAGCGTCTTCTTGAAATACCCCATTGCCAAATTTCGGCTGTAGCCCTTCTTATGGCTTATTTTGAGGGAATAGAAATATATCAATCTGGGAAAGACAGCAAGAGCCAGTCATTTCCATTTTTTGCGAAAGGTTTTTCCAAAGTTTTTCCGCTTCTTAATAATGATGAAAGGCTGTTAAAAACCATTCATAGTGCAATCTATGATCAAGTGAGATGTGGTTTCGCTCATGATGGGATGTTCAGAAATCGAGTGTTTTTTAGCAATATTCCTTCCAAGCCAATTATTTGTTCATTTCCTAAAATAAATGGTGTCTTAGATTCCTCTCAGATTGAGTCAATTGTAATTAATCCTAAGCTTTTATTTGAGAGTGTTAAAAATCATTTCGAGGACTATTTAAAAATACTTAGAAAAGGTACCGATTTAAAGTTAAAACAGAATTTTGAAGCGATCGTAAAATTAAAATGGGCTTTAGATGAGAAAGACCGAGCTATAGGCATGACTGAAGAAAAATTTTATAGGACATAACAAAGGTTTGCACGGGATCGCGGCAAAGAGCGGCGCTCCCCATGAAACCTGTCATTATGTTTAAGGTGAATCATGCAAAACGAAGTTGCCAATTTTCTTTTGAAAGAAGCAAGAGACCTTAAGTATGATACCTGAGATTCTGTTTTTGGAGATTTGTGTCTTGACGAAACAAAACCAATTAAGCAGTATTGTGGCGCCGTTTATGGAATTGTTGTCGAATCTGATACACCACCAAGCACAGGATTAAAACCATTAAAAGATTACCCAAAGCTATTTCCAGTATACTGGGGCAAAGACATCGCACCAGTAAGCCATATAATAGCCCATGTGCAAAATCACAAATCAACAGGAAATGCAAACCTCCGCAACATAAGTGAATTGAAAGACAAACGAATAATCTTTGGGGCAATCTTTGTAGAAAGGTATCGAGATTTTGAGGAACATTTACATAAAACATATCCGCTGCTTAAAGGGAGCAAGAAACATGGGGGCGGAGAAAAAATCATTAAGATACTGAAATAAAACATAACCAGTCGCTGCACCCGATGGCAGCGCTAGAAGCGCTGCTCCGGCTCAGCTCGTTGTTACTTTCTTTCAATTGGTACTCTTCGACTTTACCATTTTCATGAGTTCATTGATTTATAGGTGTTATTTGCAAATATTATCTTAAAATTAGCAATCGTTAAGAAAATGTATTAAAAATTATACACGATAATATTTCACTTATCTTCCTCAAATTCCGGAGACGGTAATTCAATAGTCATCTCCTTTGGCCTCCATCGCTGTTCGGCTATTTGGGCAAATGTTTTTGGCTTTACCGCGTCCTTTTCTTTTTGAAGAGCATGCCATTTTTCAAATTCTTCGCGCCATTTTAATGCTTTCTTTTGCCTTTGCAGACAGGTTGATTTTATCCATTCTTCTAGCTCGCGAGAGAACGGCTCGGTTACAGGCATGGGCGGTATCAAAGATACAAGACCTTCCACATTTCTTTCTCTTTTATCCGCGTTAAGAAGTATGGCTGGTTCCCTATATTGAGGCCATGCAAATAAAGGGGCGTCATTCGAGGGGATTTCTTTAGCGCAATCCGGTTGTTTACGACATTTAAGGCATTTTTTTCTTTTGCCCGACCAGTCACACAGACTACATTCCCATGTATCAATAATATTATTATCTTTTTCTTTTATTAAAGTGCCATCCAAAATTAAAATAAAGCAGGGCACCATGAAGGTATCGGTAATGTCCTCACAAATATAAAAATCAAAAGGCATTCCTTTAAGAGCCGTAGCTATATTCTCTTTCAAGGGCGAACTTGCCAGTATGTTGACGTTACTTTCTATTGATTGAGTAACGTGCATTGTTTACATCCCAATAATATTTAATTCTATTTTGCAAACTATTAAATGCTAATTTTCAATTAAGCTTACCTTAAGCAAGAACTGACACATTTAACAGACAAAATGACCCCGGGGAAATCCTTGTTTTTCATTATTTTAGGGAAACACCATGCAACTGCGTCAAATTTATCGCGTATGGTCGGTTCATTCAAAAGTAGTTTTATTTTGTCATCCACATTTAAATTGGTTCCTGCTTTATATTTATTGATGTTTTGGGTAAGAAAAATAATTGCTAATGCGCGTTGATTGTTTGTTATTATGGTTTTTCCTGCGCGTTCTATTACTTTTGCTTTTAAGTATGTATAATCATATTTGTCAGATGTTATTTTATCTTTTTTAAATTTCTCTATATGATATGTATGCTTTGCTTCAATGAAGTCTTCGATGTCATTGTCGGCTAACTTCATCCAAAGATCTAATCTTACTTTTGTATCACGATCATCATGGTTTACTAACTTTTCGCATACGGCAATTCCTTTCGTTAGCCATGCGGCTGACATAAGCAGACCGACATTCCCCATTTCGTTATCAAGATAGGGTGGCATGCCATTTGTTTGATTACAAAAATTACTAATGCATTCTATCCATGTGGTAAACAACTTCTTCCAATGCTTCAAAGCAATTTCATTAAATAATACATAGCCGCCTTCAATTTCCTTCGATGATAAATTATTATAATTACTAGCACTTATTTGATAATCACTCATTGCTATCACCCCCCTGTATTCAATATTTCATTCATGGCATTAGGATTTAGTGGAATCAACTGCTTTAATAATTCAAGATCTTCAATAGCATCTTTTATATGCGTCCAATACCATTGCACCCTTATTCCTACTTCAAGTAAATGTTCATCATTAACAATCTCAGGGCATTTATTAGATGCAAGCACGATTGTGTCGATAAGTTCTTGCGCGGCTGCTTTGTTCATCTTCTTTCTGTCAGATTTATACCAGCGAAATAAAGCGTTCATTAGCAGGCATTCGTTTACAGATAAAGGGATCCCATAAGCTTTTATGCGATACAAGATAATCATTTCGCCTATTTCAAAATCGTGTTCTATTAGAAGACGGCATATTTCGTGCCTTCCCAGAATGGCAGCAATGTTTAAACAATTTAAGTTATGCACATCCCATTTTACACTGGCAAAATGAAAGAGAGCCGTGTCCGAAAGTAAGAGATTTTTATCAATAGTCTCTTTATTTAAAGCATCTTTAACTTCATCTGGCTTGTTTAGCATGATCGCATTGATAAAATTGTATATATGCTTTTCCTTTGCAAGGTTTTCAGACAGACGATTAATGGCTGAATAATCCAAGCCCATTGTTTCCAGTTCCCGTGCATCCGGCACGGCATTTTGTCTCATTATATGGTCAATAATTTTATACAGATGAAATATATAGTTTATCGCGGCAAATAGTGAAAATATTTCGCGCTGATCAAAATCATTATCTTTCCCGATATTATCGACAAATTCCTGGTCAACAGCAAAATCAATTTGTGGGGGCAGATTATTCAAATTTCATTACCTCCTTATAATCATCTTATTGAAGTTTGTAGAGTTGATCTACTATTTCAACCATCCCTAAAGTATCGAGGCCGCAATATTGTTCAAGGTCATTTCTGATTTTAGCCTTATCTTTATTATCATCTGTAAAGGTTACCCGAAAATATTCCCTGCTGGCAGTCATGCCGTCACCGATTTCCATATCATCGTATGATTTATCAGTAAGCGTCGGCAGAACATTTTTTATTGAGCAGCTTCCATCCTGTTTGGGATGGTAATACGCAAAATCCCGAAAAGGTTTG
>Ga0208197_1000722_pt1 | contig 38443 bp, 34 predicted proteins | sample AD_JPNNA4_MetaG_FD_184444 | JGI IMG/M metagenome (GOLD analysis project Ga0208197, IMG submission 184444) | Active sludge microbial communities of municipal wastewater-treating anaerobic digesters from Japan - AD_JPNNA4_MetaG (SPAdes) (version 2) | ecosystem: Engineered > Bioreactor > Anaerobic...
GGTTTTTTGAGGTGGGAAAATTGGCGCATATGGGATAAATAAAATGACACATATGAAACAAATATTTTTAATTAGTAAATTATTTGTTATTCCCCAAAAAACTGACGAGTTGCCCTAAGCGTAAATATTTTTCTTCACAAAATTTATAAAAAGTGATATAAGTTTACAACGATCTAAAATTTGTCCCGAGTTTTTTGGGGCGAGGAAACGACGCATATGGAACAAATATTTTTGCGCAACATTGGTCAATATAAAGCGCAATTTTCATCGGAATACTATTCAAACAAAGCTGTAATTAAGGATTATATCGGGAAGAGTTATTGAGAAAAATCAAGGCGGATTAAAGATTATGTCTGAAGTAGTAATTAGAGCGGAAAACGTTTATAAAGAGTACAATCTCGGAACGATCGGATACGGCACTTTGTATCAGGATTTGCAGTCGTGGTGGGCTCGCATACGGGGCAAAGACGATCCAAACGCCGCCGTTTCTCTGTCCGGGAAAAAAGATTATAAAAGCGGAAAGTTTTACGCTCTAAGCGACGTATCGTTCGATATAAACAGAGGAGATCTGGTCGGCATCATCGGTAGAAACGGCGCCGGCAAATCGACGCTGCTCAAGATTTTATCGCGGATTACCACGCCGACTAAAGGACAGATAAAGATCAAAGGGCGAATCGCGTCGCTTTTGGAAGTAGGCACAGGTTTCCATGCCGAATTGACCGGTAGAGAGAATATTTACCTGAACGGAACTATTCTGGGTATGAAAAAACGCGAAATAGACCGAAAACTAGACGAGATTGTCGCGTTTGCCGGAATAGAAGAGTTTATCGATACGCCGGTAAAAAGATACTCCTCCGGTATGTACGTTCGATTGGCTTTCTCCGTCGCGGCGCATCTCGATTCGGATATACTGATCTTAGACGAAGTATTAGCCGTAGGCGACGCCGAGTTTCAGAAGAAATGCCTCGGTAAAATGGACGACGTTGCGAAGAATCAAGGAAGAACGGTGCTTTTTGTGAGCCACAATATGGGGGCGGTTAAGAGTTTATGCAACGTCGGTATGCTTTTACGAAACGGAGTAAATGTAAAATCGGGCGATATACAAGACGTAATTAATGAATATATGGTTTTGAACCAAGCCGAGCAAAATAAATTATCAGAAAGCGTTATTTATAATAATAAGGCGATTATTTCAGCGTTAAAATATTTTTCAGGAGGACATGAATTAAATAACGACGGAGCGGTATTAATGGGGGATTCTCTGGAAATAGAGATAGATATCGATATATTTGATAAGGTAAACGATCTGAGCATTTCCATCGATATAAGAGATCAATACGACGATCTGATATCTCATTTAACTAACGAAGACGGCGAATTGTATTTTTCCCCGTTAGCTAAATCCGATAAGAAGAAAGTTTTTATTAAAACTGAACCGATTAATCTTAGCCCGAGTATATATTATTTAACTATTTGGATAGGAATGGGACATAAGGAGAGTATTCAACTGATAAATAAGGCGTTGCGATTTGTTATCGAACAGAGCGATATAGTTCATAGGACGCGACCTCTACCCGGTCGTATGAAAGTTTTTATTAGTTCGGAATGGAAGGCGATATAAAAACCAAAAGAACGCGGTTTGCGTTAAGGAAGGAATATTTTGAAAAATATTTTGAAAAGATTAAAAAAAACGATAAAAAATATAGTTTTTAAGGAAAAAGGAATAACAAAAAAGGATATAATTAAATATTTACCTAATAATCCGATTATTCTGGAAGCGGGGGCCGCAGAGGGAGGAGATACCGTGGAATTCTCTGAATTACTTCCCGACGCTCGGATATACGCATTCGAACCGGTAAGTAAAACATTCAAAATATTAGCCGAAAACGTTAAAACGCGCCCGAACGTTACGATATATAATATGGCCCTTTCCGATACCGTAGGCGAAGCCCAAATAAATATTAGTTCCAAAATTGAGAATAGAGACGAAGCCGCGACTTCGAGCACTTTATTGAATCCAAAAGGGCATCTTAGTTTTCATAAAAACATAGTATTTGATACTACCGAAACGATAAAAACAATTACTCTCGACGAATGGGCAAAAGAGAATAAGATAGAGAAAGTTGATTTTATGTGGTTAGATATGCAGGGGATGGAGTATAGAGTTTTGAACTCCTCTCCCGAGATATTTAAAACTGTAAAGTTACTCTATACTGAAGTTAGTTTGAAAGAGATGTTTGAAGGCGCCCCTTTATACGATACTTTCAAAAAATGGCTCAAAGATAAGGGCTTTAAAGTCGTTAAAGAGGAGTTCCTTTGGGAAGATATGGGCAACGTACTGTTTATCAGGAAAAAATAGATGCTTGTTAGGATCGTAAAAGACTGGGATAAACCGGATATTATGAGGCAGACGCCGGGTTTTTCTAAAAATTGGAAGGGAATTACTTTTACTACGGATAACGTCGATAGTTGCGATTTGTTAGTCGCGTTAAATCGGACGAAATGCGATTTAAAAATTAGGACGCGGGAGGCGTGGCTTTTTTCTCAGGAGTCGCCGATCGATTTATACAAATGGCACACAAAAGCGTTTTCTGACTTCGATAGAGTATTTACTTTCTGGGATAGTTCAATATCCGCTAATATAATAAATACTCAGACCGCGCTGCCGTGGCATATCGGGAAAAATTACGACGAACTCAAAAATATTTCTATTGAAAGTTGTAAAAATAAAGCAGACGAAATATCGTGGGTTACAAGTTCGGCTAGCGACAAAGAAGGTCATAGATTAAGATTGAAATTTCTTGATTATCTTCGAAACGTAGGATTTAAGTTCTCTCTCTATGGAAAAGGATTTAATCCTATTGCAGATAAATACGACGCGATTTTTCCTTTCAAGTACTCTATTGCGATAGAAAATTACTCTTGCGCCGATTATTGGACGGAGAAAATAGCCGATTGTTATTTGTCTTGGTCGGCGCCGATATATTTTGGAGCTACTAATATACTGGAATATTTTCCAAATAATTCGTTGATTTTGATTGATCCGAACGAGCCGAAAAAAGCGTTGGATACAATAAATAGGGCGAGAGAGGAAAGCTTTTGGGAGAAAAATATATCTGAGATAGAGATAGCCCGGAATTTAATCTTAGAAAAATATCAATTTTTTCCTTGGATATGCAAGTTGATAAGCGATTACAATTTATCGGAAAAAAGATATAAAAAAATGTTTATCAAAAAGAATATTACTTTAGAGGAGTCGAAAAATAGCCCCGATATAAAAACCAGATTAATAAATAAAATTAAAAAAATTGTTAATTTAAAAAAAGAGAATTAAATTGAAAAAAATCAACGTTATTGTTAGTTATCGAAACAGAGATGTCAAACTCGCTAAAAATTGCTTTGAATCTTTTAAAAAACAAGTATTTAAAGATTTTCAGGTCGTTTTAGTCGATTACGGTAGTTCGGATGAATACAGAAAGAAGATCGAAGAATTGGCGAATAGTTATAGTTTTGTGAAATATGTCTACTCTTACGACGAGGGACGCGTTTGGAATCGTTCGAGAGCGATGAATATCGGGATTAGGGAGTCAGATTGCGAATATTTACTTTTTGCAGATATAGATATAGTATATTCAAGTAATTACTTAGAAATGTTGTGGAACAAGAGAGCGGTAGATAAATCGATACTAAACTATGTCCATTATCTAAGAAAAGATTTTACTCGAATAGACGGAATTATAGAAGGAACTTACCAAATCAATCAAAACGATTACGAATCTATAGCAAAGGTAACGGGAGCGTCCACTTTTATAAAGAAATCAATTATTGAGGAAGTCGGAGGATACGACGAATATTACTGTTTTTGGGGGGTAGAAGATAGAGACTTGAGAAACCGGCTTGATAAGAGCGGAAATAAGCAGGAATGGCTGGAAGTCGGAGAATCTTACCTATATCACCAGTGGCACGAGGTAGTTTCGGTCGGAAAAAAGAATTTTTTACCTGATAGGTGGTGGGACGATATGAATATATATTTTGAGATAAACTCGGATAAAATAAAACGGAACGGCGAGAATTGGGGTAAAAAAACGAATAAAGAAGAAAGAAAAGTATTATCCTCGAAAACGAAAGAATTTATTTGCGATTTTGTTTATAAAGCTGATTTTATTTCAAAATTTGTCGAGGAACTAAAAAAATTATCCGACCGCGAATGTTTATTAATAAAGATTCCAAAAGAAGTAGAGATAATTCACAACAAAAGAGAAGATTTTGTAAGAAAAATCTCAAATAAATTATTAAAGCGTTTTTTTCCAGCTTTGCAAACAGTTTTTAAAGAGAAAATCGTTAATGAAAAAGATTTCCAAGAGCAGAAAGATATTAAATACGTCTTTTGGCGCTTAATCATAAATAAAAAGATTATTTCAGACTATTATATCAGCGAAGACGATGAATACGAATATATTAAGATGATGTAAGGATATTATAACGAAAAAATGTACCCCCTTCAGTTTTTTTGGGGGTGAGGAAATTCGACGCATATGGGACAAATAAAATGACACATATGAAACAAATATTTTTAATCAATAATATTATTTGTTATTTCCCCAAAAAACCGACGGGGCGCAAAAAATACTTATTTTTTTTGACATAGTACGGTTAGTTGATCTCCGGTTTTATTCCAGACTCCTCTGATAAAATCTCCAAGACGTCCGTTAGTTTTATTATCGATGAAACCTATAAATTTTGACAAGCGTATCATTGATTTATTATCCAGAGAGTTGAAAAAAGAAGAAAATCCGCTATATCGAATTTTTCCTTTCTTATCTATATTTTTTCCGAGAGAATCCTGACGATAGCTTTGAATTTTTAAATTCGATTTATCTAACAGCAGCCTTAGAGAATCTAGAGAGAAAAACCAAAAGTGCTCGTCGGGACAATAAGCGTTCCAATGTCTTTTAAAAATTTTTCTTTGCGTTCCAAAGAAATATGGAACATTTATTCTAATTATGCCGTTTGGCCTTAGCTTGTTTTTGATGACAGTTAAGTATTCTAGAGGATTTTGTATATGCTCCAATACCATAGTCATAAAAATATAATCAAAAAAATTATCTTGTACGTCGTTAATATTATTGTAAACTATGTATCCTTCGTTCCGCAGATAGTTTATTAACTGCGGATTAATTTCCAAAGCGAATGTTTGGGCGCCTTTTTCTTTTAATAAAAATAGAGTTTCTCCTCCGCCCGGACCTATATCTAGAACTTTTTTATCCTTATAATCGCTAAAATCGCTTATATTAAATCTGGCGTAATCGCAGTAAACTTCCCATGTATCCGGTTTTTTTTTGATTAGAGTGTCGTTATCATATATCTCGCTGATTGTTTTCTTAATTGTAGGAAAAGGACTAGTAAAAACGGTTTTGCAATGCGAACACTGTTTTATATCGACGTTATTAATGTTTTTATATATAATTTCGCTATCGGCAACAGAGGTTCCGCACCAGCACAAATCGATTCCAATTTCCATATATCCTCTATGTAATATAAAATTATATAAATTATAATTGATATGTTCTTAAAAGTCAATGAGATATAAATCGATATTGATGGAAGCGGCGGCATATGCGTTAAATCAGAAACACATATGTGTCAAATTTTATCTTTGCTCCATATGTGTCAATATTTCTACGACAACTGTCGCGCCTCGATAAAACCGGGAATTCCCGTTTTGAATATACTAAAATGCTGAAACATCTTTCATTCTTATATTGCGAAGTCGGGGGGCTTCTTTAGACGATTATGTTACTAATCTGAGACATTATATTTATATTGTTTCATAAGATCGTTTGTAGAGACAACGTCGGTAAATCCATTTTTTAGCAAATGATCTTTTAAAGAATCTCCCGTCCAAAATTTTGCCTTTAAACACATAGCCGCGGCTACAAATACCGCATCGTTAGGATCTTTTTCTTTACAGTATTCGTAAGATTTTCTTAAAATATCTCGCGGAATATCGTCTTCGTGAAATATTTTGACTCTCTTAAGAATTAAATAAAAAATTTCTAAAATCTCTTTTAATGATAACTTTGTATTTTTGATAATTTTTTCTTTATGTTTAAATAATTCGACAATATTGAATTCGCATATATAAACATCAAAATTTCCAGACATGATAAGTTTGAAATAAATAGTATCTTTCTTTAAAAATGCTGAAAAAAAGAATATTAGAATCGACAAGAACTTTCATTAAATGAATTTATCTTTATTTGCCAACCGCCATGTTTCTTTAACTTCGTCGGATAATTTCTGAATGAAATCATCGGACGCTTGCGATTTATTTAAGATTTGCTCCGCCTTTATATAATCGATAAAATTTCTTATATTTATATTTTCATACGCGTCTGATATCGGAATAGTCAATTTATATGCTCCGTTATCAATTTTAATCTTAGTTTTCATAAAAGTTTCCTACGTTACAATTCTAACTTATAATTTAATACTTTAAACTCTGAATATCAACTATATTTACTCAAAATATACGTAATTGTCAAATGGAATGTTTTTGTATTACCCGCCGCCGGCTTTTTGGAAATGTTCCATATGTGCCAATATTTTCTGCGACAATTGTCGCGCCGCTCCCTGAAACAAAACGTCCCATATGTGTCAAAATAAAAATGCCATGTCTATTTCCGCTAAAAAACTAACGGTATACTTGTATTACATTTAAATTTAGCGTTTTTCAAGGAAAATACTTATAAATATCTCGTCTATGCTTGATTCTTACGAAAATTACTAGATCATTCTCTATTTTTATTCCAATTCGATAATTATCTATTTTTATTCGATAAAAATCTTTATTGTTTTTACCTTGCATCTTTTTTATATTATTTATATCCTGAAGATTTTTGGAATTTTCAATATTTTCAATAGAGTTTTTTACTTTTAATTTAATACTCTTACTATCGATTTTCTTCAAATCTTTTAAGAACGAGGTTTTGTAATCTATATTCATTTTCTAATTGTCTAATATTTTAAATACATCTTCTTTGTTAACAGATTTTGTTTTGAGTCCTTTTTCAATCATTTTTCCAAAAATCAAATCCTCTATAAGATCTTTTCTATTGTCAAGGATTTCTTCTAAAGTTTCTACTATTAGTTCTTTTAATTCGTTTTTATCAATTGTAATCGTTCCCATTTTAACTCCTCTTTTTAAAATATATAGCATATTAATAAAATAGTCAAATGTTTTATTAATACCTGCGCCCGCCGGCTTTTTGGAAATGTCCCATATGTGTCATTTTTTCTGCGACAATTGTCGCGCCCCGATAAAACCGGGAATTCCCGTTTCGAATATACTAAAATGCTGTAACATCTTTCATTCTTATATTGCGAAGTCGCGAAAGATATAGCAAAAAACATTTGAATTTATAATATATTTTGTTATTATTAAAGGAGTCGTCAGGGACAAAAGTATTACATTAAATAAAGGGGGTTTTTATGATTCTTGATAGGATAACAATTAATCCCAATATCTGTCTCGGTCAACCTACTATAAGGGGAATGAGAATAACTGTATCTTTAGTCTTAAATCTCGTCGCAAATAAAATGTCCTTTAACGAAATTTTGACGGCTTATCCCGAATTAGAAGAAGAAGATATCCTTCAATCTTTAAGATACGCTTCTTGGATATCTTCCGAGAAAACAAAAATAATTTATTCCGATAAAATAGTAAATGGCTGAAACATATGAATTTCTTGTAGATATGAACGTTTCGCCGATAACAGTCGACTTTTTAAAAAAGGCAGGATATAACGCCGTTAGAGTAAACGAAGCGTTGACGCCAACCGCAGATGATATTGCAATTATAGAACATGCAAAACATCGCAACTATATAATAATAACGTTTGACCTTGATTTTACTAATATACTAGCGATAAAGGGATTTGAAAAACCTAGCGTAATTAGTTTAAGGATTGATAGCGCATTACCCGACGACTTAAATAAAGTTCTCATTGATGTTATTAAAGAATACGAAGACGACCTGAATAAAGGAATTATAATAAGCGTTGACGATATTTCAATAAGGCATAGATCCTTGCCAATAATAAAACAAAAGGAATATTAATAATTTTATTAATACCTACGCCCGACGGCTTTTTAGAAAGCGCCCATATGTGTCATTTTTTCTGCGACAATTGTCGCGCTATCGACGCGCCGCAGATGCGTCAATTCTCATCCCATATGTGTCAATATTTCTACGACAATTGTCGCGCCCCGATAAAAGTGGGAATTCCCGTTTTGAATATACTAAAATACTAAATCGATTTTCATGCCGCGACCTTATCGGGGCGCGCCGCTAAGAACAAAAATGACGCATATGCGTTAAAAACAAAATTGACACATATGCGGATGCATTGAACCCTCGATTTCCCCTCGTATCCGCTCACCCTATCGGATACGCGTGGGACGCGAAATCGAGGGTTACTGCCCCTATAAAATCGACGCATATGTGTCCCTGAAACAAAAGCGCCCATATGTGTCAAAAATAAATTTTGACACATATGGGGACGGCCGGAGCTTTACGTCGGCGGAGTATTAAAAAGACAAAAACGAGCGGACCGCTCGGACGCGACAATTGTCGCCCTTATTTATATAACCGGTTTCAATACCTCCGCCGGCAGTCAAGCATCTTGTCGCGCACGATTTATTGGCGTCATTTTCCGTAGAAGACCAATACCAGTCGCCGAGGACGAGGGCAAACCCTACGACGTTTTCCAAGACTACAAACATTTGCTCAAGTTCGCCTTTTGAAGGCAGGAACCAATCGTTATAACTGTTATGACTCAGATCGGCGCAGAGCTTTGCCGCGTAATCCGTTTTACTTTGATACGGCTCTGCGGCGCCATATTGAGCGACAATGTCTATCGTATTCTGCTTACCTGATCCTGTCGTCGTTCCATCTGCGCCTGGTACGGCAGTTCCATAACCGCCCCATACCTCTGAATCCCATTCCGTCGACGAAGGCGCCGCCTCCATATATCTCCAGCCGTTGTCGTAGTTTCCTTTATCGTAGAATATCAATCCTCCGGCGGGTCCATAGCATTTTAACGCCGTCCACTTTGCGTATAGAGTAACGTTAGCCGTTCCTATTGTGAAAGTCGCGCCCGGCTGATAATCTGTTCCCATTCCGTCGGATTGCGTATTCCAGCAGGCCACTCTCAAATTTATGCCGTCATGTGTTTTTGCAAGGGTCCCTTCTCCCAGGACGGTTACCGTCTGTCCGTTTGTATAAATATTGGCATCGACGGGAGCGCTTCCGGACGCCGCGCCGTTTCCGTCGTAGGTAACTTTAAATAAATTCAACGGTCCCGCCGCGGTATAACACGCTTTATTTCCCGAGTTATCCCTGACTACTACGTTGAAGTAGTAAGTCCCGCCGGGTAGTCCGGTAACAGTTTTAGTATTGATATTAGTCGCATAATATCCGAACGGCGTCCCGTTTGTTTCGCAATCGGCGACGGTGGAAATGTTATCGGACGCCGAATAATATACCCTGTACTGTAGCTTATTGTTAGGGGTTGAGCCGACGCCGCCGCCGTCCGTTGCGAGAGACCAGTTCAGCGTAACGGAGCCTAAATTTACGTTGGCGGTAATATTACCGGACGAGAAGGTCGGAGGGGTAGCGTCGTTGCCGAACGAGCGGACTGCTCGGACGCGATATGCATAGGTTTTGGGATGAACGCATGGGGATGGAGGATCGCCGCCGCTACCGCTTTCGCTAAAATCTCGCATTAGCGCGGTGTTAGTGAAGTCAGCGTTATATCTTGTCGAAGACCAATATGGAGCGGCGGTAAAATTTCCAACGCCTGATTTATACAGATTTGTATACATCGCGCCTAGTTCGTATGACGAAGGCAGGAACCAATCGTTATAAACGCCGCAACTTAGATCGCCGCAGAGCTTTGCCGCATAATCCTCCGTTGCGTCGCCGTAATGAGCGATAATATCTATCGTATTTTGCTTACCCGCTCCATATCCAGCTTCGGCTGCGCCTGTTATGGCAGTTTTTGCGCCCCATCTAATCCCGCTTGATTGATCGCTCGGAGCCGCTTCGAGGTATCTCCATCCGCCGCTATAATCCTTTTTATCGTAGAATATCAATCCTCCGGCGGGTCCTGTACATCCCAACGCCGTCCACTTCGCATATAGAGTAACGTTATTCGGCGGCATATCGAAAGTCCCGACGTCTACAGTGTGATCTGTTCCCCCTCCGGTGGCTTTCGTATTCCAGATCAGTCTTTGCGATATGTTGTCTTCTATCTTTTCAAGAGTCCCTCTTCCCGCGACGGTTACCGTCTGTCCGGTTGCATAATAGTTGTTATCGACGGGAACTGTTCCTCCGGGATCCGAGTTGTTTCTGTGGTAGGTAACCGTAAATAATCCCGCCGATTTTGCCGTATAATGCGCTTTATTTCCCGAGTTGTCTCTGACTACTATGTTGAACCAGTAAGTAGTTCCGGTCGATATTCCGGTAAGTCCGGTAACGGTTTTGCCGGCGGGGGCGGAGTAGTAGTTATAATACCCGAACGGCGTCCCGTTTGTTTCGCAATCGGCGACGGTGGAAATGTTATCGGACGTCGAATAGTATATCCTGTATTGCAGATTTGCCCGATATGTCGAGTCGTCCGTCGCGTCCGGCCACTCCAGCTTAACCGAAGTTGAGTCGACTCCGGTAATGGTAATATCGCTACCGGACGGGAAGGTCGGAGGCGCGGCGTCGTTGCCGAACGAGCGGACCGCTCGGACGAAATATGTAGTGGCTTTAGAAGTAGAGGATGAGCTTGAAGGATTAATCAAATCCTTCGCATATGCACGAGCATTATCCCATTCACTCGAAGACCAATAGAGGTTGCCGGTCCCGGAGCTAAAACCCCCCTCAACTCTCACATTGGCAACTTCAACTAGTTCTGCGTCTGAAGGCAGAAACCAATCGTTATAGCCGTCATGACTCAGATCGGCGCAGAGCTTTGCCGCGTAATCGTTCGTCGTGTTGCCATACTTATCGATAATCTTTATTGTATTTTGCTTGCCTACTCCTACTGACTTAGGCGATACGCCTACATATGTATTTGTTTTGTCCGGTGGCGCCCATGGCTTAGACGTCCATTCCGTCAATAGAGGCGCCGCTTCGAGGTATCTCCATCCGTCGCTGTAGTTCCCTTTATCGTAGAATACCAATCCTTCGGCGGGTCCTGTACATCCCACTACCTCCCATTTCGCGTATAGAGTAACGTTAGCCGATCCTATTGCAAAAGTCTTGCCCGGCTTGCGATCTGTCCCATTTCCGGCGGCGCTTGTATTCCAGAGCAGTCTTAGCGATATGCCGTCTTGCATCTTTACAAGACTGCCGGTATTCTCCGCGACGGTTACCATCTGGTTGTTTGCATAATAACCGGTATCGGGAACTGTTCCTCCGGGATCCGAGTTGTTTCTGTCGTAGGTAACGCTATATAACCCCGCCCAGTTCGGCGTATAACACTTTTTATTGCCCGAGTTGTCCCTGACGACCACGTTGTAGCAGAGAGTAGAAGCGCCTAACGATACGGGAATAGTTTTAGTATTGATATTAGTCGTATAATACCCCGCCGGCGTCCCGTACGTTTCGCAAGCCGTTACGGTTGAAACTTTAGAGGAGGATGTCGAATAGTATACCCTGTATTGCAGACTCGACTGATCTGTCGAGTTGTCTTCTGCATAATTCCAGCTCAGAGTAATAGAGTCCGGACCGGCCGCGATAGCGGTAATACTACCGGACGCGACGGTCGGAGCCGTAGCGTCGGGACCGAACGAGCGGACCGCTCGGACGCGCAGATGTTCGCTTTTAGCATGGTCGCTTTGAGCTCCGGAAGCGTCAAATGTTTGCATCCACGACTGTGTTTCATCATCTTCCGACGAAGACCAATATGAACCGTTGTTGTAAAAATTCCCAACATTAAATTTATGCAGTTCCGTATACATTGCGTTTAGTTCCTCTTTTGAAGGCAAGAACCAATCGTTATACGCTCCCGATGTATAATTGGCGCAACGTTGAGCGGCGTAATCTCCTGAAAATGCCGACGTAATTTTTGAGGCGTTTAATTTCCCCGTTCCATAACCGGTTCCCGTCGCGTCTGTTGTTATGTTGCCATTATACCATTGCATTGTAACCGGGCTCGTCAAATCTGCCGGCGCCGCTTCGAGGTATCTCCATCCGTCGCTATAGTTCCCTTTATCGTAGAATATCAACCCTCCGGCGGGTCCTGTACATCTCAACGCCGACCACATCGCGTATAGAGTAACGCTAGTCGATCCTATTGTAAAAGTCCCGCCCGGCTGATAAGTCGTTCCCGTTCCGTCGGCTTTCGTATTCCAGCTCAGTTTCAGCGATATGCCGTCCCGCGTCTTTATAAGACGGTCGTCGCCGGTATTGTCCGCGACGGTTACCGTCTCTCCGCTTGCATAAACGTTAGTATCGACGGGAACGATTCCCGAATCCTTGTCGCCGCAAATATAGGCAACGCTAATGTTCAACTCCAACTGCCCCGTCGTTTGCGAAGTATCGACGGAGTTTCCCGCCGCGTCGTAAATGAGATTTGTCACGACCGGCTTTATCTCAATCGTCTCCTCTCCGCTTGGCGAGCCGGTTATAGTAAAATATACCCTTACGACGCTCTCTCCGCCCGATAGCGCTCCCCCCGAATCGCTTGAAACGCCGGTTATCGTAGCGCCGGTCGCCGTTCCTCCGTTTAGTTGAATGCTAAAATCTCCCGCGACCAAACCGCCCGACGCTCCCGCGTTTGTATATACCCCCTCGCTGAAAGTTATCGTAACATAACTGTTATCGGCGCTCATCGCGCCGCCCTCAATCGTAGGCTTGGTTGTGTCTATGACTATATTCGAGTTATCCCTCAATCTATTCGGCGAATCGGGGAGGTCCAAATCCGCGTGATTTGAACCGTCGGTTATCATCGCAGGAAACGGCAGTATTGGCAAATTTATCGAAGTTACGTCGAGGTCGGCGGTATTGTCGCCCGCTCCGACGATATAGGTAAAACGGAGCGTATTAGTCAAGCCTCCGCTGGCGAAGGTCGCTTTCGTTGCCCCGCTGTTAAGAGACAACGTCGGAGAACCGGTAACGGTTACGGCTTCGCTAAATTTTACTTTAATTAATATTGAATCGCCCTGTTTGAAGCTTCCGCTTACAGGATCCGAACTTATATCTGTAATATACGGCGCTCCCCCGGTATTGGCGATTTTAAAATTCCAGGTAGTACTATCGTTTATACCGGCAAAACTATTGCCCGCTAGATCTTTTACCGCGCCGCCGTCGATTTTTACGTAATATCTAAACGCGCTCCAAAATGTTCCGCTTGGATCTATGGTTATTTTGTTTGGCGCCGCCCAGTTAATTTTTGAATTGTCGTTTATTTGTATTTTTTCAAATTCAGAATCGCCTATGCTTCTATAAATAGTTACGTATTTATCCGGTTGATCGATCATAACGTCTTCGTCAAATGTTATTGCGAGAACGGCGTTGCTGTTTACTCCGGTAGCGTCGTCGGTTGGGTCTAAAGTATATATTGCCGGAGGTTTCTTATCGATAGTTACGGTCCATACTCCGCCGACGTCGCTCGCGTCCCCAAAAGAGTTAAATCCGACCGCTTTGATCTTATAAATAGTCTTCGTCCCGGCGTCTGAAGTCAGGTCTATCGGGGCGGAATATGGAGAGCTCGCCGCAGTCGGATCGGACGGATCCGAGCCGTCGTTGGTCATAGTATAACGGATCGAAGCAGAGTCCGCGGAGCTCAAGCCAAGCGTCTTGTCGATATTATAAGAGTAACCGTTTTCGACTCCGCTAATTACCGGAACGCCCGGTTTCGGCGCTCTTTTTACCAAAATTGTATAATGACTTTTAGTTGCGCGATCTTGAGCGGTAACCTCGACGTCGATAGTGTTGTCGCCGTCGTTTAGAGTAAAATTATCGGACGAAACGTCGGTTCTTACCATAGAAGCGGTTCCGCCGTTAAACTTAACGAATATCGATTGCCCGACAATCCCCTGGGTCGGCTTCACGTTAAAAGTAGATACAGAGTTTGGAACCGGCATGCTGTACGAGTAGGTCGCGCTGGCGAATCCCAGCAAGCCGTAAGAGGTCTTTAGATTTGAAAGATTCGAGTTGGTCGAAGCGAAGTAGGTCGCCGGGTAGATCAGCGAGGATTGCAAACCTCCGCTACCGTTTATCCATCTGTCGCTGGTCAGATTGTCAAAAATATTTACCGTCTCGCGATACATTCCGAGGATAGTCCCCGCCGCGTTTTTAAATGTCAAAACAAGGTCTTTTATCCCCGACGGTACCCCCGTCGCTTCGAAAAGCGCTGTCGTTTGTATGCCCTCCACGCTGAGCGTAAGATTCTCCGAAGCGCCGCCGTCCAATTGAGCCGTAAGCGAAGTTATTCCGGAACTAGTAGGAAAAACAATGTTGATCTTAACGTTTCCCGTCGCCGATTGACTTAACTTTATATCGACCGTAAGATCCGTCGTAGTATTGGGGGCTATTATTATGCCGGAGCGCGCTCCTGTCGCCAAAACCTGCCCGGACCACTTGGCTTTTACGGCGATATTCCACGTTCCCGCCTCAATATTGTTAAAATCGGCGACGCTCGCCGTAAAATCGCCGCTTCTATCTGCAAAACCGTCGTCGCTGGTCATCTCTATGCTGTATTGATCGAAAGTTATAGCGTTTGCGTCGGCTATTATAGTTCTGGTCTTGATATTCTTCTCTATATAAATCCTAAGCGATCCCCGATTAGCCGCGCTTATCGTAGTAGTCGGCGTCGGGTCGCTCGGGTTTCCGAAAAAAAACGAGTTATGGCAGCCCGCCCCGACGATGAAAATAACCGCAGTCGCCAAACTAACCAATACTGTATTTATCTTATTTGTTTTCATTTTATCCTTATCCTCCTTACTGCGTTACTATAAACGGGATACTGCCGGAGTATCCGACTCCGTCCTTCCTGGTTGTTACGCTCAAGAAATGCATACCGATCCCCGCTCCGCCGGAGTTCCAGTTTAACGTCGAAGCGGTCGACGCTTCAGCGCCGTCTATATACCACTTCCAGTCCGTTCCGCCGGCAAAAGTCGCCGTTACTGACAAGTAGTTTCCTTGAGTTACCGTTATATTTGAAGACGGATCGAAAATTATCGCCGCTATTTCGGGCGGTGATAAACTTATCGTTATTGTTACGTCTCCGTTCGGTATCGTCGTCGTGGTTGTAGTAGTCGACGTCGACGTCGTTGTCGAAGTCGACGTTGTGGTCGGAGCGACCGTCGTAGTCGTGGTAGTCGACGTTGTCGTAGACGGTTCTACCGTAGTCGTCGTAGGTTCAATTGTTGTAGTCGTTGTCGACGACGTTGTAGTCGGAGCGATAGTCGTTGTGGTAGTAGTAGTCGACGTCGTAGTTGGAGCGACCGTCGACGTAGTTGTGATCGGGATAGCGGTTGTCGTTGAGGTAGTTGAAGTCGACGTCGTTGTCGAGGTAGTAGTCGAAGTTGATGTTGTAGTTGGAGCGATAGTCGTGGTAGTAGTAGTCGACGTTGATGTCGGAGCGACCGTCGTAGTAGTAGTAGTAGACGTTGACACATATGTTGACGAGGTAGTCGACGTTGATGTCGGAGCGACCGTCGTAGTCGTAGTAGTAATTGACACATATGTTGACGAAGTTGTCGTTGGAACGACAGTCGTAGTCGGATATGTTATCGTCGACGTGGATGTAGTCGTCGTTGAAGTTGAGGTTGACACATATGTTGTTGAAGTCGACGTATAAGTTATCAAGGGTTTATACGGTCTTAACGCCTCGAGTTCGTCGAGAGTGTATAAAGTTAACTCCTCGCAATTAAACAAAATAATCAATACTGAAAAAAGCGTCGCTAGTACGCCGAGATTAATATTTTTCTTTAACATACACGCCCCTTAAAAAAAAAACTCCAAAAGCTACAATACCCCAACTTATATTATACTGCTAATTAGAATAAAAACAAGTAAAAATTTAAATATTTTGTAAATATTTGGCTCTATTTTTAAGAAAGCAGGTTTTTTGAATTTAAAACGCCGCCTTTCTCAATAATACTGCGAATAAAAAGGCAAAATTAAAAAAGCGACGCATATGCGTTAAACCAAAAACCCATATGTGTCAATTTTATGCGACAATTGTCGCGCCCCGATAAAATTGGGAATTCCCGTTTTGAATATACTAAAATACTAAAGCCCATATGTGTCAAAAACAAAACGCGGCGGCATATGCGTCAAACGACGCGCGCGCTTCAATTAGACCCAATCATCGCCGGAGCGAGAGCGTCGAAAATAAAGAAAATCTGAATATGCGCTTAAAATTCTTGATTTTCTTAAATTAAACTATTATAAAGGAGATAATATTTGTAAAGGCTCAACGTCGGGAGATATAAGTAATTGCTAACGATTTTTACGATACCCAAACCTTTTACCGATCCTCATATCAACGTTATTCAGACGAACGCTATAAAAAGTTGGACGCTGTTAGAGCCGCGACCCGAGATATTTCTATTTGGAAACGACTACGGGGTCGCGGAGATAGCCGAAGAGTTAAACGTTGCTCATATAAAAGATATAGCGGTTAACGATTCTGGAACGCCGTTTTTGGACTTTATTTTTGAATATGTCGAGAAAAACGCCAAATATGAAAACTTATGCTACGTTAATTGCGATATTATGCTGTTTCAGGATATAATCGATATTATTCCGAAAATTAAACTCAATAAATATCTAATACTCGGTCAAAGATGGGATTTGGATTTGAAAGAACGCGTTGATTTTACCGACGGCGAATGGAGGGAGAAGTTACTTCGAACGCTTGACGAGCGCGGAAGTCTACACGAGCCGGCGGGAAGCGATTATTTTTTATATAAGAAAGGAAGCGATATCAAAATGCCCCGTTTTCTAGTCGGTCGAGCCGGCTGGGATAATTGGCTGATATACCGCTTTAGGAAAACGGGAATTCCCGTTATCGACTGCAGTAAAAGGGTTAGGATTATCCATCAAAATCATACCTACGCTCATATTAAAAATAATAATTGCTCCGGTTATCAAGGCGCCGAAAGCGAGTTTAACAGGGATATTATAAAAAAAACGGGCGGCGGGCAGTTTTGTATCGACGACTCAAACTACGTTTACGACGGTAAAATCAAAAAGGTCAAATTCGGTTTTGGGAAACGTAAATTTCATTTTTACGCGTTTCATCCTTCGATTAATAAGTTTATTTTGTTTTTGAAAAATAACGTTTTTTTTATTCTTCCGAAATCTCTCGGAAAAGATTTTGTGAAAAATAATTTATGTAAAATTCAAGATAAAAACGACGAGCGCGTTTTTTTGGATAATTACTCTTTAAATAGTTGTTCTTACGAACTGGTAGAAAAAAAGAGAAAATTTGCCGATAGAAAAAAAATACTATCCGTCGTAAAAAAATATAATCTTATGGATTTGTGAGAAGGAACGGGCTTTATTATGCTAAAAAAAATAGTAATAAATTTGACTCCCCCGTTTATAATTAAGGTATTTAAAAAAATAAAAAATATTTTCAGCGATAGAAAAAGACATAAAAGTATCAAAAACTTTCAACTTCATGGGTGGTACGCCGGATTTGATAGTTACGAAGAGATAAAGAAGAAATGTTGCGGGTATAGCTCCGACGAGATTATAAACAAATGCTCTCAATCGCTTTTAAAAGTTAAAAACGGCGAGGCGGTTTATGAAAGGGACTCGGTTTTATTCGATAAAATTCAGTACTCCTTTCCGCTATTGGCGTCGTTGTCGGCGGTAGCGTCTAAAAGCGGCAATAAACTCGACCTTGTAGATTTTGGCGGCTCGCTTGGCAGTTCATATTTTCAAAATCGAAAAGCGCTCTCTTTTCTTGATTATTTGCGATGGAGCATCGTCGAACAAGAGAATTTTGTAACGGAGGGAATAAAGAATTTTCAGGACGACGTTCTTAAATTTTATTATACGATAGAGGATTGTCTGAAAGAGAATAAGCCAAACGTTATAGTCTTGTCCAGCGTTTTGCAATACCTTGAGAATCCTTACGCCTTTTTAGAGGAAATTATGAAATATAATTTTGAAAATATAATTTTTGATTTAACGGGATTTGTCGAAGGGGGCGAAGATATTCCGACTTTGCAGATAGTTCCCGAGATAATATACAGGGCGGATTACGCTTGTTGGTTTTTTAACGAAGAGAAGTTTTTACGATTTTTTAAAGATAAATACGAGTTGGTATACGATTTTGACTGCTCAATAGGTAACGATATTGAAATATATAATTATGATAAAAGAGCCAAATACAAAGGATTTTATTTCGCGAAAAAAACGCCAAAATAGAGAGGAATTATGAGAATATTTAAAGTAAATTATTTTCCGGATACTTTTATAAATTATGTTTACGCAAAGTATCAAGATTTAGCTGGCGCGTCTTATTCCGAGCAGTTAGATAAATTGTTTTACGAATCCTTTTCATGGGGCGACGCATGGACGTTTTATCTGAAAGTCTTCGGATATACGACCGAAGAGATTATTTATAACGCGCCGGTTTTACAAAACAGATGGCTGTTAGAAAACGGGATAAAAAGCGACGGCGTTTCTTTGGACGACGTTGTTATTATGCAAATTAACAAATTTCAGCCGGATATTTTATGGTACGATCATTTCGACGCTATACTGTTACGTAAAATCAAAGAGAGACGCCCCGGAGTGAGATTGATTATCGGCTGGACGGGCAGCGCGATTTCCGATTATGAAATGTGGAAATATACCGACATAGTGTTATCCTGCGCGCAGGAGTCGGTAGATATTTTGAATAATATGGGGCATAAATGTTATCATCTGGATCATGCGTTCGATAAAAGAATCCTTGACAGGATAGATATGAATAAACCTAAAGATAAAGAGGCTATTTTTATCGGGCAGTTGATAAGAGCAAGCGATTTTCATAAAGACAGAGAGATATTTCTCGACAAACTTTCTAAAAAATCCTCTATAACTATATATTCTCCCACTTATAAGGAGTATAAAGTAAAATTGAAAAGATTAGTTAAGATATTTATAAAAAGAATCTTTTATAATATGTTAAACTTAATGAATAAAAAAGGCGCGTTATACGGCGCTTTGATAAAAAAGCGGGTTTTTTACAACATATCGATCTTGACTAAGAAACCCTCCTACGGTTTGCATAAAGATTTTAGCGCGTCGTTGAAGAGATGTATGCGTCCGGGCGTTTTCGGGCTTGAGATGTTTCAGATAATAAGAGATTCTAAGATCGTCCTTAACGTTCACGCCGACTCCTCGCCTAAATACGCCTCGAATATGCGGCTGTATGAAACGACGGGCGTAGGGAGTTGTTTATTGACCGATTGGAAACGCAATATCGGGGATTTTTTTGAAGACGGCAAAGAGGCGGTTGTTTACAGGAACTACGAAGAGGCGTTGGAGAAGATAAACTACCTGCTGTCAAATCCGAAAGTCGTTGAAGAAATCGCTCTTGCCGGGCAAAAAAAGACGTTAAACGACTTCTGTTTTGAGAAGAGAATACTTGAATTTGATAAAATAATTAAGGCGAATATCTAATGAAAACAGATATATCCGAGAAAATTGAAAAAATTCTAAAAGAGTGTTTTTGGAACGATTATAAAATTGAACCTCGCGACGTTGAAAAATATTTATCGGAAGGGAATAAAGAATTTTCCAAATTTCTCGTTATGAGGATTTTATCCGGCAGTTCTTTTCCAAGCGCCAGATTAAAGTCGATATTTACGATTGATCAAATCAGAGAATATTTACCGGAAAACGTTAGCGATAAAAGGATCGCGTTAAAATTAAAATTAGTTCGTTCGGTTTTATTAAGAGAGCCGATAGAGGGGATAAGACCTTGGAAAATCTAACGGATTATAACGAGCTATATTCGGAACAGGATTTTGTTCTGGGAAAAATGAAAAGTTTAGAATCGGGATTTTATTTGACCGGCGGAACCTGTTTGCATAGATTTTATATAAATTACCGTTATTCCGACGACCTGGATTTTTTTTGCGCCGATAACGATTTGTTTCGAGATTATGCGAGAGAAATTATCGAATCTTTCAAATCGAGCGGAAAGATAGTTAAAACCATTGCAGACGCAAGAGATTTTATAAGAATAGAATTTAATAATATGTTAAAAATTGATTTTGTAAACGACAGAGTTTACAGATATGGTAAAATAGAAAAGTCGGAAGAGGGGTATAGAATCGATAATATATATAATATTCTTACCAATAAAATTACGGCGGTAATCGGTCGAGACGAGCCGAAAGACGTTTTTGATATTTGCTCAATTTCGATGAATTATAATTTTAATTGGGCTCAGATTATCGAGATCACCGGTAAGAAATGCGTCTTTGATAAAGATTTGTTTGTCGATAGATTGCAGACTTTTCCGGAAATTTTATTCGATATGATTAGAGTTAGGGAAGGGATAAATTTGGACGATATAAAAAAAAGCATTCCCGGAATTATAGAGAATATTTTAGACGAAAAAGATAATTTTAAAATTTAATTCGCGTCTAATCTTGCGCAAAATAAATTGATTTTATTTCGACGTTGTTATATAAATAATAAAGGGGCGTAAAAATGAAGAATAATTTGATTAAATTGATAAATGAAAAAAAAGCGAGAGTGGGTATAGCGGGCTTAGGTTACGTCGGACTGCCGCTCGCTTTGAGATTTTCGGAAGCAGGATTTAAAGTAACCGGTTTTGACATTGATCCGGAGAAGGTAGAAAAAATAAATAGGGGCGAGACTTACATCGCTCAATTTACGTCGGAAAGAATATCAAATTGCGTTAAAAAAGGGCTATTGGAAGCTACCGCCGATTTTGCTAACGTCAAGGATATGGACGCGCTTATTTTGTGTATCCCGACCCCTTTGGGCAAGCACAACGAGCCCGATATCTCTTATATAATTAATACCGTTGAAGCGGTAATGCCTTATACAAGAAAGGGGCAGTTAATAAGTCTTGAGAGCACCACTTATCCCGGAACTACCGACGAGGAGATTGTCCCGAGAGTGGAGAATAAGGGGTTTAAAATCGGAGAGGATTACTTCGTAACGTTCTCGCCGGAGAGAGAAGATCCGGGTAATAAAAATTTTCATACTCAGACTATCCCAAAAGTTCTCGGCGGCTATACTTCAAATTGTCAAGAGGTCGGAGCGGCTCTATACGGTTCGGTAATAGACAGCGTCGTAAAGGTAAGTTCGACTAAAGCGGCGGAGATGACGAAGTTGCTGGAGAATATTTTCAGATCGGTGAATATTGGGCTCGTAAACGAGTTAAAGATAGTTTCCGATAAAATGGGGATCGATATATGGGAAGTAATCGACGCCGCGGCGACTAAGCCGTTCGGATATATGCCTTTTTACCCGGGACCGGGATTGGGCGGACACTGTATCCCCATCGATCCTTTTTATCTCACATGGAAGGCGCTCGAATACAAAGTTCATACGAGGTTTATCGAACTAGCCGGCGAAATAAATACTTCGATGCCGGAATACGTTGTAAATAAAGCGCAGGACGCTCTAAATAGAGCTAAAAAGTCTGTGAACGGCTCAAAAATTCTGGTAATGGGACTGGCGTATAAGAAAAACGTCAGCGATACCAGAGAGTCGCCGTCCGTCAGGATTATGGAAGAGTTGATCAAAAAAGGCGCGGAGGTTTCTTATTCCGACGCATATGTGTCAGAATTTCCAAAGATGAGAGAATACAAGTACGATATGAAATCGATAGAACTTACCGAAGCGAGTATAAAAAGTTTCGATTGCATTATAATCGCGACGGATCACGATAATTTTGATTACGACGCTTTGTTGAAATACGCAAAAATAATTGTGGATCCGAGAGGAAGATATAGAAAAACATATCCCAACGTAATTAAAGCATAGGAAAATTAATGTATAATTTCTGCACGCTGTTTGATTCTAACTATTTATCGAGAGGCTTGGCTCTTTACGACTCTTTGTCGAGGTTTTGCGCGGATTTTCATCTATATATATTTGCTTTTGACGACGTTTCATGCGATTTTTTGAAAAAAAAGAATCTAAAAAAAACAACTATTATATCTCTAAAAGAATTTGAAGATCCCGAACTTTTGAAAGTTAAACCGACTAGAAACGTCGCGGAGTATTGCTGGACTTCGACCTCGTCGGTGATTTTATACGTTTTGAATAACTTCGGAGTCGATAGTTGCGTATATCTCGACGCCGACCTCTATTTTTTCAGTTCGCCCGAAGCGGTATTTGATGAAATTGGGGATAGATCGATCGCGATTACCGAACACAGGTTTAGTCCGAGATATAAATCTTACGAAGCCAACGGGATATATAACGTTCAGTTTATGTTTTTTCGAAAAGACTCGGACGGTTTGGCGGCGTTGAATTGGTGGCGCGATAGGTGTCTCGAATGGTGCTTCGAAACGCCCGAGGACGGCAAGTTTGGCGATCAAAAATATCTCGACGATTGGACTACGAGATTTAACAACGTTTGCGTTATTCAAAACGTCGGCGCCGGCGCGGCGCCGTGGAATATAGAGCAGTACGATTTCTCGACGGATAACGGCGATATTTATCTAACGGATGGAGTCTTAAATCGGAAGGACAAATTGATTTTTTATCATTTTCACACTTTCAAACTTTATAAAGAAGGGGTTGCTAAAGCGATAGGTTATCCGTTGTCGAAAAATATTATCGAACGTATGTACAAACCTTACCTTGCCAAGCTCGTCGAATTGGGCGATAAAGTCAAATCCGAATATAACGACATAGACCCTCATTTATTGGGGAATTTAAAAGAATCGAAGGGCGAAGTTGAAGAGGCGCTAAAAAGAATGTCTCGTAACGATTACGACGGGGATAATTACATAATATTTGACAATAAAAAATATTCTGAATATAACAAAAAAATTCCTTTTATAAAGAAAATAAAAAAAATAGCAAAAAAAATCTTGAATAAGAGGTAAATATGTCGGATAGCCGTAAAATTAGTATTTATTTTGATAAAGAACTGGTGAAAAATAGACAAAATTACATCCAACTCTTATATCCGTTTTTGGGGTATCCGAAAGAAGAGGAGGATTTTGTCGATAAAGGGCGATTTACGGAATACGTCGAGTCGGGTAAAGAGTATTTCAACATAGCCGATTCGATAGAAGAGTGCGACGTCGTATGCTATCCATTGGAATACCACGATATTCATATCGGTAAAGACGAATTTAAAAAATATTGCGCGGATATATGGGATAAATACCGCAAAAAGATACTTCTTTTTTTTAACAACGATTCCGACGAAGAGATTGATATAGAGAGCGCCATAATATTTAGAACCTCTTTTAATAAATCCAACCGGAAATTTAACGAATTTGCCGAACCGGGGTGGTCTAAAGATTTTATCTGTTATTACCCGGATTCAAAAATATTCTACAGGGAAAAAAGCGATACTCCGACCGTCGGTTATTGCGGTTACGACGACAGTTCCGAAAGGGGCGCCGTTAATCAAATAAAGAAGCTGGTAAAAAAAGCGCTGGGGAGATATAAAACCGATAAATCAAAAACCGGTATATTTTTACGCGGCGAAGCCGTTAGAAGAATAAAAAGAAATAAGCGGATAAACGGCGCCTTTATCATTAGGAACAGCTTTTGGGGGATGGATAATAAAATCAAAAAGAGCGTCGAAGAACTTAGAGCCGAATACGCCGCCAATATTATCGATTCGGACTATTGCATAGTTACGCGCGGCGGCGGAAATTTCTCATATCGGCTTTACGAAGTACTTAGCGCCGGAAGAATACCGCTTTTTATCAATACCGACTCGGTTCTCCCTTACGACCATATCGTTGATTGGAAAAAAAACGTCGTATGGGTAGAAAGAAACGATCTGAAAAATATCGATAAAATTCTATTGGCGTATCACTCCAAAATCTCCGACGAAGAGTTTGTTAAAATTCAACAAAATAACAGAAAATTATACGAGGAGTTTATATCGCCCGTAGGATTTTTCGGGAATTTACATAAAATAATATTACCGCTAATAAAATAAGGAGTAAAGCATGGCAAAATTGATCCAATTAAAGAATATCAAAGACAAAAGGGGGAATTTGTGCGTCGTCGAAGGATTGAAAGACATTCCGTTTGAGATAAAAAGAATATTTTATATGTACGGCGTCCCCAATCCCCGGATAGAAAGGGGCGGGCACAGACATAAAAAGACCCGAATGTTGTTGATACCCCTTCACGGTAGTTGCGAAGTAAACGTTGAAACGGAGGAACAAGTGGATATTTTTGCTTTAGAATTTCCGGATTGGGGACTTCTGTTAGAACCGGAGGATTGGCGAGTTATGACCGACTTCAGAAACGACGCCGTCCTGCTTGTCCTGGCAAGCGAATACTTCGACGCCGACGACTATATTGACGAAAAGAATTAGCGAAGACGTAAAATTAAATTAGGCGCTTTTTTTAATATAATTTGACTTTTTTATTGATATATACCATGTTATATATTAATGAAGGAGGTTATTATGATATCTACCGCAAAAATATTTACAAATGGAAGGAGTCAAGCTATCAGATTGCCAAAAGAGTATAGATTCTCGGAAGGCGAGGTTTATATTAAAAAAATTGACGATATAGTAATAATAATTCCAAAAAACAAGAAATTTAAAATACTTCAAAATAGCTTAGATAAATTTTCATCTGATTTTATGAGTTCAAGAAATCAACCGGTAAATCAGGACAGAGAAGATATTTTGAAAGGATTAATAATTTAAGAATTGAAAATTGGGTAGAATGAAAACGAAGGCGCGCCCGCTTACAGAAATCAATAAAAATTCCTCTCGATATTCGGGAGCGCGCATCTTGGCGGCTGGATTATCGCTTTTATCAACATTAAGGCGATTTAGTATTTCGTCAGTTTTTTGGGGAAATAACAAATAATTTATTGATAAGAAATTCTAGTTGCAACTGACGAAGCGCCGGAAAAATCAGAAACTTTTCGCCAATCTGTTTTGAAGAAAGCCCTTGTAAGGAAGATTGTTGGACGGAGCGGAATTTGATACCTGCCGAAAAGAAGCGGATTGGGAACCGGCGGATAGGTTATTAGAACGAATAAATAAAAGGAAGCTGGGAATGGAAAGTAAAATTGAAATATATAAAACTCACGACGGGCAAACAGAAATAAAAGTCAATTTTGATAAAGATACGGTTTGGTTAAATCAAGAGCAATTGGCTTCATTGTTTGCCCAAACCAAACAAAATATTAGTCTTCATATAAATAATATCTTTAAAGAAGGGGAATTAGATAAAGATTCAGTTGTCAAGAAATACTTGACAACTGCCTCGGATGGCAAAAAGTATAAAACAAATTATTACAACCTTGATGTTATTGTCTCTGTTGGATATAGAGTAAAATCAATCAGAGGCGCGCAATTCCGTATCTGGGCAACTCAAAGATTGAAAGACTATCTTGTTGAAGGTTATGCAATTAATGAAAAACGACTGGCGCAAAAAAATCAGGAGATAAAGGTATTAAAAGACGGGATTAGCATCTTGACTCGCGCGGTTGCCGTACAGATTGAAAATACCGAAAACAGCAATGAATGGTTATCAATATTTTCCAGAGGTCTAAAACTCCTTGATGATTATGACCATGAGACCCTGGATTCTAAAGGGAAGACTATTCGGGAAACCGTTTATCCTTCTTATGATGAATACATTGGTATGATAAAAGAAATGCATTCTGATTTTGAGTCGGATGTTTTTGCCAAGCCAAAAGATGATAGTTTTCATAGTTCGATAAATCAAATAAGGCAAAGCTTTGGCGGAGTTGATTGTTATCCTTCAATCGAAGAGAAGGCGGCGAACCTTCTTTATTTTGTGGCAAAAAATCACTCTTTTATTGATGGAAATAAACGGATAGCCGCCGCCTGCTTTTTGCTTTTTCTAGAAAAAAACGATATGCTACAAAATGACGGTAACGCAATTATTTCAAATGAAACATTGGCTTCTTTAACGCTTTACATCGCAATCAGCAAACCGGAAGAGGCGGAAACTGTTAAAAAAATGATTATAAGTATACTAAACAGGAGTGAAAACATATAAGTAGCGAATCAAAAAGCATAGTATTAAAAGTATGGAGCTTTGTCAATGTTTTAAGGGACGACGGCGTTGGGCGCGGCGATTTATTAAATTATGGTTGATTTCTTTAGTTCTTTTAGATATAATTTATAGAGCGATAAGGTATTGTTAGTTCTCCGGTCGGTTTAGACGGTTTGCGGAACTATAACAATTGTTATATTAAATGCATGTATTGCAAAGAGCGGAAATATGAAAAAAGCGGTATTAGATAGTTGTATTATAATCGATTACGTCGTATCGGAAAGTAATGAGAAACATTCGGAGCTGATAAAGACGGTATTGGAGAAAAATATCGGTTACGTATCGGCTTCGTCGTTGCCGGGGATAATCGAGGCGGTAAAGAAGAGCGACGGAAATAGATTGGATTTCTTATACTCGCTGTTAAAAAAATTAAACGTAGCCAAAACCCCGTCGTATATCGATTATAGCGATAGACTCGCTAAGATTGATTTTAAAAATTATCTTACCGAACTTTCAGCGCGCTCTATCGACGGGGCGGTCGTTACTACGGACGGGGATTTTTTGAATAATTCCGATAAAGCCGTTCGTCCCGACGATTTTATGGAAGATTTAATAAAAAACGACAATATTGATAGTAAAGAGGTGATTTTTTTTAATCTTTACGAGATTAACCGCAGATTTTATCTGAAATTTGAGAAAAGTCTGGATAGAGTTTTAAACAGCGGTTGGCTCATACTGGGGAAGGAAGTAGCGGAATTTGAGAGAAAGTTTTCCGAATATTGCGGCGTTGAGAACTGTATAGGCGTCAGCAACGGACTCGACGCTTTGATACTGATAATCGAGGCGTATAAACGGCTGGGAATGTTCAAAGAAAAGGACGAGGTTGTCGTTCCGTCGAACACTTATATTGCTACGATTCTCGCTATATCTACCGCGGGGCTTGTTCCCGTATTAGTCGAGCCGTCGATCGATACTTATAATATTGATCCGGATTTGATAGAAAGCAAAATTACAGAAAAAACCAAAGCTATAATGGTCGTTCATCTTTACGGGCAGGCGTGCGATATGGATCGTATAAATTCTATCGCTCAAAAGTATAAATTGAAGGTTATCGAGGATTGCGCTCAAGCTCACGGCGCGAGGTATAAAGGGAAAAGAACCGGCGGGCTAGGGGATGCGGCGGGATTCAGTTTTTTTCCGTCGAAGAATCTTGGGGCTTTAGGCGACGCCGGAGCCGTTGCGTCGAACGACAGAGCGTTGTCGGACTGCGTGAGAATATTGAGGAATTACGGCTCGGAAAAGAAATATGTTAATTTTTACAAAGGATATAACTATCGGTTAGACGAGATTCAGGCGGCTTTCATTTCCGACAAGATCGATCTTTTAGACGAGGATAACGACCGAAGAACTTTGATTGCCGATTACTATCTGAAAAACATCAAAAATCCTAAAATAACTTTGCCGTCCGTTCCTAAATATACCGAACCTGTTTGGCATCAATTTGTTATACGGACGGAGGATAGAGATAAACTTCAGGAGTATCTCAAAAATAATAAAATTAATACGATGATTCATTACCCCATTCCGCCGCACAAGCAGAACGCCTATAAAGAGTGGAATAGTATGTCGTATCCCATAGCGGAGAAGATCCACAAAGAGGTTTTAAGTTTGCCCATTAGTCAGGTAATGGAGAAGCGGGAAGTCGAAAGGGTAGTCGAGGCGATTAATTCGTATTAAGAAGGAATATGTTATGAAAGGTATAATATTAGCAGGCGGAAGCGGAACGAGGTTGTATCCGGTAACTCAGGTAGTATCAAAGCAGATTTTACCGATATACGATAAACCGATGATATATTATCCGTTATCTATACTGATGCTTGCCGGCATAAGAGATATTTTGATAATTTCGACGCCGCGGGATATAGTTTTCTTTAAAGAATTATTTGGCGGCGGCGATCGGCTTGGTTTGAACTTTTCATACGCGATACAGGAGAGACCAAACGGGCTGGCCGAAGCGTTTATTATCGGAGAAAAGTTTATCGGAGCCGACGACGTTACTTTGATATTAGGGGATAATATTTTATACGGAGAGAGCTTGCCGGAGATGATTAGGAGCGCTATCAAGAAAAATTTAGGAGCGACGATATTCGGATATTACGTTGACAATCCTACTTCTTACGGCGTCGTCGAGTTTGACGCGAATTTTAAAGCGATATCGCTCGAGGAGAAACCGCAAAATCCCAAATCCAATTACGCTATTCCCGGATTGTATATTTACGACAACGAAGTAGTGGAAATTTCCAAAACTATCAAACCTTCGGAGCGGGGCGAACTGGAGATAACGGACGTCAATAAAGTATATCTAAAAAACGATAAATTAACCGTTGTAACTCTTGGAAGAGGAGTCGCTTGGCTTGATTCGGGAACTATAGAGGATTTGCAGGAAGCGGCGGCTTTTATAGAGGTCATAGAGAAGAGGCAAGGACTGAAGATCGCCTGCATAGAGGAGATCGCGTATAAGATGGGCTTTATCCCGCGCGACAATCTGATAAAACTCGGCGAGTCTCTTTCAAAAAGTCAATATGGAAAATATATATTGAAGATTGCGAACATGGAGAAATAGATGAAGACTATATTGATAACCGGCGGAGCGGGATTTATCGGATCAAATTTTATAGAATATTTTCTTGAGAAGTATCAAGAGTATGTCGTAGTCAATCTTGATAAGTTGACTTACGCGGGTTCGCTTGAAAATCTTAAAAATGTCGAGAACAATCCGCGTTATAAATTTATCAAGGGGGATATCTGCGACGACGGGCTTGTAGAGAATATATTTAGAGATTACAAAATATCCGGCGTTATTCACTTCGCCGCCGAGTCGCATGTGGACAATTCTATCAAGAACCCAAAAGAGTTTATTCTGACCAACATATACGGCTCGTACGTTTTGTTGAATACGGCGAAGAATTTTTGGACTAACGCCCCTTTTAGTTATAAGAAGGAGTATATCGGAGCAAGATTTCTTTGCGTCTCTACCGACGAAGTTTACGGAACTCTCGGCGACGAGGGGTATTTTACGGAAAACACCCCTTACGCCCCAAACTCGCCGTATAGCGCGTCGAAAGCGAGTTCGGATATGATAGCGAGAAGTTATCGGCATACTTTTGGATTGGAGACTTTGATCACAAACTGTTCGAACAATTACGGTCCCAAACAGCACGACGAGAAACTTATACCGACGATAATAAGAAACGCCGTCGACGGCAAACCGATACCGATATACGGCAAAGGGGAGAATGTGAGAGATTGGCTGTATGTTCTTGATCATTGCCGGGCGATAGATATGGTTTTTCATAGAGGCGTTTCGGGCGAGACTTACAACGTCGGTACCCGGAATGAGATGAAAAATATCGACTTGACTTATAAGATATGCGCGATTATGGACGAGCTAAAGCCGGCTCCTTCCGGTAAAAAATATAGCGATCAGATAACGTTTGTCAGCGACCGCCCCGGCCACGATCTGAGATACGCTATCGATCCGACTAAAATCGAGAGAGAGTTGGGGTTTAAAGCGCTTCATACTTTTGACGATTCTCTAAAAGAGACCGTTTTGTGGTATTTGAAGAAATTTGAGTCGAAATAGCGAAATAATAAAATAAAAAGAGACTGCCTCAGGCAGTCTCTTTTTGTATGTAATACATTAATTCTACATTCCGAGTCCGATTTTTTTAACCAGAGTCAGATCGCTTTTGTTCAATATTAGTACGTCCTTATTAGCGCCGTTGATGTAGATATACTCTTCATAAAAACTAATAAATGTGTCTTGATCTACTCGTTCTACCGATTGGCATAGAAGGTTGAGTTTGTCGTCAAATTTTCCAAGATAGTATTTATCGCCTTGTTTTAAAATGGCGTATATATTTTCATCTTTGAATTCTATAAAACTTCTCCAGAAAACATTATCTTTCCCTTGAATCTTCGGTTCGAGAGTTTCCCGGTTTACAAGAATGAGGTTATGGTCGGTTTCATGACTGCCTTGATGGACTATCAGCAATACGCCGTCTTTGAAGACGGAATATTTATTGCCGCAAATATTGTTTAGTTCGGATTTATGTTCAAGTTGATTGGTCGCTACATTTATAGTGTAAAGTTCGTTATTGTAATGGCCTCCCGACATATACTCTTTGACCTTGAGATAGAATAGAGTCCCGGCGAATATGTTTTTATCCGTTTCCCCTTTTTTAAGCAGGTCTTCGCGGGTTTGTAGTTCTTCCTCTTTTTTTGTTAGTTCTTCGCTTTTTTTCTCAAGTTCTTTTTTTACCTTTTCAGGATCTTTATTTATAGCGACAATCGTTTCGTCCTTTTTTATCTCTTTCTTATCTTGCGCTATCTCTTCCTCTTTTTTTGCAATTTCTTCTTTTTTTGTTTCCAGAGTCGTTTTGTCTTCCGTTAGTTTAGTTTGTTCGGTTGTAAGTTTTTCTTTTTCCTGAGCTATTGCTTCCTCTTTTTTTGCGATCTCCTGTTCTTTCTTTTGTTTTTCAGAGGCGTCTTGAATGGTTTCGACCGCTTTCTTTTCTTCAGCGAGTTTATCTTCTTTTTTGGCTATTTCTTGAGATTTTTTATCAAGTTCGGTCTGTTTTTTGTCTATGCTTATTTCAGTTTTTAGCGCCTCTTTCTTTTTTTGTTCGACCTCTTTTTCTTTAATTTCAACCAGGTCTTTTCTGTCCTCTATCCCCATATCCTCCGTTTTTCTGAGTTCGGTAACAACATTTTTGTCTGAAATTTCCGAAGTATCAAGCGAACTTATATTTCCTTTTTTAGCGTCCTCGGTTAGCGGTATTATAAGTTTTGTTTTTCCGGCCCATTCGGAGTATTTTGTCGATATACCCGCATTTGTAGTATCTATATAACTTAACGTAGGCGCGTTGTATTTAGTCGAGAAATAGTCGACTTTACCTCTATATACGGCGTTGTAAAACGTGGCAAATTTTGCGAGCGTAGCGGCGTCGGCTCTTTTATATCCGAGTTTTTTTTCAAGATACGACGAGACTATCAATCTCACGTTATCGATATGATCGACTCTTGAATCTTTATCGATAGAAAATATTATGGAGTCGTATTTATCCGTAGATTGATCGATAGCGTGTACGATAGAGTATTTATCTCCAAATTTATAGGTCGAATTGGCGTTTTTTTGCATATCGGAGAGTCTAAAGCCGATCGCCCTAATATCCGATACCGTGTCTACGGACGCGTGAGTTCCCGTATAGTTCTCAAAGACTACGTTAAAATCTTTAGTTGATCTAATTTCGTCTACGTCTACGACGAGACCGAAAAATAACGAATTTAATAGAACCGTAAATAGTAGAACCGATAATAATTTTTTCATTTTATACCCCTTAATTTAATATTCCAACGCTTAATAATAGCGCTTTTTTTTGAGATTGTTAAAATTTATTTTCAAATTATATAATAATTAATATATTTTTTTTGTATTACGTTATTTTTCAAGTATGATCTCGTATATTAAAGACTCTATCATAAGGTCTAATATGTCTTTATTAATCTTTTTATCCGCCGCTTCCTTTTTTAATATATCCAGCGCTTTGTCGACTGAAATTCTGTTTTTATACGGTCTATCGCTGGAAGTCAGAGCGTCGAAAATATCTACAATGCTCATAATTTGAGACTCCAAAGGGATCTGAGAACCTTTCAAGCCTTGAGGATATCCCGATCCGTCCAATTTTTCATGGTGAGCCCTTGCGATTTCCGGCACTTTTTCAAGACCTTTGGGCCATACTATCAAATTTAGAAATTTATATGAAAAATCAACGTGAGATTTCATAATTTCATATTCTTCGCTGGAAAGGCTTCCTCGAGAATGTAATAATCTGTTATATTCTTCGTCGCTTAGCGCGGAGCTTGTTTTTTTATCCAGATAAACGACGTCCGTTTCTTTAGCTTTTTTCAATTTATCCGCCACTTCTTCCGTAATAAATCCGGGTTCGTTAGCCGATAAAATCGCATTTTTTAGATCGTCGACGTTGGAGATTATTTCGTTTACTAATTTATCAATTTCTGAATTTTTCTTTGCTTTATTACCGTTAAGAAAAAGATGATATTTCAACGTCTCCATTCTGCCTTCGATACCGAGAATCTCTTCTATGTGAAGTTTTTTATCTTTCAAGAGAATTTTTTCGGGAATTCCTATCTTCCCAAAATCATGTAGAAGCCCGGCGTAATTTAACGCTCTTATATCGTCTTGCGAAAATTTGACATTTTTTAACGGACCGTTATCGGTAAAATTAATCAGATTCGCCATCGCTACCGACAGTTTGCTCACTCTTCTGGAATGACCCGCCGTGCTTGGATCTCTGCTTTCGACGGCGCTTACCGACGCCTCCATGAAGGATTCAAAAAGCGCCTGGATTTCTTGATATAGACGCGCGTTCTCGATAGCGATAGTCGCTTGACTGCCGAGAGATCTTATCAGCAACTCCGATTTGTGGTCGAATTCTACGACGTTTTTTTTTACCGTATCTTCGCCGATTAACTTGATACTTCTATTCTTTTTCTTGTTTATTAATTGTATCGCTCCGATTATTTCCCCATTGTGATTTATCATAGGGACTACAATCATAGTTTTTGACCGATAATTGTTTTTTTTGTCGAAACTGGAGTTAAATTTGTATGGAAGACTTTTAGGAATTTTGTACGCGTCGAGGATATTAAGACTTTTGCCGGTATTGATAACGTATCCGGCGAGCGACTTATTGTTAATCGGCATTTTTACCTTTTGATAACGCTCGCCTAAAGTATCGCTCATCGATCTTTCAAATTGCATCATTTTTTCGCCGGTTTCAGAATTTATCTCTTTTAAGACAAGGTATATCGACCCGCCGTCCGAATTGGTAAAATCGAGCGAGGTTTTTAGTATTTTTTGTAAAAGAATTTCGAGATCGGATTGCGAAGATAAGTCTATCCCAATTTGGTATAGAGAGGATAACTCTTTCTCATATTCGATATCTCTGGCGGTATTCATCAGAGCGCCTATAACCCTCGGTTCGTAGAAAGGATACTGAAAGAAATCCGAGAAGCCGTCGTCTAAAAGTTTCATCGCCAGACTGGGAAAATTGTGTTCGACTATGCCTATGGAATGGACGTTGTTCATTAGTAGTCCTTTAGGCGCCGGTAATTTGCTTGGCCAAAACTTTTCCCATTTCAAGTCTTTTAACTTCGTAAAATTTACGATGAGCGCAGAATGTTCTTCCAGATTAGAATAAGTTGTGAAATCTTCAAAAATGTGGTTGACGCTTAATATTTTTTTGAGATCGCTTTTTACCTGATCGTCGGCGCCGCTGTAATAAATAACGCTCATACCTAACCTTGATTAGAATATCGACAGCAGACGTTTAATAATCAATATCTAACAAAAAAAATTAGTCTTTATTTGCATATTGAGGTTTGAGCGCGATATTTTTGAATTATTTTGAACTTCAGACGAGACGGAAGGCGTATAGTACAATATTTCGTCTCAGTTTACTTTTTCATTTCTAAAGCTATAGAGTTTTCAAATCTTTTTTTTTCTTCGACAAGTTTAAACATATCGTCTTCGCTGTCGTTATATTCGCAAACTCTTATGTTTGTAAATCCGGTTTTCTCTAATTGGCAAATTGCGGACTCTTTATCCCAAAGCCAGAGATGTTTTGCGTTGCCGAGAGCTGAAACAAATATTGATTTAATTCCGCGATCTCTTTTTTCTAATCCCATCCCTAAACTTTTTATAAATTTTACAGATGAGTCGGACGCGCGGTTTTTTTTATTGTCGATATATGAATTTATTAAAACAGAAAGATCGGGCATTACAAGTCTGAATATACCTCCGGGTTTTAAAATTTTATAGGTATTTTTTAATGCGGTTAAAAAATCTTCATAAGAGAGATGTTCGAGAACGTGAGAGCAAAAAATTCCGTCGCAAGAATCGTTATCCAGCGGCAGACCTTTTACTATATCGCCATATTTGACATTTTTTGGGAAAATAGCGTTTAATCTTTTTTTTAGTAAAAATCCTAAAACGGGAATTCTCTGTATCCTTAAAGTAGGCGAGGAATCAAAATTAATCCATTCTTTAGGAGCGGTTAAACCGCATCCGTAATTTACATATTTTTTCAAAATAAAATCCTAAAACTCTCTTTTTTATTAAGAGGGCTAACCGCCTCTTTTGCCGAGGAAGATCGAATAACCGAGATATATCGATAATCCGCCGGTAAAATAAGTATAAAAAGAAAAACCGAGCGTTAATTCATGACGTAAATATATGAGCGAGTATGTCGAATGCGCGTATCTTTGCCATCCCCATGAGAATCCGGTATTTATAGAGGGATAATAACATAATCCTTCGATATCGGGATAAGAAATTCCGGTAAACGAATAATTATAGAAATCTCCCCATAAATGAAAAAAAGGTCCGAAATAGAAATCTTCAAGATAGTCTCCGATAAGTTTAAAAGAGAGACTGTATCCGGCTTCTATTCCGCGAGTTAAATTATAACTCGCAAAAACGCCAAATCCGGGGAGTATTGCAAAATCGGAACATGGTCTGAATTTGAACTGATTTTCAATATTTAGCGATACGTCGAGAAGCCCCATAAAGCTAGCTATACCGCCGCCCACGAATGTTATCGGCGAGGCGTTTATCTGAAAATTTGGGACAAACTGATATTCTGAAAAACCGGATAGTCCGTATCTGTATAAAAGCCCAAAATTTAATCCTAAAAAAATATCCGACGGAACCGAATATCCGAGAGAAAAATTGAAATTTCCGCCGATTTCATAACTTTTAGTCGGAATAATATCCGCGTTCTGATTAAGAGTCGTCGTTCTGCAATTAACCGCTAATAACGAAAAAACTATTATGATAAACGTCAAAAAAGCGCAAATTTTAGTTTGCATAGCGAATTCACCTTACGCGGTTTTATTTTTTGGGAAAATATTCCGCATAAAATCAGTTTACCATAAAAAAAAATATTTTCAATAAAATATGGATTATTTCTTAAAGCGCTTTTTTATCATATCTTTAGAATTCCGCTTTTTATAAAACAGGAAAACTCCCAAAAAAACGAGCGAGAGCGAGCCAAAAACTATAGTCGCAGGGTATTCGTCTCTGATAAGAAAGTAGTATGAGAAAAAAGCCGAGAATAGCGATAACGATACTCCGACGCTTTTCGTCAACACAGTTTGAAATAAGTCCGCTCTTTGGTCGATTTCGTTGGGATCGATTTCAAAATTTATTCTTCCCCGTTCAACTTTTGTTATAAAGGTATTAGCCCGTTCGGGTAAGACAAAGAGTTGTTTTAAGAAGTCCTTTGCGGCGTTTTTTACCTCTTCTATTATTTCCGAGAAGTTTTCCTTTACGACCCTATTAAAATGGGGTTTGAGTTCTTCAAACAGCTTAATGTTTGGATATAGATGCGATATTATGCCGGTAAGGGCGCCGAGCGTTCTTCCTATATAAGCCCATTTGTAAGGGAGTCTGAAAGGTTGCTCGTATACGACGTCGATAATTTCGTCTACGACGGGCGTTAGGTTTATGGAGAGCATCGTCTCCTTTTCAAGATTAATTTTATCGACTATCTCATCGAAGAAATACTCCATTATGGGGATTAATTTGCCGTAATCCGAGTCTTTTTTAAGAAATCCGAGTTTTTCCATAGTTCTAAGAGTTTTATCATAGTTTTTAGAGGTAAAACTTCTGATAATATTTAGCATACCGTCCCGCATCTCTTTAGTAATTTCGCCGGACATGCCAAAATCAAGTATTACTATATTGTTGTTTTTTGTTACCAGTAAATTCCCCGGGTGAGGATCGAAGTGAATCAGTCTCATTGTCAGGAATTGATGAAAGTATACCTCTATTAATCTTCTGCTGATTACGACCGGATCGTTAGCGCGATGTTTCCAAATATCATAATTTGTAATCTTATCGCCTTCTACATATTCCATAGCCAGAATCTTTCTTGTAGTAAATTCATGATATATATCCGGTATCTTAATATAGCTGAATTCGGACATTCCAAGTTTAAAACGCTCGGCAATATACGCTTCCCGCTCGAAATTCAGTTCGTCGCCGGTAACTCGAATAAATTCTTCCAGAATTTCGATAAATTCGTTGTTCTGCTTAAAAACTTTTAGTTTTGATATAGCTTTAAAAGCAATATAAAGTATGGCAAAGTCGGTATCGATATCTTTTTCAACGTTGGGTTTTAGAATTTTTAAAATCAGATTTCTACCGTTTTTTAACCTGGCTTTATGAACCTGTCCCAACGAAGCCGAGGCGATAGAAGTTTGATCGATAGTTTCAAAATTGTCGATCTTATCTCCGTATTCGTTTTTAATAACAGAATATATGGCGTCAAAACTTACAGGCGGAACGGCGTCTTGAAGACCAGATAAAATCTTGATATAAGGGTCCGGAAACATATCTCTTCTGGTACTAAAATATTGGCATAACTTTATCATAACGCCGCCGAAATCTACCGCGAGGTCGTAAAGGGCTTTTGCGTCTTTGGTATGTCTTTTTAGCATCTTTTGCTCGGCGTATTTATAACCCTTTTTTTGAGAAATTTTCATCTCTTTCCAGAAAGATAAAAATATCCTCAAAAAAAGCGCGAGTACTTTGAAAAATCTTCTTCTTTTGTTCATTTTAAATCCGCTCGTTTTTTACAGAGATTTTTTTACGTCAAATTATTACATATGTGTCAAATTATTGCATATGCGTCAAACTGTCGCATATGCGTTAAATCTACAAAGTAGAAATAAGCCCCGCGTATAATCCGCGCGCATCGTATTAAAGACCCATATGTGTCAAATTAATATCGCGCGCGCGTCCGCCGTTATCTTGAAAATTTCCGCAATGCGACGATTTTTATTTTTTTATGCCGTCTATTTTTTTATCGATCTCTTTAATCATATTTTTAAGTTCGTCGACTTCGTCCTTCGTAGCCAATCCGATTTTTGAAGTCAAGTTTGATATTCTTTCCTTAAAACCTCTCAGATCGTCTCCAAATTTATTATCAAATTCTTCTTTTTTTTCTTTAATTTTTTCGGTAAATTCGGTATAGCGTTCTTCGCGGTTTTTTTTGAATTCTTCCGCTTTCTTTTCTATCTCTTCGCCGACGGAAAACATTAATACTCCAAGCGCCTTTAAAAAACTGTTCATAAGATCCTCCTAAAAATTATTTTGATTTTCTATGGGGTTTATATAATTTCCTATAGAGATTAATTTTTTTGTTGTCCTCCGGCATAAAACCGGTATGACTGGCAAATTTAATATCTTCTATAGTATAGAACGATTTTGGATTAAATTCTTTGATGATTGTTATTACGTCGTCAATTTTTTTTCTTTTTACTATAGTGAATATTACGTCGACCGGACCTCTGGAGCCGAATCCTTGAATTTTAGTAACGCCGTATTTCATCTCTTGAAATTTATCTAATAATTTAGTCGAGTCCCCTTGCGCCATGATTCTAAAAATTACCGTTCCGATTGATAATTTGGATTCAATCTTTATTCCTACAAAAGTGCCGAATGCGAACCCGCCGGCGTAAGCGACGTAATATAGGAAGTTATTGACGGCGCTTATCAATTGGGCCGCTACGGTAATCCATAAAAGGACTTCAAAAAAGCCTAATATCGGGGCGATATATTTGTAACCTTTGGTAATGAGGACTACTCTAAGAGTTCCAAAACTCACGTCGAATATTCTTGATAAAAAAATTAACAATGGTAGAATAAACCATTTAAAAATAAAATCTAAATCCATAATTTATTTGATATATATTATAATATATGGCAATTTTAGTAATAAAAAGATAATTAATCAATCATTTATAGTATCTTTACAAAATTATTACTTAACAGACGCCCCTGGATATTATATTAGTATATTCAAAACGGGAATTCCCGTTTTGTTCGTTCGTATCTTTTTTAATTACCATCATTTAACAAAAAAACTCATACCCTGTCAGTTTTTTTTGTGGAATAACAAATAATTTACCGATTAAAAACATTTGTCTCATATGCGTCGAATTTTTATCGGGGAGCGACGCGGCGTATATACAGTCCATATGCGTCGAATTTATTTCCCACCCCAAAAAACTGACGGGGCGCAAAAAAATCTTGTTTTTTAAGAAAATAGTAGTATTATAACA
>Ga0208197_1000723_pt1 | contig 38404 bp, 30 predicted proteins | sample AD_JPNNA4_MetaG_FD_184444 | JGI IMG/M metagenome (GOLD analysis project Ga0208197, IMG submission 184444) | Active sludge microbial communities of municipal wastewater-treating anaerobic digesters from Japan - AD_JPNNA4_MetaG (SPAdes) (version 2) | ecosystem: Engineered > Bioreactor > Anaerobic...
ACAGTCTCCTCCAAGCGGCCAAGGCCAGAGCACGGGGATATCGATCTGATGAAAATTTCATTGCGATGGCATACCTGATTGCTGGAAAGCTAAATTTTGGTCTACCCACGTAAAATAGCGAGGAACCTACAAATCTCCTTTGACGGCCAGTGAATCAATGACCGGCCCATTCATAACAGGGGTCGCCAGTACATCTGAAACGGTTACGATATCCTGCACCTACCGTTTTGTCCCCTGGGTACCAGGCGTATCACGGGTGCTCGGCTCCGGGGAGGAAATCATTCTCAACGGTTTTGCATCTCAGAGAAAGGAGTAAAACCATGTTTACCATGAGAATTCCGAAACCAAGGTCCGGAAGTGTCCTGGTCATGACGACATTCGGGCTGATTTTCATTTTAGGCATGCTTGCCCTGGTTACCGATATCGGCTGGCTGTATTACCAGAAGGCGCGCATTCAAACGGCTGTGAATGCCGCCTGGAGGGCCGGTATTGATGCAATTATCCTCGCGAAAGCCCGGACATCTGCTGAAAGGATGTCTGCCTGCAAAGCCAGGGTCGAAGAAATCTACAAAATGCACGGGTACACGGCAGCGCCTGCCATAAACACGGACACCGGCCTCAGGGTTTATGGAGCCGCCGTTCAACCATTGTTTTTTGCGCGAATCATGCAGATGTACGAGAAGGAAGTTGCCGCTGTCCGAGAGGGAACCGGCGGTGAGGGAGTCGTTCCTCTTGGGGTCATGTTTGGTGATATTGTCTGGGGAATAAAAAACAATGTCGAAGGCTATTATTACCACAATTTCACCAGACCTGATCCGACAGAGGGGTATGTAGTGGACGAGGAATACATTCTGAAGCTTGGGCCGGAAAAAGGTTCAAAAGTCAAGACAATGGACACTGTTCCACCCACATATAATGAACTGCTCATCGCAGGCGGCAACTCAAACGAGGGCGCCATCCGTCTGGATGGCAACGGCAAGAGCGTCTGGCTGGATAACATGCTTTACGGGTGTCCCAGCGTGGTCAACGTCGGAGATATGATCGACACGGAACCCGGAAACTTCACCGGCCCGACAAAGGCCGCGAAAGAAGCCCGAATGGGCGATATTGTCGTCGTGCCCATCATCGAGGTTCCTGGGAAAACCACGTCAATCTATAACGAGGCCGGCAAGACGGTGGTTCGTGTCATCGGGTTTGCCCGCATGCAAATTACCGGAATCGACACGACCCTGTCGCCAGATCTTGGCGTTTACACCGTCACTCAGATTCGCGGCAAGTTTGTCGAGTATCTGGTAAAACCCACCTGATCCCAATCAAGGCGAATGAACCCTGAGCATATGTTGTGAGCATTGCACGAAAAAGGGCGGGAAAAACCATATCGCCGCTCTTTTTTTTTGCAAATAAATCGATGCCCGAAAAACCCGTTGGTGCCGTCCGCGATGGCATGGGAGGCGAAGAAATCCTCCGCTCTATTATTTTTTTGAAAATAGTACTTGCCGTACGGGGGGGGAGTACATATATTATGTTGTTCTGAGAGGATAATCGGTGTACACACGTGATAACGTTTGCAGTACATCGATCCCTATGTTATGTTTTGTGCCTAGTCCATTTGGGGAGGAGGGTCTCGTGTCGTGAACCGACGAGCAATACTGGTAGCCCTGATCGTCAGCATGGTGTTCTCTGCCATTCTCTGGAAAAAGGTCCAGGAACAGGCGAAATCGACCGTTGTTCCGCAGATACTTGAACCGCCGAAGATTCCCACGACGAAAGCCGTCGTGGCGAAGCAGAAGATTCCTGCCCGGCTTATGCTTGAAGCAGCTCAGCTGAATGATTATTTCGAGCTGAAAGAGTTGATCGCCTCTGCCGTTCCTGCCGATGCGTTCACATCCATCGCCTCGCTCACGAAGAAATACACGTCCATCACGATTCTTCCCGGGGATATCATGACGCCGAACCGCATCCTCGACAAGGATGTCATTCCGGCCTTGTCGTTTGCCATTCCGCAGGGAAAGCGCGCCGTGACCATCGCGGTCTCGAAGACGAGCGGCGTCGGCGGGTTCATCCAGCAGGGGGACTTTGTCGATGTTATCGCCAATTTCCACCAGGGGTCTCCTGACTCGATCGCCAAGATCGTCCTCCAGGACATCCTTGTTCTCGCCGCCGGCAACACCTACGCCTTTGATCCGGGCATTGCGACCGGAGCCCCGGCCATCGCGGCAGCGAAATTGGAGCTGGTGACGCTGGCAGTGACGCCTGAAGAATTGGAACGCATCGTCTACCTCGACAGCAGCGTGCAATTCAGGCTTGTTCTGAAAAACCCGAAGGACAAGGGCGAGCAGGTAGTCACCAAGGGCGCCACGGAAAAGATGGTCATGCGCACGCTCGGCTTCACGGAGCCCGTTGTCGTGCAGCCTGTTCCGACCGTCGTTCCGGAAACCCCCAAGGTCGCTCCCACCGCTGCACCGCAGGCCGTCGAAACGATCGAAACAGGCCGCGTCGAGATCATGTATGGCAGTCAGCGGCATTTCGAAATGAACAAGTTCGGGGTCGTTCAGACATCGCCGTATGTTCAGCCACTGCCACCCATGAATCCGCCTCCGGCCCCCGTTCTGGAAGCCCCGGCCGGTTCCAATCCAGCCCCTGAGTCCGCACCTCAGTCCCAGGTGGGTGAGTGAAAGGTATGAGGAGAGAATGTATGAAAACCCCTACCCTGTCTCTTCGGAATCTCAAGAAATCGCTGGTTTCTCTCCTTGCGGCAGGCACGCTGACCCTGTTCGGCAGTTCGGCCGCGTTCGCTGAAAAGATCCTGATACCGATCGGCAAATCCTTCAGCATGAAGGCTGCCGGCGTCACCAAGATCATCGCCGTGAAAGACGGCATCGTCGAAGTGCTGAACGTGTCTGAAGACGAAGTCATTCTTTCGGGCGTCGGCAACGGGCCCGGCGTGACCCAGATCATCTACTGGGATACCACGGGACAGCATGTGGTCGATGTGGAGACCTTCCAGGAAGCGGATCTCATCCAGAAGAAGTTCTCGACGCTCGTCATCGAGCCGTCGGTCAACCTCACGCTTTTCCCCGACGCAGCGTATCTGCGCGGCTTTGTGGATACCCAGGAAAAGATCAAGGAAATCGAGGCAATCGCCGCTTCCCTGGTCACCGACCGCAAGCTGATCAATCTTATGACCCTCAAGGAAGAGGGGAAGAGCTATAAGACCTACGAACAGCGCCTCCAGGAGGCCATTGTCAACGCCATCAAGTGTCCGACCGTCAAGGTGACGGTTCTCAATCCCCTCACCATCATGACGACAAACCTGGAAGATCCGACAGCGCCTCCAGCTGCTACCGCAACACAAGGTCTTGAAGACAAAGTCAAGGTCGTCCTCGAAGGATACGTCAACGACCAGACTGAATATCAGCACCTGCAGGAAGTCGTTCGCGGATTTGTCAACGATGAAGAGAAGCAGATTTCCAACCTGGTGACGATCGAAAATCCGATCCAGGTCGTTTTCCAGGCTTACGTTCTTCAAGTGAGCAAAGACAGCTCCCGCGATCTCGGAATCAAATGGGGCGGAACCCAGGTTCTCGGTGGCGATCCGAGCTCGGGCATCCTGAACTTCACGGAAAACATCACCAATGCGTTCCGGGGAGACGTCCAAGCCGCTGGTGCGCCTGTCGGCAGATATCCGAACCCGTTCAAGCTGAACAACATCAACCGCTTCGACATTATTGCGGCCCAGGTTTCCGCGTGGGAAACCCAGGGCAAGGTGAAGGTCATGGCGAATCCCAAGATCACGGTCTACGCCAACGCCAAGGCAACAAAGATCGCAAAATCGGGTTGGACGAACGAGACCACCGGCGCGTCCGGTGAAGGCGAAGCGGAAGGCGACGGCGGCCTCGCGTTCGTGAAGGTCGGGCAGGATATCTACTATCCCAGCACGATCGACGCGTCTGGCAACCCGACCTATGCGGCCGCGCAGGCCACGCTCAAGCTGGTCGTCAGAGACCTGTTCGTGAAGGACGACACGCTGAAGTTCTCCGTGTTCGCGAAGCAGGACGAGCCGTCGTTCACCCGCGGCAACAACGCACCGCCGAACATTCTCAAGCGGTCCGTCATGACGACCGTGAAGATCAACAACAACGAAACCGTCGTTCTCGGCGGCCTGATCAACGAGAGCGACAACATCAGCCGGAAAGGGATTCCCGGACTGTCCCGGCTTCCCTATCTCGGAAAATTCTTCCGCACAACTTCTGTGACCAAGAGCAAGAACGAGCTGGTCATCCTGCTGACGCCCCAGATCATCGGGCGTGATACGGGGATCGGCAACACCAAGAAGTTCGAAACGATCCCGGTTCCCCGCCGCAGCGAGCGGCTCGAGCAGCTTCACGAAATGTTCCAGCAGATCAAGGGCAGCCATTTCCCTGCTGAGAACAACTGAGTGTAACCCTGCGTTTCATCTTGAAGCGCCGCTCCCCCGGGAGCGGCGCTTTTTGCTTCCCCATTTGCATTTCCCGCCATGATGCATTATTACAAGAGAAAAGTCGTTCCGGAGGGATTCATGAGTCGAACGCATCGCCAGGGCCAGTCGCTCGTCGAGCTGGCTCTCGTTCTCCCGCTGTTTCTCCTGCTGATATCCGCGATCATCGATTTCGGGAGAATCTTTCACGTGTGGTCCTGTCTCAACCTTCAATGCATCGAGGCAGCACGGGAAGGAGCCAAGCGCAGGCACCAACTCCTGGGTAGAAATGTATTCACAGCTGACACACATACCGAGCCTGCCTCGATAACCCAGATCTTTTTCCTCCATCAGTCGCCTGCCATCGATGCAACGAGATTCCGCACCCCTGGCGGTGATCACGCGACAGCGCCTGAACTTCTCGGAGTGGGAACCTCAGATAGAGATATCATCGTTCGTATTCATTACTCCTATCCCTTCTTCACTCCGTTCATGAGTAGAATATTATCGAATATATGGGGGAAATCGGAACTTGTCATTTCCGCCGGCGCAACGGAACGGAAAGAATAGAAGGGAATTGATTTACCACTCTCCCGAGGCTTTTATGCCACACAATTTGATGCCCATTTGCGAGGAATTTGTGTTAGTATTTGCTCCGGTACAGGATCATCTCCGTACCTGCAAAAAATATATGAATGACGGCAAGGAAGGAACGTGATGGAAACAGCCAGGAAAACAGCAGGAAAAGCTCCGGCCGCCGCCGCTGCGGCAGCGAATCCGAATATCCGGAAGTACCAGCAGGCGAACGGCTGGGACGTACTCGAACCCTCGTCCGAGAAAGTGCTGGCCGCGCGCGCGAAGCGGTATCTCGAGTTCCTTTCGCTCTGCAAGACGGAGCGGGAGACGCTGGCCTACATCGAAAAGGCCGCGCGTTCCGACGGGTTCAAGCCTCTTGCAGCCGAAGACAAAAAATCGCTCAAGCCCGGCGACCGGGTGTTCTGCATCAGCAAGAACCGCGCGATGGCCCTCGCCGTGATCGGAAAACGCCCGGCTGTCGAAGGGTTCAGGATCGTCGCCGCGCATCATGACGTGCCGCACCTCGATCTGAAATCGCTTCCTCTCTACGAGAAATACGGAACGGCCCTGTTCAAAACGCATTACTACGGCGGCATCAAGAAGTTCCAGTGGGCCGCCATTCCGCTCTCTCTGCACGTGTTTGCGGTCACCAAGGCAGGCAAGACGCTCCGCTTCGCCATCGGCGAAAAGCCCGGCGAGCCCGTCTTCACGATCACCGATATCGCGCCGCACCTGGCCGCGAAGATCCAGAACGACCGCAAGGCCAACGAGACGCTGCGCGGCGAGGAGCTGAACATCCTCGTCGGCCACCGGCCGCTTCCGAAGAAAGACAAGAACGCCCCCGCCTCGAAGGGCGAAGAGCGTGTGAAGGGTGCCGTTCTCGAGCATCTCTTCACGAAATACGGGCTCGAAGAGGAAGACCTCGCCTGGGCGGAAATCGAGGCCACGCCGGCGTTCGAAGCCCGCGAGGTCGGGTTCGACGCCAGCATGATCGGCGGATTCGGCCACGACGACCGCGCCTGCGTCATGGCGGCGTATGAAGCGATCCGCGAGATCAAGATCCCCGAATACACCTCGATCGCCCTGCTGTTCGACAAGGAGGAAATCGGCTCGGCCGGCGCCAGCGGCGCCCAGTCGATGATGATCTCCGACATCATGAACATCCTGCTGCACGCGACCAGCAAGAGCGCCGACTACTCCGACCTGCGGCGCGCCATCTCGAACACCTACGTTCTTTCCGGCGACACCAGCGTTCCGATCGATCCCACCTTCGACGGCGCATTCGATCCGACCAACTCCGGCTACCTCGGAAACGGCGTCTGGATCTGCAGGTTCACCGGCGCCGGCGGCAAGTCCGGAAGCAGCGAGGCGGACATCGAGTTCATCGCCCGCATCCGCGCGCTGCTCGGCGCCGAGAAGATCCCCTACCAGTTCGGTGAGATGGGCAAGGTCGATGAGGGCGGCGGCGGCACGGTCGCCAAGTTCATGGCCCAGATGAACATGCACGTCCTCGATCTCTGCCTGCCCGTGCTGAGCCTGCACTCCCCGTTCGAGATCCTCTCGAAAGCGGATTACCATCATACGATCGACGCCTACCGCGTCTTCCTGTCCAAAAAGTTCTGATGCTCCGCACCACGGGCGCCCGCAGGTTCTGCGGGCGCCTTTTCACAGGTTCCCGCGCGGGCGGGAATCAAGTTGTATACCTGTAAATTATACGAGGCAATATGGACCTGGCGGCCCTCGAATCGGCGATCGAATCCCGGAAGCTCGACGCGACGTTCCTGCTCTTTGCGGGCCGCGAGGAGTTTCTGAAGGACCGTGCCGTGTCGAGGCTCGTCAAGGCCTTCGTCGCACCGGAAGACCAGGCGGACAACGTGCGCCGGATCGACTTCGGATCAGCCTCGCCCGACGCGCTGCTGGGAGAATTGAACTGTTTCTCGTTCAACCTGAGTCCGCGCATCTTCGTTCTCTCCCGCCCGGAAGGCCTCGGAGCCGCGCAGCGTCGCGGCATGCTCGAACGACTCTCGTCGCAGCCGCTTCCCGAGCGGACGTTTTTCGTCGTGCTGAGCGCGGAAGCCCGCGTCATCGGCGAGTTCGCGCTCGCGCTTTCCGACAAGGCCGAAAAGGTCGACTTCTGGCCGCCGTTCGAAAACAAGCTTCCCGAGTGGCTTCAGAAAGAAACGCGCGCCCTCGGCTCGTCGCTCGCCCCCGAGGCGGCCGAGCTCCTGTTGAAGAACGTCGGGCCGGATCTGCGTCTGCTTTCGCAGGAACTCGAAAAACTCTGCCTCGCGGCCGGCGCCGGCAAAACGATCACGGCCGCGCAGGTCGCCTCGTCCGTCGCCTACCTCAGGCAGGATACCGTTTTCGATCTTCTCGACGCGGTCGGCATGCGGCGGCTTCCGGAAGCCCTGCGCCTGGTCGACAGCCTGCTGATGAAAGGCGAGTCTCTCGTGCCGATCTGGTATATGCTGAGCCGCCAGCTCCGGGACTTCCGGCTCCTGCACGACATCGCCCGGGACCGGCCCGACCTGGGGCGACCGCTTCTCGAGAAGCTGCGCGCGATCAGACAACTCGCCGGCAAAACCGACTTCAAGTCGAACCAGGATCGAAAGAATCTGACGGAATCGATTCAGAAAGAGGCCGGCGGCTGGCCTCCGCTTCTTGCCGAATCGCTCGGCATCGAGCAGGCGATGCGCGTCAGATCGCTCGCCGCCGCGACGGGGTATACCCATGCGGAACTCGTCCGGCTGGCCCCGAGGCTCGTCGAGATGGATGCGGCGGTGAAAAAGTCGCCTCCGAACGAAGCCCTCCTCCTTCAGCGTTTTCTCGCCGAGGTCATTACGGGAAAACGCCACCAGCCGCCGGATGAGGATGTCGGCGGCTGGTGATCGGGCCAAGGCGCAAGGCGACAGAGCGCCTTTTACCGGGCCGGAGGAACGCTGGGAAATCGCCCGGCCGAAAACGGCCAAACGAACCCCGGGTCAGCAGGTCAGGCGTTCTTCTCGGTCTGAAGCTTGTTGACGGCGCGCATGAGGCGGCCGATCTTGCGGGCGGCGGTCCGGGGATGGATGTATCCGTTGGAACCGGCCTTGGCAATGCGGCTGTATGCGCTGTTCGCCGTCGCCTGGACGGTGTCGGCATTCGACTTGTCGGATCCGGCGAGCTCGAGGGTCTTCCTGCGAAGGGTCTTGAGTTCGGATTTGACGGCAACGCGCAGCGTGTGGCGGCGCTGAGCCTTGCGGGCGTTTTTGGCGGCGGAAGAAGTGTTAGCCATAACGGACATCACCTTTCATTGATATGGTAGACGGGTATCATACCACCTTTTCGTCCGTAAATCAAGTACCTTCGTACCCTTTGCGGGCAATCGCGCGGAGTTCGTTGAATTTCCAGCGTGACGGCGGGCGGGCAAGCACGACCGTGCGCGCCTACTTGTTGTTGTGGTGGGCATCACGTATAATGGGACGCGACGAATCATCACAGGAGAAGCCGGGATGCGAACAGCGTTTCTTGACCTGCTCTCGCGGGCGGCACGTCTGCCGGCCAACGATCTCTGGAGTCCCCTGCTCTCGGAATGGCTGGCCGAGCTTCCCGAATTCATCGCGATCCGCATCCGCCTTCTGAAGACGAAGCCCGACCCCGGCATGGCCCCGGTGTTGCTGAAGCCGATTTCCGACGAGGCGTTCGGCGCCATGCTCGACTGGGCGCACGCATTCGAGATCGGCGTTCACGCCGAGGACGGCGACGCGCCTCATGCCACCGGACTGTCGCCATGCGGAAACCGGGTTCTCTCGATCGTCGCCCCGTTCATGTTCCGCCAGGCCCTCGCGGGCGATCTCACCGTCATCACCCAGCCGCTTGCCGGCAGAGACCATCGGGAGTGGATGTATTTCGCGGAGCGCCTCACGGAGCTTCTGTTCAGCAGGCATATCAACGGCCCGCGTTCGCACGTGTCGGAGATCGACGATCCGCGCAGGGCGCTCGAGTTCCAGCATGAGATGCAACGTCTTTTCTCCTCGGAAAAAGTCACGGACTGGATGCTCGCATCACCCTGGCAAGAACCCCACGAATCCTGGTACACCGAAAACGAGTCGTATCTCGGAAGCTTCCTTCGGCGCCTTCAGAGCGTCTTCGACCTCGACACCGCCTTCATCGTCCAGCGCGTTTCCGAGGATCAGTCGCACGTCCTCGTGGCGACCGATCTTCCGGCATCATCCCGTCAGCTCGGAAGCGGATCGCCGCGATACGACGAACTGCCGGCCGAGGTCGTCGACATGCTCGAGTTTCTCGGCGAGCAGGAAAATTTCCGCCATATTTTCAAGGCCAAACTGTCGGTTCTCCCCGCGAACAGCCGGAGCAGCCTGTCCTGGTCGCCGAAACCCGTCATCCAGACGTTCCCTTGTCAGGTTGCCGGAATGACCTACGGGTATCTGGGCGTCTCGACGAACCGGGTTTCCTCGCCCGGCCCCTTCGCGCGGCTGATGGCGATCGTGACAAACCATCTCGGCTTCTGGTTCTCGCATCTGTATCAGCTTCGCAAGGAAGCCGGCCGGGCGCAGCTGCTGAAGCAGATCAACATGACGTTCAACGTCATCACGGGCAACGTCCACCTCGACGGCATTTTCGACCAGCTCTGCGATAACCTCGAGATGCTGTTCGGGCAGAAGCACGGCGCCGTCGTGATCTTTTCGACCCAAACCAGCGATCTCGAGATCAAGCGCCGGTTCGGCGTTCCCCCGGCTGGATTCGATCTCGAGAAAGCGGTATCGGAGGCCGGCGTCATCCGCAATTACATCTCGGACGGATCGGCCTTTCGCGTTCGTCCCGAAGACGAGGACCAGACGATCAGGTTCGTCTTCCCTCTGAGCCCGACGCCCCAGGTCGCCGCCGCCGGCGACGACGTGTTCCATCAGCGCTCGCTGGGCGGGGTGGTCATATACAATACCGATGACAATAGAATGATGAACGCCGACATCCTCGAACTGCTGAACTTTCTGCTCAACGGGTTCAGCGCCGCTCTCCGGGTGGCGTACAACTACCAGGAGAAGCTCGAGACGATCAAGGCGCTCGAGGGGCTCATCGCACGGCTCGACAATCAGGACAAGCTGCTCGAGGAGATGGTCGACATCATCAAGCGCCTGCTCAAGGTCGAGCGCATCTCGTTTCTCACCGTCGACAGCGACAGCCGGACGCTCTCGATCAAGAACAGCTACGGGATCCGGGCCGAGGTCGTCCGGTCGATGCAGATTCCTATCGGCGAGGGCATCTCGGGCTACGTCGCCGAGACGGGCGAGACGCTTCGCATCGACAACATCGAGGAGTCCGAATCGAAGTTCAAGAAACGATCCCTCGAACACTACTTCAACCGCTCGCTCCTGTCGGTACCCCTGATCACGACCGAGTCTGACGGCAGGCCGAAGGTCCTGGGCGTCATCAACGTCAATAACAAGACGAACGGGCTGACGTTCAACCAGCAGGATCAGCAGATGCTCGAGTCGATCGCCCACCTTGTCGTGGCGGCGCTGACCAACATCGATCTGACGAACGCGAAGCACGAGCACGATCTGCTCCAGCAGCAGCTCGACAACGCCCGCGACGTGCAGATGGCGCTTCTGCCCAGGAAGTTCTCGAACATGCCTCCCGAACTCGACATGTTCGCCAAGAGCGAGCCGGCCATCCAGATCGGGGGGGACTTCTTCGACGGCATCAAGCTTCCCGACGGCCGCTGGCTGGCCGCCATCGGCGACGTCTCGGGGAAGGGCATGTCGGCCGCCATCATCATGGCGATGTCGCGAATCATCCTCCGCACCGTCGTCCACGAGACCTCCGAGCCGGTGAAGATCATGGAACGGATGCACGAGTATCTCAGTCGCGATATCAGCGACTATTATTTCGTCACGATGCAGATCGTCGTGATCGACCCGGCCACGGGCTCGGCGGAGATGGTTTCGGCGGGCCACGGGCCGCTTCTCGGCCGTCTGGGCGGCTCCCTTGTCCAGCTCGAGAGCATGGGCGGCTTTCCTCTCGCGGTCGGCGGAAGCGGCGTCACGTTCGAGTCGGTGGCTTTCCGCGTGCAGCCCGGCGATCAGCTTCTGTTCTTCACCGACGGCCTCCCCGAGGAGTATGCCCCGAACCGGGAGATGTTCGGTCTCGAGCGCACGAAGGAACTGTTCACGGCATCTCGCGGTCTTCCACCGAAAGACCTCGTGGAGCGCTTTTTCAGCGCCGCGGAGCAGTGGCGGGCGGGCGGGGACGCGCACGACGATCTGACGATCATGGCTGTCGAGTATCGCGGAGTCACACAATGAAACGAGCTTCAACGCAGGAATCCAGGTTCATCGCCTTTCACGAGCGCCTGGCGGCCGAAACGGCGGAAACGCTCGACCTCGAAAAACTGCTCAAAGCGCTTCTGAGAGAACTTTCCCGGCTCACCAACGCCTCGTCGGGATCGATCATGATCCACGATCCAGCCTCGGGGAATCTGAAACTGTATGTTTCGGCGCGTCACCCGGGCCGCATCGGCGGCAAGCGCCCCCTGCCGGGCACCAGCCTGCCGCTCGACGAGGGAATCGCCGGAAAGGTGTTCCGCGAGAATGCCCCCATCATCGTTGCCGACCGCAAAGCGGCGGAGCAGTCCCTTCCCTGGAAACACCGGAAGGGACGGGGCGGCTTCATGTCGCTGCCGTTGTGCATCCAGCGCCGCGTCATCGGCGTCCTCAACCTGAACTGCTCCGACGACCTGCCCGGCTTCACCGACGAGGATGTTCGGCTTGTGACGGCCCTCTCCGGCAGCGTCGCGGCGCTCGTCGAGAAAGGGCGTCTTCTCGAGGAGCTCCGGCAGGCTCATGAAGAGACCCAGAAATTGTACGATCTTGCGATCCTGCTCGGACGCGAAGCCTCGCTGGAATCGACCCTCACCGAAGCCCTGCGCAAGCTGGCGGGCGATCTCGAAGCCGACCGGACGGCCGTCATCCGCTTCTCGATGCCCCAGCCTCCCGCGTCCGGCGGCGATCAGCCTCCCTCCATCGTCAGCGGATGGAAATTCGAGAACGAGCATCTCAAGCGGCTTTCCGCCGCCGTCGGGCAGAGCCTCCGGACCGAACTGGCGCTGTCACGGAAAACGGCTTCGACGGACCGACTGGGCCGGCCGCCCGTTTCCCTGCCGTTCCGCGAAGGAAAAAAGGTTCTCGAGCTGTTTTGCCTGCCCCTGCTGAACGTCGAGAACGATTCGTTCGTCCTGTGCGCGATACGGACCCCGCGCTCCGCGGATCCCGACGCCGCCCACCGGCATTACAAATTCCTGTCTCTCGCCGCGCGCCAGATCGGAAACGCGCTCGAACGCTCCGAGATGATCGAACAACTGCGTATCGACAAGGAAGTTCTTCTGGAAAACGCGTTGCGGAACGAAATTTTCCTCAGCATCAGCACCGAGCTCGCCTCGACGCTCGACCCGCACCTGGTGCTGAGAAAGGCGTTCGACCATTTCAACAAGCTCGTGCCGTACACGACGTTCACGATCATGCTGTTCGACGAGATCGAGCAGGTCTACCGGATCATCGTCCAGCCCTCGCGCAGGCTCGGTCCGGCGTATCTGCGCCAGTTGCGGAGCGAAGTGATCACCTCGTTCGGCGAGTATCCCGCCGACCCGCCCGTCGACAAGGGCCGTGTGCCCGTCCTCGAAGTGTTCCACCCGCAGAGTTCCGAAGGCCCGGCGCTCGGGAAATACGACCTGTCGATGCAGATGCCGATCGTCCTCAACGACAAGATCACCGGCCTCGTCCACCTCTCGCGCGTCGAGAACGTCGTCTTCAATCGAGCCGACTTCAACAAACTGAGCCAGTTCACGGCGATCTTCGTCACCAGCATCAAGAACGCGCTGATCCACAAGCGCACGGAGAAGCTCGCCTTCACCGATCCGTTGACTGGACTATATAATCACAGGTATTTTCAGGAGTCGTTGCACCAGGAATTCATCCGCTCGCGCCGTTACGAAAAGCCCCTGTCGCTTATGATCATCGATATCGACCACTTCAAAAAATTCAACGATACCTGGGGCCATCTCACCGGCGACAAGGTCCTGATCCACGTCGGCGAGGCGTTCATCCGGTCGGTGCGAAGCCAGATCGACACCGTCGCCCGGTACGGCGGCGAGGAGTTCGCCATCCTGCTGCCCGAAACGCCGCTCGCCGGCGCGCGACTGTTCGCCGAACGCGTTCGGACGGCCGTCGAGTCGAACCCGGTCAATGTCGAGGGGAAGGTCCTTCCCGTGACGATCTCGATCGGTGTGGCCTGCACCCTCGTGACGAACTGCGACAAGACCTCCGACCTGATCGCCGCCGCCGATGCGGCGCTGTATGCAGCCAAGGACGCCGGACGCAACCGGGTCGAAACCTTTGAAAGCGAACATCTCGAACATGTCTGAAACATCCGGTTCCGGCGCCCGCCGCCGGCAGGTATCTGACGCGGCCGGCGGCCAGGCCTTCGAACGGCTGTCGCGGCTTTCGGACCTCTCGATGGATCTCTCGTCAGGCCTCGATCAGGACGAGCTGCTGCGCCGGATGATCGAATCCGCCCGCGCGGCGCTTCAGGCCGACGAAGCCTACTTCATGCTGCTCGAACCCGAAACGTTCGAACTCCAGCTCGCCGCAAGCGCAGGCAAACGCCGCAAGCGCCCGACGCGCGTCAAGTGCCCCGAGCGGCGCACCAGCCTCGCAGACGCAGGGGAGTTCGGATTTGCGCCGTCGCCCCGCAGTTCCGCAACGACCGAGACGGCTCTCGACCCAGAAAGTCTCATGTTGCGCAACGCGTTCACGGGCCGTCAGCGGCTGATGTTCACCCGGGAACTGCGCGACCCGCTGTTCAAGGGGATCCCCTTCACCTCGGCCCTCGTTCTTCCCCTGGCGACGACGACCCAGCACGTTGGGCTGATGGTCGCGGCGAACACCTCCCGCATCAGGCCGTTCACCGCCACCGACATGGAAGAAGCGACGGTATTCGCGAACCTGGCCGCGATGGCCGTCGAGCACCAGAAACTCGTTCGCGAGCGCGAAAGCCGCATCCGCGAGATGGAAAAGCTGAATCTGCTGGCGAAGCGGTTTTCAACCGTGCAGACGCTCGAAGGACTGATCGGCCTCTCGTTCGAGTATCTCACGCAGATCATCCCGCACGAACTCGGCGTGGTCTGCCTGTTCGACCACGACGAGGAGATGCGCTACTTCGTCTCGCAGCGGCCGCTGTCGCCGGGTTCGCTCCAGAACCTGACCGAGCACCTGCAGGACATCTCGGCCGGCCTGCGCCAGAAGCCCGTGAAGAACGTGCGGTGCCAGCAGATTTTCCTGCCCGGCCGCGATTCGTTGCCCATGGCCCAGGTATTCCGCACCCGCATCCAGTCGTTCCTGACGGTGCCGTTGACGGTACAGGGCCAGAACATCGGCCTGGTCAACCTCTCGGCGACGCGCACCAACGCGTTCAACCGCGACCACCTGCGCGCCTTCACCACCCTTTCGAACCTGCTCGCGACGGCCGTCGAGAACGTCAAGATCCGCCTGTATCTGGAACGGCGCATCGAGGAAATTTCGGTGTTGTTCGAGATTTCCCAGTCGATCACTTCGACCCTCGTGCTCGACGAGGTCCTCGACTCGATCGTCAACTTCTCCATGGAGATGATGCACGCGCTCAGATGCGAACTCAGGCTCACCGACCAGACGGGAGAGTATCTCGAGATCCGCGCTTCCCGAGGGCTTTCCAAATCGTTCCTGTCGTCGACTCCGATCAAAGTCGGCGAGGGAATCATCGGCAGCGTCGTCGAAACGAAACGACCGATCTCCGTCGTCGACGTGCGAAAAGACCCGCGGACGAAGCACATGAGCCTCGCGAAACGGGAACGCCTCGCCGGCCTTCTCGCCGTTCCGATCCTGCAGCGGAACGCGCCCATCGGCGCCATCACGGTGTACACGAGCAAACCGCGCGATTTCACGCAGAACGAGATCGACCTGCTCTCGACCTTCGCATCGCAGGCGAGCGTCGCCATCGAGAACGCCCGGCTGTATGCCAAGATGAAAGACCAGTATCTGTCGATGGTCGCCGCCCTGGCCGCCGCGATCGAGACGAAAGACGCCTATACGCACGGCCACAGCAAGAACGTCATGGAATACGCCGTGAAGATCGCGCGCGAGTTCGAGCTCAGCGACGACGAGATCGAGACGATCCGGTATGCCGGCCTTTTGCACGACATCGGCAAGATCGGCATCAAGGACGTCATCCTGACCAAGCAGGAGGCCCTCACAGCCGAAGAGCGGCAGGAGCTGCGCAATCACCCGAAATACGGCGCGTTCATCATGGAGCAGGTCGATTTCCTGAAAGACATCGCACCGCTGACCCTCTATCACCACGAACGCTACGACGGAACGGGGTATCCGCTGGGGCTGCGCGGCGATGACATTCCGCTGGGAGCGCGCATTCTCGCCGTGGCGGACACCTACGACTCGATGATCGCCGACAGGCCCTATCGCAAGGCGTTTCCCTACGAGCACGTCGTTCGCGAGATGAAGAAGGTTTCGGGCACCCAGCTCGACCCGCGGGTCGTGGACGTGTTCCTGTCGATCATCAAGCGCGAACAGCAGCAGAACGACTGACGAGGGGAAACACGTGCATGCAGCGAAATCCGGCGCGCTTCAGCCCGGCACCGAACTGATCGCGATCGCCCACGGCGGCGATCTCGACCTGCTCGCCGCGGCGCGCTGCCTTCTGCTCGCCAAGCCCGGGGCTCTTCTCCTGCACCCGACCCGGCTGGCCACCAACGCCTGGAGCATCGCCCGCCGCTCTTCCTGGTTCTCGACCGTTCCCCAGGCCCGGGTGGACTGGACAAGGCTCCGCACGGTATACCTGGTCGGAATCGCGCTTCCCAAGCATAACCCGGAACTCGTCGAGGCGCTGCTGCACTGCGACGCCGAGATATTCGTCTACGCGCACGGGGCGCCGCACCTGCCGTTCAGGGCGCGGCCGGCCCAGGTGAGGTCGTTCAGCATCGCGGCGCACTGTCTCGCGGAGCTGCTGTGCGGGTTCGCTCGGCTCTCGGACGACGACGCGGCCCTCATGCTCGCCGCGATCACCGAGAAAACGTGGGCCGGGCTGAGCTCGCGGGTCACCTCCCGGGACCTCGACATGATGCAGACGCTGCGGGGCTACCCCATACAGCCGCGCAGCGTGGCGAACCAGGTCATGCTGGGCCTGCGCGAAGGCCAGCGGGGTCTTTTGAACGACCTGATAACGCAGGCCGAGAGCACCGATATCCGGCACTGGCCGGTGACGCTGACCGTGGCGAAAACGCTCGGCAACGTCCAGGACCTGACGCCGGTCATGGACACCCTGTGGTCGCGCATCGACGCGCACGTCCTGGTGGCGGGGGTTACGAGCGGCCGCCAGGCGTGGATCTACGCGCGATCGCGCATTCCCGACCTCGAGGTTTCGGGGCTGTTCAAGGACCTGCACGCCCGACCCGACGAACGATGGACGCGATTCACCCTTCCCGACGGGGAACCGGACTCGGTTCGCCGGAGCCTCACGGAGCTGCTTTCAGCGAGACTTCCGGCGGACAGCACCGCCGGCGACGTGATGACGGTGAGCCCCAAATGCGTCGACGAGTCGCAGACGGTCGCCAACACGCACGACATGATGCTCCGGTTCAATCTGATGTCGCTGGTGGTGAAACGCGGAGAGCAGTTCGCCGGCATCGTGACCCGGCGCGATCTCGACCGGGCCGTCCAGATGGACCTCTGGGACAGCCCCATCGCGCCGTTCGTTCCGAGTCAACCGCCGTTCGTGACGCGCGAGACGCCGGTGCGCATCGTCCGGAAGCTGATGGTGCGGCATGACGTGACGAAGATCCCCGTCATCGAGGAAGGGCGGATTCTCGGCATCGTCACCGCGCGAGAGGTTCTGCGCGGCCTGCGCGAGCTGCTGCCGCCGCCGGCCGCGTATTTGCCTCAGGTCGAGCCGGTCCCGGTTCCCGACCGCAACGCGATGGAAGCTCTGCTGAAGCGGGTCACGCCGATCAAGGTGCTGCATGTGCTGAGAAAGGTGAGCGCCACGGCCGAGGCGCGGAAGATCGCCGCGTATGCCGTCGGCGGATTCGTGCGCGACCTGCTGCTCGAGCGGCCGAACCTCGACATGGACGTAGTCGTCATCGGCGACGCCCTGCCGTTCGCCGAGGCCGTTGCGGCCGAGCTGAAGGCGCATCTGACGGTGTTCGACCGGTTCCGGACGGCCCGGCTGTCGTTCGAGGATCTGAAGATCGACTTCACGTCGGCGCGGCGCGAGCATTACGCCCAGGTGGGCGCCCTGCCGCAGGTGGAACTGGGCGGCATCGCCAACGATCTCAGCCGGCGGGACTTTTCGATCAACGCGATGGCGCTCGACCTGTCGGCCGGCTCGTTCCTGACGCTCGTCGACCTGTTCGGCGGCCTGCGCGATCTGCATGAGGGGCGCATCCGTATCCTGCACTCGTTCAGCTTTCTCGAGGATCCGACACGCATGTTCCGGGCGATCCGGTTCGCCTGCCGGTTCCATTTCGACCTGGCCGAGGACACGCAGCGGGCCTTCGATCTCGCGCGCCAGCGGGAAGCGCTGACGACGCTGTCGCCCAAGCGCGTCGGCGCCGAAATCACGCGGTGCCTCCGCGAGGAAGCGCCGGGGCGCCTGATCGACAGGCTGTATGCGGCCAGGCTGATGCGGGTGCTGCACCCGGATCTCGCCGACGCATCGGTGCTTCCCGCGCGCTTCAAGTTGATTCCCGGCATCATCAGGCGCTTCGCCCCCCTGCGCGAGCCGATCGACGGCGAACTCGTTCATTGGATCGGCCTTCTCGCCTCGCTTATCCCCGAACAGGCGGAAAAACTGCTGGTCGAGATGGGCATGCACGCGAACCGCCGGACGGCCATCGTCACATCCATCCGCGCCCTGAGCGAGGTTCCGCTCAAGCTGGCGCGCCTCTCCGCGCAGGACGACGTCGGGCTGTTCACGCTTCTGAAGCCGCTTCCTCTCGAGGGACTGGTGGCGCTCGTCGCATTCGTGCTCGACAAGGCCGGCGCACGGCAAATTTTCGATTTTCTCGGCAGGCTGCGCGGCGTTCGCGTCGAGCTCAGCGGGGACGATCTGATCGCTCTCGGCATTCCGCCGGGGGCCCACATGCGGACTATCTTCGACGCACTCCTCGAAGGCAGGCTGCGCGGCAGCATCACCTCACGAAAGGATGAAACGGACCATGCCCTACGGATCTTCTCGGGTCTACGTCTTCCGCTCACCAGGCGGAATGGGCGGCAACCCGCTCAATAAACTCTACCTGATCGGGGGCATCATCGTCGCCCTGTTCCTGCTGAGCTACGCCATGGCCGGGCCGGGAAGGCTGGTGGCATCCCTGATCAGCTCCGCCGTCACCATTCCCGTCGTGCTGATCGCTCTCACGGTGCATGAATGGGCACACGCCGCGATGGCCGTGTTCCTGGGCGACCCGACTCCCGAGCGGATGGGCAGGCTCAGCCTCAATCCATTTCGCCATCTCGAGCTGTTCGGAACGCTGATGCTGCTTTTCACCAACTTCGGCTGGGCGAAGCCGGTCCCCGTCGATCCCTCCAATTTCCGCATCCCCGGCCGCGCGATGATGGCCGTCTCGCTGGCCGGTCCGGGCTCGAACGTGCTGCTCGCCTTCTGCGGCGGCGGCCTCATGTGGCTCGGCGCGCGATTCATCCCGGCCCTCGGCATCCACCCGATCGCAGGCGAGTTGTATCTCGCCTTCGCCGTGTCGATGGTCATCATCAACCTGAGCCTCGCATGCTTCAATCTCATCCCCCTTCCGCCGCTCGACGGCTCGAAAGTGCTCGCCTACTTCCTCCCGCCGAGATACCGGGTTCAGTACCGCGCGATCGAGGAGATAGGGCCGTTTCTGCTGATCATGATGCTCGCATTCGGGCTCGTGAGCCGGATCATGTCGCCCATGATCAGTTTCGGCTACAACGCCATCCTCGACGTATGGGGGCTCGTCTAGCCTCGCCGCCTGCATATTATATTATGCGAGATATATTAGTCACTCTCTTTATCTGCGGCCTGATCGGCTGGGGCTACAATCATGTGACGACCCGCATCAACCTGAAACATTCGGGCATGGCGGTCACCGCCCGGATCATCGACCGCGAAACCACGCCGAAATCGACGTATGTGAAGTTCACCTACAAGGCCGGCGGGAAGACATGGACGAAGAGCATCGTCGTCCCCGACCCGAACGCGTTCAGCGGAACGGACACCATCCAGCTGAAGATCGTTCCCGACAATCCCGGCGACCCGTACCTGAATTTTCACGACACCGATATGTCGCGAGAACTTTATTATACGATGGTCGCCGCTCTCGTCTGGCTCCTCTACCGCGGGACGAAAATCATGGTCGCATCCACCCGTCCCCATTGGGATTGATCGCACGACCGCCTTCACAGGGCGTCGTCGAACTTCTGGAAGAGAGCGAGGAGGCGGTCGGCGCCGGGAGCGTGATGGTGATGCCGGGCGCGGCGAACCAGGGGGCGGGGGGCTCCGAGTTCGCGAAGGATACGCGCGCTCTGGATCGGGTGGGCTTCGTTCGGAAGGGAGAAGACGGTTCGGAGCACGCGCTCCCATATTCTCGGCCGCGTGACGGCTTTTCCGAGGTCGTGCGTCATGGCGAGGAGGAGCAGATCGTTCCGATCCTGTTCGGAAAGACTCCCGTCGGCCCGAATCGCCCGTACGAGGCGCAGCACGTGGGCTTTTTCGGAGTCCCCGAGGGCGTCAAACCGGCCACGCCAGTCGGGGGGAAGGATCTCACGCGCGGATGCGAGATCGGCGGGATCGACCACCGGCCACATCACCGATCCGAACTGCCCGCACCGGTATAGAAGCCGGCGAACGAAATTCACGATCATGCCGGTCATCACTCTTCTTCCGGTGCACCCTTTTTCGGCGACACGGTCGGGCCGGGCTTTCCGTACCGTTCGGGCCAGAGCTGGCGAAGCCGGTCCGCCGTCGATTTTTCCCGGCCGATCGGCTTGGGCTCGTAGTAGCACCGATCTTTGACTTCGTCGGGGAAATACTCTTCGTGCAGGAATCCGCCGGGATAATCGTGAGGATACCGATATTCCTTCCCGTAATTCAGTTCTTTCATGAGCCGTGTTGGGGCGTTGCGGATGTGGAGGGGAACGCCGGGTTCCCGCCCCGAATGAATCTCGTCCCTCACGCGCTTTTCGGCCATATAGAGGGCGTTACTTTTCGGCGCCGCCGCCAGGTAGACGGCAAGATGCGCCAGCGTCAGGTGCCCTTCGGGCGGGCCGATGTAATCGAACGCCTGCGCTGCCGACATGGCAAGCGTGAGAGCGAAGGGGTCGGCCATGCCGACGTCTTCGGAGGCGAAGCGAATCATACGTCGCAATATAAATCTTGCATCCTCGCCGCCGTCGAGCATGCGATAGAGCCAATACAGAGAGGCATCTGGATCGGACCCTCGCATCGACTTGTGGAGAGCGGAAATCAGGTTGTAGTGTTCCTCGCCTCCCTTGTCGTATCGAAGCGCCTTGTTCTGAAAGACGTCCGCCACGAGTCTGTCGTCGACATGCGGCGCCAGGGCCATCTCCTGTCGGGCGACCTCGCAGCAGGTTTCGAGGACGTTGAGGGCAATCCGGGCGTCTCCGGCCGACATCTCGGCGATGCGCTCGATCGCGGAGCCCTCGACGGTGGGTTTCGGTGGCCGCATCAGGTGTTCGTCGCGCTCGAGAGCGCTGTTCAAGAGCGTTCGCAGGTCCGCCGATGGGAGCGACTGGAGCGTCAGCACCTGGCAACGGGAAAGCAGTGCGGAAACGACCTCGAAACTGGGGTTTTCCGTCGTGGCTCCGATCAGAATCGTCGCGCCCGACTCCACGTGCGGCAGAAGGGCATCCTGCTGGGCTTTGTTGAACCGGTGGATTTCATCGATGAACAGGACGGTGCGCCGACCGTACCGGGTGCGCTGGATTCTCGCGTTTTCGAACGCCTCACGAAGCTCCTTGAGGCCGCAGGTGACGGCGGAAAGGGGGATGAACTCGGCATCGACCAGGCTCGCGATCACCCGCGCGAGCGTCGTTTTACCGCAACCGGGCGGCCCCCAGAAGATCATCGAGGGACATTTTCCGGCTTCGAGAAGCATCCGTATGGGCTTTCCCGGGTTCAGGAGGTGCTCCTGGCCCCGGATCTGATCCAGGTTTTCAGGCCGCACGCGGTCGGCAAGGGGCTGGAACGGCGTGCTTCCGACCGGCGGCGAAGCGGTATCGAACAGGTCAGGCATTGGAAAATTCTACCACGATCCGGACATCTTGCGCGCCAGAAGGCTTCTGTACAATTCATCCATGGTTTTCCCGAACTGCTCGTTCGAAACCCGGGCCGGAATCGACGCCCGGTGCGCTTCGGCAGACGAGCGCATCGGTTCGAGCGCGCCGAGGACGCTGCGCAGACCCGTGACGAGGGCATCCGGCTCCGTATCGAGAAGCCTCGCGCCGTCGATCCCGGAGACGAGTTCCGGAACGCCGCCGACCGCCGTCACGGCGAGCGGACAGCCTGTCGCTAGCGCTTCCATAAGGACGAGCGGGGCCCCTTCGTTTCTGGAAGGCAGAACCAGCAGGTCCAGGTCGGCATACACCCGTTCCACGGCATGGACGATTCCCGCCATGTGAACTCTGCCCTCGAGACGCAGTTCATGAATTCTCCGTGCGATGGCGGGCTCGAGCTCCCCCCCTCCCACGATCGCGAGATGCAGGGAGGGATCTTCGGAGGCAAGCATGTGAAAGGCTTCCAGGAGTCCAAGATGGTTTTTGATCGGAACCAGCCGTGCGACGACGCCCAAGAGGCGAGCCGACTCGGGAACGCCGATCTCGCGCCGCCACGCTCCCGTTTTTCGGGGCATTCCCAAAAACCGTGACAGATCGAGGCCCAGGGGAACGACCCGTATTTTGCAAGCTTTCACGCCTGGTAGATGCGCGAGGATTTCGGATCGCTGGCCCGGCGTGAGGGCGATGAGGAGGTCGGTGAAGCGTGCCAGCATCCGCTCAGCCAGGATGACGGCGCGACTTCCGGCCGGCGAAAAATACCCTTCGAACACGGTTCCGTGAAACGTATGGACGGTAAGGGGCACCCTGCAGGCGAGCGCGGCAATTCGGCCCAGCACGCCGACTTTCGCGGTATGGGTTTCGACGATGTCGGGGCGGAACGAACGGATCTCGGCGACGATCGAAGCGAAGGCGGCGGCGTCCTTCAGCGGATGGAGCTCGCGGGCGAGACTCGGGATGACGACGGGCTTGATGCCGGCTTTTTCGGCCAGGGGAATCATGCTTCCCTCGATTTCCGGCGGCGAGCCGACGATGAGACGCGACTCGAACCCGCGCCGATCGAGCAGTTGCGTCAGATTGATGACCTGGATGGAAGGACCGCCGACGTTCATGCGGCTGAGCAGCCGCAACACGCGGATCGGTCGCTTCCTCGGTCCGTTCATTCCCGAAGGTGTTCCCGGTACCACTCGACCGTGCGGCGCAGCCCCTCGGCGAAACTTATCTGCGGAGCGAAGCCCAATACACCGTTCGCTATAGAAATATCGGCCGACGAGTCGCGAACATCGCCGGGCTGCGGCGGGGCCATGATCGGCATCATCGCGGTTCCGAGAACCTCGTTGAGGGTGGCGATCAGCTGGAGCAGGTCGATCCGGCCGCCCGCGGCCACGTTGACGATCCTGCCCGGCGCGTCGGCGGCATCCGCGGCCAGGATGTTCGCGCGCGCGATCTCGCCGACGTAGATGAAGTCGCGCGTCTGCTTCCCGTCGCCGAAAACCGTCGGCGCAAGGCCCTGGAGCATGCGAGTGATGAATTTCGGGATGACGGCCGCGTACTCCGACTTCGGGTCCTGGCGGGGGCCGAAGACGTTGAAATACCGCAAAGCGACGGTCTCGAGGCCGTACAAGCGGTGGAACAGCCGCAGGTAATACTCGACCGTGAGCTTGTGAAGGCCGTACGGGCTGATCGGACACGGCTTCATCGTCTCCCGCTTCGGCTGCTCGGGGTCGTCGCCGTAGATCGCCGAACTGCTCGCGAACACGACCCGGCGGACACCCGCGTCGCGGGCGGCGACGAGCAGCTTCAGGCTGCCGTTCACGTTCACGTCGTGCGTCCGCTCCGGCTCTGCGACGGAGCGCGGAACCGAGGCGATCGCAGCCTGATGGAACACCGTATCGACGCCGTCGACGGCTTTGCGACAGTCAGCGTCACTGCATATACTACCTTCTATAAATTCGATGCGGTCAAGCCACGGCGCCAGGTTCTCCCGCTTCCCGCTGGAGAGGTCGTCGAGCACGCGCACGGCGATGCCGCGATCGAGCAGGCAACTCACGATATGCGAGCCGATGAAGCCCGCACCGCCGGTGACGAGGGCAGTCCGCATCTCTGATCCTCCGCGTTGTCTCGCCGGCCCGGGCCGGACGGAATGTGACACATCTTGCCACAACCCCCGCCCCAAGGCAAGCGATCCGCACGGAGATCATCTCTGCCGGTTCATCCATAACCATCGGCTTCATCAGCGTCATCTGCGGACAGGTTCTCGCATCACAGTTTTCCCTGAGAACCTGCACGGAAGACTCTTTTACCTGTGATATACTTCCAAAAAAACGTGCGGAGGGAACGAGCATGCATCGAAAACCGGTCTATCGTCATCCGGGCTTCCGAAAGGTCGCCGAGCATTATTACGCCGAGCTGCTGCGGCGGAATCCGATCGCCGCCACGACGCTCGGAGAGCACGAATACGACGGTCTTCTCCCCGAAACCGGCGCCGAAGCGGTCGACCGCGAGATCGCCGGGCTGCGGGAGATGCGCGATGCGTTTCAGAGCCTGCCGGAGCGGGAACTGAGCCTCGACGAGCGGCTCGACCGGGAACTGGCCCTGCACATGGCGGGCATCCAGCTGTTCATGCTCGAGGACGTGCGCCGGTGGCGGCTCGGCAGCGATCTCGCCATGATGATCGGCGATTCGCTGTTCATGCTGTTCGTGCGCGACTTCGCCCCGCTCAACGTCCGGGTGGAATCGATGATCTCGCGACTGCGCGCCGTGCCGGCCTATCTCATGAGCGGCAGGTCGCTGTTCCAGCATGTTCCGCCGCTCTGGGGGCGAATCTTCATCGAGTCGGCCGAGCGCCTGCCCGATCTGCTCGCGACGATCGAAGGCGGCCTGGCCGGACATCTTCCTCCGCCCGTCATGCAGAGTTTCGTTCACGCCGCGAACGAGGCCCGGCGCGCGATCGCCGAGCACGCGCACTGGCTCAAACACGCGATCCTGCCCGACGCCGCCGGCGACTGGGCCATGGAAAAAGGCCCGTTCCAGGCGCTGCTCGGCGCCCGCCGGCTGGGCATGAACGCCGGCGAACTGCTCGACCTGGGCGAGCACTGCCTGCAGCAGGCCAAGCAGCACATCGATCTGCACGCTCGGGCCATCACGGGCTCTCAACACGGCACCGCCGCCGGCAGGCGCGAGGCCGCCCTCAAGCAGGTTCGGGCGCACGCTCCGACCTCGTTCGAAGCCGCGCTCGCGGCCTATCGAGATGCGGTTGCGCGCAGCCGGGCGTGGGTCGAGATGACGGGCTTTGCAACGATGCCCGAGGGAGAACGCCTCGAAATCGTCGAAACACCTTCCTACATGGCGCACCTGATCCCGTTCGCGGCCTATATGCCGCCCGAGCGGACCGCCCGGCCGCAGAAGGGCATCTACCTCGTCACGCGTCACACGGGAACCCAGGCGGGCCACAATTACGCCGACATCGCCAACACCTCGATTCACGAGGGATATCCGGGACACCATATGCAGCTTTCCGGGCAGAACCTCCACCCGGGCCTCTGGCGCGGGCTCGCAGACAGCATCGAATTGATGGAAGGCTGGGCACACTACTGCGAGGAAGCGGTTCTCGCGAGCGGCCTCGAGGCCACGAGCGCGAACCGCCTCGTCCAGAGCCGCGATGCGGCATGGCGGTCGGCACGCATTCTCATCGACATCAACCTGCATCAGAAAACCTGGACCTACGACCAGGGCCTGACCTTCCTGATGGAACACGCCGCCATGGACCAGGCCTCCGCCGAAGCCGAGATGCGCCGCTACACCCAGACGCCGGGCTATCCGCTGAGCTACATGGCGGGCAAGCATCTCCTGCTCGAACTCAAGAATTCGCTGCAGCAGCGATTCGGCACCGACTGCACCGACCGGGATTTCCACGACCTGGTCGTTCATGAAGGCAGCATTCCGTTGTTCCTGGCGCGGGAGTTCTATCCGCAGCTTCTCCAGGACAAGCTTGCGACGACGCAGCGAAACGCCTGACGATGACATTCAAACGACAACTGTATATCCCCGGGAAACGCGACTACATCAAGGGCCACAATCGCCCCGCCGTCGATTGCATTCTCTGCGCCATCATCGACGGCAACGAGCGGGTCGACCGGCTCATGATCTGGGAAGACGACCTGATCGCCGTTTCGGCGAACCTGTATCCCTACAACGCCGGCCACCTCCTTCTCTTCCCGAAGCGCCACATTTTCGATCCCCGTGAAATGACGGCCGCCGAGGTCACGCGCATGGCGGAAGTCCAGAGAATCTGCCTCGACGCCCTCGATCGCGTGTATGAGCCGGCTGGATATAATATCGGATCGAATATCGGCGAAGCGTCGGGGGCCAGCATCGAGCATCTTCACCAGCATATCGTGCCCAGATATCCGAAGGAACTCGGGTTCGTCGACATCTGCGCTGGCGCCAAAATCATCATCGAAGATCCCCACGTGACGATGGAAAAACTCCGGGCCGCCGTTTCCCCGCCGAAAAAATCGTCGGGCCGCCCCACCAGGAAAGCATAGCCACAGCAGGGCGCATCACGATGCGCCCCTACGCTCCAAGGCCTGTCCGTAGGGGCGGATCGCGATCCGCCCTCGTTCGCCCGGTGATGATGCCTGCCCCGACATCAAAATATCGCAACGTTTTGCATGGGACGCAAGTGTGGTATACTCGGTTCCGTTTTCATCTTCTTAGAAGATCAATTCAGTGTGTCAGGAGAGAATAATGAAGAGGCTTTTCAACCGGATGATGCTTGTGATCGCGGCCGCCGCCCTCTGCCCGATGGCCGGCTTTGCCGCCGTCGAAGACGAACTCAAATATCTCGGTTACTCCAGCGAGCTCACCGACATGGCCAATGACGCCTACTCGAAGTCGCACAAGGAAGCCCCGAAGGCCCCCGAAACCCCTCTCAAGGCACCGTCCGTCATGGATGAAGCCGATGCGGTGAAGGAGCAACTCGCCGAACTCGGCCGCTCGCGTTCTCTCACGCCCGAGACCCCCGTCACCTCCGCCGAGTCGAAGACGAGGCTCGACGCCTTCTGGAAGAAGATGAGCCCCGAAGCCGCCAGCCCCGTCGTCGCCATGCCGGAAGACCTTCGCGCGCAGCTCCGGGAAGCCCTGACCCAGACGCTCAATACCGCCGGCTATGAAATCAACCAGCTCGACCTGATCGACGCCCCTTCGAATCTCGGCAATCCGCAGGTTCGCGCCGTCATTCGCGTCGTCAAGCCCCTTCAGACCAAGGATTCCTATCGCGAGATCCAGAACAACCTCGCCCAGATCAAGGACGCCTGCCTTCAGGCCGGAACGATCGACGGCATCCTGTATCTCAGCGAACTGACCACCTTCATCGCCGTCAACCCGAAGAACAAGTATTACTACGAAAAGACCGTTCTGAATCCCTGATGCCGAGACAGAACACCCCATCCCGCCTGACAGGAAGGTAATGGCCGCTCCGTTCTCACACGCCATGTCCGCCCGTCTCACGACGAGGCTTCTCGCATACGCCATGATCAGCACCCTGGTCGTGGCGTTTGCCGCTCTCGGCATTTTCATCGCGTCGTATTGGTCGCCGGAGTATGCCCTCGGCGGTCTCCTGCTGGGCTCCTCGCTCGGCGCCTTCATCGCCGTTCACGAGTCGACGCTGATCGGCTGCCTCTGCGGCATGCTGATCGGAATGGTCGCGGCGCCGTTCGTCTACGCGATCCTCGATTTCGAGACGTCCTACATGGTCGTGTTCGTTTTTTCGCTTCTCGGAGCGGTCCTCGGGGAGCCCTTCGCCTTTTTCTGGCGCGAGGGAGATGAGGACGGGCAGCCCGGAGACACGCCGTGAGCGTCGTCCGGCTGGTCATGCTCGACGGTGATGAAGCCGTCTCCGGGCTCGTCCCCTCCCCGGCGATCGATTCAATATTGTCAGCTATAGCAAGAGGCGCTACCAACATCGCCACCTTCTGGCCGCTCGTCGCGGAGATCGACTCCGGCCTTCGCGAACATTTCGAGTCGAATCTCGATCCCTCGCCTCTCCTCGAGGGAACCGGAGACGGCCTGCTGGTCATCAGCTGGGAGCACAACTGCATCGAGTCGTTCCAGGAATACCAGCCCGTTCGCGCCGAGGGAACGGCCCGTCGGCACAACGGTCTCCACGCCGTCGATGCCGAGACCGAACAGCGGTACGCCATCGGCCCGCAGTGGCACATCATAGATCATCATTTCGAAGAAAGCAGGCATTGAGCCATGGCCTACTGTCACGGCTGCGGCGCGGTCAACACGGATGATGCCGTTACGTGCATCGCCTGCGACCGCCCCCTTGCAGCCATCTGCCCCCAGTGTTCCTCCCGAAACGACCCGAGCGCCTCGTTCTGCGCATCCTGCGGGCGCATTCTGAACCTCAACGCGCCCGCGGAGAGCCCCGCCGCGCCTGTGTCGACGCCGTTTTCCACCGGAAGCGCAACCGACACCGCGGACCGGCCCGGCATCGTTCCGGGAGCGAAGGCGATGCCGCAGGGGAAAGCCACGGCCGATCTCCCGCCGCGCGGCCCCTTCCTGAAAGCAGTTCTGGGCGGGTTCGCCTTCGCCTTCCTGTATCTGAGCCAGGCATTGAGCGGATACCCTCTCGCCGGCATCCTCGCCGGGCTCGCAAGCGGGATGATCACGCTCTGGGGGGCCGTCGAGCTTTCTCTCTGGGCCCTCGAACGCCACGAACCGCGCCGCGCCGAAATTGCCTCGCCGGAAGAACAGCTGATGGCGGAGGACCTGCCGGCCCCGCTCGCACCCGAGATCGAGCCGGTGGGCGGTTCCTTCGAGGACGTCGACCGGGAAGCCCTGTCGCCGGTTCAGCCGGTCGCGAAAATCGCCCAGCCGGCAGGAATGGTTTCGTCGATGGTCGCCGACATGACACCCTCTGACGACGAGACGACCGGCAGGTCGCGCCCGCATGCGACGACCACGGCGCCTGCCGCCGATCCGGGGCAGATCTCAGGACACGCCGAGATGTCCTCGGCGCGGGCAGACGAGGAGCTGGTGCTTTCGGGCGATGACGCCGAGCTTACGAAGCGCGAAAAGACCTCCCAGACGCTCGCCGAGTTCCTCGACGACGGTATCGGCCAGGAAATCGCGCTCGTCATGAAGAAAATAGCCAAGAATCCGGAAAGTTATCCTCTCAGACTGCGCCTCGCGCAGCTCCAGGAGGAGCGCGGCGAACTCACCAACGCCGTCGAAACGATGGAAACCTGCCTGAAAAGCAATCCCCAGGCGCCGGAAGTTTTCCTGTATTACGGCGCCCTTCTGCGCAGGGCCGGGCAGCCGGACAAAGCCCGCGAAGCCTTCCAGAAAGCGCTTTCGATGAACCGGTATCTCGCGAAGGCGTATTACCAGCTGGGCAGCCTCGAACGCGCCGAGCGGCGCATTCCCGAAGCCAGGGACGCCCTTCAGAAGTGCATCCAGCTCACGCCCGACGATCCCTACGCGCATTACCAGCTGGGCATGGTGTATCGCGAACTGGGCGAACTTCAGCTCGCGCAGCTCGAGCTCAAACGCGCCTGCATGCTGCATCCGTCGGATTCGTACGGGCACAGCCAGCTCGGCCAGATCTTCCAGACAACCCGCCAGTGGGACCAGGCCGTTCTCGAATACTCGCAGGCGCTCAGCCTCAAGACGAACGACCCCTACGTGCTCGAAAGGCTCGGCGAGGTCATGATCGAAAAGCGCGAGTTCGAACGCGCCGCCGAGCTGCTCCAGGAGGCCCTGTCGCACCAGTTTCACCCCGACACCCGCACGATGATCAAGCTGGGAAAGGTTCTCCAGCTTCTCGGACGCACGCGGGACCTCGCAACGCAGATGGAGGAAGTGCTTCGCCTTTCCCCGGGAACCCCGGATGCGATGTTCCTGCTTGCCCGGGCCCATATCGCCGAGCACGACCACGTGCGCGCCGTCTCGGTTCTGAAGAACCTGCTCGAGATCGCGCCTGACAACGCCGACGCCTGGCTCGAACTCGGCAAGCTGCATCAGGCGCAGGGCAAGGAAGACGATGCCATCGCCGCTTTCACCAAGGCCTCGCCCAATGCCCCCGACCAGGCCGGCGTCTGGAACACGATCGGCGTGCTACTCTCGAACCGCAAGGACTACACCGAGGCTCTCAATGCCTTCCGGAAGGCGCTCAGCTACGATTATTCCGATGTACAGATCCAGAACAACCTGAAGACCGTCCAGAAGAAAATCGAGTCGAACTGCCGGCGGGTCATCGAGACTGCGGAAGAAGCCCTCGCCGAGGATTCCGGAAAACTCAACTCGTATCTGCAACTCGGCCTCGCCTATGAGATGATCGACCGGCCCGACGAGGCGATGATGGCGTATCAGCGGCTGCTCTCGATCAAACCTGACTCGATCGAGGGGCTGCAGGCGTATGCCGACCTGCTCAAGCGGCGCGGGAAGCTTCGAATGGCCATGCGGTGCTACCGCGAGATCCTCAAGATCCGGCCCGACCACGCGGATGCCCGACTGCACCTGGTTCGCGGCCATCTCGCGCTCGGCTTCGTCAATGAGGCCCTGCGGCACGCGGTCGTCGCGCAGAAACTCCTGCCGGACGACCCGCGCGTGCATTTCCTGCTCGGGAAGATCTACTTCGCCAAGGGGCTCGCGCCGCGCGCCCTGCGCGAATTCTCGATCGTAGCCAACTCGTCGAAGTCCGACCCGGACATGATCAGCTGGGCGGAGCTGATGCGACGGCGGCTGCAGAAGAAGTCATGAAACTTCGACTCTTCCGGCGAAACACCGTGCTTCCGCCGCGGGCGGCGGTGGGTCTGCTGCTGCTGACACTTGCGGGCCACGGGGCGGCGGCGCTCGAGCAGCCCCAGTTCGAAGACCCGACTCAGCGGCAGGCAACGCTGCGCGAGATACTGACAGGCCAGCAGTCACGGCCGCGCGCCGACACCTATTACCTGATGGCCCTTCAGGCTGCACGGAAAGGCGAAGACCAGGAAGCGCTTCGGGCGGTCGAAAACGGTCTCGCCATCGAGCCGCAGAGCATCAAGCTCCGTGACCTGCGCGCGGCCCTCTGGGCCCGCACCGGCCGGCGGAACGAGGCGATCGCGGAGTTCAGACGAATTCTCGCCGCCGTGCCGGACGACACGTATGCGAAGGAGTCCCTTCGGGCCCTTCTGCCGCGCCCGGTCGCTCCTGTCATCACCAGTCGCATCAAGGCCCCGGCCCGCCAGGCTCCGCCGGTTTCCCCCGTATCTGGCCCGTCTGACGCAAAGGGCAGCGGGAAAGGCGGGGAAGCCGCGGCTGCTCCGCAGGCGAGGATTCTCGATTCGGAATACTTCGAACAGGCAAAGCAGAAGCAGCGCTGCGAGCAGGTGATGACCTCGATCAAGCATGCACAGGACATCTACGCCCAGGACCACAAAGATGCGAAAGGGAAATACGATCCGAAGGTTCTCGTCGATGCGAAGCTGCTGACGGCTATACCGACCTGCCCGGAAGGCGGGACTTTCGAATGGGCCGGCGACGGCCCGACGTGCAGCAAACACGGCGCGTTCGCGACTGTCCAGGCCGAGGTGAAGACGGTATTCACCGATTTCAACCGCGCCATGCAGGCCAAGCTCGGAAGAAACTACCCCGAGGCTCTCAAGGGATTCGAGCAGGTCGTCATCGCCTATCCGCGATGGGCCGAAGCGCATTTCCAGCTCGGCGACACGCTGTTCAGGACCGGCGAGGACAGACAGGCCATCGAGCGCCTGAAAACCAGCCTCCAGCTTGCTCCCGGAAATCCCGACGCATCGCTTCTGCTGGCAAACCTGTATTTCAAGATCGGCCACAAGGAAGCGGCACTCAAGCTTCTGGATGGTGTCTCGAAGAAACTCCCCGGAACGGTGTACGGGCTCGCCGCACGAAGCATAGCTGGATCTATACGTGCGGGACGAAACTATTATCAGATATTCCCGCCGGATTGAAGGGCGTTCGGCACGCACCATGGAATGAAACGGCAGTGAAAGCATGATCAGACCGGTAAAACGTCTTGGAGTTCTTTGCCACCCGACACGCGAGTCGGTTCCACCCCTGTTGCGTTCGATTCTGGAGTGGGCCGAGAAGCGTCAGATCGATGTAAAGCTCGACGAGACGATGGCGAAACGCATCAGAAAGCCGCGCCTCGGTGTTCCTCGATCGGAAATGGGCGGGCTCGTCGACATGGTCGTCGTGCTGGGCGGCGATGGATCGATTCTCGAGTCGGTGCGCGCGTTCGCCGCCGATGGTTTGCCAGTCGCCGGCATAAATCTCGGCCATCTCGGCTTTCTGACGCTCGGTGAGGCAAAGCAGGCCGAGGCGATTCTTGAACGGCTCAGGCTCGGAAAATACCGGATCGAGAACCGGATGATGCTGAAAGCCGTCGTTTCAAGGAACGGGCACGAGGTGTTTCGCGGCATCGCCCTGAACGACGCCGTCATCGTCAAAGGCCCGATTCTGCGCGTCATCGACATCGACGTCTCGATTTCGGGCACCCATATCACCTCGTTCAGAGGCGATGGCGTGCTCTTCTCGACGCCGACCGGTTCGACCGCCTATGCGCTCTCCGCCGGGGGGCCGATCGTGCCGCCGTGGGTGAACGCCCTTCTCATCTGCCCTCTTCATTCGCATACCCTGAACACGAGACCGGTCATTACCTCCGACCAGGAAATCCTGTCGGCGAAAGTCTCGGCGACGCATTCGACCATCGATCTCGTCCTCGATGGCCAGGAAGGGTTCGGGCTTCAGACAGGCGACGAGATACAGGTGACGCGAGCTGTCGAGACAGCCCGGATCGTCGTATTCGATACTCGCAACTTCTTCCAGGTGCTTCGCAAAAAAATGCAGTGGGGCCATTGAAGGCAACCACATGATGCGGGTGAACTCACGAAAGGATATATATCAATGAAAATATCTTGGACCATCGCAAAGATCAAATGTGAGGGCTGTGTCGAAAATGTCGCGAAAGCGCTTCTGCTCGTGGATGATATTGGCGGCGTCGAAGTTGACCTGGCCGGAAAATCCGTTACGTTCGAAGCGGCCGACCAAGCCGCCGCAGACGCGGCGAAGCGGGCCCTGACCCTGGCGGGGTATCCTCCGAAGGAATGAGCGGGAATGGGTTGGGGTGTGCGCACGGCGGACACCCGGGAATGAACGAGAGCGGATTGAACTGCGCGCACCTCAGTGCGCGCCTGCGGTGTTTTTTTGGAGTGGTCGCGTATGTTTTGGTTGCGATTTGTCCGGGATTTGCCGGACCGTTTGGGTTTGAGGTTTCGCAACCTGCGATCGAAGGTGGGACGGGCTCGTTGATCGGAACGGTCACGGCGACCGTGGCCGAGGGGCACATGCTGTATCGGGGCCGGTTATCTGCCTCCTCTGTCGGCGGGAACGTGAAGTTGCTTCTTCCTTCGGGACATCGGAAGAAAGACCCGTTCGGGCCGGGCGAGATCGAAATTTTCGATGCCGGTCCCTGGGCGTTCGGCGTTCGGCTCGGCCGTATCACGGCGTCTTCGGAAGCGACCATCGAGCTTGGCTTCCAGGGCTGTTCGACGCTGACCTGCTTCATGCCTGACACGTGGACCTTCGCATGGCCGGTTCCGAATGGACTCGGCACTGCTACGGCAGCGAAAGCTCCAACGACGGTCGCAACTTCGAGCACGAACGCGCCGCCCGCTAGTAATGAGACTGCTCGAGCACTCGGCAGTGTTTCAACTCCCGGGGGCTCGATGGATTTCGGCCGGACGATCCGCGAGCGCGGGCTGCCGTTCGCCATGCTGATGGCCTTTTTCGGAGGTCTGCTCGTCAGCCTGACGCCGTGCGTGTATCCGATGATTCCGATCACCCTCTCGATTATCGGCAGCAGGGATGAAAACCGCACCATCGGCCGCGGTTTTATATTGTCCATACTATATGTAGCCGGTCTTTCGTTGACCTACGCGTTGCTGGGGCTTGCCGTGGCGAGTTTCGGCGCTCATCTTCGCGGCTTCATTCAAGGAGCCTGGTTCCAGGGGGCGATGGCGGTCATCTTCGCTCTGCTCGCCCTCTCGATGTTCGATCTCTTCATGCTCCAGGTGCCCGACGCCGTTCGGCAACGGTTCGCGGGCTTCAGAAGTGGCGGTATGGCCGGGGTGTTCGTGACCGGCATGGTCTCTGGGCTCATGGCATCGCCCTGCGTCGCCGCGCCGCTCGCCGGCATTCTCGCCTTCATCGCCTCGACGGGAAGCGCCCTTTTCGGCTTCATGCTGCTGCTGGCGTTCGCCTGGGGCATGGGGCTGCTTCTCATCTTCCTTGGCACCTTCTCGGGCGTGGTCAACTCGCTTCCACGCTCGGGAGAATGGATGAACCGGGTCAAGGAGTTCTACGGGTTTCTTCTGCTCGGCGCCGCGCTGTATTTCATCCGCCCGCTCGTCGGCGCCCCACTGGGCGATCTCGGTGTTTCCCTGCTGATGGCGGCATTTGCCGGCTTCATGGGACTTTTCTCGCCACCCACACCCGAGGCTCCTCTCGGTGAGCGTGTCCGCAAGAGCATCGCCGTCGTCGGTCTGGTCGTGGCCTGCACATTCGCCGTAAGTTCCGCGGCACGCTGGGGCGGCCTCTGTTTCCCGGTTCCCGGCACCGATCGCGCGCTGGCGGCAGGCATGGCGATGACGCCCGAGGGCCTCTTCCCGCGCTGGTATTCGAATTTTCCCGATGCGCTTGCAGACGCCCGGAAGAGCAACCGCCCGCTATTCGTGGATTTCCGGGCCGACTGGTGCTCGATCTGCCGCGAACTCGAGGAAAACGTATTTCCCCATCGCAGCGTGGCACCCCTGCTGGCGGAATATGTCCTCGTCCGCATCGACGCGACGGAGAACGAAGGGGCGGCGGCCGAACTTCTGAAACAATACTCGGTCATAGGCCTGCCGACGCTGCTCCTGCTGCGTCCCGACGGCACCGAACGCGAAGATCTCCGTATCGTAGGCGACATACGCGCCGCCGACCTGGCCGCCACCCTCGAAAAAGGCCTCCGCTGAATGAATTACTGCTTCATGCTGAAAAGACAACGAACCACAGAGTCACAGAGACGCAGAGAATGGAAAAATTTCTTTGGAACTCTATGCCTCTGTGTCTCAGTGGTGAAGCATTTTGTATATCGGTGATGAATCGTAAAGGGAGGATATATCGATGAACTGCCCGTATTGCGGTTCTCCGATTCCGTCGGGTGATGTGAACATTGTCAGGCTCGTCGCCAAATGCAAATCATGCAACGAGGTGTTCGCTTTCGGTGACGAACTTGGCGCGAAAACGGCGAATTCCGGCTCGTCCGGGTTCGCAACCACCTCCCTCGAACCGCCGCCGATGCCCCCGGGCCTCCAGACGGCGCTCGTTGGCGACACGCTGCATATCCGCTACAAGTGGTTCAAGCCGGCGATCCTGTTCCTGATGTTTTTCGCCATCGCCTGGGACTCGTTTCTGCTGTTCTGGTATGGGGCCGCCCTGTTCGTGCCGGGACCGGGCAAGATCATCATGCTGGTCTTCCCGATCGCGCACCTGGCCGTCGGTGTCGCCATCACCTACGCCGTGCTCTGCGGCCTCTTCAACACGACAACCATTTCGATCAGCCGCGGCGCCCTGGGCATCCGACACGCACCCTTTTCCTGGGGCTTCGGCAACAAGCTGGTACAGGTCGAACAGCTCGACCAGCTCTACTGCCGCAGCGAAACGACCCGGAGCAAAAACGGCAGCTCGACCTCCTACTCCCTGCACGCCATCCTGACCGACGGCAAGCGCATCGACCTGATCACGAAACTTGACGACCACGACCTCGCCACCTGGCTCGAGTTCGCCATCGAAAAACACCTCGGCATCGAAAACCGCCCCGTCCCCGGCGAAATGTCGAAACGCGCCTGACCGTCCAACGCACCACAGAGCAACTAGGGGGCAGATGCTGAAATTACCTTTTTCCCATGTCTGATTGGGTCAAATCCAATCACAGATATTGCGCCACAAGGACGAGTTTCAAACCATTTGAGGCGCATCGCGATCCCCTCTGGATAGCTCTCTGTGGCTCTGTCTTGCATTATTGATTCCCGCACAACAAAATCAAAATTGTGCGTTCCTGCTTGTGCTGAGCCTGACGAAGCAAGAGAGGCACTCGCCACCGGCACATCCCTTTTTCATTGCTGGTATAATTGTTTTCGTGGTATTTTTCGTCAACTTTTTTGATTCTGCTTATTTCAGAATTAAATACCAGTCGAACGAAGAAATGATATCTATATGAAGCAGTATATTCGTACGTTATATTCTCCCTCCGGTACCCTTGGCCGGCTGGCATTCGACATCGTTGTCGCCAATGGAGGTATGTTTTTGGGAACGATGTTTTCCGTCGTTCTCGCGATCGTCCGCTTCCCATCGATTTCCCAGGAGTATTTTTGGGAGATGTTTGTCGGCAGATGGATGTTCAGCATTCCGTTCGTTTCCCTTGCGTGCGCCATCAGCTTTCCGCTTTCGGGTATCTACGGCATCGATCTTCGCGGGAAATACCGCGATATCGCAGTCCCCATGTTTACTGCTCTCGTTGGCGCGCTCTCCATCCATGTATTCCTCGTATACGCTCTTGCTATAATGATTCCACGAAGTCTGATGACCACGGGCTGGCTGTGTACAGCCCTTCTGGCGGTCGGAGGCCGGATCGGCCGCAGTTGGTTCGTGAAGCGATTTCGCATCATTCGTGCAGATTCACGGCTTGCACGAATCGACAGCATGTTGACCTTGGCGTCCCAGGAAGAAGGGTGGCTGCCCCCCGACAGTCCCCACGCCAAGGCCCCTTGGCCGCATTTCGAAAAGGACGAGATCCTGGCCGCCGCGACCATTCTCGAATCCGGCAAGGTCAACCAGTGGACAGGCCACGAGGTCGTCGCGTTTCAGGACGAGTTCAAGGCGTTCTGCGGCAGCCGGCATGCCATCGCCCTCGCAAACGGGACCGTCGCCCTCGATCTCGCGTTCCATGCGCTCGGGTTCCAACCCGGCGATGAGATCGTCGTGACGCCGCGCACGTTCATTGCCTCGGCCGGAAGTGCCGTTCTCGCAGGACTCAAGCCGGTTTTCGCCGATGTAGACAAGGACAGCCAGAACATCACCGCCGAAACGATCGAACGCGTTCTCAGCCCGAAAACCCGGGCCATCATCACGGTGCACCTGGCCGGCTGGCCCTGCGACATGGATCCCATCCTGGATCTGGCGAAGTCCCGCGGCATTGCCGTCATCGAAGATTGTGCACAGGCGCACGGTGCCCGGTATCATGGCCGTTCGGTCGGTTCCTTCGGAACTCTCGCAGCGTTCTCCTTCTGTCAGGACAAGATCATGACCACCGGCGGCGAGGGCGGCATGCTCCTCACAGACCAGGAATCGCTCTGGAAGAAAGCCTGGATGTACAAGGATCATGGCAAGAACCCGGACAAGGTTTTCCAGAAGAGCTCCACCCCAGGCTTCCGCTGGGTTCACGACTCGTTCGGAACCAACTGGCGGCTGACCGAGCTCCAGGCAGCTCTCGGCCGCGTTCAGCTGCGTAAACTTCCGGACTGGGTGGAGGCCCGCAGACGTCACGCCGCCATTCTTCAGGAGCGTTTCAGGAAGATATCCGCCTTCCGCCTCACGACGCCGCCGGGTGACACGTATCATTCCTATTACAAATACTATATTTTCGTGAGGCCGGAAGCCCTGAAGACCGACTGGAACCGCGACCGCATTCATTCGGCCCTTCTCGATGCTGGAGTGGCCTGTTTCAGTGGCAGCTGCAGCGAGATCTATCTCGAAGAGGCCTTCGCCGCAGGCAGTCTCCGGCCGAAGGAACGTCTCCCGGTCGCCCGCGAACTGGGCGAAACCAGCCTGATGTTCCTGGTCCACCCCACCCTGACCGACGACGACATGCATGCCACCGCCGGCATCGTCGACCGCGTCATCTCCAGCGCCACCCGTTAAAACCGGCAGGAAAAACGGGTCACAGAGGCACTGAGATAAAATAGTATCATATTGTATAACACTTCAGGATTTATAAAGGGATCCCTCTGTGCCTCAGTGTTTCCGTGGTTCGTTGTATCTTTTCCGTTCTTAGAGGCCGGTTGGGAGATCGATGAAGACGTGCTCGAGGTTGAACTTCTTCGCGAGCACCTCGCCGATTGCCCTTGCGCCAAATGTCTCAGTCGCATAGTGGCCCGCAGCGAACATGTGAATCCCCCGATCCCGGCATGTGGGAACGGCCTGATGGATAACCTCGCCGGTGATGATCGCATCGACCTTCCCGTCTGCAACTGCTGCATCGGAAACACTGCTCCAGCCGCCGCCCGAGACGATGCCGATCGTCGAAATCTTCTCGGCCCCGAAGGCGAGATGATGAGCGACAGGGCCCACGACTTTCACGATGCGCTTTTTCAGCATTTCCGGCGTGAGAGGTTTCGAGAAGCGAGCGAGCACACCGACCTTCTGGTTCATGAAGTCACCAAATGGCTCGACGACTTCTGCCCCGAGCAGGCGGGCGAGAATCGGATTGTTCCCGAGCTCCGGATGCATGTCGAGCGGCAGATGCAGACCATAAAGATTGAGATTTCCCGAGGACATGATCTCGACGAGCCTTCTCGCAAACCGGTCAATCCTTTTCCACTCGCCCCCCTTCCAGAACAGGCCATGGTGCACGAGCGCAAAATCGGCTTCGGCGCTGACGGCCGCGCCGACGAACTCGGCCGTCGCATCGACGCCGGTCGCGATCTTCGTGACGATTTCCGAGCCCTCGAACTGGAGGCCGTTATATGACACATCCGCCGTCATCGAAATCTTGAACGTTTCTTCCAGAAACCGCAAGAGCTCGCTCCGTGCAACCCCCTCGATTCTGCGCTTCATAGATATCTCCAATGATAGATAAGATGACTCGTCTTCCGATGAGCTTCACCTGGGAAAGGCCTCAAGACTGGGGCTTTGCGGGGCAACCGATGACCGTGACACCATC